>Ga0123353_10005119_pt1 | contig 17117 bp, 16 predicted proteins | sample TergutLab28metaG_3_FD_92763 | JGI IMG/M metagenome (GOLD analysis project Ga0123353, IMG submission 92763) | Labiotermes labralis P3 segment gut microbial communities from Petit-Saut dam, French Guiana - Lab288 P3 | ecosystem: Host-associated > Arthropoda: Insects > Digestive system > Gut ...
AAGAAGACCGGCGGAAGACAGAGAAAGAAGGTGAATGTTGAAGAAGACCCGTGAACCGTTAATCGTCAAACATTTTGATGCCTTTCATCATATTGTTGTAAAGGCAGAACAGTTCATCCGATGATATCGATCTTTTCAATGCTATCGATGCTTTTCTCACGTTCTCAAGGAGCGCCGCAGCCGTGTCGTCATCGAGTTTGATGCCTCTTCTGCCGAGATCCGAGACCAATGTGCTCCTGCCCGAGTGTTTTCCTATGAAGATCACTCTTTCCAGGCCGACTTCTTCCGGTTCGTACGGCTCGTAGTTCTTATGATCCTTTATTATGCCGTCCGTGTGGATGCCTGCTTCATGTGCGAAGCAATTTGCACCGAGGAACGGTTTTGAGACGTATATCGGGCGACCGGACGCTGTTGAGACGTACTCCGCCAACGGCTTTAACTTCAACGGATCGATGCCGGTGTCGATGTCCAACAGGTGCCTGCATGCCATGACAATCTCCTCCAGTGCGGTGTTGCCGCTCCTTTCGCCTATTCCCATGACGGTCGTACTGGCAAACTTCGCACCGGCTTTGATGCCGGCGAATGTATTGGCGTTCGCCATGCCGAAATCGTCGTGAGTGTGCATTTCCACTTCAATTCCGACGAGATCAATGATCGCCTTAACCCTGTCATAGGTTGTGAAAGGATCCTCGCGACCTATGGTGTCACAATATCTGAGGCGCGATGCACCCGCCGCTTTTGCGGTTTTAGCGAATTCGACCAAAAAACCGAGATCGGCGCGGGACGCATCTTCGGCGTTGCATGAAATATAGAGGCCGTGATCGGCCGCATGTTGCACCGCTTCGGTGATCTTATCAAGCACCCACTCTCTCGATTTCCTTATCTTGTTTTGAATATGGATGTCGGACGATGACATTGATATCGCAACCGAATCCACGTCACAGTCGATGCTGTCGTTTATATCCTGGATGTCTGCCCTGTTCCAGCCGAGGATGGATGCATCGAGTCCCATGTGCGCTATGTGCTTAACCGCAACCTTTTCATCGCCGCCCATGGCAGGTATACCGGATTCAATCTGTCGCACGCCCGCATCATCAAGCAGCTGGGCTATCTTGTATTTCTCAATGTTGGCAAAGACGATACCTGCCGTTTGCTCTCCGTCTCTGAGTGTGGTGTCGCACACCGCAACGCGACGGTCCAGTATCCTAAGGACATCTTCTTTCTTTCTCATTTCGCATTCCTCTGACAGCAGAGTTCGTGTTGACGCCGCAGACCTGCGCCGTAACATCAAAAGTAACCTCTTGTTATAAAAACCATTTTCCCGTCTCAGTATACGAATACGAAGGTGTATCAGTCTGCTTTATATCTCAGAACGGCCGCTATGCCTCCAAGCGCGGCCAGTTGACGGCCCGCATCATGTCTTTCCGAAACGATTATGACGTTTCCCTTTTGATCTTCGACGTACTTTACGACGGCATCATGGTCATTCTCTCTTATCAATGAATCCAATACGAGCAATGTTTCGACCGCTCCCGCTTTCGCCGCATTCTCGGTGTGTTTCGGGCCGTACGTTGCCAATTCATTTTTGCCTATTTCTTCCATGAGTTTCTCAACGGCTTCCATCTCAACGGCGACTCGGGAATCCTTCAAAATATCGGCTCCCATTCCTTTTTTCATAAGTTCATTTATACCGGACATGCCCGAGTGTCCGGTATGATGCACGTACACTTTTGAGAAAATGACGGGTCTTGCTTTTTTTCCGTATTCCGCCAACAGCTCTTTTTCAAATCCGGGGCCGAGCAGTACGAGCGGCATCCCGTCCTCCGTGATCGATTCAAGCTTTGATAATATCTCGTCGTGATATGTGCTTGCGCTTTCCTTTTCCTGATATTGTTTTCCCGACCGCATCGAACGTATTGAGACCACTTCTTTCAATCCGAATTGCCTGAGCACCGCGATCGTTGCATCATCCTGGTCGAGCGAAACAAACACGACCTTCGGTTTCTTCGCTTCGAACACTGCTTTCTTCAAACGTTCGATCTGCGTGTCACGCCACTTTTCCTTTGTTACGGTCAACGTTTCGCCGACCTCGAAGATAAGAGTGTGGTGTTGTCCTATGTCCTGCGGTCCGTCCGTTATCGTGCCTAATACCCTTAACCTCAATTCGGAATCGGAGAATTCTATTTTTTCCGTTCTGATGCTTAATGTCATTCTCTTCTTTTCCGCTCTTTCCGCTCTCAGTTTGTCCGTGGCTTTTTCATCGCGGCGGGTTGTTGATGCCGTAAGTATATCGTTTGCTTCGATCACGTTGAACAAATGCCAAATATCGTCCTCCGTCTCTATCTGAACTCTGATGCTTCCGTTCACGGGATCCTGATCCAACAAACGCATGCCCCCGCCATCGCATCATGCCGTTTTTATGTTTCGCCGTCTTTTCACATTGGCCTTCCGCCTGACCGTTCGGGATTGTTCAAATGCGACGGTTTTGCAGGCGTAAACGCTGAATATCCATCAAAGGTCTGTCTTCAAAAATTCTTTGATGTGCATATATTTTATGCCATCCACGTCTCCTGATGTCCAGTCCGGGTCCATTGTCACCACGTATTTGGGATATCCATCGTTTATTCGTTTCAGATTACCAAATTCACGTTCTATCGTTTTATCCGAAGATAACCTGTAGACTGCTTGGACATATATTCTGGAGCCATCTTTTCTGCAAACGAAATCTATCTCTTTACCGCCGATGTTGCCTATCGTAACATCATAACCTCTGCGCTTCATCTCCAAGAAAACAATATTTTCAAGATGGTCCTGAATATCATCGCTCCTGTATCCGAGAAGCGCATTCTTTATACCGATGTCGGAAAGATAGAATTTGTATTTCGGTGTAAGAATTTCTTTTCCTTTCAATCCTTCCTCTTCTGCTCTGTGGAAAACGAACGCCTCTTCCAGATATTCGCAAAATTTGTATACCGTTTCCTTACGTATGCGGCCGTGTTCCTTAACAAGTTCCGTATACATGTTGTTCAGAGATGTCGATGACGCTATGTTCTCACACAAGAACATGACGATCCGTTTAAGCACGGTATCGTTCCTCAGTTTATGCTTTTTTACGATGTCTTTGAGAACAATGCTTCCGTAGATGTCTCGTATCACCGAATATGAATCATTATCGGAATGGCCGGATATCCATGTGATCGGGAAACCGCCGTGACGGAACATCGTATTGAAAACGTCATCCTCGGATGTGTTACCGACGATTGTCTTTCTGAACTCCAGACATTCCGCGAAAGATAATGTCAAAATATCGAATGATACGTATCTTCCGCTGATGTATGTTGAATATTCGGATGACAGCAGACTGGAATTGGATCCGGTAACGTATATATCGAAAACACCTTCGTTGTTCAACGATGCAACAACCTTTTCCCATCCGTCCACTTCTTGTACCTCATCTATCATGAGCACATTGTTCACGCCTTCTTTGACGGAACCGGAAACATGACGGTACAGTTCATCCGCATGTGCGAATTTCGAATTCGAATATAATTCGAAGTCAACGAACAAGATATTTGCATCCGGATCCTTCATTAAAATTTCATCGGCGATCAATCTGAGGATACACGACTTTCCTCCTCTTCTTATCCCCGTCAGTATCTTGATGTACGGTTTACCTATATGCGGCCGTATTCTGCTGAGATATCTCTCGCGGCGCACGAGTTTTATTTTCTGATCGTTCACATGCCGATATTCCCGTTTGTGGATATAATACTATTGATTTCGGTCCGATATAGCGGTACACTTTCTGTTTTTTTAACGTTTTTGGTACGCTATATCGGTACATATTTTAGTTAAAAATATGATCTTCGCGGAAGTGAGCGACATATAATCAGTTCGTTCACCTTCTGCGCAAAGGACTATATTATCGGGGAAGATGCATTGATCAACGAGTGTCGTGAACGCAACATTCCGGAGATGCGCCTTTGCGGACCTGTGCTCCGTAGCCTGCCATAATGTCCGATAAGGACGTTTTGTCCGCAGACGGACAACTGCGTATCAAGGCTGTCATACTTCAATGAGAGGGATTAAATATTGATCCTTGCCATCGCTGAGACCCGATGGTACGCAGTTTCTTAGTTATTGAAAACGGAACGGTGCTTGAGGGTGTGTCCTTCGGACATGTCGGCACCGTTCTCGGGGAGATCGTTTTCACAACGTCCATGGCAGGATATCAGGAAAGTATAACAGACCCTGCATCCAAAGGTCAGATCGTTGTTTCGAGCTTCCCGATGGTCGGATGTTACGGAATAAATGAAATATATGATATGTCAGGTGCCGTTAAAGCTGCCGGACTGGTAGTTCACGAATATTGTGAGAACCCATCCGACATGTACGGCGGAAAGACGCTCGGCGAATATCTGAAGGAGAACAAAGTTCCCGGGATATCGGGATTGGACACAAGAGATATAATAAAAATAATACGCAAGGAAGGGACAATGAAAGCCGCCATCGTCTTTGACGAAAAGGAAATAGACGATGTTAAGAAGAAGTTGAAGGGTTCGTGCAAAAATGAAAATCTCGTGAACCTTGTTTCAGTCAAAGAGAAAAAGATCATTGACAACAAGAAAGGCATCAGACTCGGTATTATCGACTGTGGTGTAAACCGTGAAGTTGTCAACGATCTTTCGCTGAAATATGATCTTGTCATATTCCCCCATGATGTGAGGGCGAAAGACATACTTGACGCGAAGGTCAGCGGCGTGGTCGTATCGCACGGTCCGGGAGACCCGGGACATCCGGATGTCAAGACTGTTGTGAACACCGTCAAAGATATCTCATCATCGTTGCCGGTCGCCGGCATCGGTGTCGGCGCTCAGATGATTGCTCTCGCATTCGGCGGTAAGACATTGAAACTCAAATTCGGACACCACGGTTCAAGTCAGCCTGTTAAGGATGGTACACGTGCTCATATAACGACGCAGAACCACTTGTATTCCGTGGACACGAAATCACTTGACGGTACAGGATTGGTTGCGGATCAGTTTAACGTAAACGACGGTACATTGGAAGGTTTCTCCCATGCCAAGCTTCCTGTGTTTGGCATACAGTATCAGCCTTCATCGCTCAAGCTTGATGCTGATTCATACTTTTACAAAAGGCTCGGAGAGATCACGGGGGTGAAGTGAATGAAGAAAAAATACAATAAGCTCATGGTCATAGGTTCCGGGCCTGTGGTCATAGGCCAGGCGGCAGAGTTTGACTTTTCCGGATCGCAGGCGTGTAAGTCACTCAAAGAGGAAGGATACAAGACCGTTCTCGTGAACTCGAACCCGGCAACAATTCAAACCGACCTCGATATGGCGGACAGCATCTACATCGAACCGCTGCAACCTGCGGTGATCGAAAAAATAATTGAAAGGGAAGGCGTTGACGGCATCCTTTCGGGAATGGGCGGACAGACCGCACTCAACCTGTGTTCGGAATTGTTCGACCGCGGCGTATTGGACAGGCTGAACGTCGAACTTCTGGGAACGCAACCTGATGCAATCGCCATGTCCGAGGACCGTGAACTCTTCAAGAAAACGATGATAGAGATCGGTGAACCGGTTCCCAAGAGCAGGACCGCACACAGCGTCGAAGAAGCGCTTGAAGCCGTGAAAGTGATAGGTTCGTATCCGTTCTTGGTAAGGCCCGCTTACACTCTCGGAGGCACGGGCGGAGGAATAGCGCATAACGAGGAAGAACTGAGGGATATATGCGCACGCGGTGTCGCATACTCAAGAATAGGTCAGGTACTCGTTGAGGAAAGCGTCCTCGGCTGGAAGGAATACGAATATGAAGTGATGCGTGACAAGAACGACAACTGCATCATAATATGCAATATGGAAAACCTTGACGCGATGGGTGTGCACACCGGCGAGAGCATAGTATGTGCACCCTGTTTGACGCTCTCAAGCAAAGATCATCAGATTCTGAAAGCGGCAACATTGAAGATCATACGCGCTCTTCACATAGAAGGCGGATGCAACGTTCAGTTTGCAATGAATCCCGCCAACAGGGAATACCGTGTGATTGAAGTGAACCCGCGTGTCTCAAGATCGTCGGCACTTGCCACGAAAGCGACCGGGTACCCGATAGCACGTGTTTCGGCGAAGATAGCCGTCGGTTATTCGCTTGATGAGATAAAGAACAGCATCACGGGGAACACATACGCTTCCTTCGAACCGTCCATAGATTATGTTGTTGTCAAAATACCGAGATGGCCGTTCGACAAGTTCCGTATGGTGGACCGCCGTCTGGGAACCCAGATGAAGAGCACCGGAGAGACCATGTCCATCGGCCGTACGGTCGAAGAGGCTTTGCTCAAAGGCGTACGATCGCTTGAGGTCGGTGTCACCGGATTCGACAAACTGTCGATGACCGATGACGAAATGATGGAAGAACTGAAGAACGCCACCGATAAGCGTCTCTTCGTGATTGCCGAAGCTATACGCAGAGGCATGAAAACCGAAGAAGTCGCCGATCTGACGAAATGGGATCATTTCTTCGTTCTGAAGATAAAGAACATCGTTGACATGGAGAACAGGCTCAAGAACTCGGAACTTACGGAAGAACTTCTCCGCTCCGCGAAGGTAATGGGTTTTGCGGACAAGACCGTTGCCGAACTGTCGAAGAAAAAAGAGAGTGATGTGCGTGCGCTCAGAAAGAAATACGGTATAACGCCGACATACAAGATGGTGGACACATGTGCCGCCGAGTATGAAGCAAAAACACCATATTTCTACTCCACATACGGAAAGACCTGCGAAGCCGTCAAAGACAAGGACAGCAAAAAGAAAACCGTTGTCATGATAGGCGGCGGACCGATACGCATAGGCCAGGGAGTCGAGTTCGACTACAGCTGTGTGCACGGCGTCATCACATTGCGTGAGGAAGGAATGAACACGGTCGTTATAAACAACAACCCGGAAACATTGTCCACGGACTATGACATATCCGATCGATTGTATTTCGAACCGCTCACTTTGGAAGATGTTCTCAATGTCATCGATAAAGAGGATGCGGACGGAATCGTGGTTCAATACGGCGGGCAGACGAGTGTCAACCTTGCCGTCGGACTCGAGGAAGCGTTGAAAGGCACCAAAACAAAGATCCTGGGAACAAGTCCGGACATGATGGATGTCGCCGAAGATCGTAAAAGATTCTCCAAACTGATGGACGACCTGAAGATAAGACAGCCTCCGTCCGGCACCGGTTATTCGTTCGACGATGTCAGAGGAATAGCGGAAAGTATAGGATATCCGGTTCTTGTGAGGCCGTCATACGTTCTCGGAGGTCGCGCGATGGAAATCGTCTATTCCGAAGAAGAACTGAAGACATACGTGGACACTGCCGTGAAAGTTTCGCAGAACCATCCGATACTTGTTGATAAATATCTGACGGAAGCGATCGAAGTTGACGTCGAACTTGTTTCCGACGGAGAGGATGTGTTCGTCGGAGGCATACTGGAACATATTGAATACGCGGGCGTTCACTCGGGCGATGCGACTATGGTACTGCCGCCGTTCACGCTGTCCGATGAGATTGTCAACGAAATACTCGACATATCGAAACGTGTTGCCGTAGCGTTACAGATCAAAGGTATGCTGAACCTGCAGCTTGCGGTCAAAGACGGCGAAGTGTGGATGATCGAAGCAAACCCGAGGTCATCGCGTACAATACCGTTGATATCAAAGGCAATCGGCGTTCCGCTGGCAAAGATCGGAACGAAGGTCATGCTCGGAGAAAGCCTGAAGAAGCAGGGATACACCGGATATGTGAAAATGGATCATTACGCCGTAAAAGCGTCAGTGTTCCCGTTCCTGAAGCTTCCCGGCGTTGATTCAATACTTACGCCGGAGATGAAGAGCACGGGAGAGGTCATGGGAATTGACAAAGATCTCAACGTAGCGTATTACAAAGCATTAATCGCGGCGGGCAACAAACTGCCTAAAAGCGGCGGCGTGTATCTGACCGTGAATGACAACGACAAACCCAGAATAGCGGATGCGGCCCGTACTCTCAAGGAGATGGGATTCACGATATACGCGACGAAAGGCACATCAACTTACCTGCGCGAGAACGGCATAGAGACAACGACGGTATTCCGTCTCAGTGACAACCAAGTACCGAACGCGATCGGTCTGATGAGGGAAAAGAAAATCAACATGGTGATCAACACTCCTTCAATGAGTTCCGGAGCGAGAAGAGACGGTTACATGATGCGTCGCCTTGCCGTTGAACTCGAGATACCGTTCCTGACAAGCGTGAACGGAGCGATCGCAGCGGTCGGGGCGATAAAGAACGCGAGCGATAAAGAACTCGACATAAAGAGTATGAGAGAGTTCCATTAAACGACATGATCGATGACCGCGCACGGGTGCGGTCATCGGTCTTCATTTTTTCAGTATGATTTTTACGATAAAAATATAATTTTTCCATCCGGATCATCATTCGCGGATCATCTCAATACGATACCTGCGACACCGCGGCATTGTCTTAACGAAGGAATGAACTCGGGCGGCAGATTACCGTCCATGACTATCAGGAGCCGCGCATCTCCGTCCGGATCATCTATGACCGCTTGTCTGATGCTTATGCCTGCCGCCAGAGTAACTGCGGACACATCTGCCAGTATCCCCGGTATGGATGCATTCGTCGGTACGATCTCCAATGTTGAGCAACCGAGGTGAGCGGCCACGTCCGCAAGTAACGCGATCGGCCTCAGACCGGCGAAAAATCCGCTGAGCATCTTATCGCCGGATATCTTTGCTATCGTCGCTCCGGCGACACGTCTGTCGGCACCGGCGGCCCTTCCGATCGCCGCATTTGAAAGTTCAACATCTCCGCAGTATGCTTTCTCTCCCTTTACAGAGATACCGAAACGGAGCAGTAATCTTGCCACCTTCTCCTGCGACGGGTATCCGACGAATACTTTGGACAGACGTTCCATGTTTCTTCATCCGGGAACATCTATAAAATCTTGTACACGACAATGTTGCATGTGATAATCATTGAGTTGTGACCGTTTGTCGGTTTCATCTCAACCGTTTGCAAAAAAGGGAACAAGGAGGGAGAAAGGCGTTGAGAGAACTCTTCTCTCCTCCTCATTGCTGTAATACGCATTTGTGAAGGAGCAGGCAAAGTATGCACTTGCGATCGTGCATCTTTGTGCCTTCCCGCTCCTTTCGTTTTCCTTACTCTTTCGTTTCGTTACGGATCATTTTCTGCTCCTCATGTACATGAGACTGCCTATCACTGCTAAGGCTACCGCTGCTCCCGCGACTGCATATATCGGGAAATCATCTTCCGGATCTTCAGCATCTTCGGCGAATATAACAAACGTTCCGATCTTAACGATATCATTTTCATGAGGGCCGCTAAGCATCTTTATGCTCACTTGCGCGGTTCCGAAGTTGACGTTGTTTGTAACGATGAGCTCATAATCACCGAACAAATCGCTGAAACCTTTCACATTCCGTACCGCGTATTAACGGCGGCATGTGTTCTCTGAACTGCTGCGGTCAAACCTATCTAATCGTTACCTGATATCTCACATATCACAGGTTACTTTTAATGCATATAGTATAAAAAATATAGAACATATTAAAAATAAATAACAATGCTTTGCAGTGTCTCTTGAGCCTTTTTGAGCTGTTCCTTTCTATGAAGTATTCTTTAAAGAATAATAATGACCAAAGAAGTTTTAATCATTGACTATTTACCTCGTTACGATATTCGTAGCGGAGAGTTAAAAATGAAGAAGACACGCGTTGCCGTTCTCGGTGCCTCGGGAATGATCGGGCAGAAATTCGCGCAGATGCTTGAAGGTCATCCTTACTTCGAAGTGGAGGGACTGTATGCATCCGAGAAATCGGACGGCAAACGGCTGAGGGATGTCCTTAAGGTAAGAGATCACGCATTTGCGGAAGAGACGCTTGATACCAGAATGGAGACAATGGACCTGAAGAAGATCGCGAAAGAATCGAGGATAGCGTTCAGCGGCCTCCCGTCCGACATTGCCAGGAAGGCCGAGAGCGAACTTGCCGAGAACGGTGTTGCCGTTTTTTCTAACGCGGGTTCGCACAGAATGGACAAGAACGTTTCCATCCTCATACCTGAGGTCAATCCGTCCCATCTTGATTCGATAAAGGATCAGAGCACATACGGCAACGGCGGATTCATCGTTACGAATGCGAACTGCTCGACCACGGGCATCACACCTCCGCTTGCGGCCGTCCGTAACGCATACGGATTGGAGTTCGTTTCCGTTTCCACTTATCAGGCACTCTCGGGTGCGGGATATCCGGGCGTTCCGTCATTGGACGCGGTCGGGAATGTCATACCGTTCATAAGCGGAGAGGAAGAAAAAATCGAGACGGAACTTGCGAAGATGCTCGGAACCTATGAAAACAAAGCTTTCAATTTCGCAAGCGTCAAAGTGTTTGCAAATTGTGCAAGGGTTCCGGTCATCGACGGCCATTTGGAATCCCTTGTCATAAAGACGGAAAAGACACCTTCCGTTGATGAAATGATCAAAACGCTCATGACATTCAAAGGCGAACCGCAAACAATGAAATTGCCGTCGGCACCTTCGGAACCGATAATTGTGCGCACCGAAGACAACAGACCGCAACCCGCGCTGGATTCGCTTGCCGGGTCTCCCGAGAGAGCGAGAGGCATGGCAGTCACCGTCGGCAGAGTCAGAAAGAGCGATGAATATTACAAAATGTTCGTTCTTTCACATAATACCATGAGAGGCGGTGCCGGCGGTTCCGTGCTCAATGCCGAATTCGCAAAAATGAAAGGGTTGTTATAACGATGAAAAGAACATACGATGAGATCAACAGGAAAATAAGGAAACGAGAGGCCGTTGTCCTTACCGCCGAGGAGGTGATAGATCTTGTCAGGGAGAAGGGTATCGATAAGGCCGCCGAGGAGGTGGATGTCGTCACTACCGGGACATTCGGAGCAATGTGCTCGTCCGGTGCCTTCCTCAACTTCGGTCACGGCGACCCGCCGATAAGGATGGCCAACATCACGCTGAACGGCGTTCAGGCTTACGGCGGTCTCGCCGCCGTGGATACGTACATCGGCGTCACTCAAATGACCGAAAGGAAAGGCGGCGGATACGGAGGCGGCCATGTCATCGAAGATCTGGTGGCCGGAAAAAAAATACACCTCATCGCATCGGGTCCCGGGACGGATTGCTACATACGAAAAAGCATTGAAACGACCGTGTCGCTTGACACCATGAATGAAGCTTACATGTACAACCCCAGGAACGTTTATCAGAATTATGCGGTCGCAACGAACTCTTCCGACAGGACGTTGCATACGTACATGGGAAAATTGCTTCCCAATTTTAAAAACGCAACGTACAGTTCCGCCGGCCAGCTCTCGCCGTTGCTCAATGATCCGAAGATGGATACCATCGGCGTCGGAACGAAGATATTTCTCGGCGGCGGGGTCGGTTACGTTGCCTGGCAGGGTACGCAGTTTCACACCAAGCATGATGAAATAAACGGCGTTCCGGTTGCGGCATCGAGAACGCTCGCGTTAATCGGTAACCTGAGAGGAATGAGTCAGGAATATGTCAGAGGATTGGATATACACGGATACGGTGCGTCACTCGCCGTGGGCGTGGGGATTCCGATACCGATACTGAATAAGAAAGTGATGGAGAATTGTTCAATATCGGATGAGGATATTTTTTCGCAGGTGTACGATTACGGCGTGACGGAAAGAACACGTCCGATAGTCGGAAGCGTGAGCTACGCTCAACTGAGATCGGGAAAGATAACATGCAACGACCGGACAATGAGGACATCTTCGCTTTCATCATACAAATACGCGAGGAAGATTGCAGGAGAATTGAAGGAATGGATCGGGAAAGACGGTTTTGAACTTACCGTTCCGTCCATACCTTTGCCCAGAGAAGGTTCAGTGAGGCCGTTAAGATGACCGGAAAGAAATACAGATTGAGGTTCAGCAACAACAACATGCAGGATTCCGTTTCATACATTCTCGTGTCCAAATTCAATATTGTGCCGAATGTGCTTCAGGCGAAGATCGACGGAAGCGGCGGCAGGATGATATTGTCACTCGAAGGGAAAGACGAGGATATCGAGAATGCGATATCATATCTTCTGTCGAAGGATATCACCGTTCGTCCGATGGATGATTACGTGAATCGTGATGACAGGAGATGCATAGACTGCGGCTCCTGCATATCGATTTGTCCGACGTTCGCGTTCGAATTGGATAAGAGCACATGGGATGTGACCTTGGATACAGGTAAATGCATAGCCTGCGGTTTTTGCATAACCGCATGTCCGACACACGCCGTCTCGCTGAAGATGAACATATGAACGTTGTAAGAGTTCATTTTGAAATTGAACAGACGGCGGTCACCATCATCTCTGAGCGTAAGTACATCGGGATCGCAAAGGATGCGATATTCGATGCGAGGTCGCAGATAATCTCGAAGATATCCGAAGACCCGTATTTCGGCACCGCGTACGAATCGTATGCCGCCGCATCCGATGACGGATGCGTTGTGAAAAGAATGTGCAATTCGTCCGTAGCGGCATCCGTGGGTCCGATGGCGTCGGTCGCCGGTGCCATAGCGGAATACGCCGTTGAAAAGATGGTGAGCGCGGGTGCCGCATACGCGATCGTGGACAACGGAGGAGATATTGCTTTGGTTACCGACAGGGCCGTGAATATCGGCATGTATGCGGATGTGAACGGAAAGTGGCTGTCAATGAAGATAATGCCGACGGAACGCATATTGGGGATATGTTCGTCATCGGCATCGGTCGGTCCGTCGGTGTCGTTCGGCGGGAGTGACATATCGACCGTGATATCCGAAGACGTGTCACTTGCGGACGCATGCGCGACCGCATTGGGCAACGCCGTAAACGAAAACGATATGATCGAACCGTTGGAGCACGTATGCGGAATAGACGGCGTGATCGGATGTCTGGCATACTGTAGCGGTATGTTATCGATGTGCGGTGACGTTCCCGAGTTGGTTATGTCAGAAACGGATGACCGCGTCGTCACGAAAATTCTGTTGCCGTGACGATAGTCACGCGCTTGACGTTGACCGCGGTCATTCTAGCCTCTTCGCAGTTTTGTGATATATCTTCCGATATTCCATAGGGCATACAGCGGTATGTGTTTCACAACACTGCTGAGATTCCTTCTGAGCGCGGTCGTAACTGCAATCTTCGGTTCGTATGATGTTATGTATTCCGTGAGACTCTTCGATTTGTTGTTGCCTGCCTTTATCTCTATCGGAACGACCACATCATCGATCTGTACCACGAGATCCGCCTCGGCACCGCGATCGGACTTCCAATAATAGGGCACATCGCCTGTTTGCGGGATGATCTCGTTCAGAACGTAATTCTCCGTTATGGCACCTCTGAAGTCATCATATTCCTTGTCTCTGCTGAAAATCAGAAGATCCTTGTAGATCTCTCTTCTTATAAACATACATAACATCATGCATTAATTATGATTTTGCATTTTCGACATGAATCATTTGAAGTTTCACTGCATTTTCGACATGAATAGTTGTGGATAAGTCGTACCGGATACATAACTTCCGAGTTTGTAAGGATTTTATTTCCGAGTTTGTAAGATGTTTTCGCATCTGACAAGAGTGGCGGATCAGCGAAAATTTCGATCGGATGTGTATCGGACGCTTAAGCGTGCTGTCCAACGGATCGAAGGGTTATCTTCTGTCGGCCTGTTTCATCTACCTTGCCGGTAACTTATTCTGACGCAACACATCCGTTTTGAAAGTATGAAGAATCGAGACCGCGGAGTGCCCGAAAAACACGGATCGAACGAGCGGTACCGAATTGTCATACCTTTCGGCAACTTTTTATTCTTTTCCCATATTGAGAGGTTTGAATACCATGACGCTCAGAATGGCGATCCCCAACAAAGGAAGGCTTAACGAAAGGGCCGTCGAACTTATCCGGAAAGCAGGACTGGACCTGGGAGAGGAATGGGGCAGGCGGCTTTACGTTAACGTCAGGAACCAAGACATCGAAGTTATGTTCGTCCGCGCTCAGGATATACCCGGATTCGTTGCGGGCGGTGCAATGGACATCGGCATAACCGGTATCGACCAGGTGGCCGAGTCCGGACAGAATGTTGATATCCTTACGGAATTGGGGTTCGGACACTGCCGTCTTTCCGTCGCGGTACCTGAATCATCCGGAATAAAGAATGTCAGTGGAATCACCGAAGGATCCAAGGTTGCAACCTCATTCCCCAATCTGACGAAAAAATTCTTTGCCTCCGAGAACAAGAAGGTGAACATAGTGAACGTCTCCGGTGCGGCCGAGATAATGCCGTACATGGGCATCGCCGATGTCATTGTGGACCTGGTATCAAGCGGTTCCACGCTGAAGACGAACAGACTGATCGCGATAGAAGACATCATAACTTCACAGGCGGTCATCATCGGCAACAAAGATTCCGTGAAAAGCAAGAAAGATGCGGTATCCGGAATTGTGAGTTCCATAGAAAGCGTCATGGCCGCAGAGAGCAGAAAATATCTTATGGCAGTCATTCCGAAAACGGAACTTCCCAATGTACAGATGATGTTTCCCGGCGTCGCCGGCCCGACCGTGATGAACATCGCCGGCCGCGATGATATGTTGGCGATACACGTTGTCATAGACAAGAAAGAGGTATACGATTCGGTGAATGCATTGAAGAAGATGGGTGCCAAAGGGATATTGACGTTGCCCATAGACAGGCTGGTGCCTTGAATGTCAAAGGAATGGATGCGCAGTACCGCACGCCACTTCAAGAAATATTACAATCCGGAGGTCGGAGATGCCGTAAGGATGGATACGAACACAAACGTCCTCGGATCGAACCCGGCGGCAATGAAATTCCTCGAATCGAGTAAGATGGATCTGAACGATTATCCGAACACATATTCCGATAATCTCAGGGACGCGTTGGCCGATCTTTATTCGTTGGAAAGAGACAATTTCGTTGTCGGTGCCGGTTCCGATGAAGTTTTGGACATAGCGTTCAAGACGTTCACCGAGTGGGGCGAGAACGTTGTCGTTCCCGTTCCCTCGTACACCCTTTACGATTATTTCGTGAGTATGAACGGAGGAAAAGCGTATGCCGTCGATCTTGCGGAGGATTTTCAGCTTGACGTTGATGCAATGCTCGTACCCGACGGTAAAATGATGATAATGCCTTCTCCCAACAATCCGACCGGGAACTCGTTCACAGAGAAAGATATCATCGAGATATTGGAAAGATCGAAAGGACCCGTGATCGTTGATGAGGCGTACGGCGAATACGCCGGGAGATCGATGATCCCGAAAGTGAACGAATTCAAAAATCTCATAGTTATGAGAACGTTCTCGAAAGCATACGCAATGGCAGGCCTTCGCATAGGATACAGCGTCTCCGGTAAGGAAGTGGCGGACATGATGAATTGCGTGAAGATTCCGTATTCGCTGAACATGATGAGCGAGGGTGCGGCGATAGCCGCCGTCAATGATCAGGATTTCATCAAAAGGAGCGTTAATCTTGTGAACGAAAACCGTAAACCTTTGTCAGAGGGTTTGAGGAAGATGGGCTTTGAGCCGTTTCCGTCGGATGCGAATTTCATTTTGATGAGGTCTCCGATAAATCACCGGATAATTACGGAAGGTCTGAAGGAAAAAGGCGTTCTGATAAGAGATTTCGGATCCAAGAGAAGAACGGAGAACTGTGTGCGCACAACGATCGGCACAACGGAATTGAATGATATCCTTCTGGATAAGATGGAAGAAGTGATATCCGAGAATGAGAAGTGAGAATATGCTGGTGATACCTGCCGTGGACATAATGGATCATAAAGTGGTGCAGCTTGTCGGCGGAGTCCCCGGGACGGAGATGGTCGTCATACCGGATCCGGTCGAAGTGGCGGGATCGTGGGTAAAGAAAGGGGCGAAGGCGTTGCACATAATCGACCTGGACGGTGCATTCGGTAAAGAAAATAACATACCGTTGATCAAGGAGATCATAAAACGTCACGATGTTCCCGTGGAGGTCGGCGGCGGCATAAGGGACGAGAGAACGATAAGGGAGCTTCTTGACTCCGGCGCGGATAAAGTAATCGTCGGAACGAAGGCCGTCAAGGATCATGATTGGCTCAGGGACATGACATTGAAGTTTCCCGGTAAACTTTTGTTGGCAATGGACACGAAAGGCGGGAAGATAGCGATTGACGGATGGAAGGAAGGTTCATCAATATCCGTGGATGAGATGTTTCATATCATAAGGGATCTGCCGCTCGCGGGCATATTGAACACCAACGTGGACGTGGAAGGTCGCGGCAAAGGAATAGATGAGGCACAAGCAAAGGATTTCATCTCGAAAAGTCCGCATCCCGTTATCGCGTCCGGAGGAGTTACGACATTGGACGATGTTAAAAAACTTGATGCCGCGGGAGCGGTTGCCGCCGTGGTCGGAGTTTCGGTGTACACGGGACTCATGGAACCGTGGAAATGGGATTTACCGTGGGAATTACATATCTAAAGGATATTAGATTTAAATAATTATAGTATGTATCCCATGTTATGAAACATCCGTGCGAAATGATCGTTGTGGATATACTCCCGGTAGTGAGAAAAGAACTTTCAATCGAATTGATAAATGTGCATAACATGACAATGGCCGAAGTTGCCAGACTTTTCAAGGTTTCGGGCACCGCGGTATCGCAATATGTCAACGGCATAAGGGGAGACAGTGCCCTTATCGAGAACAGTCCGTATCACGGCGAGTTCATGCAATCGATAACGGCATCCGCGGAAAAGCTTGTGACGAAGAAAAGCGATATCGCGAAAGAACTTTGCCATATCTGCGCCGTTGTGAAGAAAATGGGAATGCTTGATCACATATACGCAAAGAACAAAGAGAAAATGCCCGTCTCTAATTGTAAAAGCTGCCCGTTGGATAATGTATGATGTCCTCGACGAAAAAAGTCCCGTTCAATAAAATAATACTTATACAGACTCCCCGATAAAGGTTCGAGCGAACATGAA
>Ga0123353_10005120_pt1 | contig 17116 bp, 12 predicted proteins | sample TergutLab28metaG_3_FD_92763 | JGI IMG/M metagenome (GOLD analysis project Ga0123353, IMG submission 92763) | Labiotermes labralis P3 segment gut microbial communities from Petit-Saut dam, French Guiana - Lab288 P3 | ecosystem: Host-associated > Arthropoda: Insects > Digestive system > Gut ...
AGGGTGTGTGGACGAAAAATGCTTTTATATCTTGATAACTGTTGCTACAATCGTCCGTTTGATGACCAATCACAACTACAGATAAGCCTTGAAACTCAAGCAAAATTATTTGTCCAACAAGAATTACTATCTGGCAAGTATGAGTTACTATGGTCTTATATACTTGAATATGAAAACGATAAAAACCCTTTTGATGTACGGCGTGATAATATAATTGGATGGAAAGAAATTGCAATAAAATCTGTTGATGAAACAGACGATATTTTGAATTTTGGCGATGAACTGATTAACAAAGGTGTAAAACTTTACGATGCTTTACATATAGCCTGCGCGTTTTACGGTGGCTGTGATTACTTCTTGACTGTAGATAAACATATTTTGAATAAAAATATTCCTGAAATAAAGATTTGCAATCCGATAGATTTTATCAGAGAAATGGAGGTTTAGCTAATGCGTACTGATTCTGTTGTCAGAACCGAGGGCATGAGTGTTCTGCTAGATAGACTTGGCAGAGTTGATGCCGAAAGGTTTATTTCCCTTATCCTGCGTGAACCATTTAATTATACAACATGGAGAGAGAACCTAAATAACGAAGCAATTAGTTTGCGTGAGTTAAGCCGTCAGGCAATGGAACACACTACTTCATAGTTTGTCAGTTACACAGAAAATATAAAACCCCATTTTTGAGGGTGGTATATAATACCCTTGACCTATCAAAAACGGGTCTTGAAAGCATTGCAAATACAGGAGTAATTTCCATAATATGTCTACATGTCTACGGTGACAATTTAGATTGGGTTTATTGAAATAATGATATATTTTATACTACTCGCTTGAACGCTTATAACCATTAATTTTAACTATTTTCCCCAGTTCCCATAATTACACTCCGACCAAATGGAGTGTTGTTATATGCCTTGAGTGTCTTATAACGACACTTCGTTTTTTTCGGCTTTTTATAATGACGCGTAGGCAACGGTGAAACCCCTGCGCGTCTGCATTGTAATAGTACGGAAATTTTTAGTAGCTATGTGCAAACAAGCTGCCGACAAAGAGGACATGGCATGGGAAATTGCTCATTATGCATATTTAATTTGTAAAACGCCTGCCCACATTACAACTGCTTGGGATGACGTACCTCAAGACATTACAGAAGATGTACGCAAGCATATGGATGACTGTGATTGGAAGCAAGGCATATGGGATTAAGGAAAAATTCTTCAATAGCAGTTAGAGCTCCTTGCTGATCCCGCTTTCCAACCGTTTAACTTCCCCAGAAATTTTACCTTCCCTTTCCAATTCTTCAAATCTACCGGGAGCTTCACTGTGAATGGGAAATATTATATCAGGTTTTGTAATCATACATAAAGATATAATCGATTCTTCATATGCGTGTCCACTAGTGTGCAAGTATTTATAGGCAGGGATGCCTTTGGAATCTTTCGGAATAAAATCGTATATCTCATTATTCCGGGTGTTGTCTTTTAAATACCCTTCCCACATGGAATATACTAACAAGCTGTCCGGAAACTCTGCCATGATTTTCTTGAACTTATCTCCCCCGGGGCGTACGAACATGCAAAAGCCGTCTCTTCGGCGCATTTCATCAATGCAATCCTGCCTACCGTCCCAGTAAATCTTTACGTAGGGAAACTTGTATAAAGGGCTTCTTGCGCTTGCTGATGCGATGTCCAAGTTCAGTCTCTGATACCTGTCGGCGACAACGAGCTTCTTTATATCACAGGCGGCTTTATAAAATGATGCGATAGAATCGATATTTGTGGAACTACATAAAACAAACACATTCTTATTGTCATTTAAAATCTTTTTTGCCTCCAAGTATAAATCATACTCTGTGAACATTTTATCAGCTCGGCGGGAGAGCATGGTTCCCTCACATATAAGAGCATCAATCTTCCTAACATACTTCCTCAGTAGTGCCGACACACCCTTGCCCGTCCAACCATGTGTACGGAAATCGCCTGTATGCAGGATTCTTTTCCCATCGCATTCAATCATAAACATATATGAATCAAAAGCTGAATGGTCGACACGGTAGGGAGTAACAAATATATCGCCGACCTCTATTCTATCTGCGGCTTGGAAAGTGTTGAACTTCTTTACTTTATCCACATCTATATCACGCACGTATCGTAAATGCTCACAAAGATTAAGGAATATCTCATGTGCGACCTCACCCATATAGATTGTCACATTGTCATCGACACTCTCGAATTCGCCAACATGGTCGCCATGATAATGCGTTATGAAAACACCTTCGCACCCTTCTGTGATTTTTCTTACATCAACCTTTTCTCCTTCGTTGTTTCCGGGCAGATTAGAACCTACATCGATAATTATTCGAGTCCCGCTTTTACTTTCGATTTCAGTTATACATCCGCCTATTTGGTTCGGTCGGTAGACTGTGATTTTCATATTCGAATCCCTTCGTATTAACTTACTTTTTTCTGACTATGCTTAGTTTCTTCTCGAACATAATTGGGTCTGCAAAATTAATCCTTTTATTCTTACACATTCGCATACTATTCATCAGCAGATTCACATTTTCACTAATCCGGGCATGTAATTCATCAGCCAGGATATGCGCCGTGATTGATTCTACTTTCCCATTGTTAAATAGAACACTATATCCTCTGTTATCATCGTTGTCCGGCTCTTTCGGCTTTATGAACTTCGGACTTTCATCGCAGTACATATCAAATGCGTAACAAGCGTAAAAGAACAACTCTGATAAAACGCCGACTTTTGGGTTCTTTGTTTTTAACTCAAATATATGCAGATTGTTTCCGCTCAACCCCCATAAATCAATAGCTGATTTTCCCCCCGTAAATATTCTGGTCGAGTTTGATGCAGGTTCTTCAAACAAACCAACCGGGAGTTGCCGATACAGAGGAGAAACACCGGTTATTTCCATTGCCAACGCTTCATCTCCTCCCAATAGACCTTCAATATAGTTTTCAAGCTTGTTATTATCACCGGCATTACCTGTGCCAATGTTATTCACCAGATTTTTAGTACCTGAGTAGAATATTTCTCTAAAGCGATTTACGGCTTTCAGCACTATATCAGACAATGAGAACCAATCATAGTACTCGGAAAAACGCATTGCGCGATACAGGAATCTATTGTAATGACCAAATTCAAACCTCGAATCAGGCAGTTTATCCATTCCTGTGTTCATTTCTGCATCTAAGACTATTTCCGAATAATCATTCTTTGAATAAATTATTAGTGCCCAGCCCTCAAACGCGGCTCCATCTTCCTGCATATTAAGGCTTTTGCCATTAGCAAGACCTATCCCTTTTGGGGATAGCGTCATGATTAGCTTGTTACCGTCTTCTGTAAATGTAATCTGGCTTGGTATGCCGTTTCGCAAAGTATTTTTGACCTTTTCCGGGACTTTCTTACTCATGTTATCTCCTCCATATTTTGAATTTGATCTTTGTGCATTTATATATTGAAATGATATCGTTTTTAACATATACTCTGATTAGACCGCTCTTACCATACAAGATATAGTATTATAACGAAGCATTGATAGTAATAGTGCTATTGCAAAGTTAATCCCATTTAAAATTGTTACTAAAAATATAGAGAAGAGTACACACGCAATGAACCCATTAATAAAATGGCCCGGAGGCAAGGCAAACGAAATCGGAAGAATTATAGACTATATACCAAGTTATAACCGGTATATTGAACCTTTCTTTGGAGGCGGTGCTTTGTTTTTTTACCTCAAGCCTAACAAAGCTTTGATTAACGATGTTTCAAGCTCATTGATTGAGTTTTATAATCTAATAAAACAACAAGATAAAACTCTCTTTGACTTGCTCCTATGCTATAACAATAGTTTCAGTAACATTTTATCTGTATGTAATGACAATTATACAGAAATATTCAGGATATATCAGAGTTTAAAGAACAAAATTACTGATGAAGCAGATTTATCATCTGAGATAGTGAAGTTAACGAAAAATCTCTCAGACAAAATAAACTATGGGTTTACAGAGAAGCTTCTACTGGATGAAGATGAATTTCTGTCGCACATCAATAAAATGATTGTTGATAAAATGATACGAACTATAAAAAATGACGCAAAAACCCCATTTAATAATGATGATTTAAAAGAAAACTTGATTACCGGCTTTACCAGCGGGTATTACATGTATTTCAGAAAAGTATTTAATGATTTAAACCTTAAAAAGGCAGAAGCACCGGGCATCGCGTATAAAGTTGCGAATTTCTATTTTATACGAGAATATTGTTATGGATCTATGTTCAGGTATAATTCAAAAGGAGAATTTAACATTCCATACGGCGGGATGAGTTATAACAGGAAAAATTTTAGAAATAAAATTGAAAGTATGTTTAATGCCGATGTTAAAAGTATTTTTAAGAACACGGACATTCATTGCTCTGACTTTGAAGAATTCTTCAAATCGGCAGAGCTGACGAACCGTGATTTTATGTTTCTTGACCCGCCATACGACACAGACTTTTCCGATTATGAAGGAACTGATTTTACAAAACATGATCAAGAACGATTGGCACATTCGCTCAAAAAGACTATGGCACAATTTATCTTAATAATTAAGAATACAGATTTTATTGAGAGCTTATATAAACAAAGCTTCAATATACTTTCGTTTGATAATCAATATACATATAATGTTCGCAGCAGAAATGAACGAAACGTAAAACATTTAATAATTACAAATATCCCTGTTTGACCCGTATATGTGGTTGGTGAAGCCACAAGGATAGTATGTATTACCAATACGTGATATACTGTTTACCAATATGAAAGAACAATCTAAAAAATTAACCGTATTATTACTTATCGTGCTGACTATTGCATTTGCAATGATGGTGTCGTTAATTATACACCGATACGGGGTGTTTGATGACCTTGGATGGTTCGGTTCACCAATGTCTGACATGGAAATTTCAAAGGTAGATCCTAAAACCACACCCGAACCTACACTCGAGCCAACACCTGAACCCACACCGGAGCCTACGCCCGAACCCACGCCCGGACCGACACCTGAACCTACGCCCGAACCTGATATCATTATAAGCATCACGATTTCCGCAGCAGGAGATGTGACATTAGGTGGATGTCCCGTCAGAAGCAGCTACAGGAATTTTATGAGAGAGTTTGAAGCAAACGACAGTGATTTTTCATATTTCTTTAGGAATGTTGAGCATATATTTGCAGAGTCCGATTTTACGATAGTTAATCTGGAAGGTACACTTACCAACGAAACAAGGCATAGAGGGAGGAACTTCAATTTTCGCGCGCCCCCGGAATTTGTGGAGACTTTGATAAGTGGCAATATCGATGCTGTCTCACTGGCAAATAATCATACCTTTGATTTTTATGAAAAAGGATATCTTGACACAATTGAAACTCTTGACACAGCAGGTATAGCATCATTTGGAAATGCCCGCAACACAATAGTAGAGGTTGAGGGATTAAATATCGGATTATTCGGGTTTGCATCCTGGTCAGACACACGCAGTGAAAGAGATAAAATTACAGCAGCAATAAAGGATTTAAACGAAAGAGGCGCGGATCTTATAATCGCATATTTCCACTGGGGTGTTGAAACCCATTACAGACCAAGCTCGACTCAAATGAACCTCGGACGCTTTACAATTGAAAGCGGCGCAAATCTTGTATTGGGTGCTCATCCGCACGTCATACAAGGCATTGAGGTATATAACGGCAGAAATATCGTGTACTCTCTGGCGAACTTCAGCTTTGGAGGAAATCGCCGTCCGTTTGACATGGATTCATTTATATTCCAGCAGACATTTACGTTTGTAAACGGCGTACTGCAGGAGGATAACGAGACAAACATAATACCTGTCCGTACAACATCAGCCCGTGATTACAATAATTATCAGCCTACTCCCGCGGAAGGGCGTGATTTAGAGCGTATTGTTGCGTTATTCGAGAAGCTAAATGATGAATTAAATAATTGACATTTGTAGTATTCTACAGTAATCTAAGACAACTGTATTTTTACTTAGATTGTTGTTTATAGTAGTACATATTTATGCAAAGTGCGAGTACAATAATTTTCCGGCACGCCCGGTTTGTGATCAAATAGTTCAGAAAGGAACTTTCGTTTTATGAAAAAAGGGATTAACAGGGTAATGGTGGCAAATAGAGGGGAAATCGCGATTAGGGTTTTTCGCGCATGTAATGAGCTTGGACTTTCTACAGTAGCGATTTACTCTCAGGAGGATATATATAACTTATTCAGAACTAAAGCTGATGAATCTTATTTAATTGGCAAGAATCATACGCCGCTCGGCGCGTATTTGGACATTGATGCAATCATCCGTCTTGCATCGTCAAAGGGTGTTGACGCAATACATCCGGGGTACGGGTTTTTATCGGAAAACGCTAATTTTGCAAGAGCATGTGAAGAAAACGGCATTATTTTTATCGGTCCACCCTCCCATGTTCTTGAAAAAATGGGTGATAAACTCAGCGCAAAAGAAATTGCGAAAAAATGCAATGTTCCAACTATTCCCGGGAGCACCGACCCGCTTCGGGGTACTGATGACGCAATAGAAAGAGCAAACGAATACGGCTATCCCGTGATTTTGAAGGCTGCTGCCGGCGGCGGCGGTAAAGGTATGCGGCGTGTAAACAATGATGAGGAACTCAAAGCGGCATTTGCGCTTGTTCAGAGCGAGGCTCTCAAGTCATTCGGAAACGGCGATATTTTCATGGAAAAGTACCTTGTCGAGCCTAAGCATATTGAAATTCAGGTGCTCGCTGACCAACATGGTAATGTTGTCCATCTCTTTGAACGTGACTGCTCGGTGCAAAGACGCTATCAAAAGGTTATCGAATATGCTCCCGCTGTTTCGCTTTCAAAAGAAATACTACAAAACCTGTATAATGATGCAGTGAAAATCGCTAAGGAAGTTAAATATGTCAATGCCGGTACAGTTGAGTTTCTTGTTGATAAAGATGGTAACTATTACTTTATCGAAATGAATCCGAGAATTCAAGTCGAGCATACTGTCACCGAAGTTGTTACAGGCATTGACATTGTGCAAGCCCAAATAAATGTGGCAAGAGGGTGCAAGCTTGGTGACCCCGAAATTGACATCCCTTCGCAGGATTCCGTTGAAATGCGCGGAGTTGCCATCCAGTGCCGTGTAACTACGGAAGACCCGTCCAACAACTTTTCACCCGATATCGGTAAAATCACAACATACCGTTCGGGCGGCGGTTTGGGAGTCCGTCTTGATGCAGGCAATGCGTTTGCAGGTGCTGAAATTCTTCCGTATTATGACAGCTTGCTCGTCAAGGTGACCACATTTGACAGGACGTTTGAAGGTGCAATACGCAAGGCTCTAAGGACACTCGGAGAGTTTCGTATACGCGGAGTTAAGACAAATATCCAGTTTCTTAATAATATTCTTGTTCATCCGAAATTTACCGCTGCGGACTGCAACACAACATTTATCGATGATACTCCCGACCTTTACGAGGTTGAAGAATCAAAAGATCGTGCAACAAAGGTTATGAAATACATCGGCGACCTTTCAATCAAAGGACGAAACCGAAAACCTGTCCGCTATGATGCGCCCCCGCTTCCTGCCGTAACAGAAGTGCCGAAGCCGGGACTTAAGCAATTACTGGATGAAAAGGGACCCGATGCCGTTAAAGAGTTTTGCTTAAGCAGCAAAAAACTGCTGATTGCTGATACAACAATGCGTGACGCACATCAGTCACTGCTTGCGACAAGAGTCCGCACCAAGGATCTTGCTATGATTGCCGACCAAACGGCTCTGGCTATGCAAGATGCTTTTGCGCTTGAAATGTGGGGTGGAGCGACATTCGATGTTGCATACAGATTCCTTCATGAATCACCGTGGACACGTTTGGATGTTTTGCGCGAGAGAATACCGAACCTTCTGTTTATGATGCTTTTGCGCGGAGCTAACGCAGTGGGTTATACCAACTATCCCGACAACCTTATCCGTCAATTTGTAAAAGAAGCGGCAAAAGGCGGTATCGATGTATTCAGGGTGTTTGACTCTTTAAACTGGCTGCCGAACATGGAGGTATCCATTGACGAAGTCCTTAATCAAAACAAAATCGTCGAGGGCTATATTTGCTACACGGGCGATATTTCCGATACGACAAGAGACAAGTACGACCTTAAATACTACATAAATCTGGCAAAAGAAATCGAAAAAAGAGGTGCGCATATCCTCGGGATTAAGGATATGTCGGGATTACTCAGACCATATGCGGCGCACAAGCTAGTGACTGCTCTTAAAAACGAAATCGGTCTTCCGATTCATCTGCATACGCATGATACAAGCGGTAACGGTGTTGCGACGTTACTCAAAGCCGCTGAAGCCGGTGTGAACATTGTTGACACCGCGATATCTTCGCTTTCATCACTGACCAGTCAACCTTCAATGAATGCAATTGTCACAGCACTTTACGGTCATGAGCGTGACACGGGTATGTGCGATGACATGCTTCTCCCGATATCAGAATATTGGGAGCATGTGCGTACTTATTACTCAAAGTTCGAGGAAGGACTCACCTCTCCTGCAACGGACATCTACAAGTACGAAATCCCCGGCGGTCAATACTCAAATCTCAAGCCGCAGGTAGTTAGTCTCGGACTTGGCGACAGGTTCCACGATGTAAAAGAGAAGTATAAAGAAGTTAATGATATGCTCGGCGATATAGTCAAAGTTACGCCTTCTTCCAAAATGGTTGGCGATTTAGCGATATTTATGGTGCAAAACGACTTAACTGCCGAAAACATAGTTGAAAAAGGTAAAAACCTCGCATTCCCCGATTCTGTAGTCAGTTACTTTGAAGGGATGATGGGTCAGCCGCAAGACGGATTTCCCGAAGATATTCAAGAAATCGTTCTTAAAGGTACAAAACCGATAACCTGCCGTCCGGGTGAGTTGCTTGAGCCAATTGATTTTGATGAAGTGGCAAATCAAATGAAGCCGTTTTGCCCCAAACCGGAAATGCGCGATATTGTTTCATACTGCCTGTACCCGAATGTGCTTAAGAGCTTTTACGGACAATCACAGGAGTATTCAGACCTCTCAAACCTCGATACACCCATATTCTTCAACGGCCTAACTCCGGGGGAAACAACTGCGGTTGAAATTGAGTCCGGCAAAGTTCTTATCATCAAGCTCAACGGCATAGGTGAGCTAAATGAGGAAGGTTTCCGTCCCGTAGAGTTTGAACTCAATGGTTTCAGGCGTGAGGTAATGGTAGCTGATACATCGCAAGGTCCCGTCACGACATCTTTTGTTGCCGCCGACCCGAATAATCCGATGGAACTGGGTGCAAATATCCCGGGAATGATTAGTAAGCTTCATGTCGTTGAAGGTGATATCGTAAAGAAAAACGATGTTGTCGCCATAATCGAAGCAATGAAAATGGAAACCGCAATTGTAAGCAACGTTGACGGCATCATTGATAAAGTTTATGTCAAAGAGAGACAGGCCGTTAAGGTCAAGGAACTTATTATCAGTATGAGTCCGTTAAAATAGACATCAGCCTGTCATTGCGGCCTCCGAGCCGCAATCTCATGGAGATTAAGCATTATTCACAGGATTGCGGGTCGAACCCGCAATGACAGAACAGTTCGGAGGCAAGATATATGCGACCAATTGATTGGCTGATTACACTTGCGGTGCTATTAATTTCCCTTGGTGTAGTGTGGTATATATACAGAGGCAACAAACGCCGTATCGTAAAGGTGATGGCGGATATTGAAGCGCGTGATAATTTGCTCAATACGGTCAATACTGTTGCAATGTCTTTGCTTGAAGCCAATGACAGCAGAGATATCGAGACCTCAATCAACGAGGGTATGAAGCAGATAGGTGAGGCAATTAATGTTGATCGCATTAATATCTGGCGTGCCGTTATACGTGATAATGAACCTGAATATCACCGTGATTACAGTTGGGTTAGTGATACTGCCAGAGGCAAAAAAGCACTTCCTTTTACCTTGAAAAACCTTGACAGCCTGGGATGGACCGATATTTTTTTCCGCAATGAACGCATAATCGGGACATTCTCAAGCATGTCTGATATGGGTAAAAGATTTCTCAAAGCATATGAGATACAGTCTGTTGTCATCATCCCTCTATTTCTTGACAATATTTTTTGGGGTTTGTTTACTGTTGACACTTGTATTTATGAGAAGATTTTTACCGAAGACGAGGTCAATATACTGCAGTCCGTAAGCCTTATGATGGCAATAAAAATAAACCATAACTTTATGCGTACAAGAATGCGCGAGGCTAATGAACGTACATCGTTTATGTTTGACTCAAATCCGCAGGTTAATATTCTGTTTAACTGCGATTTTAATGTTATTGATTGTAACCCCGCTACTTTGGAGTTTTTCGGAATGAAATCAAAAGCTCAGTTTATACTGGGTTTTTCCGATATAATCAGCAGAAGTATGCCTGAATTCAAACGTGACGGCAGCAGGGCAATAGCACTAAAAGAGTGGCTAACCGTTGCGGTCAACAAAGGCTCTGCCAGGTTTGAAACAGAGTTGGTTCATGACGGGATAGAGCGGATTCTAAGCGTTCAATTCATTAAAATCCCATACGAGAGCAGTCATGCTATTGTTGCATATGTCACTGATGTAACCGAAGTAAAAAACATCGCGCTTGAGCTTGAAAGACGACGAAAAGAAGCCGAGCTTGCAAACTCCACAAAGTCAACATTTTTGGCTAACATGAGCCATGAGATAAGAACTCCGATGAACAGTATAATCGGTTTTTCAGAGCTTGCTCTCAGTGATGATATCCCTGACAAAACTACGGAATTTCTTAATAATATACTTAGCAGCGCAAAATGGCTGTTGCAAATTATCAATGATCTTCTTGATATTTCAAAAATCGAATCCGGCAAGATGGAGCTTGAATACATACCTTTCGATTTGCCTGATATCATTGAGCATTGCCGGTCACTTTTGCTTCCGAAATCAAAGGAAAAGGACATTGAGCTTAAATGCCGCGCAGAGCCGGTGAAGGGGAAAATGCTGCTTGGAGATCCCGTAAGATTACGTCAAGTAATTACAAATATTCTTACCAATGCCGTCAGGTTTACGAATGAAGGTTCCGTCGAGCTTTCCGCAATAAATAGGGACGTTGATGAAGATAAAGTCAGAGTATATATAGAGGTCAAAGACACCGGTATCGGTATGACGCCGGAACAAGTCGAAAGAGTCTATGAGCCGTTTACACAGGCGGATAACAGTATAACCAGAAGATTTGGCGGTACGGGTCTGGGACTTGCCATTACAAAGGATATAATAGAGCTTATGGGTGGAACGCTCGAAGCGGAGAGTGAACTGGGTGTCGGAAGTACGTTCAGTTTTGAGCTTACTTTTTGTACTATTGACGAAGATTCTGTTGTGGCTGATGAAAAACCGGCTACAGTCGAACTTCAAAAACCGCACTTTAATGCCGAGATTCTCGTATGTGAGGATAACGCGTTGAATCAAGCTGTTATAAGCGAGCATTTGTCAAGAGTAGGGGTGCGTGTTGTAATCGCAAAAAACGGCAAGGAAGGTGTGGATATTGTAAAAGAGCGGATAGCGGAATGTATTTCCTCGACGGAGGGCGTCTCAGTAATAAAACCGTTTGACCTCATTTTTATGGATGTCCATATGCCTGTTATGGACGGGCTTCAAGCTGCTTTGAAAATTACCGAAATGGGAGTTGAAACACCTATTATTGCTGTAACCGCAAATATTATGTCACATGATATGGAGTATTACAAAAGCTGCGGCATGAAAGAAACGCTGGGTAAACCATTTTCCGCAGTTGATCTGTGGAAGTGCCTGCTCAGGCATCTTCAACCTGTAAGCAAGGCATCTGTAAGTATTGAACACCATCCCGATGACGATGATGCTACTTTTCTGCATAAAATGAAGCTTGAGTTTGCCAAGTATAACAGAAATAAGTTCGCGGAAATTATAGATTCATTAAACACCGGTGATATTACGACCGCACACAGGTTGTCTCATTCCTTAAAGAGTAACGCGGCACATATCCACTATGAAGGGTTACGCGCTGCTGCAGCGGATGTCGAAGGTAAGCTTAAAGGCGGAGAAAACCTTGTCAGTAAAAAGCAACTGGATGTCCTGAAAGCAGAAATTGATAGTGTTCTCAGCGAGCTTGCTCCATTACTGTCGGAGTATGAGGCCATGATAAATGAAAAGATTACCGACAAAGATAAAATCCGTGAGATATTTGAAGAATTGGAGCCGTTCCTCGTATCAAAAAACCCCGAATGTGAAGACATGCTCGACGATATATACAGGATTGAAGGCACCGAAAAACTCGCTGCCAAGGTAGAAAATTTCAGGTTCGACCAGGCATTGGAGGAGCTGGAGATACTGAAAGAGATATATAATGTTTAGGGTGTGACAGGAAGACAGGGGGGACAGGTTCATAATTCATGCACAGACTCCTCACCATGCAGTATCCGCAGTCCGCCCAATGCAAGTGCTTCCATCTCATATTCACCGGGCATTACTACAACTTTACCCAGCCAACCTATATACTTCTTAACATCCTCTACAAGAAACGTATTATACGCCAAGCCACCAGTAACAATTATTGCATCGCAGTCGCCTCTTAGGGCAGGCGACATAAGTGCGATGCCTTTTGCTATTTGGTATGCTTGTGCTTCCATTACGAGTGTGGCGTGTTTGTCCCCGTTTTCTATCATTTTTTGGATTTCCCTGCCGTCGGATGTTCCTAAGAGCGAGCGCAGTCCGCCTTTTCCCCGGACTTTGCCCATCATATCTTTTCTTGTGTAATTTCCGCTGTAACACATCTCAATGATATTGAGCAGCGGTACACTACCTGCTCTTTCAGGGGCAAACGGTCCGTTGTCGTCGGCAAGGGAGTCTATGATTTTCCCCTTGCAGTGTGCTCCGGCAGTGATCCCGCCGCCCAGATGTGTTATCAGTAGATTCAAGTCTTCGTATTTTTTACCGATTGACTCTGCATAACGTATCGCTACTGCACGACAGTTAAGGACATGATAAAAGCTCCTTCGCTCGATTTCCTTCATTCCCGTTATTTTTGCCACAGGCGGGAACTCACATGCGGAAACAGCATCATAAATGTAAGCTTCAACCCCTGCCATTTCGGCAATATCGTTTGCAAGAACTGCCCCCAGATTTGACGCATGCTGTGGTATTTTCTCACCGTAAATTAGCTGCAGCATTTTGTCGTTGACTTTATAACCTCCAACCTTAACAGGCGGCAGCATCCCCCCGCGTCCCATGACAATTGACAGATCTTCGGGTTTATAGCCATGCTTCTCAAGAGCCTCAAGCACCGCCTTCATCCGCATTGGCTCTTGCTCATTTATACTATCAAACTCTTCAACTTCATCATGAGGGTGGGTTATATTCTCTTTGAATAACTCTTCTTTGTTTTTGTACAGTGCTATTTTGGTAGATGTTGAACCGGGGTTAATTGTAAGTATAAAATAATCCATGTTATTCTCCATTCTTTCATATATGCAACATTAACCACTACACTGCAGTGCTTATCATAATAGATAACAACTTCTCCTCTGCCGACGCACCTCGTGATGCCAGTACTATCGGTACCTTTGCGCCCAATATACAGCCTGCCATTTTTGCGCCTGCCCAATAGGTTAAGGCTTTTGCAAGGACGTTACCGACTGTTATGTCCGGCACCAGCAGGATGTCTGTTTCTCCGCTGATTTGACCTTTATATCCTTTGATTTTTGCGGATTCTTTGCTTACTGACAAATCGAATGATATCGGGCCTTCCAGTAGACAATCTCCGAGTTCTCCCCTTCGGCACATTTCTTGAAGCTCTGCTGCGTCCACTGTTTCCTGTATTTTCGGGCTGACCGATTCCGCAGCGCAAAGTGCGGCGATTTTTGGGGTTTTGCATCCTATTTGTCTGTAAAATGTTGCTGCATTTATTGCGATATCCGCTTTTTGCGCAAGTGTCGGATGTGGTATCATGCCCCCGTCGGTTATGCCGATTAGCTTTTTATATATCGGTACTTCCAAGACTGCCAGATGAGACAGTGTGCCTGTACCTCTGATTCCTATTTCTCTTTCGAGAACTTCTTTTAGTAAAGTTCTTGTTTCAAGGATACCTTTCATCAGCGCGTCAGCACCTTTATCTCTGATTACAGCAACGGCTTTTCTTGCACTGTCAATATCATCCATACTGTCGATTATAGCACTCTGCTCCACCTTGACGCCAAGCACCGATGATAGTACATTAATTTTCTCACGGTTACCGACAAGAATATATCGAATACTTAATTTATCAGCAGCAGTAAAAACAGCCTCCAAAGTGTGCTCATCATGCGCAGCCGCCACAACAAGCGTCTTTGGCAAAGTCTTTGAGTTTTCACTCAACTCATTGAAATTCTTAATAATAACGGCATCCCTACTTTCTAACCTATTTTAACACACGCACCTTGTAAGCGAAACAGTTTTGTTGTATACTAATGAGACAGCAAAACAACAGCAGTTTTAGGAGCATTACGTTTGTCGTGAAAAAGAGTGTTATAGCACTTTTAGTGCTTATTATTGTAGTCGGAGCCGGGTTTGCCAGTTGCTATTGGTTATTTTTGCAAGGCGATAGCAATGGTACGGAGCAAGACCTCGATCCCGGCAGTATTTATACACCTGTTCCCGAGCCTGATGATAACGCTGATGAAGCGGAGCGTTTAGCGCAAGAGCGGCGTGAGGAAGAGGAAAGGCGCGAAGCCGAGCGTTTAGAGCAGGAGCGGCGCGAAGCTGAAGCGCGTGAAGCAGAAATGGCTCTGAGAAGAGTAAATAAACTCGAAGAAAGCAGCCTGCTTTTCAGGGGTTACTTCTACGAGGAAGCCATTGCATTGCTAAACGAAGATTCTGATCTTATAAACGAAGAGACAAAAAAATTGGAAGCAGAAATTATCTACGCAAGGGACAATCTTGTTCGATTTGATGGAGATATTAAGCACATATTCTTTCATAGCTTAATTCTCCATCCGGAGTTTCTGTTTCCGAATCTCAATACTCCGACAGGCGGATATAATTCGGGCTTTGCGTATCAATCGGAGCTCTTTCGATTGTTGCCGCAATTGTTGGAACGTGGTTATGTTTTATATAATATAAATGACGTATTCAGTAAAGACGAAAACGGAATTATGCGGCAAAACGATATATACCTGCCGACGGGTAAAAGACCACTTATTCTTTCATTCGATGACCCTACCTATCATTACGGCTGGGGTTGGCGCGGCGGCGGTCCCAACAATACGGGGTCATTTAACAGACAAACCCGTTTCAGACCCGGATTTGCGAAAAGAATTGTTTTTGATGAATATGGTGAGCTGGCAACTGAAGTTGTCCATCCGTTGCCGGGAGAAACAGTAAATAATTTTAACAGAAATATTGAAGGAAATGAACCTATCCTTACGTATGACGGCGATGTTTATTTAGTAATCGACGCATTTGTAAGAGAACACCCTGAGTTTTCTTTCCGGGGTCATAAGGGAGTCATTGCAGCAACAGGGTATATGGGCATATTCGGCTATGACCTGCCTGATTTATGGGACGAAGAGACAAGGCAAGTGGTCATTGATATATGTACCAAGTTTAAGGAAAACGGCTGGCTCTTTGCAAGTCACAGTTATTCGCATAACAGATCAGGCTTTTGGGGGCCTGAAACCAGAGTAAGAAGTATCATGTGGGATATCAGAAGGTGGCGGGAGGAAATCGAGCCGATAGTCGGGGAAACCAATCTTTTCATTGCACCGTTTGGTTATTTGCTCAGAGGCGATGCAATGCAGGTTATTCTAGACAATGGGTTTGATATATACTGTACAGTGGATTTTGCACAGACGATTACCGTACACAACACTCATGCGGTCATGGGCCGTATAGAAATCGGCGGATACACAATGGCACACCGGGCGGATATCCTAAACAGGGATTTCTTTGATGTATCTTATGTTAAAGATTCACACCGACCACCGGTTTTGCCGTAACAACAGTTATTGACCGAAACGGTTATCATTTACTAATTAACTAGTCCAACCATAAGGAACACTAACATAATGAATCGTTTTTTTGTCACACCACAAGATATTATTGATAACATCATAAGACTCTGTACTGAAGATGCAAAGCACATACGATCCTTACGGCTTCGTCCCGAAGAGACATTTAGTGTCTGTGACGGGACAGGTATTGATTACATCTGCAAGCTTGGAGAGCGTGATAGCTGCACGGTTGCAGAGATTGTTGATGAGCAGCTTTCCATCGGCGAACCAACCGTTAAATGCAGCGCATATATGGCATACTCGAAGGGTGACAGGCTTGACTTTGCTGTGCAAAAATCAGTAGAGCTGGGAGTGTATGAGATTATTCTCTTTGAATCAGAACGCTGCGTCGCTGTACCGAAGGATATTCCAAAAAAAGTATCACGGCTTCAAAGAATTGCTCTTGAAACCGCAAAGTTATGTAACCGGGGAATTGTTCCCAAAGTTACATCCGGTGGGAATTTAAACAATATAATTGATAAGGTGTCAGTGGAATCGTCGCAAGCTTCAAATCTTGTTCTGTTTTTCTACGAATGTGAAAACCGCTTGAGTATAAGAGATATTCTGGAGCAGAGATTATTGCCGCCATTTAATAACGAAGGCTCTGAAACTAAAGCAGTTTCGATAATCACAGGTCCGGAAGGCGGTTTTGAACCGCATGAGGCAGAGCTTGCAAGGTCAAAAAAAATAACAACAGTATCACTGGGAACACGGATTCTACGTTCGGAAACCGCCCCGGTCATAGCTCTTGCTGCTGTTATGTATCATACAGAAAATCTATAGCATCAAAACTCAGCGCGTGGTATATTAAATATATTAAAAAGTAATGAGGATTTGGAGTGAAAACTGTTCTTATCGTCGATGATTCATCTTTAATGAGGCGACTGATAAAAAACATCGTAGTCAAAAACGGTTACGATGTTCTCGGCGAAGCGGAAAACGGTAAGAAGGGTGTTGAAA
>Ga0123353_10005124_pt1 | contig 17113 bp, 13 predicted proteins | sample TergutLab28metaG_3_FD_92763 | JGI IMG/M metagenome (GOLD analysis project Ga0123353, IMG submission 92763) | Labiotermes labralis P3 segment gut microbial communities from Petit-Saut dam, French Guiana - Lab288 P3 | ecosystem: Host-associated > Arthropoda: Insects > Digestive system > Gut ...
CGCAAGATCGACGACGATAGCGGTTGGGAATCTGTCCTCAACGGCAGCCGGAGCGGCCTGGAACCGATCCTCGGGTTGGGGGTCGAGACAAAGGGTGTGGATGCGGGACCGCTGCTGGAGAAGATTGAGAGGTATTTGGGGGAATAAGGATAATCCTTTCTCCACCCCCTCTGCCCTGCGGGCATCTCCCCCAAGGGGGCGATCCTGACGAGCCACCAAAGTCTGTGCGAAAATTCAGAAAAAACTAGCGGCTGCCGTCAGGATCGCCCCCTTGGGGGAGATGCCCGCAGGGCAGAGGGGGTGGAGAAAAAGCAATCCCAGCAAAAACGGCAGGGACCGCACGTCCCTGCCGTTTTTTCCGACTGTGAGATAGGACACAGCGAAGCGACCAGGCCGCCTTAGCGGCCCCACCGCAGGTACTCAGTCCTCTTCCTGCTTCACGACCAGCCTGCCCTTATACATGCCGCATTCGGGGCATACCCGGTGGGGAACCTTGAGCTCGCCGCAGCTGCCGCACTTATCCAGGGCGGGCGGATCCAGCTTCCAGACGCTGGAACGGCGTTTATCGCGCCGGGCGTGGGATACTCTCCTTTTCGGGGCTATCATACCTGTCACTCCATTCTAAACCAGTTTGTAGGAGCGGCTTGCGAGCCGCCCGGAAAAAATCAAATCAATTCGCGCAGTGCCGCCCATCGGGGGTCGCCCTGGGGCTTGCACGCGCACGCGCCCTCGTTGAGGTTCTGCCCGCAGCGGGGGCACAGGCCCGCGCACGCGGGGCGGCACAGCAGCTTGGGCGGCAGGGAGAGCACCAGATCCTCCCAGATCAGGCTGTCCGGCGACCAGCGGAAGCCATCCAACAGGACCAGCTCGTCGTTTTCGCCGTCGTTCAGGCTCAGCACCAGGGTGTGCTCGAAGGGCACGTCCGCCGCGTAATCGAAGGAGGCGGCGCAGCGGTCGCATCGGACGTCCATGCACAGCCCGGCCCGGCCCGCCAGGATGACGATGCCCGCGCGGTTGCGCGCCTGGCCGGATACCGCGGGCGGCGCGGTAAGGGGCAGCAGGCCCTCGAAGCCCGTCAGGGCATAGCGGAAGGGGAGAACGAAGCCCGGGGTGTTGAACACGGATTCCAGTTCCAGGAACATGATGCATACCTGCAGGTCAAAATTTCAAACAGAAATATTATACACGCTTTCGGATAGGTTGTCAACAAATTTTTTACAGAAATCGAAAATTTCCGCAGGCAGCTCGCTGTCGGGGGCGGAAACCGTGAACAGAAAGCGCTTATCCAGGGCGGCCGAGAGCTTCGCGGCCTTTGCCAGAAAGGCGGCCAGGGCCTGGTAGTCCCGCCCGCCGATGCGCAGGGTGGCGTCCACGAAGACGTCGGTGATATCGTGGTCTCCGGCGCAGATGCCGCACAAAAAGCCGTAGAAAGCGTCGTAACCGGCGACGGCGTAGTCGTCCGCCGCGATGAGCCGCGCGCGGGAGGATATGTCATAGATGAGCTTCTGCTTCTGCTCCACGCAGACCACGTTGCCGTCGGAGGTGCGCACGGCCTCGTTGACGAGATGGATGAGCTGCTTGGTTTTGCCGGAGCCCTTGCTGCCGGTGATGAGCGTAACCATGGGATATCTCCTCCTTTTGGGTGTTCAATTTTATATATCTATATGATAGGTATTGCGCAAATACGCGCGCTGCTCCTCATAGTCGGCGTTGCCCAGCAGGGCGAACATGAAATTCTTGTATTGCTCCACGCCGTCCTGGTCGAAGGGGTTGACGCCGATCATGTAGCCCGAGGTGGCGCAGGCCCGCTCCATAAAGTAGATCAGCCAGCCGATGTTGTAGGCGTCGCGCCGGGGCAGCTCCAGCACCAGGCTGGGGCACTTGCCCTTGGCATGGGCCAAGGCCGTGGCCATGAAGGCCTTCTGGTTGATCTCGAAGAGGGTTTTGCCCGCCAGGTAGTTCAGGCCGTCGCCGTTGCCGGGATCTATTCCCACGGCGATGGCGTTGGCGGGCTCCCGGAAGGAGAGCACCGTCTCGAACAGGATCCTGCGCCCCTGCTGGATATACTGCCCCAGGGAGTGCAGGTCGGTGGTGAAGGTCACGCTGCCCGGGAACAGCCCGCGCCCGCGCTTGCCCTCGCTTTCGCCGAACAGCTGCTTGTACCACTCGCCGAACATCACCATGCTCGGCTCGTAGGTGGCGAAGAGCTCCACGCTCCTGTGCCTGTGCTTGTAGTAGTAGTAGCGCAGGGCGGCGTAGTGGTCGCAGGGGTTGGCCTCGAGTGTTTCGCCGGAGACCGCGTAGGCCGCCTGGGCGTCCGCCGCGCCGCGCAGCAGCTCGGCTGTGTCGATGCCCGCGCAGGCGATGGGCAGCAGCCCCACCGCCGAGAGCACCGAGTAGCGCCCGCCCATGTTCTTGGGCACCACGAAGGTCGCCCAGCCGTGGGCGAGGGCTTCCTTCAGCAGCATGCCGGGGTTTTTGCCGGGTTCGGGCACGGGCTCCGTTGTCACGAAGATGCGTCGATTCACCCCCGCGGCGTCGTATTTTTTCTCCAGCTTGGCGCGGAAGTGCCGAAAAGCCACGGCGGTCTCCAGGGTCTTGCCGGATTTGGAGATGACGTTGATGTAGAAATCCCTGCCCTCGATGAGCCGGTCCAGGTCCGCGAAGTCCGATTCGCTCAGGGTGTTGCCGGTAAAATAGATCGCGGGAGTCAAGGCCTCGCCGCGTGAGGCCTGCCTGGTCTCATTGTAGTACCGCGAGGTCGCCGCCTCGATCACGGCGCGCGCGCCCAGGTAGCTGCCCCCGATGCCGATGACCAGCAGAACCTGCGCGCCGGCCCTGATCTCCGCCGCCGCGTCCAGGAGCCTGCGGTATTCCGGGTCCCGCGGATAGCTTGCCGGGAAGCGCAGCCAGCCGCGCATGCCGGCGCCCTGGCCGGCGCCCGTTTCCAGGGCGGCGTGGGCCCGCTGCGCGCAGGCCGTCAGCTGCAGGCTTTCCTGCGTGCTCGGCAGCAGCCCGCCCGTATAAGCCGTGGAAAGGTTCAGCGCCATCACAGATAACCCCCTGCCGCTATCCCCGCCATAGGGATCGTATTTTTGTCCGGAGCTACTATTTTACCTTATTCCTCCCCGGAATGCAAGTCCTTTTTCCCTTTTTCCGTTTTTCCATTTATCCGCCGGAATATGCACAGCCCCGCGTTGAGCAGCATGAGGGCGATCAGCGCCCAGCTGCCCCAAAGGACCCTGCTTTGCGCCGAATACAGCAAGCTTCTCCCCGCGAAGAGCGGGAAGAAATATGCCCACGCAAAGCCGCCCAGAGCGCCCAGGATATAGACTGCGGCCGCGAAGGAAAGCGCCTTCCCCTTGAAGCGGCCCAGCGCCAGGCCCGCGAGCATCGCCAGCATGCAGACGGCCAGGGACGCGGCGACGGCAAAAAGCCATTGGCGCATCGCGCCGAGCTGCCCGCTGCTCATCAGCCCTGTCGGCATCCCGCTGCGTTCCCCCGTGAGCAGTTTAATGATCTCGACGAGATTGACCTGTATAATGTCGCTGGAAAGCAAAATGCGGTAGCTCAAAACGCCCAGGGGCAAAAACAGCGCCGCGAAGGGCAGCAGGCCGGCGATGATGCCGATGATACCCAGGACCGTCATTTTTTCAGCCTCCTTTGGAAGAACTTCACGATCTCTACCAGGGGGATGATCGAGAACGCCAGTGCCATGGCGATGGTGAACTCCTGCATGTCGATGGGCTGGAGCTTGAAGGCGTCCCGCAGGAAGGGGACGAAGATCACGATGCAGGTCAGGAACAGGGAGATCACGAAGGAGCCGACCAGCCACCAGTTCATGCCGCTCTTGCGCGTCATGGTAAACAGCGAGCCCCGCTGGGTGCGCATGTTGAAGGAGTGGAACATTTCCGCCATGTTCATGGTGAGGAAGGCCATGGTCATGCCCTCGGCGCCCTCCAGCTCCGTCAGGTTGGTGAACTGCCAAAAGCCGTTCTGCAAATATTCTCCGATGAAGAAGGCCGCCATGACCAGGATGGTGACAAACAGGCCCTGGTAGAGGCAGTCGATGCCCACGCCGTTGGCGAAGACGCCGTCCTTGGCGCGGCGGGGGGGGCGGCGCATGATGCCGTGCTCGGGTTTTTCCATCCCCAGGGCCAGGGCCGGGAAGCAGTCGGTGACCAGGTTGACCCAGAGCAGGTGCACGGGCTTGAGGATGGTGATGCTCAAAATCGAGGCGGTGAAGATGCTGAGCACCTCGCTGATGTTGGAGCTGAGCAGGAACTGGATGGGCTTGCGGATGTTGTCGTAGATGCGCCGCCCCTCGCCCACGGCGTGGACGATGGTGGCGAAGTTGTCATCCGCGAGGACCATATCCGCCACGTTTTTCGTCACGTCCGTGCCGGTGATGCCCATGCCCACGCCGATGTCCGCGCTTTTGATGGAGGGGGCGTCGTTCACGCCGTCGCCGGTCATAGCGGTGATCAGGCCCTTCCTGCGCCAGGCGTTGACGATCCGCACCTTATGTTCCGGCTGCACCCGGGCGTAGACGGCATAGTCCTCCACCGTCCGCTCGAATTCCTCGTCGCCCAGGCGGCTGAGCTCCGCCCCGGTGATGGCCTTTTTGCCGCCGATGAGGATGTCCAATTCGTTCGCGATGGCCACGGCGGTGTTGATGTGGTCCCCGGTGATCATGATGGGCGTGATGCCCGCCAGGCGGCACTCGGCGATGGCGTCCTTCACCTCGGGGCGTACGGGGTCGATCATGCCCGCCAGGCCGATGAAGCACAGATCGTGTTCCAGGGCCCCGGCGGAGCAGTCCTCCGGCCGCGCCGCGTAGCCGCGCAGGGCGGCGGCCAGCACGCGCAGGGCCTTATCCGCCATGCGCAGGTTCTCCGCCAGGATTTCATCCCGCTTCGCGTCCGTCAGGGCGACGATTTCGCCTCCCACCAGCATATGCGTGCAGCGCGGCAGCACCTCGTCTGGCGCGCCCTTGGTGTACTGGATAAAGGCGGCGCAGCCGCCTTCTGTATAGGCCCCCTCACTGAGGGGGCTCCCGCCGCAGGCGGGTGGGGGAGTAATCTGATGCACAGTGCTCATCATCTTGCGTATGGAGTCGAAGGGGGCTTCCCCCACACGGGGGTATTTCTCTTTCAGCTCGCCCTTGGGGCGCCCCAGGCCGTTGGCGTAGTTGATCAAAGCCACTTCCGTTGGCTCGCCCATGGTTTCGCCGCCGGGGAGGAATTCCGCGTCCGTGCACAGTGCCATGGCTTTCGCGAGCGCCGCTTCGTCATCGGCAAAGTGATCCACCACGGTCATCCTGTTCTGGGTCAGGGTGCCGGTCTTGTCCGAGCAGATGACCTGGGCGCAGCCCAGGGTCTCCACCGCCGTGAGCTTGCGGATGATGGCCTTCTTCTTCGACATGTTCGTCACGCCGATGGAAAGCACGATGGTCACCACGGCCACCAGGCCCTCGGGGATGGCCGCCACGGCCAGGCTTACGGCGATCATGAAGAAGCCCAGCGCGTGGCTGAAGAAGGTCCCGCCCTCCGGATCGCCCTGAATGAGGTAACGCAGGGTGGAAAAACCGAAAATGAACACGCAGATGCCCAGCACCAGCCAGGTCATGAGCTTGCTCAGCTGCTTGAGCTTCAGCTGCAGGGGGGTTTCGCCCTCCTCGGCCTTCGCGATGGCGTCGGCGATCTTGCCCATCTCGGTGCGCATCCCCGTGGCCACCACCACGGCCCTGCCCCGCCCATAGGATATATTGGAGCCCATGTATACCATGTTTTTCCGGTCGCCGAGCGGTATGTCGTCGTCGCCCTTGGCGATCAGCTTGTCCAGCAGCTTGGTCACCGGCACGCTTTCGCCGGTGAGGGCGGCCTCCTCCGCCTGCAGGCTGGCGCATTCAAACAGCCGGCAGTCGGCGGGCACGGCGTCGCCTGCCTCCAGCAGGACCACGTCGCCCTCCACGAGCTCCTCGCTCTTGACCGTGATGATGCCGCCGTCCCGCAGCACCCGCGTCGTGGCGGCGGAAAGCGCCTGCAGGGCCTCGATGGCGGCCTCGGCCTTACTCTCCTGATAGAGCCCCAGCACGGCGTTGACGATCACCACGAAGAGGATGATCACGACGTCGGCGGGGAACTGGAAGTGGCCGGACACACTGCTTTCGTAGACGGTCAAACCTGCCGAAATGGCCGCCGCCCCCAGCAGGATGAGGATCATGGGGTCCATCATCTGCTGGAAGAAGCGCTTAATCAGGGATTCCTTTTCGGGCTCGTCCAGCTTATTCGCGCCGCCGTGCGCCAGGCGCTGCGCGGCCTCCTGCGAGGATAGCCCCTCCTTCAAACTCTTGACCTGCGCCAGTACATCGCAAACCGCTTCCAAATGGTATTGCATGCCTGTCCTCCTATCTTATGTGTGCGCGCCCCTTTGCGCTCATCGATTATAGTATACCACAGGAAGCGCGCGATTGCAAGACTTAGTTAGATAATAGGCATCAGACTTTAGGCATTGGGCCTCCGGGGCACTAACGCCTAAAATCTGATGCCTAAAAACTATATCCCGTACCAGTCCCGGTAAAACTGGTCGTACTCCTGCTCCGTCCGCTCCGCCTGCGCGGGGGGAACGGCGCGCGGGGCGCTGGAGAATTCCGGCAGCAGGGGGGGCAGGTCGGAGGGGGGGAAGGAGGGCCCCGGGGGCGGGGGAGGCTGTGGGCCGGGCTGCGGCATGGGATCCTGCGGATAGGACGCGCCCTGCCAGGCCAGCCAGTCGGGTGAGAGGAAGCAGGTGCTGGGGCTCATGGGATAGAGGGGATAGGGGCAGGGAGGGCAGTCGCAGGCAGGGCTGGGCGGGCAGAAGGGATAAGGGGGTGGACCCCCGCAGCAGGGCGGCGGGCAGGGGCAGCAGGAGGAGGGGAAACAAGCGCCAAATGAATTGGCACCTAAGGAAGAACAGTCCGGCGTTTCGGGCCATGGCCAGCAGGCCGGCCAGCAGGGCGCCGACCCACAAGTCGGCCAGCAGGGCGCCGGCTCACAGGCCGGCCAGCAGGTCACTGGCCCACAGGGCCAGGGGAAATAGCCCTCCGGACCCGGGAACGGCCAGCAGGGGAAGGGCCCGCCGGTGCAGGGCCCGCCGGGGTACGGCGCTCCGGGCGTGCAGGGGAAGGGTCCCCCGGTGCATGGCCCCCCGGGGAACGGTGCCCCCGGCCCCGGCAGCGCCCCGAAGGGGCCGCCCTGGTTGGCGAGCAGGCTGCTGAGCAGGTTTTCCAGCAGGCTGTTCATCAGGTTGGAATTGTTATCGTTGTTGTTATTGTTATTGTTGTTGTTGACGAGGAGCCAGGGCTCCGGCTCCGGCAGCGGGGGCAGGGGAGGCGGGGGCGGCGTGATGTCGATGCAGATGTGGATGCAGGCCCTCCGGTACTCCGAAAACTCCAGGGGCGCGCCGATGGGCTGCAGGGCGTTGGTGTTGGGCCGCTTGAAGTAGTATACCGCGATGGCGGTGGTCAGCATTTCGGCGCACAGGTCGAAGCAGTATTTGCAGCAGGGGGGGCGGAAGGTGATGTAGAACTCCTGGCCGATGACGGGCGGGGTTTCCAGGGTGTTGCAGCAATAGTCCGTCAGGGTGATGTCCGCGCCTTGGCATCCGTCGCAGGGCACCAGGGTGATGGTGGGCGTGCCACGGTTGGAGGCCGCCAGCTTGAAGGGCCCCAGCAGCACGCGCCCGCAGCATTCCCGCAGGTCGTTGGCGCAGCCCACAAAGGTGAGGTATGTATTGGTCTGGTCGGTGTTGGCGGCGCCGGTGTTGCAGCAGAAGACGTCCCCCAGCTGATTGCCCATGCGCAGACCGCCGGGGTTGTTGCAGCGGTCGCTTTGCGCGCTGCCTGGCTCCGGGCAGCTGGAGGGCGCGCAGTTGGCGCAGCCGCAGTTGCCGCAGACGGAGGAGGAGGACGAATTGACCGCCCCCCCCGGCAGGCCGCCCTCGCCGCAGTCCAGGTTGCCGTAGGCGAAGTCGTAGGCCATGTTGTAGAGCGCGTCCACCGCCGCGTCCAGGCAGGGGAATTTGGGCGCGGCCGAGGGCTCGGGGCAGTTGGGATCTATCAAAAAGCGGATACCGGAGGGGTCGCCGTAGCCCAGCAGGCACCAGATGGTGGCCTGGATCACGCCGTAGGCGTCGTAGCCGTTGAGGCCCGGGCAGGTGTTCAGGCCCAGCATGTCGAAGAATTCCTGCCCGCCCGCGTAGTCGGAGGGCTCCACGGGGGCGTTTGCGATGCAGAAGCTCACCGCGATGCGCACCGTCTGCGGCCGGCCCGGCATGGCCTCCTCCATGGAGATGTTGTTGTAGGAGCCCGCGGGCATCTGCTTGGTATGGTCCAGGCAGAAGCCGTAGGCGTGCCTGCCCTGGAAAGTGAAGCCGAAAAAGTTCAGGTGGCTGATGAAGGAGCCGGCGGTGAGCCCGGAGACCTCGTAGCGGGAGTCAGGCGGGGCCAGGCTGCAGCGCAGGGTCCAGGCGCTGTCGAAGGTGACGTTGACGTTGTTGCCGCCGGGCATGATCAGGGGCGTGTGGCAGACGGGGCTGTCCGACGGGACGAGCCTGGCCAGGCCCAGCAGGGGCAAAACCGAATCGCCGTAAAGGAGCTCCTCCTCCCCGCAGGGCAGGCAGCCCTCGTCCCGCTCCACGCGGCAGCGCACCTTGATCATCTCGATAACATCGGCCAGGCGGCGGTCGTTGACAGGGACCGGCGGGCCGGCCAGTATCTCCTCCGCCTGCTGCAGCAGGGAGTCCGCGCAGGCGAACGGATCGCCCCGCACGGGAGGCTCCTGGTCAGCGCAGTACGCCCTTTGGACGCCCCTCGGATGCGCGGGCATAGTCCTTCCCCCTTATATTAATGTATAAATATGTATAATGCAATAGCAAAACTAATTCATGATATGCAGGGGGGCAGGCTGCGGTGAAACGTTTAAAACGTTTGAAATATGAAAAATAAATTAACCAAAGGAAAAAGAGGTGGCAAGCGCCGCCATTTTTATGCATACCCCGTGAAACCGTTGTGAACAGTCCGTAAAATCTGCCGCAGCCCCCTTGTGTTTTCGCGGGATATTTGCTACACTATACGTACAAAATAGGAATCGGGGGGATATTGATGGAACTCATGCCAAGAGCTGTCTCCTTCGCGCAAAGGCGTTTCGCAAAGGGCTCGGCCAAATACGCCGGGCGGCGCCCCTCCAAAGAGCTGCCCCGCGCCGCCTACGACAGGATGGATTCTCCCGTGAGCGGGCGCTGGACTCTGGGCTTCGCCAAAGCGGACATCATGCCGGGCGATATTCCCAGGCATAAGTATTACGTGGCGGGCTACCGGGCCTGGAACCCCGCCGTCGGCGTGCTGGACCCCATGACCTGCTCCGCCGTGTGGATCGACGACAATACCGGGCGCGGCGGCATCTTCATGGTGACCATAGACAACGTGGGCATGAGCAGCTATGACAGCGATGCCATCGTGGCCGAAATGCGGCACGAGCTGGACATGATCCATTGCAGGCACGTGTTCATCTGCAGCACCCACAACCACGCGGGCATCGACACCCTGGGCTACTGGGGCCCCCTGCCCCTCACGGGCCGCGACCCCAAATACATGCGCATCCTCTACAACGGCGTGCAGGGCGCGATGCGGGACGCCTACAGGGCCCGCGGGGAGGGCGACCTCTACCACGGCGCCACCGAGGCCCCCGACGTGCTGCGGGATTCCCGCCCGCCCCAGGTCTGGAACAAGACTTTAACCCGCCTGCGCTTCGTCCCCGCCGGCGGCGGCGCCGAAACCTGGCTGGTGAATCTCGGCTCCCACAGCGAGGCCATGCTGGGGAAGAACAGCCTTGTCAGCGCCGATTTCCCCTGCTGGCTGCGCAAAAAGGTGCTGCGGGAGCGCGGGGCCGAGGTCGCCTACTTCATCGGCCCGCAGGGGGGGCTCATCCGCCCGAAGGAGCTGGACGAGAACAACGTCCTTTCCACCATTATGTGCGGCGAAATGGTCGCCGACGCCCTCATGCGCATCGAAAACGACCGCAAGCTCCCCGCCCTGCTCAACATCCTGCGCCAGCCCTATTACAGCGAGGCCGAGAACATCATGCTCATGGTGGCGGTGAAGGCCGGCATCATCAAGACCAACAAGAAGAACGCCGTCGGCAATAGCTCCCTGGGCTACAGCATCGAGACCGAGATGACCTACCTCTGTCTGGGCGAAACCCACCGGGACGGCGGCTTGCAAGAGAACCTCGAGATGCTCTTCCTGCCCTGCGAGCTCTTCCCCGAGCTGGCCTACGGCGGTTTCTTAAGCGCCGAAGAGAGCGCCACGGGCCTCGGCCCCGAGGCCAACCCCCTCCCCTTGGTGGAGATCGCCGGGAATCCCGATCTGCTGGTCTTCGCCCTGGTCAACGACATGACGGGCTACGTGGTGCCCCCCAACGACTGGATCCTCAACGAGAAGACCCCCTACGTGAAGGGCGGCAAGGACAAGTCCGGCCGCAACCACTACGAGGAGACCAACTCCCTGGGCCCGAAGACGGCGGAGATCATCGCGGAGACATTTAAAGGGATGATGGAGACGGTAAGGGGCGCGTAAGTGCTGAATGTTGCCAACACCATTCACTCCCACATTCTAAGAAACCAAAGGAGACAGACTATGAAAACCAAACAGCTTATCGCAATCATTTTGGCCCTGCTGGTGGCCGCGGCGCTGCTGGCCGGGTGCGAGGCAAGCGTCGGCGATCTGGGCGCGACCACGGCGCCCTCCCTGGACCCTGCCGCGATGGCGAGGCTTATGAGCGAACTTGGCCTCGGCGACGATCTTGACGCCCTGACCCCCGAGCAGCGCGCGGACTTGCAGAGAGGTATGTGGGATAACGGGCTGGATACTGGCGTCACCATACCGCCCCCTTCCAGCAGCATGGTGCCGGCCACCGCGCCCCCCACCCTGCCCCCCGGCGTCAGCGTGCAGTCCTCCGAGGTATACCATCTGGTCAAGGCGGTGCAGGATACCTTCAACAGCGGCACCTTCTATCTCAAGGCGCGAGGGACCTTCCCCGTGGAGATGGGCAGCGGCGGCTACGCGCCCATCATCATAGCGATGGATCAGGATAAGCTGATGTTCGAGACAGAGATGGACTGGGTCTCTTTAATGAAGGCCAACGCGGCCCCGGGCGAAAAGGCGATGGCCGCCATGACGGGCGCGAGCATGCAGACCATGTTCGGCAACAAGTTCCGCATGGTCATCTCCCCCGAAGGGGCCTATTGGGTCTTCCCGGCCAGCCAGCGCTACTTTGACCTGTCCGCGATGGCGGGGCCCGAGGGCCTCGGCGACATGAGCGGCCTGGCGGAGGCGTTCAATATCTTCAGGCAGGAGGATGCAAACGGCCAGCCGCTCCAGGTTCCCGACGACATCCCCTCCACCAAGGTCACGGTGGACGGCAAGGAGTACCTGTGCGGCGCCTTCGTCGCCAGGGACGAGGAGGGCAAGGTTATCTCCACCATGCGCTATTACTTCCTGAACGGCCAGATCAAGCGCATCGAGGTCGTCGTGGAGGGGATGGAGGAGAACATGGTGCTTGAAATCGACGAGTTCAGCGGCAGGGTGGACGCGAGCCTGTTCAGTGTGACGGGGTACCGCACCATACCCCTGACGGAGCTTGCCGGTATAGCCAGCTTCATGGGCGGCGGCTCCGCGCCGGTTCCCACCACCGCGCCATGAGCGGCGAACGAAATGAAGTTGGCGCGCGCGGCGAGGTCGCGCTTGTGACCGGGGCCACCGGGGCCATCGGCGGCGCCATCGCGGATCAACTGGAGGCCCGGGGCTGCCGGGTGATCCGCCATGGGTTTACGCGCCCGGGCGATTTCCGGGCCGATTTGCGCAGCGAGCACGAGATAGAAGAACTCTTCCGCATGGCGGAAGAGTTCTTCGGCGGTGTGGATATTCTGGTCAACAACGCTGGCGCGGCCCTGCCCCAGCGGCTGATTACCGAAACCTCCGCCGAAGACTTCGACGATCTCTTCGCCGTCCACGCCCGGGGCGCGTTCCTCTGCTGCAAACGGGCCCTGCCCCATATGATCCGCCAAAAATACGGCCGGATCGTCAACATATCCTCCATGTGGGGCGTGGCTGGGGCCAGCTGCGAGGTCGCTTACAGCGCCGCCATGGCCGCCGTCGTGGGCCTGACGAAGGCCCTGGCCCGGGAGGCCGCCCCCAGCGGCGTCACCGTCAACTGCGTGGCCCCCGGGGCGATCGACACCCCTATGAACGCGCACCTCCCCCCGGCGGACCTGGCGCGCCTGGCCGCAGACACCCCCGTGGGGCGCCTGGGCACCCCGGAGGACGTGGCCGCCGCCGTGTGCTTTTTCGCGGGGCCGGAAGCAGGATTTATCACCGGGCAGGTGCTGCTGGCGGACGGTGGGTTTATATAAAGTAAAGGACTGTGCCTGCCTGCAAAACGCCGCCAAATGGCGATACTGCTGACTTTTGCGGAACGACAAGGCAAAAACCTTGCCATGCGGAATAGGCTGTAAAGCAAAACAGCTTGTCAAAGAATTGCCTCTTCGCATATAATGCAATGAGTCCAAAAAGTAGGAGGTAAATCGTATGTGCTTTTGGGTTTGGAACGGCTGCCGCTGGGTTTGCTGCTGCTGTTGCTGCAGGCGCTGGTGGTAAAAAATAGGGCGGGGAACTCTCATGGGTTCCCCGCTGTTTATTTATACTAATCCGCGATTAAAACGCTGCAAAGCAAGCAATCGCTCCGCGAAAGCCATCCTCAGTCGCCAGCGTCTCCTGCGGGAGCCGCTTAGCGACAGCTCCTTCCACGGGAAGGAGCCTTGGGGCTTAACCGTAAACGGGTTTTGCAATTACAATATTGTATAACCGAGCATCGCTTTGGCTTAATCCCCCAGGCTCCTTCCCGTGGAAGGAGCTGTCGCCTCGGGCGACTGAGGATGGGGTCGCGGAGCGATAGGACGCCATACAAACATAACGATTCTTACCGCAGCGCAGTATCAGAGCCAGCGCATCCACAGCCAGCCGAAGAAGACGGTTTTCAGAACCAGCTGCAGCGCCGGGGGCCAGTTGGGCCACAGTATCCAGGCCACGCCGGAGAGGAACAGGCGCAGCGTCCATTGCAGGACGGTTTTAATAATAATCTGTGGATTTTGGGGGTAGAAACGGAAATTTTCATTGTCCCATTCGCCGGTGAAGCCGATGACATCGGATTTGCTGGTCATGTTGTTCCTTGAGCAATCCAGATAGTTCAATTGCAGGCCAGTTATGTCTAGGCTTGTCAGTTGATTAGCTTGGCAAGCTATTTGCTTCAGGTCAGAGGGCAATGAAGGTAGTGAAGTCAATTCATTATTAGAGCAGGAAAGATATATTAAGCTAGTAGGTAGTGCAGGCAGTGAAGTCAATTGATTATTATAGCAGGAAAGCTCGGTTAGACTGGAAAGCAGCATAGGCAGCACAGACAATTGGTTATTATAGCAAGCAAGCTTTTCCAGGTTAGGCGGCAAAACAGGTAACTCCATAATCTGGTTGTTACTACAATGAAGCACCTTCAGGCTAGACGGTAGCGTGGGCAGCGTGGAAAGTTGATTGTAATAGCAGTGAAGCTCAATCAACCCTGGCGGTAACGCAGGCAATGCGGAAAGCTGATTGCTCCAACACCAAAGTGTTGTTAGATTAGCGGGTAATGCAGGTAATTCCGAAATCTGGTTGTAACTGCACTCAAGCCGTTCGAGTGCGCTGAAATATTCCAAACCCGCAAGGCTTGCTATGCCTCTGCTATTCACATCCAACCTCGTCACCCCCGCCACATCCGTATCGAGTATCGATTCGGGCGCGGTTTTGCCAATGTGTTCATACACAGCCGCGCGGAACGCGGGGTCGGTGAACTCGGCGGTGATGTCAACGCCCGCCGCGCCGGCTGACAGGGGCAATATCCCGCACAGCAGCGCTGCCGCGAGCAGGATGGCGAGCAGGCGGTTGATTGTTTTTTTCATGGTATAAATCCCCTTTCTGAAATATCGTCAGCAAAGCGACCTTAGATACTCCACGCACTGCGCCAAACACTCCGGGCCGCCGGGATTGCTGGCCTCGATGGAGAGCCGCCCCGCGTAGCCAATCTCCCGCAGCGCGGCGAAGAAAGGCGCGTAGTCGTAGCCGTCGCCCGGCAGGGGATAGACGCGCCCATCCGGCCTGGCGATGTGGCAGTGCCGCAGGTCGTCCCCCGCCGCGAGAACCGCTTCGTAGCCCTCGCCGTTTTCGCCCATGTGGTACATATCGGCCAGCAGGCGCACGCCCGGGCGGTCCACCAGGCCCATATAGTCCAGGCCCTCCCGTAGGGTGTTGATGGCGTTGTCCTCCCGGGTGTTCAGCGGCTCGATGACGATGGTCAGGCCGTACTGCGCCGCGAGCTCACCCGCCAGGCGGTAGATGGGGACCAGCTTCTGCCAGCCCTCCGGCTTTTCCACGCCCGCGGGCAGCCTGCGCGCCCCTGCCGAGCCGAACACCACATACTGCGCGCCCAGCGCCCGGGCCCGGGCCATGCCCTGCCGCAGGTAGAGCTCCAGGTCGCCGTAGGTTTCCGGCGACAACTTGCACAGCCGGAAGTCCCCCGGGATGAAGCAGTTCATGGCCTCGCTGCCCAGCCCCGCCGCCTCCAAAGCCGCCGCCGTCTGTGCGAATTCCTCCTCGCTTTGCCGCGCCACGGTGGTGAAGTTCAGCTCCACGTATTCGCAGCCCGCCGCGCGGGCCTGGGCGGCATCCTGTGCGCCGCAGCATAGTCCGATTTTCATTGGGTTTCCACCTTTCCATATAATATACTCATTATAAACGCTGGGAACGGAAATGTCAAGGTTCTGATTCACACATCCTTGCGGTTGCTGTCAAGACCCCCTCCCACAGGGGGATGGCCGCAGGCCAGGGGGGAGTGGGCAAAAGGAGCAAAAAAAGAGACCCACCTTCGTGCGCCTCTTGTGGATGTAAAGCCTTCTGTCAGCCGAAAATCGTTTCGGTCATGCGCTCGCAGCTGGGCGGGGAGTAGACCCAATGGTCGATATGGTCGTCCTCCACGAAGTATTTCAACTGCTTCACGGGGTAATCCGCCGGGAAGGAATCGACGATGATCAGCTTGATCTTCATGCGCTCGGGCAAAATGCTCTTGATGTATACCGAGGCGTGGTAGCCGTCGGCCACCTCCTCGCTGTATTCCGCCAGGCCCGCCAGGTTGGGGGTGAGCTCCACGAACACGCCGTATTTCTCCACCGAGCGCACGATGCCCGGCACGGTCTCGCCGGGGCTGAACAGGCCCGCGTTTTCCTCCCAGGTGCCCAGGAGCTCCTTGTGAGACAGCAGCAGGCGGCCCTGGTCGTCGCGGCCCCTCACCACCGCCCGGATGAGCTGGCCCGCCGTGAAGCGCGCGTTGGGGTGGGGGATGCGGGAGACCGAGATGGCGTCGATGGGCAGCAGGGCGCTGACACCCGCGCCCACGTCGGCGAACACGCCGAAGTTCTCCATGTGGCTGACCCGGGCGTCGATGATATCCCCGGGGCGCAGCTGGCTGATGTAGTTCTCCGTGCAGTCCCGCTGCACGCTCACGCGGCTGAGCAGCGCGAACTGCGTGCCGTCCTCCTTGGTGTCGAAGCCGGTCACACGCACCATTACGGGCTTGTTGACCCGGGAGATCAGGGCAATATCGCGCACCTCTCCCTCCGCGATGCCCAAAGCGCCCTCCAGGCGGGGCACAAGGCCCTGCATGGCGCCCAAATCCACATGCAAATTGTGTTCATTGTCACAAAGCAATACGCGCCCTTCCAGGACCGCGCCGGAGGCATAGGCCTCGTGTATTCCTGCCTGGGACGCCAGGTAGCGGTGGTTTTCCGGGGTAGCGAGCAGCTGCCCTTCAGGCGGAAAACTGGTCATGAACATTCATTCCTTTCCCTTACGGCTTTTTTACTCCTGTTATTTCTATGGCCGAAAGCAACATAGTATTCATCATTCATCAACTTAGCCGAAAATCACGGTTTGCTTTGACTTTTCGCGGATGCTGTGGTATAATTGATTTTGTCCCTCATTGCCCCTGTTGCAGCCATTTGTCACCATGCCCTGGAAACCGCGAAACATTCCGGGCGAAATCCCGCGCCCTGTTGCCGTCTGCGATATTTTGTTGTATTTTGTGTTTCACGATGTAACAAACTAACAAGATAACACGCAAAAAAGTATATTCTATCTGCGGGGCAACAATGCTCTATTATATAGTATCATAGGATTTCCCGTCCGTCAATAGCGAAAAGAGAAAAAGTTGAAAATAATTTTCAGAAACTTGCAATAAATCGCTAATAATCAACAAAATGTCACATCAATTTCACGGAGGAAACCATGAAGGAAAACTTGGAACAGGTGGAAGCCCGCTTTGCGCAGATGCAGGCGCAGCTCTGTCAGCCGGAAATCATCGCGGATCTGGCGCGGTACAGGGCCCTGATGAAGGAGTGCAAGCGCCTGGAGCCGGTAACCGAGACCTATCGGCGCTACAAAGCGGCCCTGAAAATCCAGGAGGAGGCCCTAGGTCTGCTGCGGGAAGAGCAGGACCCAGAACTGCGGGAGCTGGCGGAGGAGGAGGCCGATGAGGCGAAGCACCGGGCCGAAGAAACCTGGGAGCAGCTGAAAATCCTGCTGCTGCCCCGCGACCCCAATGATGACAAGAGCGTCATCGTGGAGATTCGCGGCGGCGCGGGAGGGGAGGAGGCCTCGCTGTTCGCGGGGGTGCTCTTCCGTATGTACGGCATGTACGCGGAGCGCAGGGGCTGGAAGGCCGAGATCGTCAGCGCCAGCGAGACGGAGCTGCGGGGCTTCAAGGAAGTGAGCTTTACGATCGACGGCGACGGGGCCTACTCAAGGCTGAAGTTCGAGAGCGGCGTGCACCGGGTGCAGCGCGTCCCCGAGACCGAGAGCCAGGGCCGCATCCACACCTCCACCGTCACCGTGGCGGTGCTGCCCGAGGCGGAGGAGGTGGAGGTGGAGATTAACCCCGCCGATTTGCAGATCGATACCTTCCGGGCCAGCGGCGCGGGGGGGCAGCACATCAAC
>Ga0123353_10005125_pt1 | contig 17113 bp, 9 predicted proteins | sample TergutLab28metaG_3_FD_92763 | JGI IMG/M metagenome (GOLD analysis project Ga0123353, IMG submission 92763) | Labiotermes labralis P3 segment gut microbial communities from Petit-Saut dam, French Guiana - Lab288 P3 | ecosystem: Host-associated > Arthropoda: Insects > Digestive system > Gut ...
GCAACAGATGTTTATTTTTAACAATATCTCAACATGTTTCGGGCATCAATATGCCCATCTTCAGGAGAACAAGACGTATTACTGCATGTGGTGTGCTGCGCTGGTTCTGCTGGATGTGGTTGGTAGCGGTTGTGGGGTGTGAGCACTGTGCTCACACCCCACAACGCAGCGCCCCACAACCGCTACCAACCACATCCAGCAGAACCAGCGCAGCACACCACATGCAGTAATACTTCTTGTTCTCCTGAAGATGGGCATATTGATGCCCGAAACATGTTGAGATATTGTTAAAAATAAACATCTGTTGCATCTTGTTGGTTTCCTCTATCATTTCCCAAAATTAACATTTGCTCTAGTACATTACGAAATATTGGTCCTGTTCCTGTATTTGTATGTCAGAAAAATATGAACATAAGCTACATGTATTAAGACAGGGCACTAAAGGGCGTATTTGTAACTAAGGACTTAACATACACTCATCCGTCGCTTTCCGCCGGGTTTAGGTTTAACAGCGCCCTGTGAAAAGCAAAAAAATCGGTGAATAATTGACGGCCCTTCCCCCAAAACAATGCTTTAGTACTTTTAGTGTGTTTTTCTTTCTCTGCAGAAACACTGTGATACATCTGCTTCTTTTTCTTCTGTTGTGTTCTGTAAATTATACAAAATCGTTAAAATCACAAAATTACACTAAATCAGTAATAGACAAATAAAATTGCCAACATTTTACATATAACTTGTCATCTGCCCGTTTAACTTCATTTGAGTAGGAACGTTTCTGTGATATAGACACACCCTTGTAATAAAATGACGGGTAATGTTTGAGAGGTGAACATCTAAAATAAATTTAAAAATTTAAAATTTAAGTTAATGGAACTCTTGATATAACGTTCTTATCTTATGCACCTACAAAGAAATGGCACCTTACGCGTGTTCCACGAAGGCTGCTGTGTGTTATGTGTCTTATCCATTACTGAGTGAAAGCAAGTAAGAGATGGCAATTGAATGGTTACTGCGCTATCTGTGGTGTTCATGTTGAACTATAGGCTCAATGATTTGATTGAAATTTGGTGTAGAGTTATCATTTATTTGGTTGTTGTTACGGACTACTCGATAAATACATTTTTTTCCCCACGAAGTTTCCTTCATCACAAATTTCCATATTTCCATTCTGTTATCTATCGGTCCAATCGAATGGTGGTAATGTTGTAGGTGTTGTGAAAATTTAGAATATCGATTTTGATTTTCATACGATAAAAAGTATTCTTTAAATCTTGTATGGAATGACTTCCGGTTTGTCCTAGGTATCGTTTTCCACAACTTGGGATCTTTAATGGGTAAACGTCGTTTTTGCCATATCTGTCTACGTTTTCTTCGTTACACATGACACTAGCATGCACAAATAAGTGGTTAGTTTGAGGATCCGAGGATAGAGCCCCTTTTACACACTGGAAAGCTGGTCTGGATAAAATGGTGGCGATGAGTAAAATGTTTCGCCCGGCTGAGAAAAAGATGGAATATACAAGAGATGAAACTGAAACACTAATATCTACTCATGGTACAGGTCGAATTACAAGAGAAGTCACCGACAAAAAAAAAATAAAGCGCAAGACAGCTTATTACTTCTTATGTTAGCAATTACTTTCTAGACGTTAGAACGCTGTCCTGTCTCTCTTCTCGACCTTGTCCGTTGCTTGATGAAATCTTTTTGCAATTCATGATGCTAGAACTTGAAAGCGACATATTTTTTCTCCGAATACTCCCCTACGTATAGGCCTCTTGAAGACACAGAAAGAGATGCTTTGAAAGGATAAGAGACTGAAAACTGGAACAAAGAATTTAGGGAAAGAAGAAGGAAGGAAAAGCAAAGATGACAGTACGAAGAAAAAGATTTAAAATTCGTGCCTGTATTTTACAAATTACATCGTTGAGCCCGGAAATTGAGGTCTCTTTAGTACAGCAAATGTCCGAAAACCTTACACTGGTAATGCAAACCTTACACTGGTAATGCAAACCTTACACTGGTAATGCAAACCTTACACTGGTAATGCAAACACATTTTTTATTTTACTTACGAAATGAAATTCAACCCTTCTTGTGCAGCTAAAATCTGTTAGGTGGTCAAGGAATTTCCTCAGTTTTCAAGGCTTTGAACGACTTGAAATAAATATTCGGTTCGTTGAGTAAATCTCATGATCTGTTTACGTTCCGGTTCAGAGGGTTAAGAGCTAAGGGTGCCTGTAACTAACTCGAACCACTTCAAAGCCGTTCAAAAGTAAACAGAAGGTAAATTAGAATTTTCCCTTTGCTTTTTTAAGTGTTTTATCATGAAAGTATAAACGAATTGGAGATACAGCCTTTCACTATCTCCAATTCAACACCTATCCTTTCCTTTCCATGTCCACAACCCTATGTAATATTTCGTATTATATGACTGTTGTACAGTGCGAAGTTACTCGCTCGCTCATCTCCAAAAATTTATAACCACTACTCACCTGCACTCCGAAGTTACTCATTCATTATATTAGTGGCTGTATTAAAAGAAACACATGTCGCCACTTAATTCCTTCTTTACTCTTTGTATTATAATTAAAGTGAACCTCCTCGTGATTCTTTGCTTTTTTACATCTCTTCTTCCAGAATAACATTACTAGACGCATTACACTTACGTACTTTGAAGTGTAATCGTAAATTATAAGTAATCTGATAAGCAAAAAGGAACTGCCCGAAAACTCAGCAGGAAATTATTAAAAACACAAAATCTCTAGTTTATAACAACATTTATGAAAATGTTTGGAATAATAACAAAAACCCGTAGCCGAGCCCCAGACTTTTGAGAACACATTCAAGGGTAGCTTTAAGTCATAGAGTTTGTTCATTGCGTAATGAAACTTAATGAGACCATGGCTGCATGTCCGAGCAAGTTAACAACAGGAAACATGAATAACATTCACAGCCTCTGCGCAAAGTAGAGAGGAAATGTTAATTTCTCATACAAAGTCAAGTTCTTAGAAATTAGGCAAGCAGAATTTTCAAGTTTATTACGGTTAGGTCTGTTGTTTATGATTTAATTTCTTATGCTTAATTATTTTCACATTATCGCCATTATGCCAGTGTAGAAAATCATATGGTATTTAACATGTAGCAAAAACCTCGTAAGCTTTCCCATTCTGTTGATTGGGTGCTAAGCTAAAGTCTTTCCGTTACTATGAAATGGTCACCTTCAACAACTTGGCTGACTCTTACTACAGGTTGGAATTTTTAAGAACAAAATAGGAACTTTAAAGACGTGGTTATAAGTGTTATTAATGACGTCGCTTTTTGTTATCTTTATCTTTTATTGTTGTTGTTGTTGTTGTTGCTGCTGCTGCTGCTGCTGCATGTGTGATTGGTCACTGCAGGTTTGAATCAAAAAGTAAAAAACGATAGCTGAAATTTAATGAATTATTTATCTAAGAAAACAGTGATACTCTCCAAAACTGTCCCTTAACTGACTATTTACAAACTTCACAAGGAAATTAATAAAATGTAATCCTTCAGTTTAGTAAGCTCAGTGATGCACTGCAGTCGCAATACTTCCTGCCCCTCCCTTCGCTTGCAACATAATGAAGCTAGACACACAATACCTGCTTCATGGATACTACTGTCAAAATTACCACAGTTTTCTATTTATCTCGTGTCAAATTGCTTTTTAACGACCCAATGCAAAATAATCCAGAGTATCTACAGCTCCAGCCAACAACGTGACTTGGTTCGAAAAACACTGGTAATATGTCCCGTGCTGCATAGCCCATTATCTACACAAACCTCGTCCCAATTTGATCGAACAAGGCAATACTGTAGCAAGAGGAGACTGTCCTGTTTAAAATGGCGTTCCTATTCAAGCTGACACGCAGCTATGTGTTCCGTTATCATGGGTAGAGAAGAATACCATTAAGACACTACGGACCTCGTTCCTGGAATCCACGTCTCACAGCCTTGTCGGAGTTCTTCAAGCTTTAGCGATTACACTCAAAATCCTTAATATCGGTGTGAATTCAGAGTTTATGCTTTCGGTTTCAAGTTAAGCTGCAACAAACATTTCGTCAGACAATCGAAGGGCATGTCAAGACAGCAGAACCGTATTCACAGAATTTTGATACTGGACCCAAACACTGAACGTGTCTTGTCACGTCCACTCCCTCAGAGTTTAATCAACAGGCTCTTACACCAATCATGTCACACGACAAATTTCTGCTCACTTTGCAGTCTTTAGGCTAAAAGTATGCATGAATTACCACGCCTTCCAAATTTGTCACATTTCCCATCCATTAATTCCTCCTTACGAGGCGCACTTTCATGAAATATACTGATGGATCATAACTAAATTCGGTACATATCTATCATGCAACTCGTGAAAAATAAGTCTCTTTATTTCAAAACAAATGCTGCATGTAGGCCATATCCTTCCCACAATTTGGCATATTTCGTTTCCATAGAAATTACCCCACCTTCCTCGCCTGTCTTCATTGTTACTTCAAACTCGAAGATTTACACTACCATCCCGAAGTTTCGCGTTTGAACTAGTGCAGGCAATGTGAGACTGGTGGTAACCAAAGTGGCACTGGATGGGTTTCTCTCCTGGTACTACTGCGTATTTCCTCCGTTAATTACCTTTTCCACCAATACTCAGCAATCACATTCATTCGACATCATTGACAAAATCTAGTCTAAATGCTAACAGCATTGTTAAATGAACAACACGAAACATATAATCCTTAACCAGTTCCTTATAATTCCCTTCCTCACAAAGGGTCTATTAACGGCCTTCATTAATATTATATTATATTTTCTGCACGTTGCTCTTCTTCCACGAGACCTGCGTGTCAGGCAAATAAGACCCCTAACAACATTACTATGATAGTACTTCATAAATGTTCTGTAACGCATGTCAACTCTTAACCTATATTCAAAATTTTATCACCCTTTATAAATTCGGATAATGGCTGGCAAACTGTCAATTGGTAAGCCGATCACAGACTGAAAATTCGGTGTACAGGTTAAGGTCGAACCATGACTTGCCTGTGCAAGTATAGACAGGAAGTGGAAGTATAGCTTTACCCCGTTAGCAACTTCGTCGCTACAAGAGGGTGGGCGGTCAGTAAACGCACCGACTGCTTTAGCCCCGGGAAAGACCCGCTACCGAATGTACGGGAGGGGGAGGGGGCTGGTTGGGTTTCGGGCCTGTCTGGACGGGGAAGTAAAATCTCGCCTCCACAGGGTTTCGATACCCGGACCATGCAGCCCGTAGCGAGTCGCTATGCCGATGAGACTGGATGTACTATGTAACTTCTATTACGATATCCTCGTCTATTGTCGCGAGGTAGGTCAACTTTATGCCAGTAGTCAAAATATGCATCAGTCTCTCCGGTGACGTCACATTCATAATCTAAATTTAAACACTGAACAGCCATGTACATCAAATGTGCATTTATTAAAAGTCATGCATCTATAATCACTCAATTGATATGAATATGCCCATAAAAATTAAAGCCTATTTTAATAATCGTTTGTGACAAGCTTAAACCGAATCTCATATCCCAGCAAATGGCTTCGTGATATTAAATTTCACAGCAGCACAGAGTTATTTCGAACAAAGCTCTTTATTACAAATATATTAAAAAGCTAGGGTGCGAAGCGGCTACGTTGGGGTAACGCTGTTGCTGGCTCTATACAGAACAAATGCTACTAATAATGTTAAAATAGGTGACATGTGTAATGTGTGAAGACATAGAGCATAAATAAAACTGTTCCAGTGCGCAACTTCACACCGGCGAAGAAGGGCTTAATGGGTATAAGTTTGTTCATCAACAATCAGAAATAACAGTGCCGCAGAACGAATAGAAACCCAACAAGCCAATGTCAGATAGGACTAAGATCTGCAGATCCCCAAACCGCGTGACCATAGGGATCAGTTACGGACGGCAGTACTCTTATATTGTTCACAGCCGTTAGACCCTACTGTCTCCAACACTCTGCATTAAACATTCTTCTGTAACGCCGAGGTATAGCGGCAACATCTCCGACAGTGTAGTTGTGTGTGTAACCTAATTGCTACTACGCAGGATGAAGTCACGAGCAAATACTTGCCGTGGAATACGTGAGCAATCTCTTGTGATTTTTATTTAAGATACACGGTAATATGACTTTCAACTCTCACTCTCATTGGTCCATGCAACTTGAACATAACATACGCACCATAGCATGAGGTATTTCTCTGGTAAGTAAAATTTCAAACACTGACCGTCCTGTCAGGCTAAAAAACCCACGAAGTTCTGAAGGATAGATCTGGCTCCGTCTTCGGTTGGAACGGAAAAAGGGGAAAACCTACTCTGGTAGGCCCGTCAGAAAGAGCCACTCTTAATTTATGGACGTTGTTTGTCTTTTATTTAAGCTGGAGATAGCGGAAGATGATCGAAATTTCAGTCACATCGGTGACCGTACACAGTACACCATTATCAGACTTACGTAGTGGTGAATGATCTGGTTTCAATACCGGTTGGAACTTATTACAAGCAGGATCTGAGGTTTTCTTGGAATTAACTATGCAAGTTGCCGTCCTCTGAGATGTGGTACCACGTACTTCACCAGCTGTCGTATGTGCCATATTTCGGAGGAAAATAGATGGGACAGGAAGGAGTGAAATCTTGGCAATACAGTTCGTAATAGAAGTCTTGAACTAACCACCATATAACAACCTTCTCACAGACAAGACTCTTCCATAGCTTTCTGCCTTACTCCATTTGACGCACGGGCCACAGAGTGTTTAGAGCGAAACCTGATGTATATGTGGGCCGTGTAGCGTAGTCGGTATAGCGACTGGCTACGGGCTGGACGATCCGGGGATCGAATCCAGGTGGGGGCGAGATTTTCCGCACCTGTCCAGACCGGCCCTGGGGCCCACCCAGCCTCCTCTACAATGGGCACCGGGTCTTTCTCGGGGGTAGAGGCGGCCGGGGCGTGGCGTTGACCCCCCACCCCCATCTAGTGCCGAAGTCCTAGAAAGAGTACAGCTATACCTCTACTCACCCTAAGAGCCTTTGTGGCCTATAAAAGGGGTGAAACCTACCTACTGATCTATGTTCAAATTTGTTCCGTGCCTTGGTAACTACGTAATTCAGTAAACCATATTGAAGAACTGTAATATGTGTTAGGGCGGGTGTAAATAATTTGGATTTTATAAATTACAGCCAACAGTTCCATAAAGCTGCCGGATATGAATCGGCACAAGTGGTAAATCTGTACGGGCTTCATGACTTTCCAGACCATTCCGCATATTTTAAAGGAACTGTTCCTAAGTGTAATAAACCAACAAGTAACGACGGATAGTGACATTTATTTTATTGAAAATCCCACGCAGAACATGATAAGGGGCTGAAAGCACTGCAAAGATTAAGATAAAAGTTTCTTACAGAAACAAAGGAAAATATTAAGAAGTTGCGAGTTTAAATTTTTTTACCCTTTTTATAACTGCGTCTGTCACATTTAACGCGAGTCTACAGAAACATTCTATATCTCTGACCACCGAATAACTGTGACATTTTCGTGCATTCTCACACAAACATTTTTGTATCTACACCTTCAATTTAAGCAACTTTTGCTCACAAGTGGCGACTTATTTTCTTGTTTACAGCTGGATCAGTCTTTTTTTTTTATTTCCTAACTGATAAGATTTATTGTCTTTAACTTCTGCAAAAAATACCAACATATTTCCTAAGACTCCTCACACAGACGTTTTGGTGCCATTTCTCCTAAAGGGAACTTTTCCTCGATTATGTTCTCATGTTTTTTGCTTAAGCCTGGAGACTTAATTTTGCCATTTTCTACTTTCGCTTTATTTTCTTTTCTCTTACACTATATCATACAGACTCGTGCTAACATTACATCCTTCCAATTTCACATTTTCTATGTTGTACTCTTCTAGAGAGTTTTTCTTTTCTTCATTATATTTCTTCCTTTTTCCTTTGAAAGTCTTAGTCATTCCCCTTGTTACCCGCATCTTCTATATCTTCAGTTTAGCCAGTATCCGTTACAATTTTATCATTCTTAACTACTTGTACATTCATAATAACTGTCGCAGTGTTGATGTTTCTAACTGCAAACAAAACGTAACTTCATCTAGTCTGCAAATTTTCCTTCGTAATTTTCAAGTTTTTTATAAGCAGTAAAACCTAAAACCTTCACCGTAGTTGATGTTTGGCTGGTTTCTAGACAGGTGTTTGATATATATATATATATACACACACACACACACACACACAGTGTCCTTCACAGGCCAAAAAAAAATGCCTGGACCTGTCCGTGCATGTGTTTACCATACACAATTTTAAATTAATGCCCATGAGCACTTTGAAAAAGATCATGGGGCAGGGAGTCCTAAATGTATTTGATGTTTATTGGACCGTGCATCATTGTGATAACTGAAGAATAAAAAACCAGCCTGCAGCCCGGACACTACTCCAGCCTAACCGCAACTAACCTACAACATACAGCAAACCAAGAACGAAACGACCAATGTGGTAATCAACATCATAGACTCGAGCTCCTGATGATGGGCATAGTAGTGCCCGAAACATGTTGAGCCTATAAGAAGTACAGTAAAATGATAAGTTACATCTTGTTGATTTTTTATTCTTCAGTCCTAAATGTAGTATATTCAACAAAACAGATGAGGTTTATTCGGCACATTTAGTTTTCTAGTAACTAACACAAACATGCGTGCATGGTCAAGGGACCTTGGTATAGAATTATAAATTATATCCGTCTATATTGAGACTACTTGTCCGTCAACTGATCCTGACATCTGATATTCTTGTGGTTGAACACCATCGGTTTAACAGCTAATACTAGACGTTTCTTACAGGTACCGAGAACTTTCTTTGACTTCCTTCACAATAATTTAAACGAAGCAATCGACTCATCAGTGATGCTCCTCTTTCGGTTTTCATAACCCTCGGCCTTCCTCCGTGTTTAACGGCCACACATGTTTTATGTGTACCGTTGAAAATTTGCTCGGTGCCAATATAATACATAATAACTGAGCTACGGCCGAGACATGACAAACAAGCTTTGCATAGCTTCCTGTACCAACAAAGTAATAGCTTTTCGATCTCTGATATCAGCCTGAAGTTAATTTTACTGCAAACTTGGGAATATGTTTCCCTCACTATTAAACGATTATTTTTTACTTCTCCGTGAGTTGGCTAATATAAATTATTGTTCAAAAATTTTTCATAGGCGTGTGGTATTCATTATAATTATTACTTAACAAACTGCAACGTGAACTTTCTTAATGGAAGATGAAGTGTGAGGTATTCAATCGATGTGAGGGAAACAATGTACAACAAAAATACAACAGATACAACCGTCCCCTTGACGATGCTTTACGGAGATTAAAGGTGTTTATTGATGGTAGCAGACAATAAATTTTTCCAGTGAATAATTAAGCCACACGTTATGAAGGTAGACCTACAAGAAACACTGAAGTTACGACGGGTCATATTTCTGCACTTTATGATTTCGGCACTACATGCAGTTACCAGTTTCTCGCCCCGGCCGCTTCATCTGTCAAGAAATTTTTCTCTAATACCAATTATACAGCAACCGTGCTTGGCGTTAGAGATGAGTGGCGGCGGAAAGAAATCGTTGTATCCTTCTGTGAATAGAACATGTCATTCAGCTCGCAGCCTATTCACTATACTCTCTGAACTACAAACATAGCTAAAATTTATAACTAATAAAAGTGATCCCGTTACAGGTCCGGTGTGGCCCAGAGGGTGGGTAGAGGTATAGCTCTACTCTTCCATAACCGCGGCACTAGAAAAGGGTGAGTGGTCAGCAGCACGCCCCGGCCGCACTTTACCCCCGGGAAAGACACGGTACCCATTTTACAGGAGGCTGGGTGGACCCCAGGGCCGGCCTGGACGGGCGGAAAATCTCGTCCCCACTGGGATTCGATCCCCGACCGTCCAGCCCGTAGTCAGTCGCTATACCGACTGAGCTACCCGGCCCACAATTTATAACTAATACCTTGAAATAGCAGCAGATATAAAAATGGGCGTCTATATCATCTATGTTACTCTATCCAGACGGGCGTCTTTCGATGTACCAACGCGTTTTCGTAACATATAATACAGAATGACGAGGGGATGCTTGCGGTTTTCCTCCCACTGTAACAAGTATTCATGAGGTGTCACTTTGTGGCGATAAGGGTATTTATGCAGCATTTACCGCTAGTCCAGAGAGACTTGATACATGATCTTGTTACGTCCCTTCCAGTCCTAGAAATGAATTCAGCACAGTAATCTGCAAGTGCTTCGTGCTTACAACTGATCAAAATTTGACCCAGTTCGAATCTTATTTCCAAAATTTGCATGAAGGGACACGAACATTAAATCTCTCTGTAAGAGAGGGAGACGACAAATGGATTACGAATCTACATGTTAGAGGAAGAACGAAGATAGTCTCAAAAGAAATAAGAAGTGGAATGAAATGAAGCCTTTCAATAAAGAAAAAGAATATCTTACTACAGTTTCTGTAACACGTGTCTGGTGATCTTGAAGTCAAAAGTTCGAATAACGCAATGGAAACTAGTGAATATGAGGAACGTTTCTTTCATGACAGCTCTTACACTTCTCTGTACATTCACTCAAAAGAATTACTTTATGCGACCATTTATGACAAACGTCAATTATTTTACGCATCGCGAAATAAATAAACACAACACAAAGGATCACAGTAAACAGCTACTTTGAATCACCATTACAGATTCGGAAATTCCATTAAAATCGTTCTTACTATATGTGAGCGTTGTCATGTTTTGTCCCAAACAAACTCTATCAAGCTTCAAAATTATGTGGTACACTGAATTATGAACAAATATTGACACAACAGACACAGGTTAATTAAATTCCACACTTAATGTCGTTACCAGCCACTGACTAATTATTCACACCATTATAGCTCAGTTCCGCAATTCGTCAGTGTGACAATGAAACCGTTAGGCATACAACCCCAATGTTTCACAGACTAAAAAAACATATAATTTCATGCGAAATATGGGGATATCATAGCGGTGTTGGTTACGATTCAAACCTTCTGGGAAGCCGCGCCATGTCGGATGTATATGCCACTATACAAAAGCAATACGCACTTAGGAAACGCTGATAAGGCTTTACCACTGGTTTGGACGTAACATCCCAGAAGGAATTCGCGTAAGGGTTGAAAAATATTTATACCTTTAATATCCACATTTACTGACCGAGGTAAATAAAATTTGGAATTAGAAATCTACATGTTATGTCAGTGCGTCTCTGCATACATGCTTATATGGCTGATTCGTTTATCACTTTCTTTTCCTATTCTTTTGGTTCCAGTTTTTTTTATCATTGTATCTATGGTTATATGTTGTGTACGTTTCTGCTTAATTTTGGAAATTATGTATTTTTATTATGCTTATGTATTGTTATTGCTTTACGTATTCTTATTGTTATGTTATGTTCTGTTCTGGGTATTCTGTTTCATTGTGTTGTTCTCTGTATTGTTTGTGTGCAAATATGTGCTGTACTACTGCCACCGGTCGTCAACCCAATTGCAGTTAACAAAATATACCTTATACTATTCTATAATATCAGACTTCGGTCGGAGGCATAAATAAATTACTATTTACCATTTTCGCCTGTCAAAAATAATTTATGTTCAATGTGACAGCAGTGCGAACCACTTACACAATCCAATAAAATAATGCATTCTTATAGTTATTGTCTTTTCACTATTAATATTTTTGTGACTACTTCTTATCATTAGGACTTTCATATTTACTTTGACTGTTTTTAGTATCTGCATTGTAATTTTAACGTTTCACATTTATTGGTCGAATAGGTCAATGATAAAACATTTAATGTACCTGCCATTAGGAAAATAAATAAATATATATAGTTATTGTTCAAATCGGCCAATTATCTCGGTATTAGAACAACAGAGGAGCTTATCAGTTACATTAACATTCAGAACTTAAACGTGTCTTACGTCAGACACAATTCAGTCCCTTACCACACACGCGCGCGCGCACTGGAATTTTCCACACATGGTAAAATTCAATATTGGGGAGCTACATTTATTGCCGCTAAGTAATAACGAGTGTCATAAAATATAGTGCTGCATAACCCACACTTCACTTTAGAACGTAAGTGACTCTCAAACCATAGCTCCGTATTTCTTGCCCGATTTACATAAAATTCGTTATTGGTTATCTACACTAATTCCTGTTAATAAATAGTGTGCTAAACGAATTTCCAAGCAGTGAAAGACATATTTTATTTGAAGACGTAAATGAGATTCCCCCTACTATTTCCGTCCCTCTTAACCAACTGAGTTGAAGTTTCACGCAGTTGCTGTATAACTGTGACATTAAGAACTTCAATATGAGATTAACTTAAGTGTCTATTCAGAAATTAACTGAATGTACTCCGTAAAGTCAGAACAGGATGGAAGGTGCTGGTGTAGGAAATCGGAACAACAGTTGTGTGTAACATGCGTATGGTACAAGAAGGGTTTTTTTTTTAATTTCAAACTGCGTTTCACAGAACCTTTCTTCAACCAGGAATTAAATTTGTGCAAGTTAATGGCCATGGAAATTATTTGCAAGTGGAGAACATTACTATTCTGGTCATGCCACAAAAAATATACCACGCAGCTTAAATAAAGCTCAGAGCACAGACAGAAACCTACATTCACTCTCTTAATCTGTGTAATTGCAATCCAGCTGCCCCACCCCACCGACAAGCTTACTTTACCGACATCTTTTAAAGGCTTGGCTTGAACCTGCTATGTTTAAAAATAGAGTTTCAGAGTATGGGGTGTGTGTTGGAGATTAAAAGTAGGCGACGAATGCGAAAAAGTAAGTTCAAACAAATTTCAGTAAATTAACTTCGGCTGAAAACTCACTGTAATGTACACAAAATTCCTTATATAAGTTATGTAATAGTTTTATTAAGAGTGCAGTGACTTGATTATGCCATAATAGAAGAAAAATAGGACGTAATGGTAACTGAAGTATTTCTGTGAAATATTCATTCCCGAGGTTACTGTCCTCTAGTTGATACTTCAAATTGAACCAAGATCCTCTTAAACAAAACAACACATACCAGTACAGCAATTGGTAATTAAAATTATGTAGGGTTTTGACGAACAACTAGCACCAGTCAGTTTGGACGTAGATTGCTATCTAATGTTTTAAGAACACAAAAAAATTAGTGATAAAATTCCGCCAGGGACCTGTGTTCATCATCGGGTACAAGGGTGGGGAACAGCCGACCAGTTGGGCCTGAATTAAAACCCAGAATCTGAGAATACCTTTTACTAGGTGAAGATTCAATTGTTAGGCAATGGGCTTTTTTAAAAAGAACTGAACTGAAAAAAGGTAAATTACGTCATGAGGAATGAAGCTGGTAAAAGAACTTTTCAAAAGATACAATAATGTAAGGCCACTTTGTGACAGTACGTATACACGGACGAGAACAGACGACTTTTCCAGCACGGAATGGATTCTTGAAGTAGCATACACTAAATCGGCCAATATATTTCTTTTATCGCAATATATGTTCCTTAGGCTCTTGGTCAGACAAAAAGAGGTTGCTATAAATGTATTCCTTGTTCAATCTTTCATTAGTCTCCTTAAATGGGAAATGCAGTCAGTAGTTTCGTTATTGAAGAAACTTCCGGCTAAAGAACCGGAAAAATCCTTTCGAATATAATATTCCTCGGTTACTTTCATAAAGAATGTAGTCGAATTGTATAACGTTTAGATATAATGCTTCAACGCATGGGTTTGTTTAGCTGCACAAAGGATCGAATACGGTCGAAGTTCATTGGTCACTCGGTGGCCGCCCTGCTGAGGTTTGTACTGTGGGTTTGTTTATGGTGTTTGCACCCGGATATCAAACGGAGATTTCAGACCGCTTACTTTACAAGAAGAGACTCGGTAACGATGACAAAGCGTCTCTTATGCGTTTGTCTTCTCCTGCAACTTGTCTGTGTGAATCCTCATTAAATGTGCTCTTGGTAAGCATGTTCAGAGAAGGGACTAATTAGCAGTAGACCTTCCACGAAAGGTGAGCAGAACTGTCTTTGCAGTCTGACTACATCAGTGGACACACAGATTATACAGACGACACTTCTCTTAGTCCCAACGCAGAATCCTCTTAGCTGCCCATCAAAATAAAATTTAAAAAAATTGCCACCATAATCATCATCATCATCATATATCCGTCATGGAGCTGGGCCAATTGTTAACCCGTTCCAGTCTCACGTAACCAGAAGTCTCTTCAAAGTTCTACCATGATTCCTTCTGCCAGTTGGGGAGCAGTATTTCATTACCCTGGGTAATTTATTCCGAGGCATTCAATTTACATGTTGTGTCCAGTTTCTCTTGTATTCCAGTAATTTTTCCAAAATTGGTATTATTTTTAAATCCTTTGCAATTTTCGCATTTGTTTTGTAATCTGTCCAAGTGTATCCAGCTGTTCTCCTCATGTATTTCGCCTATGCTGCTGTTATTCTTCTGGCGTCACTTGCTCCAATAGTCCAAGTTTTGCTGCCATATAACAAGACTGGAAGGGCTAGCGTACGTGTACTGTATAGTTTTATTCTTGTTTTCCTAATGGGTTTTTGTGGTCTAAACACTTTATATAAAATAACTGTAATTTTCAAAAAGTTATTTAATTTGTTACCAATGTCCTATTCTCCTTCATTAGATATATTTCCTAAATAATTACACAAATTTATTTGTTCTATAACTTTATTATCTATTACAATTTTAGTTCTCACTAGATCTTGCCCTTTAAATGCCATCAATTTTGTTTTCTGTGCAGATATAGTTAAACCATATTCTGTTATTATTTGATTTAATTTATGCGCAGCTTTCTGTAGGTTATCTTCTGTGTCTGCTATTATAACTTGGTCGTTTGCAAATAACAGCGTTGACAGTTGCTGTTTTTTTTTAAAGTTTGATTCCGGTTAGGTCTTGATTTTGTCATTTATTTATTATTTCGTCTAAATATATATTAAATAGTGTAGGTGAAAGAGGGCAACCTTGGCACACTCATTTATTAATTTCTACCGGTTTTGATAGTTTGTTGTCAAATTTTATCAATATTTTGTTTTGTGTGTAAATATCCACTATTTCCTGTAGCAATGGGTCTGGGATATGTCTGGATTTCAAAATGCTAAATAAAATATGTCTTTTTATGTTATCAAATGCTTTCTCATAATTTATAGACAGCAAGTGTGTATCCAAGTTAAATTCCCTTTCTTCAATTAATAACTTAAGGCAATACGTTGGGTCCTTCATGACCGTCCCTTTCGGAATCCATTTCGTGTTTCTGTCATAAATACTTCTGAGCACTTCTGCGGTTTCATATTAAGGATTTTATAGTACATCTCATAGAAGATGTTGAGAATACTAATTACTCTGTAGTTTTTGGGTTCCCTTCTGTCATATTTCTTAAATATTGTGGTTATAACAGAATTTCTCCATTCATTTGGAATGCGATTTTCTCTGTATATTCGTAAGTTTTATTGGGATTGTAGTACAGTTCATTTAAAATAGCCTAGCAAATTAATTTGAAAATGACAAAACTCTATTATTATTTTATAACGCATTCAGTTCCTTCACATTTTGCCTGGTCATCATTTATTGCGTCAGCGTACATTTAATAAATTCCGTTCTGTATAAATATAAACTTAAAAAAAAATCTTCTATGAAAATTACTCGAAGTGTACACGTAATTTTGCCCACTGACAGAAAATAAAATCGCTTTACAAGAAGGATTAGACTTATTTTAGTCATGGTCAAATCTGTATGATATAAAAAGGCCAGTATTCGTGGAATCTGTAGTGGACAAATTTGCCCTGGGACAGGGTTTGTCCGAGTACTTCGGTTTCCTTAACAACGCTACTAGCCCGTCATCATTTTAATGCTACTCTTACCAGAACGAAAACAGGGCGAGGCATGGGAACCTTCAAACAAGCAATTCTCCGTCGGAAATCCGACAACACTGTACGGGAAGATACTTTCACATTTCATTTTAGGCTTCAAAGTGTCACTCTGCTTGCTATACCTTGCTGCCTAAATGAACTTCGGGACTTATTTACGCTAAGATAATAAGTGCATGTGGCAAAATTCTCCTCGAGGGACTACCTGTCACTTAACAAGGAATTACATTCGCCTTATACGAACCTAAATGTTCATTAACATATTCACAACAGCGCGCACCCACGTTCTAGCTTAACGGAAATTTAATTCGAATCACAGGACTAGTTTTTAATACACCGAGATAAAATTAATTAAAGAATAATTAAACAGGAAATTGAAATATTATGCGTACGAGCAAATTAATCGAGATTGCTAGAAGCATTCAGATATTACAGTCAATATTGCAGAAACAATGACGTCATCCAACGTGTCATCAGAAAGCACGCGATGTGGATCGAATGAATAGAAATGTCTGCGTTAACGTATGCCATTATGTGGCCATTTACTGACTATCTGGAAAAGCCATGGGGTTCCTCCGCTAATGTTCATTGAATAGCATGAATATGGACTGTATGTGAAAGGGCAATTAAGGGGCAATACAGTAACTTATAAAACTGAGTAGCCCTTACGTAATAGTTTTAAATAAACTGTGTACTCTTCATTAGGTCTAACATGAACGACTGCTGAAATACATAGGTAAATAACTGTTATATAGATATGCATTATTTAACGACGAACTCAAGTTCAGGTTAGACAGTGCTGCATAATGGGATACTGAAGGGTGCCGATAGAGATGTAGACCTCAGAGAGGATAGTCCGTGTTCAAGTTCCAGCGTGGCCACCTCCAAAATACAAGCCATAAAACCTCCCGACTGTGCCAAGATTTTTCGGCGTTGTTATTAGAGCAAAAAATCGGAATTTACAAAACTAGATAAAGAAAAGAATCAATGTATTAGGCAAAAAATGGGAGTACAGAACATAGTAAAGGAAATAAAACAGTACCAGAAAAAGTGGCTACAACACGTACAGAGGATGGACACAAAC
>Ga0123353_10005128_pt1 | contig 17110 bp, 11 predicted proteins | sample TergutLab28metaG_3_FD_92763 | JGI IMG/M metagenome (GOLD analysis project Ga0123353, IMG submission 92763) | Labiotermes labralis P3 segment gut microbial communities from Petit-Saut dam, French Guiana - Lab288 P3 | ecosystem: Host-associated > Arthropoda: Insects > Digestive system > Gut ...
ATTATGCCGTCAATAAAATCTGCGATACGCTCAATGAGGCAAATACTATATATCCCGGTACTAATTTGAAACTGAATTTTAAAACTACGACTATCTGATTTGTGCCAAGTCAGGAGGTCTGAATTTGCAAAAATATCCAACAGCATCGTACGCTTACTGCCATAGAGGCAATAGGCCACATCATGATGATGTTGCCAGTGAGACCTCAATGTACGCTGAAAAGCCAAACTATCGGAATAATCCACAATGGATTGAAACTCATCGATACACACGATTACGCCAATATTCTTTGCTTTTGCAATAGTTTGCGGAAGATGAAGGATTTCATCCGGATTTTTTTTCAGCGTCTCCCAACCCACGCCAAAAGTGATTTCCGCCTGAGAGTCGGGTGAAAAAGTGATTTTTGGCAACAAGTGAGATAGAAACATCTTTGCATTCTCCGCCATCTCTTCCCATCGGTTTGCGGTGGCTCTTAAAACCTCTTTGGCAAAATGCTCGTAAAAATCCCATTCGCTGCGAACATTGAAAATGTCGAGCATACATACTTTAATTTTCTTGTTTTCTTCTCTAACTTTTTCAGCAACATTTTCCACAAGCGAGGTTTTTCCCCAACGTCTTGGCGAAATAATGGTGGTGTTTATGAGCGATTCAAAGTTCATCACCAACCGGTCTCTTTCTTCTTCTCTGTCTGTAAAGTTTATTGAATCAGAGGATTTCCCAAATATGAAAGGCATTTTTTTCATCTTGCATAACTATTTTTTGCAAAGATACACTTTTTTTTCATGTAACCTTTCGGTTTGTAACCATTCGGTTTGTAACCTTTCGGTTTGAAACCGAATGGTTACATTTTTACGGCAATGTCACCTCAACCGCAGCGCCGCTTTGAACCTCTTTTTTTACCACCACTTGGTCATTGGCTCTGATCAATAACTCCAACTTCTTTCCCGCTCGGGTAACCTCTACGTCAAACACGCGGCCAAAGGCGTGAATACCACGAAGCGCCATATTGTTCCACGCTTGAGGCAAACGAGGCGTGATGGAGAAAGAGCGAAGGCCGGTGGGACGTATGCCAAAGATGCCTTCGGTAATGATTCGGCAGTAAAGCCCGCTCTCGGCGGAGAGGTGGCGCTGGTTGCCTTCGGGCCACGCTTCAATGGGGTAAGGCACATGTTCACCCAACAGGCGTTGACGGGAGTAGAAGGTTAAATATTCTAACGCCCGCTCCGTCTCTCCGGCGGCAAAAACTCCGCGCAGGGCATAGAGGGTGGAGCGATCCCAAAAGGTGCGGTCGCCTGCCAGCGTGAGGAGGCCATTCTCCGTCCATAAGCGGGGCGAAAAGAGGGCGGCAATGGTTCCTGGTGCGCGGTCATAGATTCCAACGGTTAGGGGAATGCAAATCCATGAACGGAGGATGTCGTTCCCCTCATAGTAGCGGTAGGTATCAAAACCCTCTACGTTAGCGCCAAAATAGGCTTCAATCGCTTTTTTCAGGGCATTTGCCTCCCGTTTGTACTTTGCGGAGAGGCTCTTTTTGCCCACCTCCGCCCCCAGAAAGGCAGCAGAGCACAGGGCATCGTAGTAGAGAGATGAGGTGCAAAGGTTGGCGCTTCCGGACGGAAAACGCCCCTCCAACTCATCGGTGTCGGAAGTCACTACGCCTTTGTGGTTCAATTTTCGGCGACAATACTCCAAACACCACTCAATCAACGGCCACAAACGCTCCGCTTCGATGCGGTCGCCACGAGCCAGGGCATAACGCGCCGCCCCGTAGGCAATCATCGCCGCATCGCCACGGTCCCCCGCTCCGTTCCAGATATCAAGCCCCTCTGCAATAATCGAGCTGGGAATGGGTTCGTAGTGAGGGTTCATAAAGCGGGCAAAGTGTTGGAACGAATTGAACGCCGACTCGTTGCCGTAGTCATAGCCCAAAAAGGGAAAGAATGGGTTGATGTACTCCGCCTGATCGTTAGCCCAAAGTGCAGCGTAATAGGATTCTCCGCCCGGGCCGTGCATAGGGCCTCCCTTTGTGGCATAGATGCTCTCCGATGCACGAATTTTGGCAAAGGCAAAGGCGGTATTGATCACTTCATCAGAGGTCTCCAAACGCAACTGATTCCGCCATTGGGCAATCAACGCCTCGCGCTCCTGTTGCTCGCGGTCCATATTCAGAACTGCCTCCTGTTGACCGAAACCCCTATTCAGAACTGCCTCCTGTTGACCGCGCAGGACTGCTTCATACTCCTGCTGCACGCGATGTATATTCAGAACTGCCTCCTGTTGCCCGAAACCCCGACTCAGAACTGCCTCCTGTTGACCGCGCAGGATTGCTTCCTGCTGCCCGCTGCTGAATGCCTGTACGGAGCCGTCGAATGCATATTGCGCCCCCGGCGCCAAAATGACCGTTCCGCTATTATGTAACGCCGCAATTAAGGTATAGGCACCCTCCACCCCCTTTTCCGGATCGGTGTGATAGACCATACGGCTGTCAGGCACGGAGAGGGTAATCGGTCTCTCCGAAATATTTGTAAGGAGATAGCGCTCACACAACATCGGCTGCTCGGGAGACGGGAAAAAGAGGCGCGTCAACTCCACCGCCGGTTGCGACCGTTGTCCGATTGCGGCACGTGTATTGGGTATTCCAATATGAAACGTGCTCGTTACCTGCAACATTCCAAACAACCGAATCTCACTTACCACCTCACGCGACAAACTCCGCCCATTTACAATGAGCATCTTTGGCACATCAAAGGCAAAGCGCTGCATGAGGCTGGCGTGGGTATTGTTGGGCAGGGTGCGCAACAGCGGCCATACCATCGAGCGCTCCACCCAAAAAGAGCTGTCGGCAGCCACTCCATACCGCAACACCACCGACACCCGCTTCCCGCTCATCTCAATATGGTCGGAGTGTGCAACCGACCCCAAGCCGGCCGAGTGTGCAACCGACCCCAAACCGGACGAGTGTGCAACCGACCCCAAGCCGGATGAGTGTGTAACCGACCCCAAGCCGGACGAGTGTGCTACCGACCCCAAGCCGGACGAGTGTGTAACCGACCCCAAGCCGGACGAGTGTGCACTGCGCTCCTCTATGCGCCAAGAAATGGCGCCGTCCTTTTCAATTCGCCAACGGTCAGGTTGCGCATTAACCCCCTGAGATGCTATAGCCCCCAATAAAATCAACAGGAATTTTGTCTTCATAATCTATTTAATTGTTACATGATCGCTAAAGGTAACCACAAAAGGCTCTGCATCGTTAAAGCGTTGGGGATAGGCTTGGGTCTTTTCAATGCGATTGTTTTGAAACAGAAATCCATCCACACAATAGAGGTTTACCATGCGAGGGTCAAATGCCTTTATGGTATTGTTTTCAATCACAATATTGCGGTGGTAGCGACTCTCTTCACGGCGCTCATAGATTCCCGATCCCACCTGAAAAAGGGCATTCCCCCACACGCCATAGTTGCAGTTGTCAAAAATGTTGTTTTTGATCCACACGTTGCGCACCCCCGACTGTTCATACCAATAGTTTCCATCGCCCTCAAAGAGGATGGCAGCTCCGGGAATATGAAAATAGTTCTCCTCAATCACCATGGTTCCCCGTGATCCCAACAAAAGCCCCCTTGCTCGGTTGCCACGGAGGGTACACCCCTTGATCAACACCTCAGGGGCGTCGCCAATGGGCGCAATCACGTCTTTCAACTCTACGCTCTGAGGTATTTCTTTCTCAAATTCAATCTGATAATACTCTTTATTGATGGCTTCGATTTTTTTGACTTTGTTTTCACCCAACATAATCAAACTCTTGGAAGCCACAAATTCTATGGAGTCGCCCATCTTTGCCAGAGCAAATCCATATTGCTGCGTATGCATCAATTTCACCACAATCTCTTTGGGAGTGCGGATGGCGACAATGGCCGCATAGATTCCGTGGATGTTGGTTGCGTCGTCTTTCTGCTGCTCAAATAGGCAGTTAATCATACGAATATAGCCGCTGCACCGGACAAAATGGGTAGCGTCGGCGGTGATGCTCACCACACGTCCTGAGCCGGGGGTGGGCGTCACCTGTACCGTATTTAGTTCTATATCTCTGCTACGTTGTGCAATAACACCCATTCCGCCACAATGGTATATCTTCACCTGTTCAATCGTAACCCCCTTGCTGTCAGAGATGGTAAACGCAGGCACATTCCGGTTGGCTGCTCCAAATACCAAAGTGTTGCCAATAGTGCCGGTTAATCCTTCCCGATAGATACGCACCTCTCCATTGCCCAAGTCTTTGGCCGGAAGTGGATGACGAAGCCAATAATCTTTGGCCATAAAAGCGGTCTCCCGTTTTACCGGATCAAATTCAAGCAGATTGCTGTAGGGATAGCGCGTCCCGCGGGCGTCGTAAAAATAGAGCAAATCCTGTTCGACTTTATATGGGAAAGCGTTGGAAAAGAGGATATTCATGCCATCGTTATGTATATGGGTAATCGTTCCTTCGGAGTGAAAAGTGCGCGCATAATCGATGTCCACATTGCGTACCTGAATGTTTTTGGAGTTCAGAATCAAAAAAGGAGAGACAAACCCACTGAAAACAATCGAAGAACCATTCCCATCTATTTCAAAATCTGACATATCTGTCAAATCAAACGCAATGCGCTTCAGCCCTTCGTCGTTGTTACTTGCCCACACATAACGCTCTGAAGCGTAATCGGGCGTAACTTCATATTGCCCGTATGGAATTGTCAACTTCGAAGCCCCAATCTCTTTACAATGGTCAACCGCCTTGCGCAGGGCAAACCCGATGTCTTTCCCATGAATATACTCTGAAAATTCAGCCAAACTCACCTCCCTTTGAGGCGACAAATCAGCACACGACCCCATCCATCCAAAAGAGAGGAGCAAAAAAAGCGGCACATTTTTTTTCATGAACAATATTTTTAAAGTAATAACCCTGAAACTAAAATCCTTAACCTCTTTTAATCTTTAACACGTAACCCTTCTTGGAGCCTTAAACCCGCAATCCTTCTCACTCCCCGGTCCGTGTCGGCAACCCAACATCACGAGGCACCTCAATGGTCGCACGACTTGCCGTGTAGGCGCCAAAAATTCCCAACGCCCCACCGGTAAAATTGGAGGGAACATTCGATCTGGGGCCCGAAAAGAGGGGGCTGTTTTGAGACAATTCCATTTTCGCCACCTCAAGGAAACGGTGGTACTCCTTTGAAAGCGACTCTAACGTTACGGCAAGGGTGTCACCGGCAAAAATATAGTACTTATTTTCATTGTCGTAGGACATTTCCTTACTAATCCACCAGTCACTTTCCAATCTCTTCTTTTCATCTTCATTCGAAAATATATCAAACCTAAAGAGGGAGTAACGCAATATCCGGGTGCTGAAAAATCGGCTGTCGTTATCATTATTGAGTTTGGCGCCAAAGTAGTTTTCTCCCGATGCACCTCTAATGTGAAGGACAAGATTGGCAAAATAGTCCCCTATGTTGAATGGCCTCCAGAGGGAAAGTGAATCAAGGTGGCACTTCTGAGGCATGGTAGCGGTGGCTGTAAATTGCTCGTCAACCCCGTCACCATTAAGGTCGTAAAAGACATCAAGGGTGTAGGTCTCCCCCGGAACGGGAAGAAAATTCTGAAGCGTGTAAACGCCCGGGCCAACCACCTCCATCAATTTGGAATTGAGCCAAACCTTAGCGTCGGCAACGTTCTCCATAAAGATATTTCCAAAAAAGGGAGTGGTCTTTTGAATGGTTACATAATTCTCGGCAACCACTTTATGAAAATTTTCTAAAATCACAGTATCGGTCAAAATGCAAGTAATGACCAATTTGGATTCCATCCCATCGTTGCGAAGATCAATCGGTTCGGTGCAGGCAGTTGTAATCCCTCCGGCAACGATGGCCACCAACCATATCCATGCAAAACAAGTTTTTCTCATCTCTCAAAAATTAAAATTCCAGGTGATAGAGGGCACGACTCCAAAGAGATAGGTCATCTCGGCGTATTGGTTACCCTCGCGTGAAAGGCGATAGTTAATCATCCATGGATTTTTTCGTCCATAGAGGTTGTAGGCCGACAAATTGATGTCGTTCTTGAATTTGCTGCCTCGTCTCGACAAGTGAACAATAAGCGAACAATCCATTCGGTGGTAATCGGGCATACGGTAGGCGTTTCTTGCAGAATAGACAGGGATAAACTCGCCAAAGAAGAGAAATCGCCCCTCAGGCATGACAAAGGGCTGTCCTGTTGTGTATATCCAGTTTGCTGAGACCTCTAACCGTCGAAAGAACGGAAATTGAAAATTTAAAACAACGCTCACGTTATGAGGACGATCAGATGGCGCCGAATAACGCTCATTGTTGTTCACCCGGTCAATGGTTCTATATGAACGCAACCAAGTGTAGCTGATCCATCCCGAGAGATCGCCATCCTCTTTTTTTAGCATCCACTCCGTTCCATAAGCGATTCCCGAGCCAAAGCGCACTTCGCTCTCCACTTTCTCATAAAGGAGAACATTGGGGTGGTCCTTAAAGTCGAGCACATGTTTCAGGTCTTTATAAAAGAGCTCTACCGATGCCTGTAATTTATGCTTAAAGAGTCCGCTAAAAAAACCTATCGCATATTGATGAGCCACTTGAGGCTTTATAGAAGGATTGACAGGAATCCACACATCCAACGGAGAGCCTGTTGAAGAGAAAGAGAGCAGGTGTACATACTGCAATGTTCGTGAATAGGAGGCTTTTACAGAAGTTTGATCACTCAGCATCAGAGAGAGCGCCAGACGCGGTTCCCAGCCATATTCGTGGTGATAAAATTTACCCGAAGGCATTATAACCTTGTCGATAATGTTATAATCGTCATCGATGTAGTATTGAGTGGTAGGCCCCACATTATCAAAACGGGTTAAGCGCAATCCTGCACGGAGGAGTAAACGCTCGTTAAACAGTTTATGCTCATTGGAAAAATAGAGGGTATTGAGCAACGCCTGTCTGTGGGCCATGTTCAACCTATTGGGCGGTTGCATTTCGTCATCAATCCTCCTGACGGTTATATCTCCCGGCTGAAACCATTGGTAACTAACGCTCCAACCAAATCGAGAGATGGTATGGGCATTCCATCTGTAAAAAAAGTCGGTTCGTACATTTGCCTCCTTGATACTTGCCGCCCATTTGCCTTCCATAGACGACATATCTCCTTTAAATTCATACTGATACATGGTCCCTGAGGCAGTTGTGGACAAAGAGAAGCGTGGGGAGAAGCGGTGGTTCCAGGCCAAAACGCCAATCGAGTTGCCAAAAGTGAAGCCAATCCCGTGTGTGCCAAACTTATCGCGTCCATTATAGAGGGTAAAGGTAAGGGCGTTCCGCTCATTCACCCGCCAGCGCATCTTTCCATTCAAGTCGTAAAAGTTTATGGTGGCATTATTGACGGTCGTGTCTTTGGAGAGGCGCAACAGCAGATCGGCATACGTTCTGCGCATTGCAGTCAAAAAGGTTAAATCGTCTCCTACAGGCCCTGATACAGCCAAACGGGAGGCAATCAATCCAATCCCTCCCGAAACGTCATAATCTGATGACCCCTCTCTCCCCCCTACATCCAACAACGAAGAGAGGCGTCCACCATAACTTGCCGGAATGTCTCCCTTGTAGAGTTGTACATCCGAGATGGCGTCATTATTGAAAACCGAAAAAAAACCCATCAAGTGAGAGGGATTGTAAACGGTGGCACGGTCAAAAAGGACTAAATTCTGATCAGGACTCCCTCCGCGCACAATGAAGCCTGAGGAACCCTCGCTGGTGGACTGAACGCCCGGCGACAACTGAAGCGCCTTAATCACATCGGGTTCTCCCAATAGAGTCGGAATCTTTTTGGACTCCTGAGAGGTGATGCGCTCCAGCCCCATGTCGGGACGACTAATCCTGAAGTTCTCCTTTTCTGCAAGGATAACCGCATCAATAAGCGTATATTCCAATGGTTCCAATTCAACATCCACACGTCTTTTACGCTGCACATATTTCAGGGCAATCCGTTCAGTTTTATATCCATGACAATAAAATTCGAGTTCTATGTCATGAAGGGGAAGATTCAGGGAATAGGCTCCTTTCACATTGGTTTCTGCATGAATGGTGGAGGACCCTACCACCAACACAAGGGCATCCTTTAGCGGCTCCCTGCTTTTTTTATCCGTTACATATCCGATAATCGACCACTCCTGCTCATCCGAAACATCCGATGCGCGCCTCTGCTCCTGCGCCACCGAATCGTCCGATGCGTGCCTCTGCTCCTGCGCCACCGAATCGTCCGACACGCGCCTCTGCTCCTGCGACACCGAATCGTCCGATACGCGCTTCTGCTCCTGCGACACCGAATCGTCCGATACGCGCTTCTGCTCCTGCGCCAATAATAGCGGCGGCAGGGCAATAAGCGCAAGCCCAACAAGAAGATATCCCCAAAATCTAACCTTCATTATCTGAAGTTATTCTACTGCCAATCCGGCGCTTAACACTTGCAACATATCGTCCACCATCATCTGACGATCCCACGCCGGATTCCAGCCCCACTCGGTACGGGCGCACGAATCGTCCATCGAGTCGGGCCATGAGGCTGCAATCGCCTCCATCACAGGATTAATCTGATAATCCATTTCAAATTCCGGGATGCGTGCTTTGATATCGGCAAAGAGATCAGCAGGGCAAAAGCTCATAGCCGTAACGTTGAAACTGTTGCGGTGAATCAACTTATCCGGATCGGCCTCCATCAATTGAGAGCAAGCGTTAAGGGCGTCGGGCATATAGAGCATATCCAAATAGCTGTTGGCAGGCAAAGGGCAGGTGAAATGCTTATTTTTACTTGCTTCGTAAAAGATTTCCACAGCATAGTCGGTGGTTCCTCCACCGGGGAGCGCTCCGTTGGAGATGATACCGGGAAAACGTACACTGCGCGTATCAACGCCAAAACGAGTGAAATAATAATCGCTCAACATCTCTCCGGTCACCTTACACACTCCATATACAGTACTCGGACGCATCACAGTGTCCTGAGGCGTATTTTGATGAGGGGTGTTGTGGCCAAAGGCAGCAATGGAGCTTGGAGTGAAGAGGGCGCATCCGTTCTCTCTCGACAATTCCAAAGAGTTCAACAAGGCTCCTATATTGATCTTCCACGCCAATTGAGGATTCTTCTCTCCTGTGGTCGAAAGGAGCGCCACCAGATTGAATATAGAATCGATCCGATATTTTTTTACAATTTGCGCATACGTTTGAACGTCTAAAGCATCCAATTGCTCGGTGATGGCCATCGACCTCAATTTATCGCATAGTTCGGGCTTGATGTCGGAGGCAACCACATGATCTTCTCCGTAAAGTTTTTGTAGATGAGGAACCAGTTCAGTGCCAATTTGTCCACCGGCGCCCACAATAAGTATATTCTTCATATTATAATTTTGGCACAAAAGTAGCGATTTTTTCTTATTTTTGTAGAATGGAATCAAGAACACACGCTCAGTTGATCAAAGAGTATGCGCTTAGGATTGGCTTTGACGATTGCGGAATTGCTCGAGCAGAGGCGCTTGAAGCCGAAGAAGAATATTTAACCAATTGGCTTCAAAATGGTTATAGTGCTGACATGGACTATATGGCCAAAAATCGGGAAAAGCGTATTGATCCGCGAAGATTGATGGAGGGCGCAAAATCGGTCATCTGCTTGCTGGCCAACTATAAACCTGCCCAGTGGCAAGATTGCAAATATCCGCAAATTGCCGCCTACGCCTACGGCGCCGACTACCACATTGTGCTTAAAGAGAGACTCCAAAGACTTCAAGCGTACATTACCGGTTGCAGATTGCCTGCTGACGGTTGCCTATTGCCGGCTGACAGTCGCAAGATGTCGCCTGACGGTTGCCGGCTGCCTGCTGACGGTTGCAAGATGTCCCCTGACGGTTGCCGGATGCCTGCTGATGGTCGCAAGATGTCGCCTGACGGTTGCCGATTGCCGGCTGACAGTCGCAAGATGTCGCCTGATGGTTGCAGATTGCCTGCTGATGGTCGCAAGATGTCGCCTGACGATTGCCGGCTGCCAGCTGATGGTCGCAAGATGTCGCCTGACGATTGCCGGCTGCCGGCTGATGGTCGCAAGATGTCGCCTGACGGTTGCCGATTGCCGGCTGACAGTCGCAAGATGTCGCCTGACGATTGCCGATTACCGAGTTCTGACTTTCACAGGCCTCCTGCTGTGCGTCTCTTTGTGGATACCGCTCCCATTTTAGAGCGTGCGTGGGCCGTTCGTGCAGGCTTGGGCTGGATTGGGAAGAGCTCCCTGCTGATATCCCCCCACTTTGGGCCTTTCACCTTTATTGCCATTCTCCTCACCGACCTTGAACTTGAATCCGACTCTCCGATGGCAGCTCAATGCGGCTCATGCACTCAATGCCTGAAAGCGTGCCCAACAGGTGCGCTCTCCACTCCCTACATCGTGGACGCCCGCCGCTGCATCGCCTACCACACCATTGAAAACAGAGGACCCTGCGGCGTAGACTCCCGCCCCTACCTCTTTGGGTGCGACCTCTGTATCCGGGCATGTCCCCATGGGAAAGTAACACCCACCACCACCCTCTTCCCGCCGCTCCCCGTATGTGCGCAAACTGACCTCCACAAATCTCCTCATACAGAACTCTCCAATAGTCAACAAACGAAACTCCCAAAACCTCCGCTTCCAGACCTCCCAAATTGCGCACAAACCGACCTCCCAAGCCCACTGAAGCTCACTGTAAACGAGTGGATGGCGCTCTCTCCCGACAATTTTAACAGCTACTTTGCCGGCTCTCCCCTCCAACGTGCCGGTTTGTCAAAACTTCAAAACACACTGCAAACATGGAATGGCAAACAAAAATAACCCATATCTCTTCGCCCAACCGGTTTAACTACCAAACGCCACTGCTGTGCTTAGGTTCCTGTTTTGCAGCGGAGATGGGCGCACGCATGGAGCGCTATCGCTTTCCGGTGTCGGTCAATCCCTTTGGCGTGTTGTACAACCCCGCTTCCATAGCCATGGCAATCACGCGCCTGCAGAGCGAATCGCCATTCACGCACCAAGACCTCATCTGTTCTCAAGGGCGGTACGCCACCCTTTGGCACCAGCATCTTTTGTCTCATCCCGACCCCAACCTCTTTCTTGAGTCAGCCAATCAGCACCTAACAACGGCAGCGCACCTCTTTCACAAAGCGCAGGGCGTGGTCGTCAGTTTGGGGACGTCTTGGGTATATCGACACAAAGAGCGGAATATGATTGCTGCCAATTGCCACAAGTTGCCCGCCGGCCAATTTGAACGCCTCTTCCTCTCGCCGCAAGAGAGTGCCGATTTGCTGGCGCCACACATAGCCAACACACCTGAAAAACAGTGGATCATCACCCTTAGCCCCATCCGTCACCTGAAAGACGGGGCGCACGGCAATCAGGTGAGCAAAGCCGCGCTGCTGTTGGCCATTGAGCAACTATGCAGTCGATTCCCCAACCTTCACTACTTTCCTGCCTACGAAATAGTGATGGACGAACTGCGCGACTACCGCTTCTACGCCTCCGACATGATTCACCTCACGCCCTCCACCATAGACTATATTTGGGAACAGTTTTGCGCATATTCCATTGACCCGCAATGTTACAGCCGGATTAAGGAGGAAGAAAGACGGCTCAGGCAAGAGGGACACCGTGACCATCCACACTAACGGGACTATTTCAGTCGGCTTAGGATCGGTTGATTTTTTTGATCCAGTGAAGAAATACGGGATCTTGAATCTCCATCTTCTTTTTGGGGAGGAGATCAATCAAATCTTTAGCAAGAAGGGCATTCTTTAGATTTTTGATATTGGAAGAGGTACCTAAGTTGTACTTTTGCAACACCTCCTGCGACGAAAAGTTGGTCTCTCCCGCTGCAATGGCAAACAGAAAGGAGATTTGACGCGCTGTAAGTGAATCAAAAATATTGGTAAACAGAAGGCTTAGCTGATCAATCAGGTCGTTTAACGCCTCTTCCAGAATGGCGTGGGTACACTCTTTGTAAGTGCGTAACCACACCTGATGGCTATATTGCTGCACATAGTAAGGATGGTTTTGCATGGTATCGGCAATTTCCCCGCTCAAAATATCTGAAATGTGTTTGCCTGTTGCTCTAAAGCGTTCAGAAATAAACTTTACCCAATCATCACGACCAATTTTTTGAAGAAACAAAATATCTCCAAATCGATAAAAGGGCATTTCGTAACTGCTAAAAATATTCATCAGCAGATGGCGTTTGCTGCCATAGAGACAGTAACCGACATTTTGATGCAATTGCCAATGAGACCTCAATTTACGCTGAAAGGCAAGCGAATCGTGAAAGTCGTGGATGTTTTGAAATTCATCGATACACACCACCACATTCTTCTTCATGTCTATCGCTATCTGCTGTGGCAGATCCAAAATCTCATCATACGACAAAGAGTTCTCTTTTAGGTCCACACCAAAGGAGAGCTCGTATGTTTGCAGGGTATCTGAAAAGGAGATTTTAGGCACAAACCTTCCCAAATATTTTCGCACTTTCACCACAAACTCCTCCCAAGCCGAAGTTGTGGCCTGCAATATGGCATTGGCATACGCCTGATAAAATTGCTCCTGAGTATGACAGTTATACATATCTAACCGACAAATAATAAGACTTTTATTCTTCTCTTTTTTAATCACTTCACACACCTGATTCACCAGCGAACTCTTTCCCCAACGGCGTGGCGAAATGATCATGGTATTGATCAAAGAAGTAAAATTACTTTTTAGTAACTGCAACTCTTTCTGACGATTGATAAAGTTTTCGGGCTTTGCCAACTTTCCATAGATAAAAGGCGCTTCCATTTGCATAGGTGTAAAATTTTCTGCAAATGTAATAAAATTATTTCAAATAAAACTATTTCAAATAAAACTATTTCAAACGAAACTATTTCAAACGAACAGCAGGCCTTACTTGGGCGCAAGGAAATAGAGCACCGCCGCCACCACCGCAAAGACCATGTTGGGAACCCAAAGGGCGACATCCGGAGGCAAGACATCACCGTGCACAAACATTTCGCTGAAGCGTATAAAGAGTATGTAGGTGAAACTTAATGCAATCCCTATTCCAATATTGAGTCCGATGCCGCCTCGTCGCTTTTTGGAGGAGAGCGAAACGCCCATTATCGTGAGGATAAAGGCTGAAAACGGGACGGCGAAACGGGTGTTTTTTTGTATCTGGGCAATCTTTACCTTATCATCGCCCCTCATCTTCAACTTTTCAATCTCCTGATTCAGTTCAAAATAGTCCAATGCATCCACCGCTCCTTTTCGCTGTATCAACTCCGAGGCGGTAAGATTTAAGATGGTGTCTCTTCGCGCTCCATGCTCAATGCGCTCTACCTCTCCATCGATGTGGCGAATGAAGTAGTTATTTAAACGCCAGCCTCCAAGGGTAGAGTCCCAGGCGGCGGTCTCGGCGGAGAGTTTGGATATTAAGCGATTCCCCTCAAAACTCTCTAAGGTGAAACGGGAGGCTGTTTTGTTCCAGTTGCTGAACGACTCCATATAGATAAACTGGTCAGGTTCTAACTGAAAGTGGATATTTCGGTTATATGTTAGTTTTGAACTTTTTAGATATTTTTCTTCAAAGATTAGGCGATTTTTGTTTGCCGGAGGGATTACAAAGAGGTTCAGCGTTAAACTGAAAGCCGCAATCACTAAGGCAGAAATCAAATAGGGAACCATCAAGCGTTTAAAACTTATACCACCCGATAACATGGCTATAATTTCGGTGTTCGCCGCCAATTTAGAGGTGAAAAAAATCACCGTAATAAAGACAAAGAGGGGGCTGAACATATTGACAAAGTAGGGGATAAAATTGAAGTAGTAGTTCACAATAATCGCCTTTAACGGCGCCTCCTTCACCACAAAGTCGTCAATCTTTTCACTGATATCAAAAATAATCACAATCACGATAATGAGCAAAAGCGCAAAGAAGTAGGTGGTAATAAATTTCCGAATAATGTACCGATCTATGATAATAAAATTTAGCTTCATTTCTTTTACAATCTTGTTTGCATTTTTTTAACCATTTCACTTTTCCACGGGCCAAACGACCCTGTAGCGATGTGCCTGCGCGCCTCTTTCATCAACCACAAATAAAAGGCCAGATTGTGCTGACTGGCTATTTGAGGGCCCAACATTTCGGAGGCAATAAAGAGGTGGCGCAAATACGCTTTGCTGTACATATTGTCTAACCAAGAACTTCCATCAGGATCTATCGGCTCAAAAACGCTCCCCCATTTTTGATTTTTGATATTGATCACTCCGTTGGCGGTGAACAACTGCCCGTTTCGACCGTTGCGTGTGGGCATCACGCAGTCAAACATATCGATTCCTCGTGCAATGGCCTCCAGCAAGTTCCAGGGGGTGCCCACGCCCATCAAATAGCGCGGTTTGTCGTAAGGGAGCAATGGATGCACCACCTCGATCATCTCATACATCTGCTCCACCGGTTCGCCAACCGAAAGCCCTCCAATGGCATACCCTTCACAATTGAGCGCAACGGCGTGCTCGGCAGCAGCGGTGCGCAAGTCGGGGTAAACGCACCCCTGCACAATGGGGAAAAGCGCCTGAGTGTGGCCATACAACGAATCCGTTTGGTTAAAGCGCGTTATCGCCCGCTCCAACCATTTCCGGGTGAGGTCAAGCGACTTTTTGGCATAGTCATGAGAAGCATCCCCTGGCGTACACTCGTCTAAAGCCATGATGATATCTGCACCAATCATCCGCTGAGTATCTATCACATTTTCAGGTGTAAAAAGGTGCTTTGAGCCATCGATATGGGAGCGGAACGAACACCCCTCTTGAGTGATTTTGCGGTTGGAAGCCAACGAAAAAACCTGAAATCCACCGCTGTCTGTTAAAATGGGACGATCCCACGAGCAAAAGGAGTGCAAACCGCCCGCTGCACGCATCACCTCCATGCCCGGACGAAGATAGAGGTGGTAGGTGTTGCCCAAGATGATTGAAGCATCCATATCTTCCTTCAAATCTCTGTGAAACACGCCTTTAACAGAACCAATGGTTCCTACGGGCATAAAAACCGGTGTAGGAATGGCTCCATGGTCGGTGGTCAGGGCGCCGTTACGAGCAGCAGAAGAAGGGTCTTTGTCGAAAACTTCAAATTTCATCTGAGATTTTTTTCTTTGGAGCGTCAAAGATAGCAATAATATGCCTATATTTGCGTCACAAAAATCTAATTTCTAATGAAACAAACTCTTATCTTACTTTTTGGGATCACGCTCACCCTCTTTTGCACTTCTGCGTGGGCGCAAACCGAACGGGAGACCCAAAATTCAACGGCTGCCGAAGAATCTAAAGTCCAAATCTCAATTGTGACGGGAGACCCGACAGATCCTGTTGTGGGGCAGTCGGCTGGGGTGTCGGCTGGGCGGTCAGCAGAACAGTCGGCGGAGATGTCAGCAGAGCAGTTGGCTGAGCGGTCAGCGGAACAGTCGGCTGAGATATCAGCCGGGCAGCCGGCGGAGAACCCCTACAAAGCACTTCTTACAGAGCGAAATGCCCGCTTCAGTTTTGTGGCTTTTTTACGCGGATTGTTGGGCATCGCTGTCATTCTCTTTGTAGCTTGGATCTGTAGCCTCGACCGAAAACGCATCCACTGGCCCACCGTTGGTAAGGCATTACTCCTTCAATTTATTGTTGCAATATGCGTTCTATGGGTTCCGTTCATACAGACCATCTTTGAATTTCTTGGAAAATGTTTTGTGGCAGTGCTCGAATGGACCAGGGCAGGCTCCATTTTTCTCTTTGGAGACTTGATGGATCCTTCAAAATTCGGATTTATCTTTGCGCTTCAGATTCTCCCCACCATCATTTTCTTTTCGGCGCTCACCAGCCTCCTCTTCTATTTTGGGATACTTCAACGTGTGGTATGGGTGATGGCGTGGCTGTTGACCAAAGCGATGAAGCTCTCCGGCGCTGAAAGCCTCTCTACCGCCGGAAACATCTTTTTAGGCCAAACCGAAGCGCCGCTGATGGTAAAACCATTCATTCCCAACATGACGCGGTCGGAATTGATGATGATCATGACTGCAGGTATGGCCACAATGGCAGGAGGCGTGCTTGCAGCCTATATTGGTATGCTGGGGGGGGGCGATCGCATTTTGGAGATTGAATTTGCCAAACACCTCCTTTCGGCTTCGGTAATGGCTGCGCCGGGCGCCATCGCCCTTTCAAAGATTATCAAACCTCAGACCGAAGAGATTGACAACTCGGTAGAGATCCCCAAAGATAAATTGGGAAAGAACGTATTAGACGCCATCTCCAACGGAACCGTTGACGGCTTAAAGTTGGCTGCCAATGTAGCCGCCATGTTGCTTGTCTTCTATGCCCTGATTGCCGGATGCAATTTTATTTTCCTGAAAATCGGACAATATACCCATCTTAACCAACTGATTGCTTCCTGGACAAATGGGCAGCACGGAGCGCTTTCACTCCAGATGCTCCTCTCCTACCTCTTTGCTCCCATCATCTGGCTCACAGGCGTAAGCGGCGCAGACCTTGGCTTAGTAGGGCGATTGTTGGGAGAAAAACTCATTATGACGGAGTTTATCGGATACCAAAGTTTGGCAACCATGATCAGGGAAGGCGCCTTTTCGGATGCCAAATCAATCATTATGGCCACCTACGTATTGTGCGGATTTGCCAACTTCGCCTCTGTGGGGATACTTATTGGGGGTGTGGGCGGTATGGCGCCAAACAAGAAGCACATCCTTTCGGAATACGGATTCAGGGCGTTGCTGGGGAGTACATTGGTGGCATTGGTATCAGCCGCGATGATTGGAGTGTTTTTGTAAAAGCAGCGTGGGCAACGGGTGCAGACGCTGATGGTAGCTTTCTTATACCAATCAATTACAAGCGCTGGAAAAATAATGATAACGATTTCGCTGAATTTTGTGAAAATATTTGGCAGTCTGAAAAATGTTAATTACCTTTGTTCCGTTCAGTTTTTTAACTATCAATAAGCATCATTCAATATACCGGTTTACCTTCAATGAAAAAACAGACACTTACA
>Ga0123353_10005130_pt1 | contig 17106 bp, 20 predicted proteins | sample TergutLab28metaG_3_FD_92763 | JGI IMG/M metagenome (GOLD analysis project Ga0123353, IMG submission 92763) | Labiotermes labralis P3 segment gut microbial communities from Petit-Saut dam, French Guiana - Lab288 P3 | ecosystem: Host-associated > Arthropoda: Insects > Digestive system > Gut ...
ATTTGGAACCTGCGCGGAAACTCGCTGCCGATGGACAAACTTGCGCCTAAACTTATACGCCGTGCAGCAAAGAAACAATATGTTTCCATTATCATCGATCCTATTTATAAGGTCATTACAGGTGACGAGAACAGCGCTGACCAGATGGCTAAATTCTGCAACCAGTTCGACAAGGTATGCACAGACTTGGGCTGCTCGGTCATTTATTGCCACCATCACAGCAAGGGCACACAGGGTCAAAAGCGGTCTATGGACAGGGCCTCCGGCTCCGGCGTGTTCGCACGTGACCCGGACGCGCTGCTTGACCTGATTGAGTTGGAACTTACGGAAAGCCTATCCAAGCAAGAGAGTAATAAAGCCGTCTGTGCAGCCTGCCGTGACGCTCTAAACAGCGAGTTGGACGATTGGGAGGATCTTATATCACAGGACGCACAATGCAGCGAATTTGCGTTTCTGGCGGCTTGTAAAAGGCACCTTTCGGCGCAGGCATATAAATCCCTTGTTACAGCCGTAGACGCCGCAAAAATCGCCTCCAAGAGGCGCACAGCATGGCGTATTGAGGGAACACTGCGTGAGTTCCCGAAGTTCGATCCGGTCAACCTGTGGTTCGCGTATCCTGTTCATCATGTGGATACTGTGGGCAGCCTTGAGGACGTACAGGCAGACGGTGAGATGGGACGAGGATATGGTACATGGAAACAAAATTTTAATAAAAAACGCTCTGATTCAGACCGGCAAAAGGAGCGGAAACAGTCAATTGAAACTGCTTATGACGCTTGCAGTATTAGCGGAAATGTTACCGTGAATGCGCTTGCCGAGTATATGGGCGTGACGGAAAAGACAGTTCGAGGACGCCTAAAAGAGCATGGAGACTATTGGGTTGACGAGGGAAACGTAGGGAAAAAGTCGGTGAATTTTCCCTCCCCTTAAATTTTCCCTGAGGGAAAAAGTCGGTGAATTCACCGAGAATTTCCCTACGACCTTTTGGAGGGAAAAAGTCGGTAAATCACCGAGAATTTCCCTCGGAGGGAAAATGCTATGTATATACATACATACCGCTTTCGCTTCCCTCCGGTCACTGGGGTGAGTAGTCGTGCGTTAAGCTGCGCACGACGACTCCTCCCCCTAACAGTGACTAAAATATTTTTCACAAACGAAACGAGGTGTTAAAAAATGCTAAATGCAAAGTGCGAAAAAAAAACTATGTCTAAAGCCGAACTGACTGCGTCTACAATGCCACCTCTGTATCACGTATTGCCGGGACAATCCTTTGACGTCAAAAAGAGCCAAGTTCTAAAATGGCTTATTGAGAAACCAGAGGTACTCAACTACTTGCTCTGCAAGATAAAGGAGCGAGCAATAGTTTATGACGGTTCAACGGGTCTTTGGAGAGGTGTAAATCATCATGAGTGATCTGCAATTTTTTCTCCCGATTATCCCGCCAACCGTGACGGCGCAGGTTCACAAAGTGACTATCCGAAAAGGCAAGCCGCAGTTCTACCAGCCGGACGATCTCAAGGCTGCGCGCGCCAAGCTGGAGGCGCACTTGGCCAAGCACAAGCCGGTGGAACCATTCGTAGGTGGCGTTCAGCTCATCACGAAATGGTGTTTCCCGCGTGGCGCGCACACAAACGGCAGTTACCGGACCACCAAGCCGGACACGGATAATCTGCAAAAGTTACTGAAGGACGTTATGACCCGGCTGGGGTATTGGAAGGATGACGCGCAGGTGGCGTCCGAGGTCATAGAGAAGTTTTGGGCGGACGTGCCGGGGATATTTATCAGCATTCGAAAGTTGGAAGAAGGAGACATGACATGATTACAAAAGCGGACCTGCTGCGGTGCTGGACGATCTCCGGCGAGTGCAGGAGCAAACGAAAACAAATAGAACGTTTACGTGCTGCTATGGAGTGCGTTACGTCGCAGATCAAGAAGATCCCCGCAAAACGCGCGCGAAGGGACAAGCTTGGCACGCAGATTGCCCAACTGGACGAGCTGGAACGGAGCCTTGTAGAGAGCGTCATATCCCTGGAAGAGATTTGCAGAAAGATTGACGCCTGGGCTTACGACAACCTTACGCCGACGCAGGCCTTGATAATCCGTTTGCGGTATGTGGACAGGCTCCCTTGGTGGATTGTGGCGGATAAATCTAACTACTCCGTAAGGCATTGTACACGCATTCATGGGGCGATTTTAGAAAAAATATCGTGATTTTGAAAAGATGTCCAACAATGTCCATGTTTTTTGTGTTATTATGGTACTGTAAAAAGGTGTAGACAAGGCGTGTCCCAAGAGCGGGCGCGCTTTTTTCTTTGGCTGAAAGGAGGCGGGAAACGTGGCTGAACTGACTGAACGGCAAAAAAAGTTTGTGGACTTTTATATCGAGTTGGGTGACGCCGCGAAAGCCGCCGTTAAAGCCGGATACAGCGAACGGACGGCCAGATATGTCGGGTATGAGAACCTCACGAAACCACACATTCGAAAGCGGATTGACGAACGATTGAAACAGCTCGAGGGCGAACGAATTGCCGGCGCCGGTGAGGTGATGAAATATCTCTCGTCCGTCATGCGCGGCGAGACGACCGATGAAATCCCGCTGCTGGTCGGTGGCGGGGAGCAAAGTCTTTGTGAGCAGAGAGTAACAGCAAAGGACCGTTTGCGCGCTGCCGAGCTGCTGGGCAAGCGTTACGGTATGTTTAGCGAGAGGATCCAGGCGACCATCAGCGCCGAGGTTGAAAGCCTCGTCCCACTTGCGGAGTTGTTGAGATGTGATTGAGACCTCTATTATCCCGTGGCAGTCTTTTAGCGATAAGCACAAGCAGTATATCAAGAACGCATTGAAAAACCGCCTGTGCGTCGCCGAGGGCGCGATCCGCAGCGGTAAGACGATAGATCATTGCATTATCGCAGCGATGTACCTGGAGCAGTGTCCCGATCGTATTCACTTGGCAACCGGCTCCATTGTGCCTAACGCCAAACTGAACATTGGCGACTGCAACGGTTTCGGGCTGGAGCATTTATTTCGAGGCCGGTGTCGCTGGGGGAAGTACAAGGACAACGAGGCGCTGTTTCTCCAAACGCAGACCGGAGAGAAGATTGTGCTATTCGCTGGCGGAGGTCAAGCGGACAGCTACAAGAAGATCCTCGGCAACAGCTACGGGCTGTGGATCGCTACGGAGATCAACGAGCATTTCGATAGCGACGACAGCCGGACCAGTTTTATCAAGGTCGCCAACGGACGACAGGCTGCCGCCGAGTGGCCGCAGACGCTATGGGACCTAAACCCCTGCCCGCCAGGACACCCGATATACACTAACTACATCGACAAGTACAAGGACGGGTTTCTCGGTGGTTATCAATACCAGCACTTCACGATGGCGGATAACTTGGCCATCACGTCGGAGCGCCGGGCACAGATCGAAAGCCAGTACGTCCCGGGGTCAGTGTGGCACGCCCGTGACATTCTCGGGCAGCGCCGGGCGGCCGAGGGGCTGATTTATCAGCAGTTTGCGGATAACAAACAGGCGTACATCGTCAAGGCGCAGGATCTGAAGGATCACCTGCGCGACGTGATGTTCGTTTCGATCGGCATCGACTTTGGTGGATCGCGGTCGCTTACGACTTTCGTGGCCACGGCAGTACACGCGAACTTCCAAAAGCTGACGGTCGTGGCGGATTATCACATACAGGGCCGCAAGGGCGAAATCGACGCTGACCGACTGTGCCGCGAGTTCGTTGGTTTTGTGCAGCGGTTTAGGACAGAGTACCCGTGGCTGTACCTCAAGTACGTCTGGGCGGACAGCGAGGCACAGTACCTCATCAATAGTTTGCGTAAAGCAGCTTGGCAGATTAGTCTTGCAGACGCAATACACGATAGCAAGAAACTACCGATCATGGATCGGATATTCGCCACGAGCACGCTGCTGAACACCCGACGCCTATCTGTCGCGGAGAGCTGCAAGCTCGTGCAGGGCGGCCTTGAAAATGCCGTATGGGACCCAAAACGGCCGGACACACGGCTGGATAACTTCTCGACGGATATTGACATTATGGACGGGTTTGAGTATTCGTGGGAGCCGTTCATGCGAAAGTTGCTGCCACAAGTGAGAATCGTGCAGGAAGGAGATTAGAGCATTGACCCTTATAAATTTGCTGAAAAAGGACTTTGGGATTCAAGTGAACGAATCCTACCGTGCTTTAATCGACGAGTGGGTTGCCTGGTGGGGCGGCTTTGTAGAAAAATTCCACCAGTACAACGAGACCGCGTACAACGGTGCAACCAGGACGCGGCAATTGTTTTCTCTTCGCATGGCCAAAAAGGTGTGCGAGGATTGGGCGTCGTATCTTTTGAACGATAAAACGCGGATAAACATTGACGACAAAGCAAGCTCTGAATACTTGCTGGGCGAGTCTTCCAACACGATCGGCGGGGTTTTGGGCGATCTGCATTTTTGGGACGGCGCGAATGGGCTGGTCGAAAAAGCATTCGCCGGAGGCACAGGTGCGATCGTCCTCGCAATTGATGGGCTGGAAGTTTCGCCGGATACGCAGTTCGCAACGACGACTGACGCGGCAAAGTTTCGTCTCGCTTATCTCTCGGCGCCCTGCATTTACCCCATAACGGTAGAGCATGGAGAGATAAGCGAGGTTGCGTTTGTGTCCGAATCCTTGCACCGTGGCGAGAAGTACGCCCTGGTGGAGGCGCACACGAAACATAACGGGCAGTATGTTGTAGAGAATAAGCGGTACGTCGTTAAGGACGGAGAATATACAGAGGCTCCTCTTCCCGACGGCATTGCGGCTACGGTGTACACCCGTAGTCCACATCCGTGGTTTGTGCTGATAACGCCGAACAAAGTCAATACGCACTCCAGTAATTTCGGCATGGGGTGTTCTGTGTTTTCAGAGGCGATTGACCAGTTGAAAGGTACGGACATCGCCTTAAATAACGCCGTGCGCGATCTGCTGCTCGGCGGGAAGAAAGTTTTTTACAACGGGTTGCTTACCAAGACCGTTGGCGTCGATAAGAACGGGAATCCGATTCAGCGCGCACCGGACGACGTAATGCAGCAACTTTTTGTTTCACTTGGAGATGACTTTGTCAACCCCGACAAGCTGGTGTCCGAGTTCAATCCGGATCTTCGTGTGGAGGATAACACGAAAGCCATACAGGCGCAGCTTAATTATCTGAGTTTCAAGTGTGGCATGGGCACGGGGCATTATTATTTCGGCGGCGCCGGAACATATGGCAGGGTAGCGATAACCGCTACGCAGTACATCGGCGAAAAACAGGAGATAAAGCAGAATGCCGCAAAGCACGGGATCAACATCGAACGCGCGCTGGTCGGCATTACCCGCGCTATGCTGTGGGCGGCCAAAGAGATCCTCGGGAAGTCGGTTGATCCTACTACAGTGATAACGGTCGAGTTCTCTGACGGTTATATCACGAGTGACGAGGCACTGCGCGCCCAGGACACACAAGACGTGCGCGACGGGCTCATGCAGCCGTGGGAATATCGAGTTCGCTGGTTCGGAGAGGACGAGCAAACGGCTAAATCAATGACACAGACCGCACCTATGGCTTTTGGTGGGCACAGTTACCCGCCCGGTGAGGACGGCGTGTAATGCTTACATTTCGCCAGCTTGACGACCTGCCGGAGGCCGTTGTCGAGCTTTTGGCCGAGACGCAGCAGACGATCATCAACGATATGGCCCGGCGCATTGCGCGACTGGGCGAGGTCACAACGGGCACGAACTGGCAGGCGTTGCGGCTGGAGCTGCTGGGCGCTACGCAAGAGGATCTTATCCGCGAGTTGAGCCGGGCGCTGAATGTCACGGAGCAAAAGCTGATCGAGCTATTCGACGAGGCCGCTACACGCACGCTGGTTAGCGATAACGCGGTATTCAAAGCAGCAGGCTATAGCCCTGTCCCGCTTGCCGAAAACCCGTTTTTGCAGCAGATCATTCAGGCTGGACTTGCAAAAACTCTCGGTGAGTTTGCAAACCTCACCCGCACGACCGCCTACACGGCTACGCGGCAGTTTGAGCGCGCGCTTGACCTAGCGCATATGCAGATTGTTAGCGGCGCGATGGATTATCAGAGCGCGATCAAAAGCGCGATACGCGGCTTGGCTCGAGACGGTCTCGCTGCGATCAGATACCCCTCTGGGCATACGGACTATTTGGACGTGGCCGCCCGCCGCGCCGTGCTGACCGGAGTAAATCAGACGGCAGCCGAGGTGCAGCTGGCGAATATAGCGCAGATGGGCACCGACTTGGTGGAGACCACTGCTCACCCAGGCGCGCGGCCCGATCACATGGTGTGGCAGGGACGCATATTCTCGGTAAGTGGCACAGGTTCAAAGTACCCGTCATTTTACAGCGAAACGGGTTATGGTACCGGCCCCGGTTTATGTGGTTGGAATTGCCGACACAGCTTTTTCCCTTTCTTCGAGGGGCTGTCAGATCCCGCGTACACCGCCGAAAAGCTGCGGGAGTACAACGACAAGACGGTCACATATGATGGCAAGGAGATGAGTTTGTACGACGCCTCACAGCGTCAGAGGGAGATCGAGCGGCATATTCGGCGATGGAAACGCGAGGCCGACGCTATGGACGCCGCAGGGCTTGATCCGTCGTATGCGCGTGGCAAAGTCCGAGAATGGCAGGCGACGCAACGGGACTTCATAAAGCAAACAGGGTTGTCCCGCGATTATTTCCGTGAGCGAGCAGGAGCGCAATTAGGGGTATACGTCCCACCAGATACTATAAAGGTGAGCGGGTTCAGCATATCGAGAAGTGTTGGCGCAAGAGCTGCAAACTATGATATACTGGATTTTGGGACAGGTGAAATACTCCACTTCGCAGAAGGAACTCATATTCAAAATGTGGAGATATTCGCTGGCAAAGGGGTGAAAACCCCGCTACATGACGGCGTCGCCGAAGGACTTACCCGACAATTCGGAGGAATAATAGGGGGTTGGCAACACGCAAAAGGGTATGGTATACTTGATTTGGGTACAGAACATCGTAGGGCAGAAGTCCACTGGTTCCAAGAGGAAACGGTTGGAAGGGTGAAATTCGTGGTAAAAAGATGGTATGAAGATTAGGTGCATTAAAAAAACCGATACGGTAGACGATTTAATATTGATTTCTTTTGGGAAGACTTACGATGTTATTGACGTAGAGAAAGGGTGGTATCGGATTATAGACAACTCTGGCGAGGACTATCTGTACCCGCCGGAGATTTTTAAGGTCATAGAAAGCTAACGGAGCATTTAATTGCAATCAAGCACCCGATTGGGTGCTTTTTTGATACACAAAATTTGACCGCAATGTCGCGAAACTACGGCCCGCAAGTGGACGCAATACCACGCGAAAAAAGCGAAGCGGGTGGAAAGGAACAGGTATGGATAGAAAGTTTTTAGAGGGCCTCGGGCTTGACAAAGACGCAATCGACAAGGTCTTGGACGCAAACAGCGCAGAGATCGGGACTCACAAGAAACAAGCCGAAGCCTATAAGACCCAGCTCGACGATCTTGGCGGGAAGTTGAAAGCTTTTGACGGTGTCGACGTCAACGCCTTACGCGGGGAGATCGACACTTTGAAAGCAGACTTTTCCAAGAAGGAGGCGGACTTCGCCACCCAGATCGCGGATCGGGACTTCCAGGCTGTCCTCGGCGCGGAGATTTCGTCTGCTCGCGGGAAAAATCCGAGGGCGCTCGCCGCTCTGCTCGACATTGCGGCCCTTAAGGAAAGCAAAAACCAAAAGGAGGATATTGCAAGCGCTATCAAGGCCCTGCAAGAATCCGACGCCTATCTGTTCGAAGAGACAAAGCCGGGCGTGCAGATCAGCACGGGCGGCACTCACTCGCAAAGCAAAGCAGCCGAGGTCGATCCGTTCGACGCCGCCTGCGCCATGTACAAGAAAAAAGAGTAAGGAGAATTTATCATGGGTACTGACAACCAAAACCTGCCCGTAAGGCAGTACACAAAGCAGTATATGCGAATCCTTTCGACCGTGTTCTCGGTGCGAAACGCATTCCAAAGACTACTGTCGGACATTCAAATGCTGGACGGTGTTCAGCACAAGACCAAGGCGTTCAGCGTAAAAACGTGTAATACGCCCGTTGTGGTCGGCACGTATGACACGAGCCCCAATGTGGGGTTTGGGACCGGCACAGGCAACAGCTCGCGTTTCGGCAAGCGGACGGAGATCATCTACTCCGACACCGACGTGGATTATGACTACACGCTGGCGATCCACGAGGGCATTGACCGATTCACAGTCAACAATGACCTAAACGCTGCTGTGGCCGATCGCCTGCGGCTGAACAGCGAGGCACAGACACGTCTTATGAACACCCGCATTGGCGTGTTCATTTCCGCCAACGCGGGTAAGACGGTCGCACTCGCCAGTTACTCGGACGCGGATATCGTGGCGCTGTTTGACAACATGGCGGCGTACTTCACGGACAGCGAAGTCACCGCGCCCGTCACGGCGTACGTCACGCCGACGCTGTACAACGCCATCGTCAATCTCGATCTCGCAGTACGCGAGAAGGGCAGCACGGTCAACATCGACACCAACGGGATTGTGAAGTTCAAAGACTTTACGATCGAGTCCACGCCGTCCAAGTATTTCGCCACCGGCGACGTCGCCTACTTCGGCGCGGATGGTATCGTGATCCCGTTCATCGGTATCGTCACGACCCGCACTATGCCGAGCGAAGACTTCGACGGCAACGCGCTCCAGGCTGCGGCCAAAGGCGGCACGTTCATGCTGGACGACAACAAGGTGGCGCTGGTGAAGGTCACATACACGCCTCCGGTTGAACCGCCCATTGTGTAAAGAGGAGTGAGCTATGACTACCTTCGCAGACTTTGCGTTCTATCGTGATGAGTTTCATGGCTTGCTGTCCGAGACGGAGTACACCGCCTCGGTGGAAAGCGCACACGCTGAAATTCTGTTGCAGACCAATGGGAGGGCCTCATCTGCGCCGGAGAGTATGCAGCGGGCCGTCAAGCTGTGCGAGTGTGCGTTGGTAGACGTAATTCATGGGTACAAGCAAACTGCCGCCGATATCCCGAAAGGCGTTACAAGCGTAAGCAATGACAGCTTTTCAATCTCCTCCGGTATCGGTGGCGGCCTATCACTTGTCCAGGCCGAAACGCAGGAGCGGGCCGCAGTATGCGCCCGTTTCCTGCTACGGCCGGTGAATCTCATGTGCAGGTGGCTGTGATGATCGGATTCGACAAAACCATAACGATCTATAACCAGTGGATAGATCCGGCAACTAAAAAAGCTCTGTGGCCGAAGACGGTCATCAAAGGCGCCAGTTGGGCCGGGTCTCAGCGCGTAACGACCGGCGAAGGCCTGACGTCCAATGACGGATACAGCGTTCGTATTCTTGTTAGGAATATGGACATGGGTAGATTCCTGCCGCGTGATAAGTACACCGCGCTTTTAGATCCGACTGGATACTGGACAGCACAAAACGGAGACATCGTAGTGCTTGGCGAAGGGCCGGAGGTTGTCGGCGGGATTACAGAGATCACGAGGCTGTTTACGGATAAATTCAAAGTGATCGCTGTCCATACCGACAATATGACCCGCCTGCTGCCGCACCTGCGATTGGAGGGCAAGTAGTATGGCGAATCCGAATCTAACAATCACTACGCCGCGCGGCACGGTCTATACCGTAACCACGAAAGCAGGCCAGGTCGAAGCCGTGTTGGAGTGGAAAGAAGACTTTGGCAGGAAAGCAACGTCAAACTTTGGGCGGGCGCAGGAGTTCGTTGACAGCGAGGTCTTGCGGTTCTGCTCTACCCGCGTACCGTTTCGGACGGGTATGCTGCAAAAGTCCGGCATACTCGGCACGGTGATCGGCAGCGGAGAAGTGCGATACATTGCCCCCTATTCGGCATACCAGTACTACGGAACGAAAAACTCACGAGGATATGACGCCGTTCGTGGTTCGCACTGGTTTGAGCGCGGAAAAGCTGTAGAGCGCGAGCGTATTCTGCGTGGCGCGCTGCTGATCGCCGGAGGTGGCAGATGAGTGTAACGATTATCGAGGGGCTGTTTGAGTATTTCAAAAGCTGCCCTCTCATGACGGAGAACAGGCTGAACATTGACTATCTGCCGGAGGATACCATAAGGGCCGGCGTCGAGTACGCGATAGGCACAACGCCCACAGATGAGCTTATATACTCTTACGCGGACGGCGGCGCGCGCTGCCGGTATCCGTTCATCATCAGCAGCGTAAACGACTACGGGCCGGACGAGGCGCAGAATATGCTCAACTCCGGCTTTTTTGAAACGCTGGCGGAGTGGTTGCGTAAGCAGTCCCGCTCTCGTGTCTTGCCGGAGCTCCCGGCGGGAATGATCCCGCGCAGCATACGGGCAATCGGCCCGGGGTACTTGTACCAGCCGGACGTAAACGCCGGAAAATATCAAATCCAATGCGAGTTGGAGTATTACAGAAAAGGAGACACATAACATGAAACTTTCAGAGTTAATGACGGGGAAAACACCTAGCGCTACGTTTGAGGGGTTTTCTACCGCAGACGACCAGGTGCTGGCGATTGACTTCGCCGGTGCAGCACTCGGCCCCAACGATTACGCGGTTGCGCAGATCGGTGTGACGGAGGCCTCCGGCTCTCTGGACGCACAGACGCAGGACAGTCAGTATCTGCGGACGGGCCTAGTGACGACCAAAACAGGCACGCGCCGGACGTTCACGGTCAACGGTGACAGATACATCGGCGACGAGTTCCAAGACGCGCTGCTGAGCCACAAGATCAAATACGGCACCGGCCAGGCGGTCGTCAAGCCTTACGTGTATTTTGATCTGCTGACTGGTAAGGGCGAAAAGGGAACCCTGGCTATCGTGGTCGGTGACGATCTCGGCGGCGCTGCGGGCAGCAACGGATCATTCACCGCTACCTTGACCTCTACGGCCAAGCCGGAAGAGTACACCTATGCCCCCATCGTGTAAAGGAGAATTAAGATGGCAGAGTACAAAGCAACGGTCAGTTTTACTGATCCGGAAGACGCCGGGTACGTGTATCTTGTCGGCGATCCATACCCGCGCAACGGTTATGTGCCGGCTGATGATCGTATCGCCTATTTGGCAGGCAACAAGAACAGGCTGAAAAAGCCGGTTATCGCAGCGGTCAATCCGCCTGTTGATAAACCGGCAGCGCCTAAAAAGCCAGCAGAACCAAAGAACAAGAAGTAAGTAAAGGGCGGGGCTATCCCGCCCGCAAGTTTTAGGAGGAGATATGCTCAAGGTTTTTGACGTCAAATTGGATTTCGACATCACGGCGCCGTCTGACATTTTGCGGTATGACACCGCCGGGAAGAAAATGCAGACGGAGGCAGAAAATCTGTCTGCGCCGACCGTGCCGGAAGACGACCCCGAATTTATCGGGCAGTATTACGCCTTTCTAAACGGGCAGTTGCAACTGTTCGGCAATTTCATTGACGACGTATTCGGCGATGGTATCGCCAATAAGCTACTCGGCAGAAAGCCCAGCCTTACCCGCGTAACAGAGATCAACAATGCACTTGGCGCCGCGATGGAGACGCAGGGCAAGGAGTTTGGCGTAAAGCTGCGCAAATATCAGCCGAACCGTGCCACGCGCCGGGCGAAACCGTGAACATTCTGCTGCTGAACGGCCTGCCGGAAGACTACGAAGGCATACCAATCTCGGCGGACTTCCGAAACATGATCCAAGTGGATCTCGCCATGCGCGACACCGAGCTGTCCGATACGGAGAAATTGTTTGCCGCGCTCACTCTTCTATACCCCGATATACCGGGTGATACTGACGCGGCGGTCAAGGGACTGGCGTGGTTCTTCACCCGTGATGGCGCGGAGGACAATGGCGATAAAGGCAAAAAGCAGGAAAAGAGATCTTTTGACTTCGAGCAAGACGCTGAGAGGCTATATGCGGCATTTTATTCGACATACGGGATAAGCCTAACCACCGTTGATTTTTTGCACTGGTGGGAGTTCATGGCGTTGTTTGAGGGGTTGCCGGACGACACACTGATGAAACGCGTCATGTATTGGCGTATGGCGGACGTGTCCAAGATGTCGAAAGAAGAGAAGAAACACGTCCTGCAAATGCGAAAACTATTTGAGCTTAAACAACCAGGCAAGAAACTGATGAGCCTTGAAGAGGTTAACCAGCAGACGCTTGATCGCGTCGCTGCGCGGTTCGCGGCAGCCGAGAAAGCCGTACAACAAAAACACGATACATCGCCGCAAGGCGATTTTTAATTTCGGGAAAGGGGCGCGCTATGGCGTATGACGGCACTTTAAGATTCGACACGTCTATGAACGCGTCCGGCTTTCAAGAGGGCGCTGATAGCCTCGGGAACATTGTCAAGGGGCTTGGCGTGTTCAAGATCATTGAGAAGGGTTTTCAAGCGATCGCCGGAGCTATGGACTCGGCTATCGCCCGCTACGATACGCTCAATAAGTTTCCGCAGATGTTGGAACAGATGGGGTTCGGCGCCCGAGAGGCCGGGGCTGCCACTGACAAGCTGTCCGAGGGCATACAGGGCCTGCCTACCACGCTCAACGATGTCGTGTCTACCGCGCAGCGCTTGACGGTGCTCACAGGCAACCTGGAGAAGTCCGTTGACACCACGCTCGCACTAAATAACGCATTCCTGGCCAGCGGCACAAGCGGGGAGAACGCCGCCCGTGGCGCGGAGCAGTATATCGCTATGCTGTCCACCGGCGAGGTCACTCAAATGCGCTGGCGGGCCCTGCAAGAGACGATGGGCTACGCGCTACAGAAGACTGCCGAGGCCTTCGGATACGCCGGAGAATCGGCGCAGAACGACCTATACAAGGCGTTACAGGCCGGCGAGATCACATTCGATCAGTTTAACGCGAAGATTATAGAGCTGGACGGTGCAGTCGGCGGGTTTGCCGAGTTGGCCAAGACTGCGACCGGCGGCATAGGCACAGCGTGGACCAACCTCAAAACCGCGATTGTCCGAGAGACCGCCGGCATCATCGGCGCGATCGACGAGGGACTATCGGAGACGAAGTTCCAGTCCATTGAGGCAGTTATCGGCACGATGAAGGACGGTATTATTAAAGCGTTGAGGGCAGTCGCCGACGCCTTCGGCTGGGCGGCGCGCAATGCGGAGTGGCTGGTCCCCGTGCTGGTGTCCATCGGGGCGACGGTCGCGGCGTGGAAGATTGGAGCGGTAATCCAGAAAGTCGTAGACGGATTCAAGGCTATGTCGGCAGCGGTTACAGCGCACATGGCTATTGAGAGAGCGGCAGCGTATTTAGGCAAAGATAGAGCAAAGACACAAATGGCTCTGACGGTATTGATGAGTAATGAAACCCGCGCAGAGCTTATACGTGCTGCCGCAAAAAAGGCGGGCATGACGATTGACGCAAATGGAATCTTGATAACAAAACTGGGAGTAGCAGCCACAAAAGAGGAAATAAAACAGGTCCTCGCTAGTACGGGCGCATTAACAACGAAAGGTGCAGTAGTGGCGGTATTGACGGGGCAAATGGGGTTCTGCACAGCCGCCGTAAAGATATTTAATGCGGCGTGGAAGGCCAACCCTATCGGCTTAATCGTCACTGTGATAGTGGCGGCGGCGGCGGCAATCACCACCCTGGTGGTTGTGCTCTCAAAAGGGTCCAAGGAGCAGCAAGAGTTTGCAGAGCGTTCCAAAGAGTTAAAAAAAGAAGTCGATAATTTAACAGCAAGCGTCAAAGAAAACGCAAAAGCTTTTGAAGAACGGATGGCATCTATGGACGCCACCGGAGCCTCGGCAACATTTTTAATCGCGAGAATATGGGCCCTGTCCGAGGCAGAGGGGGGGTATGCGGGCAATCTAGCAAGGCTAAACACCTACATTGATCAGTTCAATGCGTTGGTCGGTGAATCGGTCTTGGCTTATGATGAAAAAACAAATAGCTTAAACATGACAAAGGAGGCTGTCGAAGCCTATATCGATTCTCTTATTAAGCAGCAAAAGACCGAAGAAATGATCGCACAAGCGGTGGAGCTCAAAAAGAAACTGGAAGAGGCGAACATAAAACTTGCCGAGACCGAGGAGCGTATTGCTGACGCTACCGTAAACTCGGCGGGGAGTTTCATTGCCTCGATGACAGCAACACACAGAGATATACGATCTAAAGAGAAACTATCTGCGCTCATAGAAGAGCTAACAGAGAAATACGACAAGCTAACGGAGGCTACAGTTGATTACCTATCGACTGCTGAGGGTAATCAGCAAGTGTCCTCTGCCGAGTTGCGCAGGTTGGAAATATCAAAAGAAATCGCTGCCGAGCAGGCCAGGATCGTCGCCCGCAGGGAGGCGGACGAAAAAAGGCTTACAGAGACCATGAACGCGGAGGCCAATAAGCAGGGCCTCACGCTGGACGAATACAAGACCAAGCTGAAGGAGCAAGAGAAAGCTTGGGAGGAGCACCAAAAGGCTGTTGAAAAGACCTTTAACGACATCGCCAATAAGGGCGCAGAGCTGCCCACCAAGATGAAGTTTAACCTTGCGAAACTGTCGAAGGTGCTAGAGGATAACACCGCCAAATATGCGGAGTGGAAAAATAAGATCGTGCAGCTCACGGGGTCGCTGTCAGAAGAGGCACTGGCCTATCTGACAGATATGGGCGTTGGGTCCTCTGCCATCATGGACGAGATCCTCAAGGACGTGTCCGGCAAGAAAGCCGAGGAGTTTAACGCCACTATTGCGAATATGTGGGCGACTGCCGGAAAAGACGGATTAGACGCTGCCGCTGACGCAGGCGAGGCGGGCGGTGCTTTTGTAGACAACGCCGCAGACGCTGTCGAATCAAACGACAGTCTTGTAGACGCCGTCGAAGAGGTGACAGACGAGGTCGCCGAGACTTTTGAGGGATTGATCCCGCAAGTAAAGAGTATTTTCCATCAAGTAATGGCCGGCGCCGGCATGGCCCTAAACTCCAAAAAGGGCTGGCTGATCGGCATTGCCAAGTCTATCGCCGAAGGAATCACAAAGGTGCTGACAGTCGCATTCAAAATAAGTTCCCCGTCCAAGGTCACATACGGTATTTTCGCCAACGTGATGATGGGCGGCTACAACGCCATGAAGGACCTATCCGGCAAACTGTACAAGAAGACCGAAGATCTTGCCCATGGCATCACAGATAGGCTCTCAATCTCGCCAGAGATGGCAAGCAACCTAACCGCAAAGCTGAGAGCGATGGTTGACGTCAATCCGTTCAACGCAGGGTCACTCATGCCCGCCTACGCGGCTGTAGGAGCCGCAGGGGGCAGCACAAGCTACGTGCAGACCTTCCACCAGACCAACAACTCCCCCGTCCCTCTGTCGCCCGCTGAGCTTACGAGAGAGGCACAGGATATGCTGCGACGCGGGACATGGCAGCTACCGTAAGGAGGACCGAATGAACGAAAGCACCACCTTCAGCTATGAGACGGCGTTCGGGCGCCTTGACTTCTCTGTAGATAGCCCTTTTTGGATATCGGAGATTGACGGGGCAAGCAGCGTTGACATCGACATCTATCAGAACAGGGCCGCAGGCCAGGTCGGCGCCAGCATATCCGGCCAGAGCGTACAAGGGCGGGTTTTGCCCATAACCGGCAGCATATCCGACCCTGTGGAGGATAACCGCAAAATGCTGATCGCGGCGATCCCGCCTATGATCCCTGGCACTTTCACAGCGCACAGGGGAGGCGAGAGCTGGTTCTTGGACGTGGTGCCGGAGAAGTCGCCGGACATTACGCCGGGCAATGGATTGCAGTTCTTTCAAATGCGACTGTTCGCCGCATATCCGTATTGGCGCAGCCAAGCGGATAACAATCAAATGCTGGCCGGGCTGGTCGCTATGTTTGAGTTCCCATGGGACAGCGGCGGTGAGTGGTGGATAAGCCAGTTCATTGCTGGGTTCGCGTATGTGGACAACGAAAACAACGTCGAGGTGCCGTTCAAGGTAGTATTTGAGGCCCGGCATATAGCGGGTTATCCAAAACTCTACAATGTGGATACCGGTCGGCACATTTTCATCAACAAAGAGATGGAGCAGGGCGAGCGCATTATTGTGTCCACAATCCCCGGTGAGCGCGGTGTGACGATCGAGGCGCCCGATGGGACGCTGAGTAACGGTTTCAAGTATTTGTCGCTGGACAGCGATCTGCTCATGCAAGTGCGGCCGGGCCGCAATATCTTTGATGTAACCGCCGGGCTGAACGATTTTAATATCGACACCTATATCCATGTACCGGAGGGCGTGCGCAGTGGCATATAGCGTTTTTGTCTATGACAACGAGACACCGCGCAACCGGCTGGATATTTTGGAATTTACCGACAGTATCCAATGGCTGGAGCACTATGACAAGCCGGGCGAGGTGAAGATCGTAGCCCACTCGACTGAAAAAAACAGGCTTTATTTGGTCGAGGGCAACCGGCTCTACAACACCGCCCGTAATACCGCCGCCCGCATTGTCGAGGGGTACAAGGAAGATCAGGACACCGGGCCGACCATAACGTGCCGTGCCGTCATCACCGGCCAGCTCCTAGATGACCGCGTTGTAATGGCGACGGAGCATATCGGCAATGCTGAGCAGGACCTTTACGCTATATACGACCGTAACCGTCGCGGCCTGCCAATCGACATCGCACCGCTCAAGGGTTTGTCAGAGCAAATCGATCCGTCCATTGAGCGAACATGGGGCAGCGTCCTCGAGCTTTACGAGGCTGTCTTTCCAATGGTCGATTTGGGCTTTAAGGTACTTTTCAATCCCGAGGGAGGAGTTGAGACCCTCGAGATCTACAAGGGCGTAGATCGCTCGATAGAGGGCGGGCAGGACTATATTGGGTACTTCGGTACTGACTTGGGTAACTTCGCCAACCCCACCATATTGTCGGGGGACAGCAATTTCAAGAATGTAGCTGTTGTCGCCGGTGAAGATACCGGTCCGGATCGGGTTGTGCGTATCGTGTCCCTCGGTGACGTACAGGGTGAATCGCGCCGAGAGCTGTTTGTCGACGCGCGCGACATACAGAAACAGTATAAGATCGCGCACGACACCGGCGAATTA
>Ga0123353_10005131_pt1 | contig 17103 bp, 11 predicted proteins | sample TergutLab28metaG_3_FD_92763 | JGI IMG/M metagenome (GOLD analysis project Ga0123353, IMG submission 92763) | Labiotermes labralis P3 segment gut microbial communities from Petit-Saut dam, French Guiana - Lab288 P3 | ecosystem: Host-associated > Arthropoda: Insects > Digestive system > Gut ...
GTCTTTGTTTGTTTTTTTTTCTTTCTTTGTGTCTGTAAACTTCCTGTATTTGTACATAAAGGAGCGGTTATCCTGAGAATAGCGAATATTAGTCGAAACGTGTAGCTAATTACAAGTAACAATACATAACGTGTGCAGACTGTATTAAATGTATCATTATGAATTTTACATCCATATATGTATGGCCTAACGGGAAGTACTAATTTAATATTCACAGAACTCTGAAGCGAGTCATACAAACACTCGTGGACAGAGCACAGACACGGTTCACAACATTGCCTGCGCTCTTGTCGACGAGCTGACATTTTGTATCATATCCCAGGATAGATATCTCCGACTGTACTGGAGTCATTTGACTAATACCGCGTAAAATGTTGACAGCACAAAACGTGTAGCCCTTAATTAAGCGACTGTGTTTGGGGAATGAAAGCTTTGTCTTCTTTAGTTGTAAGTACGTGTGCAAGATGGGTAAATTAATTTAAAATATTTTTCGATATGAGCGTATTTAATGAAGCATAAGCTGCTTATATTTTATTACGTTCTTTGTCTAGATATTTAGATTGTGGTTAGCTTTGTAAGAATGAAATTGTGTCTGAATTGAATAAATAATCTGATGTGTGGTTGACCGTGCATCGTAATTCAGTATCGGATAAGAAACCAACTAGATGTCACTTTGTGTTATCCTTTATTTCTCCTTTACAAGTTACTCAGCATGTTTCGGGCAACCATGTGCCCATCTTCAGGAGCTGACGACTGCGTAGTGTTATCGCCACATGTTGGTGTTGTGCCGTGGCTGCAGGAAGGCTGTCAGAACCGGTTAGCAGGTAGTGTGTCCATTGCGGAGTTCGGAGCACGTTGTGCTACGAACTCCGCAATGGACACATTAGTACAAACGGACACATTAGTACAAACGGACACATTAGTACAAACGGACACATTAGTACAAACATGTTGTTACAAAGATATTCCTATTAACTACAGCAAGATATTTATCGTGGCATTGTTTTTTTTTAAATATTAATTACATCGAACATATTAACATGGGCGTTAATTATCGCAAATTTGTCTGAATTTTATAACATGGCAGGGAATCTCAAACTCAGGTTCGCGAGAAAATCTCTTTAGCGAGGTTTTTCAGTAATTCGTGAGCTCTCAAAACAACCAAGCCTGACTCTTTCTGTATTCAATCATTTAATTTTATTAAGAAAGGGTTAAAATGGTAAGCATGTTATCAGTTTATACAAATACTGCCCCATATTTTAAACGTTGCCCTCCCAATTCTTTGTCGTTTTGCTGAGTTGCAGGAAAATCTGCTAGAAAACCATTTTCAACGAGTAGCAGTCGGTATGTAATGTAACTTTACGTAGCTTCTAAACTCTGAAATACAGAACCTAAGCTGACTGTGATCCTATCAGGAGAATTCGTCGTCAGGCGATTTTATCAGCTTTAGTACTGAATTAGAATCTTGGCGGACACAAAAGTAAAGATGGTGTCGCTGTAACAACAGCTGCCACACACGGGACACAAACCTGGATCACCAGGAACAGACACTTATGTCCCATCATATCATAAATTCTTGAATGATGGCAGGAAATATCATCATTATTTGTGCATAAGAGGGTTACAGCCTGTCTGTTATCTGCTGTAATAGGGACGAAACAGGAGGTAGGGCTTCTTGAAAAATGAAATGACGCAACAGGAGGAATTCCAGAAATATTTGTACCTCTTAATCTATGAGCGTGAGTATCATAAAGAAGTTATTTTTGGTTGTAGTGCAACCTTACATAAAAATGTTAATTTAAAAAAACGGAAATGTTTGAAGAGTGAAGAAGAATTGCCTTTTAGCTATGTCATTAACTGTAGCAAATGACATTTACTAACAATGATAGGAAACTTCCTGTACAGAGTTGTAAGACAACGGAAGAGACACGTGCCTAAGACTGAAATAACTTTATTATAACACAATAATGATGATCATGACAGAACAGAGAATGAAGGTAGAATAACGATGTGCGTAGTGCTGATGAACGTTTAATTTGTTCAGTACTAGCCACTATGCTACAGCAACCAGGGCTTGCTCAAGGGAAACGTGTGCAGAACGTTTTGTCTGAATTTGTAATTCGTCGAGCGTTTTAAAGACAACCGAAACAGAGAGCGTGTTTTGCAGCGAAAGACCGCCTACTGTGCAACTCCCTGTATAGTAACTACCCACACTGTGTTGACTGTAGAGGAGGTTCATCCCCATGAAGACACGAAGAAAATTCCAAGAGCTAACAAAGAAAATCTCTCCAGCAATAGGCAGTTTTAAGTTTCGTGGTTGTAAGAAAACTCATAGAGGGTTTGCTCTAAATGGGCCTCCTTCAGACGTTCCGGTGGGAAATGTAGCGAAGTATTGTGTTTTTGTGTAACTTCATCCTTGGCACTTCGCATTGCCAGGTTAATCTAAATGTTATGTCAAACTTTGTTTGCCGTTTGACAGGAAACAAAGGCATCTTCATAACTAAGACAGACTGCTGAAAGTTGTTGAGCAAAATGTTCTTTCTTGATTTTGCCAGTCGTACGACACACATAAATGTAATGTGTTGGTGAAACAGGGCATACTTAGTGGTACTGGTTTATGTAGGTAGTAACTACTGTAGCATATTTTAAGATATTAGGTATTCGTGTCATTGGATGGTCCACTACATCGAATTGTACTGATGTTGACCATGACCTCATGCAGTATATATTCAGCGTAAATAACATTTAAAAATTTCGCTGTACACTCATCCCTCGCTTTTGACAGTGGATAGGTTCTAAGAACCTCCGCGAAGAGTAAAAATCCGCGAATAACTGTTCGCCCCCTCCCGCCCCCCCTCTCCTGAAGAATATATGTCAGTATTTTAACGCTTTTTTGTATGTGTGAAGAAACGTTGTAATGGGAGCTGCTTTTCCTCCTGCAGCTCCTAGAACATCAAGCGATAAGGGTCGAAGAACTGTTCGACTTAGTGAACAATTTTGATGCTCCTGTCCACTGACGGGTCCAAGTAATGTATTTTTATTCTCGGGACGACCATAAGAATTTGCAAAATCATGAAGTTCAATCCGCGTACAGCGAGGGATGAGAGTATTTGCAGCTGGAAAACGTGTGTAGAGCCCGTCACTGGAACTAGTTTCGAACCGCGAGTCTTCAAAATTCACCGCAGAAATGCTAACAATTCAATAATGATGTTGGTCCATTGCCATTAAAGAAGCAGAAAGACAGGTACGTAGTGTCATAAGGTGGTTGTTATATGTAGATTAGACAGTGGACAGTGCACAGTAGTTGTGGCTTGTTGGCAGCATTTTGCGGTACCGCCCGACGAGGTGCTGTCATGAACACAGTACTTTGAACTGCAAATCACTACTTCGTTCATTGCCGCCGTATGATCGAAGAAAAATTGTCGCGGTCAGTATGCTGTCAGGGTAATGTGAACAAACTGCGGTAAGCAGGAGCGTGGCTGAATACTCCTTATATTTTAAAAATATTTTAGAATAAAATTCCTCCTGTCACCAATCATAGCACGGCAGTTTTGTCGCTTAGCAAGCCTGCTTACTCCAGGCCGTTCTGTGACTCCTGCCATGGTTAGGTCAGAGCTATAAGGTACGTTCTTTTTGTAAAATGTTTCTACCGAATTTGCCTACTTTGTAGTAAACGTGATGAATTTTCTTAATATCATTTTGAAGATTCCATCTTTAAATTTATTCAATGATCGAGCGGCTTTATTTTTAATTTCCCAAATGTTTTATTTTATGGTCCTCGCATTTCTTCCCCATATTTATTTCCTACTGCTCTCTCTTCGTGCTTTCCTTATCTTCTCCTTATATAGACTCTTCCTTCTTGCCGGTTCTCATACGTAGTTTGATTTATTGGAACATCCTTGTTGTTGGCAGAAATTAAGTTTCGTCTTTTTTTTAACATTTTCTTTGTTTCCTTTTCAATTTCTGCAGCGCGAGGCATAGTGAAGAACTGGCAAGTGTGCGTGCTTAGAAGTGCTGATAACGTTAGGCCATGTTCCACCTAACGCTTTTGCACACGTAGCGTGCTTAGTGGGAAATATGATAAATTAACAATTTATTACTTCTGTTTTCCAGGCGGAAATTCATTTTTCATGCCTCTGTCGGTTTATTATCTTTTTCGTACCACTTTACCAAGTCACTTACTGCAGACAGGACTTGAATGAAAATTAATCTCGATACTGGCCATCTTCGCCTTATTCATTCTTGACTGTGAGATTTTATATATATATTTTGTAAAACAAAAATGTGCACTGCCGTATACGCAACAGTACCATTTCTAATTTACCCCCACATGTTTCGGCTGCCACTCGCCATCATCAGGGAGCACATACACCAATATATTTACAACATAATAAAATGTACTACAAACCTAAGATTGATTCTTCATGGTATAAATATAGAATGGCAATATATAGTATCTCCACACCCGATTTCATTCGAAGAGATTTGATTATTTCACCATGTTTGAATGCAGAATATTTTAGTAAGTAAGAAATATAGATGTGTACCGGTTCTTTGTTGATCTTATCTCTACATTTCACGGACATATAAATCATAAAAGTTAAATTCTTGTCGACAGTTTGTATTTTGCACCTCTAATTCCAAATTTCTTCGAAATCTCATTATTAGTCTACATAATATCGAAGATTAGAGACGCCAATAAACTGACAGACACATACACACTCAGTGCCTGACACCTTCTCCATAGGCAGTTGGTACTGTAAAACCGTAACTCTATTATTTCGCCGAAAGAAGCTCAGAAAAGTTAATTTCAGATGCTTCAGGTTATTATCTTGAAATTATGGCGTCAATCTTTGTGGGTCCCTATAGGAGAATCTGTGTATTGTGTCTAGTACGTGTTAGTATATCAGAAATTACAAATATGTACACAGAGGTCGGAACTGTAGTAAATATCATGCTTGCCAGCTGTTGAACTTCTCGTGCTTTAGCACCGTTCTTCTGTCCTTCACTTTCGCCATTTTCAGTAACGTTTTAGATGTTTCTTGTGAAGGACAGAATGGATGAAGAGCAATAAATTAGTGAGTTATCGTCAGACATATTCTTGGAGGAACCACAAATCGAGAATTTGAATAGGGATGCCCTAGACTTGTATTCGGAAGGTGCCAAGTTTGTATCTCCTTCAAGTCGCTTTATGCTGGCTAACGTTGGCATTTCTAAGACTCTCCTTACGAATTACAGGATATTGTCTTAAAATATTACACGAGACTGTGTGTTACATGTCTTCCAGACACAATCTGTAGTTAACCGTACAGCCTTTTGGGGGGCGCTTTCCAGCGTGTGACGTCTGTATTTGAAGTAGCTGAGTTAATTAAAACCTCAAATTCACTCAATCAGCCACTTGAGAATCAGTTCTGCGGAACATTCGTTTGGAATCAGTGATCTGATGAAGATCGAGCATTACAATAAAAGGGAGAATGAGGTAGCGTGCGAGTAATGAAGTGTGGAGAGCCGCGCTCATGTGAATTCAGTCGTCAGGTGACAGTAGCAGTTGCGACTTAGGCGAACTTATGCAGTTACCTGCTTAACTTCAGTGCCTGTTGTCTGTGTTTTTAGATCCCATCAGAGTTTCTGAATTCGGAACCCTATGTCTCAGTTTAGAAATCTGACTTACAATATTGAATAAAACATGGAGTGTAATTTGTCATTTAACATTAATAGGTCTGTGCATCGCTAGTATATTCGCAGAGTACAAACAACAAGATGCGACGTTTCTCAATTTATTTCTCTAAGACCCTCTACATGTTTCAGACGGTTCTTCCGTCCATCATCAGGAGCTCAAAATTGCACATACGGCGTCACGTATTTGTCAGACCAATGCGTAACGCCGTATGTGCAATTTTGAGCTCCTGATGATAGGCGGAAGAACCGTCTGAAACATGTAGAGGGTCTTAGAGAAAACATTTACTGAAGAAAACGTACTGACTAGCATCGAGTATATTATCTGTTGAGTAATATTCTGCAGTTACTTGCCAGGGAGAATATTTTATTATAATCCGATGCCTTTAGAAGTTATCTTCGATTGTGACCTATTAAAGATAATTGTTTTTCGTAGATATTAGATATTTAGGCAGATTTTATTATGAAACATGGGATAATATGGTCGGTGTAGTGTGTACGGTCTGGGTTGGACGTCCGGGAATGTTCGGTTCAATTCCCGGTAAGAACAAAATATTCTTGTTTTACCCTCAAGCGTCCAGGACAGTTCTCAGACTCACTCAAGGTCCTATACCATTTGTATCAGAGACGTTTTTTCGGGGGTTAAAGCGGTCAGTCCATGAAGCTCACCCCTCATTCTCATCTAGTGCCGAAGGTAAGAATAACTGGAGAAATAAATCCACTTCTCCGTATGAAGTCAGATCTTTACCTGTAACTTTACAATCTTGTACACATGATGCAACCAAAAAACGCAGTTTCGTGATGTGATCATGTGATATATGATATGATATATGTGGTATGATGTATGATACGATATATGATATGATATAAATGATATGATACGATATATGATATATTTGTTAACTGCAATTGTGTTGCACCCGGTGGCAGTAGTACAGCACACATGTACACAAACATTACATAGAACACACAATGAAAACAGAATATATATGAACTTGGAAGTGAAAATAGAAGCGAGTTTTCAAAAACACCCAAACTATCGAAAATGAAACTTTTGGCGGAAAAGTTTGTACACCGCTGTTGCTTCATGCATCCCACGCTAATTTAACTTGACACTTAATATGATGGGCGACGTTCAACCAGATTTTTATTGTCAAACTTCTGCGAACCTGATACTTCAACATCTGTTTTGTTCAGGCAACCACAAACAGTTCAGCTTTATGTGTTCAGAGTTTTCGAGTATAGGCATCAGAACTTAGAGAACTTTCAGCCACCTGGCTTGTGAAAGTGGAAAGTGTCGCGAGGTGTAATTTCCCTTGTTCTTGGTCCTAGAGAGGATCTGTTAAGACTGCAAGTTTGTACCATCAGACGGTAGTTTCCCCGCAATGCTGCAGCGAGTTGGGGTCGCGTAACCGCTGAGATAACGGGCAGATGGTACAACAACCAACAACCAACGAAACAACAGAGGGCGGGAGAACAACAGAGGGGTGGTGCACGACACTTACCTTTTTATTGCCCGAATGAACGTGAGCAGAGTTCATGGTCATAATTATAATGAAAGTAAGTTGGGAGGTTTCTAGTTTAATAACATAAATGTGTTTTTTTCTGTTTCCCGCTCCCCTCGTTTTGTGTTTTCCGTTGTGAACCCAACAGGAAGCTGACAAAGACATAATGACACTTGCCCTGCAACTCGGAATAATACAACGTGCACAGATGCGGTGGCTTTTAAAGCAGTGCGCAGATACTGCAATAGAATTTTTGAATTCCATGTTTTTATTATCGCATAAATACGGTTTAATTTCAAAATGTGTACTTTTTTCCTTCTGTAAAGTTACGGTATGTGATGAACCTGATAATAAAACAATAATATTCCTAGCAAAAGAGGTACCCTTCTTCGAGATAACGTGTAAATGTACAGGGTGATTAAAAAGATGGACTAAATTTCGTTAGTAGTTTACTGTTCAGTTGAGTCCATCTTTTTTAATCACCCTTTATTAAAAAAAAACAATTGTGAGGGAAGTTGATGTGTTTAAGAATGGCACCGTCGTAGTACATCCATTAAAAGTGTGCATGCCTTTTCGTTTAAATTGTAGCTTCGAATGTTCATTCCTAGAGGTTAGGTTCCTAATCAGGTGTGGGAAAAGTGAGATTGTACGAAGAAAATGGCCATTACGTAGGGAGGATAATATTGAAATTTTCAGAAACTCCAGAGTTGGAGGAATCAGTTTTTGAGTAGTTAATACTACAGAGTTAAGATCTTTGGCAAATGTCTGCAGAAATTTAGACACAAATGTTAAAATATTTTTATAAACATATTACTGACAGATTGGGAGGGGAGATTTAGAAGTATTGTAATAGGAGTCATTAGAGTGTATACTGGACAAAAAAAGGTTTTTGTTTATAAATTAGATACATAAGTACTGCGAACGACAGAATCAGCGTGTCAGCGGACTCAGTTCTCTGTACATCTGGAACCAAACGATAAACATTCCGTTCATTATTCTGTTCTTACACCAAACGGAATAAAACAGTGTTTACGTGCATCTAAGTGAGATGTGAAAAATTATGTCAAAAGGTTTTGAAAAGTAATATGTGTTTATAGGGCCGTTCACACATGTAGACATAAATGTGAATAAAATTTTAATGAAATTGGTATCATACATTCCATGATATAGAGATGTTATGAACAAATTTTTAAACCCAATTGCAGTTTATACCCGTAATAAAGAACAACACGCAGTAGTATTGCGTGTTGTTCTGTACTGCATCACTCCTAAATAGATTACAAGAGTTGGTACACACAATGTAATGAGGAAGTTAATATAAATCAGTTTAATAAATAATACGTATGTAATGAATTCGAAAATTTGAATATGAAAATATGATAATTTCTATGCTGAATGTAAACATTTACAGAAAGGGACATTACGCAGCGTAGAGTGGTAATTCCTTGCCGACGTTTCGGGACAACCTGTCAATTCCATCTTCAAGGGTCAAGGAGTCCAAGACGATTTGAATTTCTTGAACCTTTAAAATGGGACCCGATAGCTTGTCCTGAAACGTCGGTACGTAATTACCACTGTACATTGCGTAATATACTATAATATCGCAGATCTTACCTATACAGCAGCGGAAGCCTGAAATTACGCATTGACGGGAAAAAAAATATGATATTTTAAACCTATTAACTTTGGATTCCTGGACAAAAAAAAATTGTAGTTTATTTGTACATTTCTTTTCACTTCAGTTACTTTGTTGTATTATGATTTTAACTAAATTAGTCAGTATTTACATGGCTAAACTAACCGTTACGTCACTCATGTTGCTCGTGTAAAACAACTCGCACTTCACCAGTTGAATTCTGGATTTCTCAGGATATAGCCAGCAAACTCCTAATCAGTCGTCATTAATTAGAAAATCTATATAAACTGTTCTGATTAAATTGAACTAAATTTAATACTGCCTATTGCACTGCCCTGTTCTTTACCAGCCTTTGGAATTTCCCTTACTATTGGACACTATTAGGAGCATTGTGGCGAGGGCAGGGGATGTGAGATGAAATTAGTTTAAATGATATATTACATTATATTATATTATAATATTATGTTATACATCGTATCAGATTAGATTAGATCTGTTGAGGTGATATAAGATAAGGTGGGGTGAGTTCTAGGTTAATTAATATTCGTCATGTACACCAATCATATTTCCAGAAACTTGACAACCCAATCGCGTCCAAATATGCTGTCATTTTGCTAAAACACAAACACGGATAATAGGTTTGAGGCTGTCATGCCTTCGTCACTAAGGATTCAACCTTCTGGGACCTTACGCGGTTTCTATTCATGACGTGTTACTGACGTTTCGAATGATTTCATTTTTAAAGTCAAGCGATCCAAGAATAGTCCTAGAAGTGGAGAGATACCCTTCTTAAACTGCTAGACCCTGAATATGATGGCACTACATACTTCGAAACCGGCGGTAACTGTTAGCGATAGGCACAGCGTGCAATTTCTGGACATTTCAGTCCTCAGAACACAGATGTTGATACTTTATCGTGGAAATCATAGCAGTACTTCTGAAAGAGCTGCAAATTTCACTTTTGCTGCAGGCTCCTGTGAGCCTGTAAGATACAGATGGTAGCTCGTCGTACCCTATAATGCAAAATATCTCATTCCTAGCTCCGTTGATCGGAAGGTTGCTCTTTTTTTATGTTTTAAAATCTGAGGGAATGCACTGAATTGGGCGTCTAACTCAATTGAAGAATGCAAAAAATTTAAACAGAATTCTGGAGGAACCCTTTCACTTGGGGTATTAAAAATGGATCACGCAGAAACAAGTTTCTGTTATGTTAGTGTCAATATCATCTGAAACGTTTTGTGCCCCTTATTCCCTCATTCAATTTGCTTTCCAGTAATCAGTAATCTTAATTACGGTGTTCTCATCTTTTCCATTTTGATTAAACTTCTTCCTTAACCACAGCTAATAAGAACTGCGATGTTGAAACATTGTACGTGATTGCAATCTTACCATCTTTCTGTGTGTTGCTCTGCATGTCTAAAATGACTTTTATGGCTTTCTGCCATTTACCTTGCGTAAGAGAAAGTAGATATTTTGTACCTGAATTCTTGATGTTATTCCGTTATATGATTCTTTACAACAAATTACTGTTTTAACTTAACTGAGAAACGAGAGCTTTGTTTCCTTAGTTCCTTCAGGGTGTGCGAAACAGCAAAGGAACAAATGTGTGGGCGCAATTGTGAGTCACTGGGTGTCCAAGACAGAGCGTGTTGTGTTATTTACGGACGTTGCCTGTTGCTAAGTTGATATGGCGTCGGTGATAGATGAATGAAGTGTGAGAGTGGAGCACTGGTATAATGGTAGTGCCAGGGGAATACCGAAGTACTCAGAGGATAAAACTGTTCCAATGCTACTTCGCACGCTTCAAACCCCACGTGGACTGGCCTCGTATCGGATAATTAAAGTGGCCCAAGTCCCTAGAGTTACACTACGTAGTGTAACGATGATGAAACCCTGAAGTCCAACCAAAACAGACCATGAAGGCGCAGGTGGGGAGTAGAGGTATAGCTCTGCTCTTTCCAGCGCTAGATGGAGGTGGGTGGTCAACGCTACTCCCCGGCCGCTTTACCCCCTGGAAACAGACCCGGTACCCATTTTACAGGAGGATGGATGGGCTCCAGGGCTCGTCTGGACGGGTGCGGAAAATCTCGCTCCCATCGGGATTCGATCCCCGGACTGTCCAGCCCTTAGCAAGTCGCTATACCGACTGCAGTGCAATGTGATACGTTATTGTGTGTCGGTGTCGACTATCCATGTACCACACACAGATTTACGTTTTTCGGATACCCGATTTTCTCACGATGGAAGTAAAACAGCAGCTGAGGGTGTTATTTGAACGTTTCAGCAATCATCGTATCACTAACCACTGCTGTGCACACGATCAGTGAGTTCCGGCTGTTCATACCTGTGGTAATGTCAGGTAGCCCCGCGGTAGATTGTATTTCCGTTTCATATATACATATGTATACTACATAAGGCAACCTTGTCTTAGAGGTTATATTATGTATAAACATAATATATTTTAAAGTAACATTTATTTAATCTCTTATGTACATTTTATATAAATAGATAAGACAAATGCCAATTTCTCCATGTGCATACCGTGAAGGACGTGTTGGCAGCGACGGTAGACAGCAGCTCCACTCGTTCTTACCGTCGCCTTGGGGGGGTCAGGTTCTTGCCTCGGTCCCTCTATCCTCGATGAAAGAACTCTGACCCCGGGAACCACGAAATATCCGACTGGGTGGACCTCAGAGCTGGTCTGGACATTTTGGAGCAGATAGCAATCCTTTGTCCCTGCCGGCCAAAGAAGCCCGACTCTTCCATCCTATAGCCCACGCATTACGTCGACTGCAGAACTCCGGTTCCTTATTTGTGCGTATAATTGCGTGATATATAAATATGTAACAAGATGCTTAATGAAATATATCGCCTTTCCATTCGCCGGTCACAAAATTCTTTCTGTGTTCAGCCATTTCTTATTTCTTTAAGTAAACTATTGAACATAATCAGATCAAGTCGCATAAACGCTACTTGATCTTGCACCATTTTGTTGCATGTGACTTTGCTAATCCCGACTGTAATAAGTTGTAAAGTAACAATATAATAATTAATAGCAGTCGGTTCAATTCACATTCCCAATACACAAAGAAACCAGAACTCACATAATACGTTTTTAAATAAACGCAGTGGACGTCTCCACTGCGTATAACATGGTGACAAGAACTAGCTGTTGAACCGTTAAGAATTTCCACAGCTTTTAAGTTCCTTCTGCGAGGCTCATTCCATTACACATCTGTTGCCTAGAATTTCCTGAGGACGATAAGCCTTAAAAATCTCAAAATTGTTTGGAGAAATCTCGCAAATAAAAGCAGCAATGGAGTTCTAAGACTTTCGGTGAAACTGAAACTCCGTTTCAAATGTTCGTCACTCTGTTGACACTCATACATACGAAGTGACGTCATGCTATTCCGTTTGTTAACTTCCAGAGGCAATACTGCGATTCTGTGTTTCAAATTTTACGTTCGTCTGCTGTGAAAGCCAGAGACTTTTGTAATAATTATCTTAAATCAATATATCAACCAAGCAGTGCACCTATTAACATACAGTTCTTGATAAGTATCAAACACTACATGTTTCGGCAGCGGGGTGTCATCCTCAGAGTTTGATACTTTTCATGAATTGTATTCTAGTAAGTGAATTTGTTCGTTGTTATATTGATTATGAGGATACGCACGGTGTGAGGAACGTAAAATATCTGAAATTTTTGTAGATATTTTTCTTTTAACGTTACATAGTATACGTCAGCACAATCTTTTTTACTCATAAGCAAGGCTACATGTTTCGACTAAAAGTTAGTCATCTTCAGGCCCTTACAACATTTTCCGTTACCAGATGCTTTGTCCACTTTGGGATCCCATAGTGTTTACAATTGTGGAATACATCTAGTTAAAACTTTCTAAAAAGGTTTTGATTTTGTTCATAAAGTGTTATTTACAGATTGTGTCTAAACATTAAAATATTTTAAAAATTCTTCCTTAACAGTGCGTTGATGATCATCGGATATTCAACTGTGAGTTCCGTTGTCGTATCATGGCTGATGTTGGGTACGTCTATTTTTTCTATTTGATAAGGATATTTGTGTTTTTCAACCGGTGTCGCTGTCTGGATTGTTGCACGGTATTGTCGGGTAAAGTTTTCCTGCAGTTTTTGTTGTTGTGCTATAACAGAACGGATACGTTTCTAGTAATTGAATTTTTCTTGACATCTACGAACGTAATGGAAGTTAGTTTTTGTTTTGTTTGTCGGGTTTGTAATTCTTTTGGTTAAATTATCATAAAGACTCACACGTATTTCGTTGTATTGCCCGTTGTTTTTTCATTCCTTATGGTCGGACTTGTTCTACAACGTGGATGTGTGCACCTTCAGATGGATGTTGACACTGTTCGATATTTCGTTCTGTACTGTTTTTGTCCACCGTGTTGTGATCACTGTACGGGCTTTTGGGTAACCGCTCTGGTGTACAAGTCCGACCACAAGGAATGAAAAAAGAAAAAAAAAACGGAAAAAAAACAACGAAATACGTCACAACAACAAAACACTGCGGGAAAACTTTACCCGACAATACCGTGCAACAATCCAGAGAGCGACACCGGTTGAAAAACACAAATATCCTTATCAAATAGAAAAAATAGACGTACCCCAACATCAGCCATAATACGACAATGGAACTCACAGTTGATTATCCGATGATCATCAACGCACTCTTAAGGAAGAATTTTTAAAATATTTTAATGTTTAGACACAATCTGCAAATAACACACTTTATAAACAAAATCAAAACCTTTTTAGAAAGTTTTAACTAGATATATTCCACAATTGTAAACACTAAGAGATCCCAAAGTGGGCAAAGCATCTAGTAACGGAAAATGTTGTAAGGGCCTGAAGATGACTAACTTTTAGTCGAAACATGTAGCCTTGCTTAAGAATAAAAAAGATTGTGCTGACGTATACTGTGTAACTTTAATTGAATTACAAGCACATCGTGATGCCTTCATTCAGAAATGCAGTAGTCCTTTATAGAAAATAAACACGACCGCAGAGTCTGGGAGGACTGAGAAAAACCACGAAAATAACTCGGCAAGAATAACAGATGACTCGTACGAGATAAGGCGCACGATTCTCCCACATGCAAGGCTACAAGAGAAGCAACTGCATCACTCTCGACCAGATGCTATGCTTTTGACCTAGCTTTCCTGGGAATAATTCAGACGTAAGTATTTCTTTGTTTTTAGAGTTGCATTGCTGTGTGTGGCTCATGCAACTGCATAGCAGGTTGCTAAATAAAAATACTTCTTCAGTTCAGGCATTTTTCACTCTCTAAGAAACGTAATGCACTATGATAAAGGCGATAAAATGGTTATGATTTTATACTTTTACGGTATTAATTGCGAGAGTTGAAGCTTCCGCCGCCGCGGTGCAGTTGAGATATTCGCTCTTCAGGCATGTTACGGAAAATTGGTTGGTTGTCGGTTAATGACGTTTCGGGACAGCCTATCGGTATCACCTGCAAGGGACTTGGACAGCTTGACCCTTGAAAATGGGGATAACAGATCGCTCTGAAACGGCGATAACCAATTAACAACCAACCAACGCTGCTTAGCATCCCTGAAGAGCGAAGGTCTCTTGGTTACTGTCGATGCCGAGTCCATTTCTAGCTGTGGGAACCGTATGAAAGTGGGCTGTATTGCGGATATTGAGGAGGAAAGTTCTATCGTCTTATGCAGGGTCACTCCATTCGCGTCCGACGTGAAGACGAAACCAAAATGTACTTACGAAACGTCGGTATCACCGTTCACTTTCACACGATGCCAACACCCGAAAATCGGGGAACACTAACGTAAAAATTGTACACATGAAAATACAGTTAACATTACACGACAACAACGCCGCTGAATAAATAACGTACCCAATGTAAACATTTCATTCGATATCAATAGGCCTTTTAAATTTCAATGCACATGTTTGTTTCTTTGTTTGTTTGCTTGCTTGCTTGTATAAAGACGGTGTTAGACTAACTGCTCAGAATACGCAGTGTCGATGGCCGAGGAATGAAATGAGTATCGGGTATTTATGGCAAGATACTGACAGGGCAAACCTGAAGTTATCGGAAAAAATCATTCCCATTGTAACTTTTCGATCACAAGTTCCTTACGGAGTGGGCTGGGATTGAACCTGGGCCTGTCGGTGTACGATTTGTGACAGACAAAGTGACATTCGAGCTGCACGTGACCCCGTACCACAGTGGGTCTAATGATAGAGTTTGAAATTTCACTAGAAATATATATATATATATATATATATATATATATATATTTTTTAATTAGTCACTGTGTGATTAGAAAACTTTTAGGTTTATGATACTGCAAGACTGGGGCCAATCTTGAGCTTCAGATTTAAAAAAAAACCTTATCTGTGAGACCCTTTAACGTGTAGGTATTGCCATTTACGAATGTTATTCCTTACACCTACAGACAGACACAGTTTTCGAAACGGCTTTGGTTTCCTCGTAAATCCTAGACAAAGGTTCATGTCCAGAACTGACCTCCCAACATAAAAATTATATTTTATGGAAAGGTTCCTCATTATTTTATGGCAAAACTCAAATCTGAGAATTGTACCGCACCTGCTAATATTATATTAAAAACTCTTGTATCATACACCTTATTCAAACTACTTTTCCAGGGATATAAAAATGGATAGTATGCTTTGTTTCTTTAGTTTATTAGTTGTAGGCTTATTTTTTTTCTGTCAGGCGGTTCTGTAAAGTGAGGCTGGGTTATTAGTCCCATCGCGTGTTACAGCAGATTAACGTCGGTGGTTGGTGCTCTTTGCGCCAGCACCATCTTCCTTCGGGCGATCATCTCCCTCACCCATCTGCTGAACATTTTCGCAGAAAACACAGACGTGCCCTACTTGACAAGTTTTAATGTGAGCCGTATTGCAGTGCGCACCCTAATTTTGAAAGGGAGCCAGAACAGGGCAAGCAGTATAGTGACTAGGCTACAGGCTGGACGATCCGGGGTTCCAATCCCGGTCGGGGTAAGAAATTTTTCTCTTCTCGAAAACGCCCTTACTGGATCTGAGATCCTCTAGCCTCCTACCGGAAGTAAAGCGACCGGGGCGTAAGGCTGACCACTCACCTCCATTTGGTTCCGCAGTTAAGAATAAGAGGAGATATACGTCCACTCCCTCCTTACGCCTTCATGGCGTGTACTGGGACGGCCGTTTTGTTTTACAGAAAAATGTTATCAATAACAAAAACGAATTGAAATAATACACAGGTAAAATAAAGGCAAGCATGTTACTGTTCCTAATAAGGCAAGACACCATAAACGTGCAGGGGGAAATGACGGTATAACTCCATGCACTCTTGTTCTTAAAAATTGATTCAATATGGTGTCAGTGGCTGTATTTTGCGAAGATCATAAAGATTTAGGTTTTATGACCCGACGAGTAACTATCGACTGCAAGATGTTGAAGAATGTAATCGGTCGCGTGTTTTCACGTGAACATTTGCCTTCTCAGTGCAGGTGTATACCTGACATTTACTGCGTCCGTAACACTGCTTTTCAACATTCTTTTCCTCATTTATCATTATCAGGAAAAAACCTTTTCCACTTTCCACCCAGTACTGATAATGTTAATGATGACTGCTTGTACTTCTCCAGTTAAATTTACAAATAATCTATACATATTTTTATTTTGATTTAGGTACATTTAAAATAATTTTGGTATTATCATTAACGTCTTTAAAATTGAATAACGAAAAAAATTACAACTGTCAAATAACTTCGCCTACCACAAGACAATCCTCCGCGTGCCACTGGTTGAAAACAGTGGCACTCAAATGGTGTTAGGCGAGTTGTTGAATGGATGAATGGTAACATAAAATTAACAACAAAAGCTTCAAATTCAAATAATTGTCAATATTGCATGGTCTTAACTTTAGTACTTCTTTAATGATTATTTCACACTTTTATACGCTGACATTTACGAACACACATGACATACCTTTACGACATCTTTTCATTTTCTATCTCAATTTCACTGTGCCTCGGACATGACTGTCTCGCCTATGCAGCGGGGGAAAAAACGCTAGTACCTCCGGCTTGTAACAATGTCTGAACACATTACATTGAGCAGACTTCTTAATGAATCTTTACAAAATTCGTGTGTGTGGCAAAGAGGGGACATTGTATTCTATATACGCTTCAGCACTGATATAGAAACGTTGTTCTGGTGGGAAATGTTGTTAGACCGAACTCTGTAGGCAGTCTGTAATAA
>Ga0123353_10005132_pt1 | contig 17103 bp, 12 predicted proteins | sample TergutLab28metaG_3_FD_92763 | JGI IMG/M metagenome (GOLD analysis project Ga0123353, IMG submission 92763) | Labiotermes labralis P3 segment gut microbial communities from Petit-Saut dam, French Guiana - Lab288 P3 | ecosystem: Host-associated > Arthropoda: Insects > Digestive system > Gut ...
GGTAGCCGACTCAATGACAGGACAGTCCGCCGCTGACATCGCAAAAACATTTGATGAAAAAATCGGGCTTACGGGAGTGATTCTTACTAAATTCGATTCCGACACACGCGGCGGCGCGGCGCTTTCTCTAAAAACAATAACGGGCAAGCCCTTAAAATTTACAGGCACGGGCGAAAAGCCGGAAGATTTTGAACCCTTTTATCCTGAACGTATCGCCGGACGAATCCTTGGAATGGGAGATGTTGTCAGCCTTGTAGAAAAAGCGCAGGAAGTAATCGATCAAAAAGAAGCGCTGGAACTCCAGAAAAAAATGGAGAAAGAAAATTTTACTCTGGATGACTGGCTTAACCAGCTTAGAGCTGTTAAAAAAATGGGTTCTTTGCAATCTATGCTGGAAATGATTCCGGGAATGCAGGGACAGATCAGTGAAGAAGATATAGACAAGGCCGAATTAAGACGCCAAGAAGCAATATTAAGTTCAATGACAATAAAAGAACGGGCAAATCACCTTATCATCGGGCCGCCGCGCCGCAGCCGCATTGCCCGCGGTTCTGGGACATCAGTTGCGGAAGTGGCGCGTCTGATAAAAAAGTTTGAAAAAATGCGCGGGATGATGAAAAAGATGGCAAAAGGCGCGCGCGGCGGCATACCGGGAATGCCGAATATGCCGCCAGGAATGTCCTGGTAAGCGCACCACTTTACATTTTATTGGTTTTTACCCAGTTAATAATTTCGTCTATCTTACCAAATACAAGGCCTGTGACAGTGTCCGCGCAGCCATAATAAACGGCAACCCTGCCGGTGTCCTTGTCTACAAGTGAAGCAACGGGGAATGTCACATTCGGAACATCACCCACTAGCTCGTAAATTTCACGCGGGTTTATTATGTATGGTTTAGGACGCGCAATCACTTTCCACGGCTTATCAATGTCCATCAACGCTGCGCTGAAAGAATACACAAAACCATTACAGCTTGTCAGTACGCCATGATAAAAGACCAGCCAGCCTTCGGTTGTTTCTATGGGACAGGGCCCGGCTCCAATTTTTGTACTTTGCCAGCCGCCTAAAGGCGACATAACATGACGGTGTTTTCCCCAATAGATAAAATCAGGGCTTTCTGAATACCATATATCGCCAAAAGGAGTATGGCCGGAATCGCTGGGGCGGCTGTACATTGCATAATTATTGCCAATCTTGCGGGGAAACAACGCTCCATTCCGGTTGTAGGGCATCATCGGATTTTCTATCTGATGAAATTTTTCAAAGTCATAAGTATAAGCCATACCAAGGCAAGGACCTTTATAACCGTTGCACCATATTATATAATAACGATCTTCTATAAAGATAACGCGAGGATCATATTTATAATCAGAATCAGGCAATTCAGGATCGGTTTTAATAAATTGAATCGGATTATTACTTATATCCCAGTTAATGCCGTCCTTGCTTCTTCCGGCATGAATATCCATATGACGTTTTGTATCATCACAGCGGAACACTCCAGCAAATTCCCCTTTGAACGGAACTACAGCGCTGTTAAAAATACTGTTCGAGGTAAGAGTCAAATCCCTCGGAATAACCGGGTTATGCGAATACCGCCACATTAATTCTTTTTTGGGGTCACTTGAAGACGGTCTGTCTTCCCAGGGGATATTAGGCAGACTGCTGCCATTCACTATAAGACTGCTCATATTTTCTCCATGATTAAAATAAAAAAGATAAAAAAAATCCCTGACAAGTATTTGCCAGGGATTATGATTTTTTAGAAGAGTTGATCGTTTACGTCTTCGATTCTTGAATTCCAGTTTGCGGAAACCGCTTCAATAAGCTGGGCGGGATCACCTTCATGATGCCACATTTCCCAGGCAATATTACCGCGCTGCAGTCCGGGTATAAGAACATAATTCTTATGGATATGCAGGTCGGTATTGCGGATAAGCGCGAGGGTTTCATCAACAGCGCGGGCATCGCGGAATGTCGCGTACCATCCGGATTTCCAGTCATCGGTGACAGGAGTATACCAAAGCGATAAAGCATGCAGGATCTGATCAACCTGAGCAGGGCTGAATGTAGCGGGGATAACAAGTACGTTTTCACGTGTAAATACACGAGAAGTAGCGGACCTGGGTCCTCTTGGGAACATTACTACGCCCCAGTCATCTCTCATGTTCTGCAGTTCGCCCCAAACATAGGATTCATCAATTCTCATGGCCACATTACCATCGGCGAAATCAGATTTGAACCAGTCCCAGTTAGTTCCGTCCGGCCTTGGTTTCATAACGCCTTCGTTATTAAGCCTGATTGCAAACTGAAGCGCTTCCATGAATTCAGGCCTGTTCGTTGCATTAACGAATCTGCCGGAATCATCCCTTGCAATATATTGTGCGCCGTTACTGGAAATTATAGCGTCAAGGATTTCTGTTGAAAGATCCCTTGGCATTGCATAAGTATCAATGATACCGTCGTTGTCTATATCACGAGTAAGCTGTCTGCAAATATTTAAGAAATTTTCCCATGTCCATGTGCCGTCTCTCTGCATATCGTAAGGCAGATTGGGATCAAGTCCTGCTTCCCTGAAAAGTCTTTTATTAAAGAAAATAACCTGGGCATTGGTCATATTAATGCCGACAGAGAAAGCATAACTTTTTCCGCCAAAGTTAAAGGTATTAAGCGTGGCTTGATTCCATTCCACAGGCATCATACCTCTCTGTACAGGCTGCGGGTTTCTCATGTTAACAGCATTGCTGTCGCTTATGGGATATGCCAAACCCTGGGATATCAATGACATTGCCCAGTTTCCCTGCAATACAAATACTGTCGCTTCCGGATCGCCTGCCATAATGGATATAGCGGCTACCTGCGGCATTTCGCTCCAGCTTGCAATATTCGCTTCGCGCATTGTAAAGCCATGTTCCCTTTGTATTCTGGTACGCCATTCCAGAATTTTTTCCTGTTCTTCGTTCTGAGGGATAAATGTGTTTACATCATAATCAGCCCACCAGTTACCGATCACAATATCAATACCCTTGAGATCAGGACCTCTTCTACAACCTGTAAATACAAAGAGTCCTGCTACAAGGATCAGGGCACACAAGATAAACCCAATCCGTTTTGTCATCATTAACATATTTTCCTCCGTTAAAATTTTTATCTCAAGCGTCCACACCATATATGATATGCCGCATTGAAACCATTTTAATATGGCCCATTGGCCACAATTACATCTTAATCCCTGTCTGGCTGAGGGATTCAACAAAGGCCTTTTGCGCTACCAGATACAGTAAAATCAACGGGGCAAGGCACATAAGCATACCCGTAGCGATCATCATCTGAGTCTGGGCTACCGGGGCAAATGTACTTACACCATGACCGCCTGCCCCGGCCACATGCATCTGCGCAAACCATTGCGCATACCTTTCCGCAAGGCTTCCAAGCCTCCTTGATAACATGCTGAAATTTGACAAAAAGAGAGTTGAATAAAAGGAATCTGTCCACTGCCACACAAATGAAAAGAGAAAACAGGAAGTAAGTATAGGCATTGCGTCCGGAAGCATAATTCTGATAAAGGTTTTGAATTTACCGCAGCCATCCACCCATGCCGCTTCTTCCAGTTCTTTCGGCATTCCGCGGAAATACTGCCTGAGCATGAAAATATATAACCCGCTTTTCAAACCCATCCCCGTCGCAGAAAGCAGCATTAGACCCATAACGCTGTTCAACAAGTTCATAGGAGAACCGGAAAAAAGCCGTACGATACCGAATACATCAAAGAAACGAAAGTTAAGGTAAAGCGAAGCCATAATAGTCTGCGGCGGTACAACAATAATCAGCATTACACACATAAACCAAAAATTCTTAAGCGGAAACTTAAAACGGGCAAAACCATAACCGGCAAGAGTACACGCGGAAATTTGCAATAACGCGCTGCTTAGTACAATTAAAAATGTCTGCAAAAGAGACGTGCGGAAATTCATCAGTGTCGATGTTAATCTGTAATTTTCCAAAGTAAAGTTACGGGGAATACTTATTACCGTACCATCGTACAGATCCTGACTTCCCATAAAGCTTACGGAAAGTTTGTCCAATAACGGCTGTAGAATAAGAAAACATAAACCAAACAAAAGAATTGCACGGCATATCTTATAAATAATATCCATAATTCTTTTCTTAAGGTAATAATCGCTTGATATATTACCCCATTCTTTAGGTTTTGTATTATTCATAGTAATATACCTTCTTTGAAATAAGGGCAATGGCAGATCCGATGATCAATATAACTGTTAAGAAATACACCCAAGCCATTGCTGTGGAGAAACCAAATTCCAAACGCTGAATTAGCGAAACATTAATTTTCTCCATAACGAGGTTATCCGTCCTTATAAAGTAGTCTACCACACTATAAACTACATTGACAAGTATTAAAGGGCTTACCATTGGGAAAGTAATTTTCCAGAAACATTCCCATCTTGTTGCACCTTCGATTTCGGCTGCTTCAAACATACTGGGAGGAATCGTTTGTAAAGCAGAAAGGAATATAATAATCTGAATACCCGATGCCATAGCAATATCATATATCTGATTTACAATAGCAAAAATATAAGCCATAAAATCGCTTGCAGCGCCTTCCGCAACAAGGATGTCCTCCAATACTCCGGTAACGGAAGCCTTTAATAAATTGCCCTCTTTTATTATCTCGGCCATGCTGTTTAAGAGCGAGTTATTTGTTTCAAGCCCAATCATTACGCCGGAGGAAAGAATTACGGGAAGAAAGAAAACAGCCCGTACAAAACCTCTGGCCTTGAATTCCTGATTAAGAATTAAAGCGACAAAAAGACTGAAGATGATAATTGCCGGAACAATTAATACCATACGCCAGAGTTCTTCTGTGAGCATCCGGTTAAATTCCGGATCAATTAAAAAGACCCTTGCAAGATTTTCAAGACCGATAAATTCCATCTCGAAGCCGTTTCTAATGATATCAATTCTGACCCTGCTGAATACCATGCGCAAAGATTCAAGAATGGGCAAAAACATAAAGGACAGAAAACCAATAAGAAAAGGAAGTAAAAACAGGTACCCGGCAACTGCGTTTTTACCTACAATAGTCAGTGAATATTTGTTACCTCTTTTAATAAAATACATTATTCCCCCTGCCTTATCACAATATAACTGTCTGCCCTTAAATTTCTGCCATTGTAATCCCAGGGATTATCAGTTCTGTTCACAACAACCCTGGTTCCGTCTTCGTATACGGTTACTGTTACTCCCGGCGTTAATATCAGATGATCGACAATTGCCTGGCCATACAACCCTGCGAAATCAGTTTGGAACCTGCGCACCAATGCATCAGCATCACCAATCCATTTGGAGTACTCGTTAGCGTAAAACTGCCTGAACTTTGTTTCCTGCAATTCAACAGTTTCCTCAGACATAAAACTAAAGTAAAGCCCTGCCCCGCTTTCCACCATTCTAAGCAGGTTTTTTGTATAATCCTCAGCAAGATTTATGGCGCGCCCGGTATACGGAACCAAACCGGACAATACAATCTGATAAAAAGGTATTGAAACATCGGTAATGCCAAAACCCTGGCAGTCAATGGGCATATCGGTAATAAAATTAACCCAGGGCGCTGAATAAATATAACCCATACTTACAAGAATTTTGCTTCCTGAAGCTGAAAGTTCCGCGAATTTTTCCTGTCTCATCCTCATGGATGCTTCTCTGCTTACATGCCGTCTTTCATTGTAATCACCGCCAAGCCTTGCAGCCATGTTTCTGAAAGCAATATTTCTAAGCCCCAGCGAAGATGCGTCTTCCATAAAATTGTCTATCATTCTCATTGTAACAGAAGGACGGGCAAGGTAACTTATTTTGCCCCACCGGATACGCTCGCCAAACCAGACAAAGCTGAACGGATATCTTTCTACCCGTTTGCGGCTTACATATCTTGAAGCGTCACGGTAAAGATTAAATCCGTCAAACGGACGCAAGTCCCTTACATACACAAAGTCAGCTTCGGGGAAAAGATTAAAGTTATTTTGCTCTGCTGCAGAAACAAGATTAGTAAAATCTCTTCTGCTGCCAAGGCTTCTTATTAATCTGATTCTGTTTGGAACTGTATGCTCATAACTGCGGTTAAACCAGCCTGTAAGTTTTACATTTACATTTTGCCACCCAAACCTCGCAAAATCCTTAATCATCTCTTCAGTTTCTCTATAAGAAGTGAGTCTAAGGGGCAGATCAAAGGGGATACCCAGCCGGTGCTGTGTTTTATTTACCGCACCAATAACTTCTACCGCAATGGGCAAACTTGTTATGGCAGGCCTTCTGCCAAGATCAGGATACCTTTGCAGAAGCCATGAACGGTATTCTTTTGCCATTCCCATATAACCGTCACGTTCACAAACAGTATAACGTAAAACAATCTGCTCGCCCTGAGGCAGACCGAATTCATAAAGATATACCGCGCGATCGGAGCGTCCGGAAATATCCATTACTGCTCCGTGGATCATATCAAAATATGCAAACACGCGGTTATATGCGCAGTTCCTCCCCGATACATCAGCCTGCACATAAGCATAAGAAGCACCTTCTTCAATGATACATAACAAAGCGGCGCCGTTTTTCTGTATTCCAAAAGCAGGAAATACCGCGCGGTTTTCGTTAACCACAGCGTCACGCGGCATTGCTTCGTCCCAGCCATATACCCAATTGGTGGCAGCAAGCTGGTTATGTTTGTTGTTATTAAAGTATATTAATGAACCGCTGCCATCCGGTACTAAAAGATAACCTTCATCATTTAGGCCGCCCGCTCCCATAAAGGGCAGAACATCCAGGCGGATTATAGGATAGGCATTATGGTATCCAATTCTGTCAAAGGGTATGATAACTCTAAGTGATCTGCCGTCCAGCTCATAACGAAATGTCAGAGAAAAAGCCGGCCTTGTAGAAGCAGCCGAAGGCGTATAACGGGAAGCATCTTCCATGTAATCATAACGGGTATAACCCACAGCAGCAAGAAATTCTTCAATTTGTTCCCTCATGAACTCCTGTGTATTATCACGTAATGCATAAACTTTTTCATTCGCGAGATCGGGGAATTGGGCAAGAAGTTCGCCCCTGTTATCGTTCGTGCGCAGGTTGTTTATATCAATCAAACGGTAACTGGCTTCGACCCTGCGCCTATCATCACGTTCCATTCTATCCAGAAAAGGAACCATCCGGCTTTCTGTTATAGCCGGAGGAATTATAAATGTACGGGGAACATTACCAACAGTGTAATTAACCTCAAGCCCGCCATTAACAATTTCCCATTCAAAAGCGCTGCGGTCAACACTTTGCGTACTTGAATGCAGAGTTTCACCAACACCGGAAACATTGGCATATTGCAATGAAAATTGGGATTTCATCTGATCCATAGTAACAACAGTCGCCGTCCGGTCCAAAGCCGCATCCACCGGAGTTGAATGCCATTCAGCGCCTGTGGTTTTATCTCTAAGAATTATCCCCGCGGTTTCAGAGAGAAAACGCAATTCCAGATAATCATTTTCCAATACAACATCTTGTGCATACTCGCTCTTTTCATAACCGACAACGGGCCGAACTCTTACCTGAGGCCTGTTACAGGCAGCCAAAGCAAAGATAAAACAAAAAACTATTAACAGCCAAAGTATTCTTTTCACTGTTCCCCCTAAATTACCCTGAATAATATTTCTCTATACAACGAAATAAAGTACGCTACAGCATCACTGACAAGACTGAAGAATATAACAAATATAAATACCATTAACCCCATTCCTATAATGGTAAGCAAACTGGAAAAAATGGCTTTTGTAAGACTATAATCATGTATCATCATCATACCGGCAAGGATCAATATTCCTGTCCATAATACCGCAAAACCGGCAAGCACCCAGTAAACAGCGCCTTCTTCATAAGTAATAAACTGACTTAACAGGATTAAAAACGCATTAATAATCACATACGGCACCAAAGCATAAGCAACTGCCATGTAAATATCCAGCATTTTTCCCTTGCCATCCATAAGGGTTGTAAGGCCCCAATTTGCTACAGTCCACAGGAAAATCGGCAATACAACCCGCATAACCACAATTACCGCGTTAAAAAATTCCATGTTAATCGAAATAAACAAGAAACTTGTTAATGTGAGGCGCAGAACCTCGACAATAACCGCAACAAAGACAATGATGTTTGCAGCAGCTACCGAACCGCGTTTTTCATGGGTTAAATCCCAAAAACCGTCAAGAGGATGAGTACATACATACAATGCATATTTTAGAGTAGTGCCAACGTGCTCCCACCATGCTTTATCGTTCAGATATCTCATGCTTCCTTGATCTCCTTGACAAGTTTAATAGAATATTTAACCGCTTTGGGTACTACTATCAATATTCCCAGGATCAAAAGTATTTTCCAAAGATTTTCTTCGACCCATTGTTTTCTGTATAACTGAAACGCTTTGCCAAATCCTTCACGGAAATGCTTTAACCTGTAGTATCTCATGGCTTTTTGATAATCACCCTGCCTGAGCGCTGCGCGGCCTATGCCAATGTATGCAAGATCGTAGTTTCCGTTCATCTTTAATACTTGTTCCCATATCGCTGCAGAAGACTCATAACGGCCTGCTCTGTATTCGTTCAAAGCTTCATTAATTAATAATCCGTAACTGGTCAAATCAAAACGGGTAAGAGCGGTAGTTCTTGAATCAAGGGCATACAGAGCAGTCCCCATGTTATCCAAAGCTACAGGCTGTAAAAAATAGCCTTCGCGGTTTCCAATACCTCCAAAGGCATAAAGAAGATTGCCCTGAAAATCGTATTTGAATATCCTTCCCCGCGTCCTGTCAAAACAGGCATAAGAATCATTATCAAATGCTGTCACATCTATAAAACGCGACCGTCCCAATATTCCCGCTGCATTGCCAAAGGCAAGATCCCCTACCGGCTCTTCATAACCGTTGCGAATAAGTATATCCTGTCCCATCGCGTTAAGCCGCCTGACAGGATTCGTTTGTCCGCTTGCATTGGTAACATAGATAAAACCGCTGTTATCAAGAGCAAGATTGCTGTATTCAGTTGGGACGAACAGATCCATGCGCTCTCTTTGCGCCTGAGTAGAAATAGCCTTCCACATATAATCGATTATGTTAACATGAACCCTGTTCGCTCCCATGTAACCGGCAAAATCTCCGCGGCTGTCGAATTCCAGAAGCCCTTTGTTTACATTACGCGCCTGTACAAAGATACGTCCTGCAAAATCAACTACAATGTTAATAGGGTGAAAATCCATATGTTCATCAAAACTTTCATCTTCCGGTTTTGTTATGGAAAAAACATAATTCCAGTTATTATCCAGCTTTAGTATGCGCTGATTATTGGTATCGGTAATGAAAAGATAACCTGCCCTGCATTCAAATATATCCATTGGATAATTAAAGGGCGATTCAACACCATCAATCATTACAGAATTAACCTGTAAAACAAGATTATGATTCCTGTTTTCATCTACTTCAATTAACAATATCCTGTTATTACCGGAATCGCAGATGTATATTCTGTTTCCCCTGATAAAAAGTCCCTGGGGGTCGCGGAAATTAGTAGTGCCTAAAGTTGTACCAAGTATATAGGCGCTGACACGGTAGGCATCAGGAGACGCGACCTGCTCATTCCAGAAATCATAATTGTAAGTATAGTTGGTCGGCTCGGCATGAAGCGTTAAATGCGGAAGAAGAGAGAAAATTACAAAAAACAATAAAACAAATAATTTTTTCATTCTTTTATCCCCGAATTTGCCATAGTTTGTAATACATTACTCTGGGCAAGTACGAACATAACCAGAGGGACTATCATAACAAATAGTCCGACTGCAGCTCCTACACCTGCGCGAGCAACACCGACAGTAATAATCTGCGAAAGCGCATAGGGCAAGGTTTTTAACTGTTCCGAATAAATAAAGTTTGAGGCTCTGGCATTCCAGAGAGCCTGCACTGAAAAGATCATTACAGTAAGCCATGCGGGTTTAATCATAGGCAGAACTATCCATATAAAAATACCAAACTCTTTCGCGCCGTCTACAGTTGCCGCTTCAAGGAGTGTATCCGGTATTGTGTCAATAAACTGCTTCAAAAGAAAGAAACCTATGGGCATGGCAAAAGCCGGAACAATAATGGCAAGGTAAGTATCAACCCACCCAAGCCGCGCCATAACAAGATAGTTTGGAATTGCCGTTACATAACCGGAGAACATAAGAGTTATGATAACACCGGAAAAGAAAATTTTAGCGCCCGGAAATTTGTATTTTGAAACTACAAAGGCTCCCATAGAGGCGATTATTATTAATCCAACAGTTCCCACTGCTGTAACGAACACAGTATTAAAAATATAACGGGAAAAAGTAACCCAGGATTTGCTCATAATAATAAACAGATCCTGAAAATTATTCATTGTTGGATTACGAACAAAAATATTGGGCGGAAAGAGAAAGATCTCATTCATTGGCTTGAACGCATGGTTAATGGTAAAAACAAGCGGAAACGCGAAAAACAAACCAAAGATGGTAAGTAAAACATAAATAAACGCATCGCCGCCGTAAGAACGGTTAAGTCTTCTGCCGCCAATTAATTTTTTGACTTTTTTCATAATTTACCCCTTAAGTTCCTACGCGTCTAAGCATTTTCTGAATAACATGATTGCAGAGAATCATTGTCAGAAACAGTATTGTAGCAATAGCGGAAGCATAACCCATTTCAAAACGGATTGAACCGAAGTCAATAAGGTGGTTTACAACCGTATGCACCGCATAGTCCGTACTTGGGAATCCCGCAAGAACAATGGTAACATCTGCTACTCCGAAAGACTGGGTAATTGCCATAACAGCGCCGAACATTAACATACCTTTCATGTTAGGCAGGGTGATATACCAGAGTTCCTGCCAGCGGTTAGTGATACCGTCTACAAGACCTGCCTCATAAAGAGTTGGGTCGATGGTAGAAAGACCTGCAATAAAGGCAAGGAAGCCCGCGCCTAAACTCATCCACAAAATGACAACCAGTATAACCGGCATCATGTACTTTGGATCTGTCAGCCAGAGTATGGGCTGGTCAAGAATGCCAAGGCTCATCAACATTCCGTTTATGTAACCGTAAGCATCGCCTGAAAAAATAAGCACCCAAATCATGAAAGCGCCGCCCGAAATTGAAGGGGCGTAAAAAACGAGCGTAACAAAAGCGCGGATATAACGCGGAAGCTCATTAATGAACCACGCAAATAAAAACGCCGCTATGTAACCAATGGGCCCCGTAATTGCCGCCATAATGAATGTATTTTTCATTGCGATTAAAAATACATCATCGGCCAGCAGCAGGTTGATATAGTTACGCAAACCAATAAACCTTGCCGGTTCAAGAATATTAAAATAAGTAAAACTAAAAAAAACCGATATTACCAAAGGCGCTACAAAGAAAAGAAGAAAAACAATTGCGTAAGGCGTAAGAAATAAATAACAAATCCGGTGCCTGTATATTTCTTTTGCCCGTCTTTCATCAGCATCTTTTCTTTTATCAATGTATCTAGCAAGACTCATTATTCCCCCTACTCAAGACCAAATTCTCTGCGTTTTTTTTGCAACTCATCATTAATGGTAATTGTATAATCCAATAATGTTTCCCTAGTATCCTGACCTTCGTTTAATATCCGGCGCACTGCGTTAATGATATGGCGGCTCACAAAATAACCGCCGGGAACTTCCGGTACGCCTACTGTCCATCCTCTTTGTTCATCAAGCACTGCCATTTGCTGCGAACCCCACGGAAGCTGTCTGAAAGCAACATAATTTGCCGTAGGATAACGCGCTGCGGCACCCATAATACTTTCAAGCTCACGGCCAAAGCGCAATTGGGTTTCCGAGCTAATCCACCATTTCAGGAATTCCCATGCCAAATCCTGCCGCCTTGAATTTGTAAAAATCATGGAAGCAAGGGTTCCGGTTGATACAGAACGGTCTATCGTACCGTCGGGCTGTTCAAGACCGGGCATTCTGGCAAAACCCCAAAGACCGCGGATTTCCGGCGCGAAAACTTCCAAGGTGTTAAACCATGTATAATCGGCAAAAGCCAGCGGCATTTCTCCTGTACGGAAGCGGTTAACAAAATCGAATGAAACAGGAGTTTTATAATGCGTGAAGAACTTTGTGTATACATCAAAAGCTTCAATGGCTATCTCGCTGTCAAGAAGAGCTCTGGAACCTTCTTCATTGTAAAGAGTTCCGCCCCGCTGAAACAGATGCGCAAGGAAGTTTGAAAAATCCGGAGCTGCAGGATTCGCGACGGAAGGAATACCGACATTCATATTATTTTTTTGAATAATCGGCAAAATGTTAATAAGATCGTCCCATGTATCAGGAAGTTCAAGCTCGAGTTCCGCGAGAATATCCCTGCGGTAATACATTACATGGAAGTACTGGGTTTCCGGCAAACCAAATACGCCGCCGGCAAACTTAAACGGAACAACTACACTGGGGCTTAACTCGCTTATTACTTCATCAAAACCGGGGAGCCGCGAAATATCAACGACAGCATTGCGGATAGCATAGTTAATAACATCTCCCTGCGGAACCGTGAGCGCGATATCCGGCCCCGTACGCGCTACAACCGCAGGCATAACCGCATCGGGAGCTACAAGTTTAAGATTAACCCTGATCCCTGACAAAGGAGTAAATGTGTCGTCTATCATAGATTTAAGAACGGTACTTTGATCACGTCCTGCGAGTATCCATACTTCAATGACATCGGCGCCTCTGCCGTGCACATCGCCGATTCTGTCAAAATCATGGAAAAACGATGCCAGGAACGAGCGTATTTCGTGTGAAGCGACAACAAAGAAATTTTCTCTGATACGCGGAATTACCGCATCTTCGGCGCTTACAACAATGTAATCAATATCAAGCTGGGACTGAGAAAGAGCAAGCAAACTATCGCCAAGAGAACTGATATTACCCTTAAAGTTAACAAGCGTTCTGGGGATTCTATCAGGGCGTCTGGCAAAAAATTCAAGCTGGCGAGCAAGCGTTAATGTTACAGCAGCCTGAGCGCTGCGCTCGCCGGAATAGCGGGTTAAGTCATCAACCAGTTTATAGAGGATTCTGCTTTCCAACTCCATTGCTTCAATTATTTCGGGGTAGACCATATCAATGCGGTAATCACGGAAGATATCCGGTTCCGGCCCTGTAAGTACAAGAATTTTGCGGTAAATGGCATTCAAGCGGTACACGCTTTCTTCCATTACGTTCAGCATTTCGCCCATACCGCCAAGAGTTGCCTGAAGGCGAAGGGTATTTGTGCCTCTTTTCAGGGGAACAAATATATCCCCGTAATCGTCATTAAATGTAACATGCCTCCATCTGTTGCTGTAGGTAAAAGGCACCGCAGCAAGTTCCAGACAAATTATCTGTCCATTCAACATAACAGTACGGTTTGACACAAAACCGCGATTGTAATTCTGCCGGGCTTTAACTGTAACACGGTACATTCCGTCTTCAGGCACCTCAAATTCCCATTCTATCCACTGCCCTGCTACACGCCAGCTTTCACCGCCGATCATGTTAAGACGAATTCTTGCGACACTTGCAGGTTCAGTAGCGCCCGAAGAACGATCGTATATCGGATACAGGGAAGGATCGGAACGGCGCGTAGCCCTCTCACCTTGAACTTTCAATAAAAAATTATTACGGGTGTTTCTGTACTGGGTCAGATCAATCCCTTCAAGAAACTCACGGTAAGTTACGATTTCGACTGGAGCTTTTAATGAAATAGTGCGGATTGCCATAGGCTCATTTATGCCCCTAATCCTGATGGTATTTACCCCTTCATGAAGGTAAAAAGCATAAGGTTCGGTTATATAACCAAGCGAATCCGTGAAAAAAGCGCTTTCCCAGCGGGGTAATTCAACCTGACGGGGACGAATTTCATTGCCCTGATTATCAAAACGGCTGCTTCCTTCATTGCCCCACACACGTTTGAAGGAAAGCCTGTCAGCTCCAAGGAAGGGTATTTCTCCATTGAGATAAAAAGCCCGTTCCATCGGGATACCCCGTGATTGAAGAGGGAAATATTCCAGATATACATTGTAAAGACCGGCTTCCTGAACATTGACCGTATATTCTATATAACTTGATTCTTCTGTCCGTAAAACCCGCGCTGTATTTTGAAAGTTTTCAAGTACGGAAACTCCCTCAGCCGCTGTCCATGCAAAAATATCAATCGGAATATCCTGCCGCCCTGCGGGAATATGCGCATGACGTTCCCTATAACGGAGATATATGTTTGCCCTTCCGGTACTGGCCCCTGATAAATCGAAGCCTTCATACTTTTCCGAGAAATCTGATTCCTGTCTGCCGGCAACCAAAAAGAAGATTGAAAAGACAGCAACGACAGCAACAAATACGCCAATTTTCCTAAAATTAAAAATTTTCATCATTTCCCTGACAGCCTCTATTAATAAAATTATCCAATTATACACTACTTTACAGAATTTATCATCATTTTTATTAGAATATCACTATCCGGAGAATTAGGTAATCCTGTCCGCCTGTCAAAAAGACCGAATTTTTCCCCATCCCCCCTTGTCGCCCCATTGTCCCAATAAAGCGGAATAAGCCCGTATTTTCCTGCTGTGGCAAACACATGCTGGGTATATTGAAATCTGCTTTGGCGCGCCTGTTCGTGCCTTGCTTCATCTTCAAGGTGCAATTGCAGTACAGCGCCGCATTCTCCGATAATTACCGGAATATTATTATCCACGAAACGCGGTTTGAAAGGAGCAAAATCATCGTCTGTTCTTTGCCTGTCGGCGGGCGTTCCCCAATTGGGGCGGCTTCCCTGAACTCCAAATTCATGAGGATCATAGTAATGAAAGGTAACGACCTGTCTGTTGGGAACAATATCTAAAGGCAGTATAAAAAAATCAGAAAGCGTCTGTTCTGGAATGGTACAGTAAGCGGGTATCACAAGATAACGCAAAAGATTGTTGCCGCCTGTTGAACGAACTACATCCGTAAATACCTGATTCCAGTTATTGACAATTTCCAGCTGCCAGATAGGAAACGTTCTGAAATCTTCGCTCCAACCCCATCCGCCATCGTGAATTTCGTTCATTGATTCGAACATCAGCCAATCGCCGTAATTCCGGAAATATAAGGCTATTTGTTCCCACACGCGGGCAAATTTATGGGTTATCCTGTTGTATTCGTTTATATTCCTGAATGACCTGCCTACGGACAGCCAGCCGTCTTCCCTGCTCTCACTGGGGGTAGAACCGTCATGGTGCAGATTGATAATAACTTTAAGACCGGCACTATGCGCCATTTCGACAACTTCGGCAACACGCGCAAGGCGGTGCGGAGCAATGCGATGATCCGGAGCCTCGCCTATATGCCCCATCCATGTAACAGGGATACGGATAATATCAAAACCGGCTGCCTTTACCCCGTCCATAATCTCCTGTTCGATACGGGGATTACTCCAGGCTGTTTCATGCCCTATGCCGTCTCTGTAAGAATCAAGGGAATTCCCCAAATTCCAGCCAACAAGAATTTGTTCATCTATAAAATAATTAAAAGCCGTTTTGCCGCTTACCGGCTCTAACGGATTATCGTTTATCGCATAGGGAGTTTGAGGAGTGTGGCTGATAAATGCAAGGGTTGCCAGGCGCACAGGCAAAGGAGCCTGTGAGCCGGACCTGTCTGTACATGCGGTTAGCGCTACACAAAAGAAAAAAAGTAAAATTAAAAATTTTGCTGTCATATCTGTATGCTAACCGCGTTAGACTTACTGATTAATTCTAATATCCCAGATAGTTATATCAAATGTTCCGGGCCTCCAGCTTTCATGGGTCTGCCATGAAATATCATCTACCTGATTAATTCGCATTGATACGGGGCTGCTTGACCATGCCGGCTGCATAAATTGGCGGACTTGTACTGTAACTTCCTGAACCTGACCGGCTACAGTGTTAAAGTGGAATTCATGATGCGCCCAGTCTTGGACAAGTCTTTGCGGCATACGGAATTTAACTGTGTACCGCCTTCCGTCTCCCAAGACCTTAAATGAAATAGATGAAGTGTTTCTCATAGCTCTTAAACGCGCTAATGTAGCCGCATCCGGCTGATACTCCCAACCCACAAAGCCATACTGGAACTGGCTTGTTACATTCCCTGTAACACGATAAGCAGGTGTCCCATCCCTTGTGGAAGCTACAACATTTACGGTTGAATTCCCGCCGTCAGAAGCATCAGTAACTCCCTGCATTTCACCGACAAAGAGAACACCTTGGGAAAATGCGGTTCCCACACAGAATAACACACCCACTAAAATCAAAAACAGTGTTTTTTTCATAAAACGCCTCCAAAATTATTTTATTGTTTGTAAATTCATCAGATTACAAACAACTATAGTTAATGATACCCTCATAATTTTCTGCCGTCAACTTTTTTTTCATAAAAACAATGGGAAAAAGGAGCTGAGGTTTTTGCCCCTAGCAGCCTGTAAACATTAAAAGTTTACATTTACTCACCACAAACCATCACGAACCTTTAATTCGAATTCTTTTCTTTAAGCCTTAGAAATCCTTGATATCTCGAAGGTTTTTAAGCGAATTAAAGTTAAGACAACAAACAACGAGTTCGTGTGGTTAGTGGTAGAAAATAAACATTCCCTTTTTATAGAAGAGAATCTAAAAATTATGGCCTAAACCTTACTGGGGCGTTGAAATATTGTCCCAGCGGCGCTGGATAGCCGCTAATGTATCCTGTGCTGTACGGTTGCTCCTTAAAAAGAACTGAAATTCTTCAAAAAAAACATTTTCGTATTCTTCCGCTTCCGGCTTTCCTGAAAAACCGCGCACAATATCGGAAGATTCAAAAATATACCATGCCGTTGAGTAAAAGGGGTCGTCTCTTACATAATCACCCGGGATAATATCTGAAATAACACCGGGAACTGCCTTGAATAATTCACAGAAAAGAGCGGCTCTTTCAGCAAGAAATACAAGAAAACTCCATACTTTATCAGGATACTCGCTGTCTGCGTTA
>Ga0123353_10005136_pt1 | contig 17097 bp, 8 predicted proteins | sample TergutLab28metaG_3_FD_92763 | JGI IMG/M metagenome (GOLD analysis project Ga0123353, IMG submission 92763) | Labiotermes labralis P3 segment gut microbial communities from Petit-Saut dam, French Guiana - Lab288 P3 | ecosystem: Host-associated > Arthropoda: Insects > Digestive system > Gut ...
TAAAAGAACATGGATATTTACAAGTTCGTTTAGAAACTTATCTTCTCCATTACGCAGTAAGGAAATTACAGCATTTTTAAGGCATTCTGAGCAATGTCTGTTTCCTTCCCCACAAAATGCTTTCTGTTTCACAAATTTATCCCGTTTAGTTCTCGAAATATTAAGGTTTTGCGAATATCATGCGCAAAATTTAAATACCTCGAAGAAAAATTCGGCGACCTGGGACTTACAGTTGGGATTTAACTGGGCGTTTAAAGGGTTAAGTAAAGTAGGGCTGTACTAAGCTGATTTTCACGACAACCAAGCCTTCTTAACATTTTGTATAGAACTCCTATACCGACTTAAGTGAAAATACAACAAACGTTCAGTCTTTTTTTTATAAGGGCCATCCCGTTATGTAGTAGTAAATATATGTATATTACCGTCTAAAACACCACATATGTACATCAACATCACCATCACTCTTGGCGCTACAGCCCTGGGTGAGCCTTGGCCTCCTCAACAATCCGCCTCCATCGTCTCCATCCACTGCTTTATCCTCATGGCCTTCAGGTCTGCCACCACTTCGTCCATCCATCTCAAAGGAGGTCTTCCTTTTCTTCTTCCTACAAACAGTCTTCCTTCCATTATCTTTCTTGGCATCGCTTCCTCTTCCATTCTCTTTACATATGTACATCAACACAGTGATGAAATGTTAATTATATCAGGGCTACATGTTTCGGCTGTAAAAGAGCCAAAGTCAGGTCAATGCAGAACATATACAAGGTACAATACAGAGTGCACGCTTATATTGCACCGTGTATATGTTCTGCATTGGCCTGATGATGGCTGTTTTACAGCCGAAACATGTAGCCCTGATGTAATTGATATTTCATCACTCTGTTGATGTACATATGTTGTGTTTTAGACGGTAATGTACTCTTGTCTGCACTGAAGCCGGAAGGGGGAGGGGGGATACAGTTACGAGTTAGACATACGAGAAATCGTAGTTCGATTCCGGCAAGGGCAAGAATGTATCTCTTCTCCAAAACATCCAGACCAGCTTCGGGGCCCACCCAACCTTCTTTTCGATGGGTACCGAGGGACCTCTTCCAGAGGGTAGCAGTTGGACTGTGAAGCTGATCACACATCCCATTTACTGCCAAGTTTACGAATTAGTGTAGCTATACCTCCGTTAACACATACGCATTCTTGGCGTGCACAAGGGCAACTTTACATTGTGTTGTCGTTATTAACTAAGTTATTGCACAGTTCTGACATTAGCCCTACGCGACTTCATTAACGACGCTATACTCTCAATTTCTAGCCAACCTCACGGTTAGGAAGGGATTAACACCTAATTTGAAAAAAAATTTATTTTTTATGGAAAATCATGATTCAGAGAGTACCGAAACCTAAAAGTGATTTGTAAATTCTATGTGACTGCGTTTTTCTGTATCCTGATTGTTTCAACGGACTTTCTTCGTGCTGAAGTATTTACAAGCGCTTCAATAAAAACACTGTCCTACTAGTGTCAGGGGTGTGAAATGGAGGACACATTGGTGTAGGAGATATGATAAAGCCTACATAACTTATACAATTATGATGCAAGAACCGTTTGTAAAGGTTTGATACTGCAGGAGATAAGAGACCAACATTATGGCAGACTTTATGGATTGAAGCTGCAGGGACGGTACGTATTAGTTAATAATTCGGGATGGTGTCCAGCAGCGGGCTTTAGTGTTACCGGTGCTCAACACAGCAGCTCCATGACCGACCTGTTATGGACAATGAATCTTCAGGTCCATGAAGTACAATGAATTTATTGCGTAGCTGAGGTAATACCCAATTCTCAAGGAGTCCGTCCTATTAGGTAATCCATAAAGCACCGGCTCAAAACGTCAAACCGTGAAGGGCTCTTCTAGCGTTTTAGTGGTCCTCATCAGTCCAATAAGCAAATGCAGGAACATAACCTCAAATTAGACCGTGGCCACGTAGCTCTACATTCTGTCAAACGTATCTTTCGTATGATGATAATAACGATGATATTAATTGGCTAATCTGCGCTAGTGAAGGCGTCGTGAAATAAAACGACTCAGTAAATAAAAATGCGCAAAAAATCCTAACTATATGAGCAGGCACGAAGGAAACATCGATCAAACAAACAAGCACTATATGTCGCAGTTTTCACCAAGTCGAAAATTGAACAGAACCCTATGAAGTGCGTTACGGGGCCTTACTCTAAATTGTAAAGATTTACGCATATGCGGAGATATTCGCCTTTCTGGGATGTTACGAAGCGTACATACACATTTCGGAACAACCACGTCGGTAACTACCTATATACGATGCGTAACATCCCAGAAGAGCGAAGATTTCATTTACACTAGCGGAGACCTGAAATTACGCATACGCTGAAAGTTGTTTTGTGTGGATTTGGGGAACCGGTATACCTCGTCAGTATAGTGAATAAGCGACAGAAATGGATGGTCAATACTCGATCCCAGGCAGATGCAGCGATTTTCATTTTCGCCACCGCGTCTGGACCGACTCTGAGCCCCTCATGTCCTTCCATTCTGTGGGTAACGGGAGTCAAGCGGCCAGAGCGTAAAGCTGACCGTTCACCCCACCTGGTGCAGAGGTTATGAATACGTGAACCTATGCTTCTAATTTGAAAAGGTCATGGCGTTGTGCTGTAGAACAAATGCATAACTTTACCATTTTATCGTGTCGGTTTGCTACATCTTTCGAAAGACATATTTGTTGTAAATCCTAGGAAATACGCGTAAATGGGTAGACGCTGAAGATACTGTCTGAATTACGAATGAGAAACGGAGAGAATTTCACTAGTTTGTGACACCGTATCAGAAATCTGTTTTCTTGCAGAAAGCACCCTCGACGTGCAATAGACAAAGTCTGAGCTGTCAGTGTGCGTGTGTGTGTGTGTGTGTGACACTAACGACAATGAAGTTTGTACTTCACAGGTTCACGTATCACCCTTTCCTTCCTACCCTTTACCGAGAAGTTGCCAAGGCAAAGACGCCTCCAAAATCTCATTTCAATTCCCAGAACTTTTCCTTCTGCAGTTCCGTATTCAGGGCTGTCAAACCTGGTGAGCAATGCTACTCAACTTATTTCGGTGACACCAACACAGGAAAAATACGTACCATCGCCGCCGCTTCTGACAGCCGAGTAGGCCTACTTATTTTCCGTCTTGGTTTATTTAGCGACGTTCAATTTCTAAGTTCCTTATTAGATCAGTGAAGTGACGTCACAAAGATGTAGCAGGGAAGTGTCGTGGCCTACTTTAGAGTGCAGTTTCGGGACTTGCCTAGCGGTACTGAGAATAACCACGACAATCACGTCTCCGAGCCGAGATATGAACTCCAGAGCACCCGAAATTAGGAAAGAGTGCTAACAACTCGACCGAAGCGTACGACGAGTAATAACTGATAAATATAATAGAAAAGTTACCTGGCATATGGACACATTGTGTACAAACCTGATACACGATGCAACAGTTCTCTGATCGAACAGTTCTTATAAAACGTGTTCCTGTACCGATGCTTCTGCCTAAGGAGTGCACGAGTCGAGTGGATTCTACTCACGTCAATAGAGCCACGGCAAGGTTGCCTTGTGTACGACATGAAGGCATATAAGAGGAGCTGAGGTGTAGCTCCATCCATTCTTAACCTCAGCACTAAATGGAGACACGTAATCAGGTTCATGCTCCGGCCGCTTTATTCCCAGGAAGACTCAAGCCCATAAGACAAAGACTTTTCCCCCTCAGATTTTGTCCTTACTACTACAGTGGTGGGAGTCGGAACAGCTTAGTCCGTGCAATGCCTAGGCTTATGGCCTGGACAAGCGAATAATCGTGGTTCGATTTCCGGGAGAGACAGTGTTCAGATCGCCTCTAAGGTCCACCCATCTTCCCTTCAGTATCGGGCCACTTCTCCGCGGGAAAAGCAGGCGGTGCGTTAAGCGGGTAATTCACCTCCGTCTATTACCGAGGTTAAGAATGAGTGGAGCTATAGCTCCAATTCCCCACACGCCTTCATGCTGTGTATGGACACAATTTCACTTTTACTCTTCTGCCTGGATAACTCTTTCCGTGATCAATTGTTGCACAACCAAAAATGATATTTCCGGTTTAAATATGTTCCTGTTTGCAAATATTTCAGCTTTAAAAGCTACCATGAATTGTGCCTAAGGGGCCCGTAAGTCGAGTAATTTTAGAGAGAAGGTTCTCTGATTTACTGAAACGTTGTAACGGGTCCACGATAACATATAGGTTAAGAAACGCTGCGGTGAGGAGTAGGTAGCTATTATAATTGATGAACCGTGGCCCAAAAAGCAAAACAGGGCGGGTGAAGGCCTATTCCGCTGTGAAATATACACGACTTCCAAACAGGGTTTCCACTATACGACATTCCTGTTTTTGTACAGCGGTAAGATTTCACATAGTGGTGTTCTGGATTACGATACCGTGCATTATGTTGAAGGAACTTCTGCAGTTAAGATGTCGGCGGATCCCTCCGAAACGTTGGTAACCACATGCCACACATTACAGGACGTTTAATCCAGACCACTCTTCACTACTTTGCAGCTTTCATCGGTCTTTTTTTTTTTAATGGCGATTCAGGCATGTGCCTACCACTGACAGAAAGATACCCCGACGCACACAAATTCTGCTGTTGAAGACGCCACTATCACTAAAATAGTGGGCAATTTATATAGCGACTAATTTTTCAATAGTTTCTACTACGCAACCATTGTCGCATTCGACTGTGGGATTAAGCTATATCTCCATCTATGCTGCAATTCGCACCTTTCCTTCAAATTGAACTTTGTTGCAACTTCAAACGTTACTCTGGATTAAAATCCGCACAACTGAAAACTTCCCCCAATATACTGTCTCCACATAGTAATATGTTGAGCGAACCAGTTCAGCCTACAGACGACCGGTCTTTCAACTTCTGACTGAAGTTTGGGAGTAAAGTATTTTTTTTTCTATAACGACACTTTATCAAATGAGCGAATTATAAATCGCCAACGTAGAAGGACGCGGTCGTAACTTTGCTCAACAAACGTCGAGGAAAAAAAAGCACAAATCACTAAGACCTGTTAGGATGCAGGCCTGCAGGCCGACATTTCAACCCGTGAAGTGATGACTACTACAGTGCAACTTTGGTATGCTCACGTCATTCATCCCACAGTCGCATTTGGGCGAAAAGAGCTGTTCCGTGTACGGCACCTCGAAAGGTCTCGTCCCGGACACGGTTATCTTGAAGTTTTCATAGCTTTCTTCTATCCCTCCAGTCAAATTTCAGGACAGTGCCTCTAATTAGTCCAGGTTCCCCTCTTTCCACATCCTTTCCAATTCACTATACATTAACCATTCTACTACTCGACGCTATATAGTCTGAGCTATTGAAGCCTCGTCACATGAACCATAGATAAATAAATGTCATCTAACCTATTACTGGAAGGGACGTTGAGCGTGTAATCGTCGCTACCACCACTCAAACACGTGCCTGAACCGTGGAGATAAGCGCGTCTACATTTGTATTTGGGAGATCCGGCCGCATTCCTGGAGTCGGGATAGCGTAGTCCGTATAACGAATCGCTACGGGCTGGACGGTCCGGGATCGAATTCCGGCGGGGGAGAGATTTTCCACACCTGCCAGACCGGCTCTGAGTCCCACCCAGCCTCCTATACAATAGGTAACGGATCTTTCCCGGGAGTAAAGCGGCCGGGGCGTGGCGTTGACCACCCACTCCATCTAAGGCCAAAGTTAAAGAAAGAGTAGTACTATACCTCTATACCCTTCAGGGTCTTCGTGGCCTGTTCTAGGGTGCACTTTACCTTTACCGCCGCATTCCAACCTCGGTCGGAATATGGACTAAAAGCCATCATGCTTCAGGTATTGCAGACAAGTACCTTCCAACGAATCACACTCACGGTCTTCCAGCAATAAGCCACACGCCATTAATTATCATCTTGCCATCTTACCTGACACTATATAGCGTTTCTGGCTAAAGCAGTGTCGTCAAGTAATCTAACAAGCATCACTCAGTATGTAAGGTATGGCAAACTGGAATGCCATACACCAAAGCCGGACGTAGATATTACTCTATTTCGTGGTCCTGATTAAAATGGATACCCCTGAAAGAAGTTCTTTTCGTGCGATCATTTTCCAAGACTGAGGCCTGTCTAACAGCCCAACACAGTTCGTCATTTATTTGTCGTCATCCCAGAATAAGCAGCAGAAAGTTCATGAAAAAGTATTGTACCTAACTACTGAATACATTTTAAAAAATGTTTCCTGCTGCGAATTTACTCTGTTTATTTAGTTTCTATGTTCTCAGACGTCTCGAATGAACATTTTCTCCACGAACACACAATCTGGATCCAGATTATAATTCAGATTCCCACGATTCACGGACGGTCACCTCAAGGGCGCGGTATCACTCAATAATGCACAGAAATGCTATCATATTACACCGTAAATGCCTGAACCTAAGAGGCCTTGGGACGTGTCGTTATCGGCAGGTGGAAGGTGGCGCCTCTAGCGAGGTTTCTGTGGCGACTAAGCAAATACATTTCCGGAATTTAAATCCTTTCCCCCGTCAGGAATCGATCCCTAGACCGTATTGGTCACAGTGACCAGGCCACGGGCTGGAGGGTTTGGGGTTCGATTCCCGGTAGAGAAAGATATTTTTCTCTTCTACAAAACACCCGGATCGGCTTTGGGACTCACCCAGCCTCCTATTCAATGGGCGCCGGGAGGTCTTTCCCCGGGAGTAAAACGGCCGGGGCTTGAGAATATTCTTGAAACTTGTTTCGTTCAGTTAATTTAGGAAGAGTTAAGCTCTGCATTCACTTTCCCTTCTCTCAATTATATGCGAATATAAAAACTTCTAACATACTCCCTTTACCAGCTTAAAAAAAATCTTAAGTGTTCTGCCCCCAAAAGGCTATCATCTTGGGTTATCGATACCCATACGTCACTTCCATATTTAAGAGTCGGTTGAGACATTATATTATGTAGTTTGTTGTACTTCCACACACATTACTGTTTCCACAACTTCTCCTAACACAGCCATTTAATTCATTATACATCTGTGTATTCTACCCCACATATTCCTTCATTTCCCGTACTGACAGGCTGAAAAAATAAAACATGTATACTTATATGCCCAAAAAGTACTAACTGAAAGACTATATCTACTTTCCATTGTCGTTTTGTTCGAGAATCGGTGAATTACAGCTTATGGAAATGTCTCTCGCTTCAGCCATCGTTGTCAGCAGGGTCTATGGGACACGTATGGAGTCGAACAGAAAACACCCGAGTCTGTATTTCCTATGCCACAGGAACTTCATTGTACTTATAAAGAACACTAACACGCCCATAAAGTGGTACTCAATTATTTAGGCAAGTATCGACCAAAGTTGAAATACGAAATAGCTTAAGACAGTGATGTTGGCAGAAAGCTCCAGTGACATCTGTTACATTCATAAATGATGAATTAACCAAGATTTTCAGACCAGTTTTTATAAAATATTACATACTATAGAGCTGTCTTACAATTTCGCATACCTGAAGGCTACTACGCATAATCTCAATAAACCTACTTGTACCCACCCGCACACCCAAATAAACTTGTTTATCATCGAAAAACATACCCTAAGAAACATATTAAAGTCAGTGTTTAAATTTGAAGTGCGTGTTTTCGCGTTATGGCGCGTTTTCTAGCAAAGCCAACTACAGTACAAAATGCGGTTACTATCACTCACAGCACACCAAACCATAATTTATAAAAACCACAAATAAAACTACAATTTATTACCGTCATGTACACCACAAAAGGGAGAGGCCACGCCGATGCCTCGGATTCTCCGAAACATACTGCCAGTCTTGATGATCCATTATCAGAGCCTTTCATCGCAACCTTACATAACTGCAGTACATGGTTCCTACATCATCAATTCTATGAGAAGTTTCTCTATGGACTGCAAATTCTAAAAAAAGCACATGCAGAAAGCGGCACACGATTGATCGCACGATTTAGGCTATTTGACGACAGTTAAACTGGGTCAATCAAATTAAGGGAAGAAAACAGATTAAAGGTGTATGAGAAAAAGATCATTCAGGTGACTGTTTCTGGATCTTTAAGGGAGGGAGTAGCGGGAAGGAGAGAAAACTGCATATTGATGAGTTACATATTTGCGCTCTTTATTGAACACTACTAGGAAGATTAAATAAAGGAGAAGATTTAAAACCATGTAGCATGCATTGAAGAGACATGAACTGCACACACAGTTTTGGCTGAAAAGTTTGCAGGTAACACAGCATTTCCAAGAACAGGAACATAGTGTATTAAAATGGGTTTTATAGATTTTGAGTTGGGTGAAAACTGCATTCATCTGCGTCAAGACAGAAACAAGTGGCAAGCTGTTAAAAAACGATAATGTCTCCGGTTTTCATAACTGACAGGATAATTCTTGACTAGCTGAAGGACCGTGAGATTCCCAACAATGGTGCTGCCCCAGGGAGTTATACATAACACGAAAGAGTCAGAAAATGATCACGATCGACGAGTAATAGCATTTGGAAGAATGCAACTGTGCTCTGTTTCATTGTAATATTTCAGCACTCGCTTACATTTAGGAAAATCGTCAAAAGCCTCCGAGTATAACCAATAATTTCGTCGTAGTGGACATCTTCGGAATACAAGTCTGGTACGAGAAGGTGATGTTAAAATGCTCAGTAAAAAGGCAACATAAAAAACCGACTGTGAACGGTTCATTTATTCTCTGCCGTTTCTGCTAGAAACATTTTTCGTTCCGACAATTATGTAAATAGTTAAGCTCAAGAAGCATTTACATCTTCACGCGAAGTGTCAGTTTAGTGTTGTCCCGTTTTAGCCAAAACTGCAATATATCGCCAGATTTTTGTAGAACTTCCCAATAACAAATTTTCTTAAATTCACTCCGCGGTTCCTCAACTTATACGTTACCTGCGGCCAGCCAGACAAGCACAATAAAGCTAATAGGCACATGTTTGCAACTTTTCCTTGCCATAATTCCACAAATAAGCGCATTAAGATCAAACAGCGTCTGCCTGTCCGCATAACTCATCTCAGAAACTAAGGAACAAATATGGATAAAATTTGGTGCTAAATAAACTAAAAATTTTTAAGAAAGTTACATTTTGGCTTGGGGACAGGGGTAGCACAGTGGTTAAGGTGCTTTGCTACAAATAGGAAGGTCGCTGGTTCGATCCCAGCTGGTGTCAGTGAATTTTTCATTGACATAAAATAATTCCGATCGCACTATGACCCTGGGGTCAACTCAGCCTCTAACAGAAATGAGTACCAGGAGTATTTCCTGGGGGGTAAAGGCGGCCGATGAGTAAGGCTGACAACCTACAACCATCCTGTGCCGTTATCACGAAATCTGGGAGCCTTAACTTCATGGAACCGTCTGAGCCCTTCTGGGCCTGTGAGGGAACTGTTTTTTACATTTTGGCTTGCAGCGGCTCAATAAAACGCCATACATCGAAACGAATACTGATTTTCGAACACTTCAAGTTCTATAGCATTTAACATCGTACATATTTAGACGCCGTTTTATCAGTTTATGTCAGCATGGAAAAAGCAAGACTTACTGTTCGTGTTTATGGGAGCAGTTCCCCTAAGAGTTGATGGAAGAACCATGTGCTTTACAAACCCAGCATTATTTTGAACATCTTCCGAAACGGCTGACTTATGCCTGCCGCATGTAGGAGATATTCACTCGCTTCGAAGCTTTGATGACAGATGTTCATTTGGTGCTACAGAAATCTAATGTACTATGTCACAGTGGCAGAACAAAGCCCAGGTTCCAATAAGGAGAAATAATCAGGCTGGTTAAGAATGTGATGTACATTTAGATAGCTCCAAAGAAGCGGTATTGCAAAAATTATATTAACAGTAACGAGTTCAGTATCACTATCGAAAAAGACACGCACACTATAGGATCAGAAATTAAAAGAAAATTTGATTAGAAATAAAAGAGTTAAGCAGCATATCATTAAATCGAATTTGATATAAATACCAATCAGGAGATGTACGTATTACGTAACACTGTGGCGCATTCGCGTAACCATTGTGGCCAAGGAAAGGCAACAAATATTTCGTACGGCTATCAACAACATAAACGAACTTAAGTCTTCATGAAAAGTGGCCGACGCTGCTGTCCGATTCTAACAAATCTGGATTTTATCGACAGACGCTCATAAAAGTCTCCAATATCAAATTCCACGAAACTCCGTCCAGTGGGAGCAGAACTGATACACGCGGGCAAACAGCCGGGCAGACGGACGGACGGACATACAGAAGCTAAAAGACGTTTTTTCTTGACCACGCGAGCGCTCCTAAAAACAGATATATTACGGAGCTGGGGATAAATAATGTATCGCAGAGTTACACACAGTTGATGGTCAGATAGGTCCTACTTAAAAGAACAGTATTGTCCATTTCAGGATTGAGTAAACGTACAATCGAAAGGTATTGTCATAACCGACAAGTGTAGGTTAGTGTTAAGTTTTAAACATTCCCAATGTAATGACAACTGCAATTATTATTCAGCACTATATTAACTTCTACGTTTTACTATACTTTTGTGCTCTGTGAGTGAATCAATCTTGGAAATAATCCTGCATTTGCACATCTCCAAACTAGATTCACAAACTCCCTTCCGTAAGAAACCAGTTTACCTTATTACAGCGGTGACTGGGCATGCCGGTAACATGGAGTCACGCTAACTCCCTTGAATTCTATCCCAGTTTTAACAACACTCACATGCAGTGCAGAGTGAACGGTACAACTGTTTACAAAAAGCGGTTCGCTACACTCCCCCCCCCCCTCCCGCCCAAAAAAACATGTGACAGCAACTAAACATCCAGATTTTTAGTGATAAGTGTTTCAGATTTAATGCACACTTCACAAAATATGAACAAACATAAGGCACGACTACACACACAGTCTGATGTCCGTATAATCATTAAATCTACAAAAAAATACATTTGTATTGCGCTCTTCTCTATTACGACAAGGAGTCGTTACGGCGGACACATACTACCTTCATCTCGAGAAGCTGAAGGTAGCAGGTTCCTACCCAGAAACGTTAGCACCTACCTACCAGACTATACGGTGTCGTAACACGGCACACCACGATATAAAGAAATATTGAAATAGATATTAAGCTACTCACCCAGTCCATGAACTGTAATAATGGGAAGAAAAAACGCCACAATCGAAGCACCTTTCCAAGATTTTCCTGTAAGAAAAAAGGCATAAATTGCGACATTTACCCCGCACATTACTGAACGGTAAGGATGCTTTACTATGCGGAAATGAAATACTTCAGCTAAAAGAGATCTTACCTGTTGGCATTTTTAGTTTGTTGGTGTTAGTCTGAGGGCCGAGAGGATCGGGCACAATGTACCCACGCAGTGGAAACACATGCCTATAACCCTTGCGCCGTAGGCTACCCAACTTACACACCAATTCCGCACCGCGATGCTAGCGCAAGCGCATCCCACTGCCACCAACACTCATTTCTAAGACTTGTCTTTTACACCCATATAAACACTTGGAGCTTTCCTTTACAAATTGGTCTCTTATTTTCTTTGTTTATTTGCAGCTTATTTAACGACGCTGGCAGTACCCTCAGACCACCTAACAACGAATGATTGAACCCAGACAATGACAGATTTCAAATGACGTGAACGGAAGCGGACTGTTAAAATCCATGCAAAATTCAGTGTTCCGGCCTAGATTCGAACCGGTCACCACCCGAATACCTGCCACTTTTTAAACAGGTTTCGCCGTCATACTGACGTCTTGTACAGAATGCAGTTTCAGAAACCATTTACCAACTTTACTCAAATTTTCAGCTGGTGTCACAGGTAGGTAAAATCTATAATTAATAATGCAATGTACTTCACGGAATAGCCGAAAAACATTTAGTTCTTTGTGTCACCCAAAAGGCAGACTGAAAAATTTCGAAAGCCAGTCTTCGACTTGCATGTAATGGTTAGAAAAACATTCACAAAGAGTTCAGAGGATATTAAAAAAACACATTCTGCCCTTCACACTTTTCTGAAAGGACCCCGTTAAATGTGGAGATATCCCAGTGCTTAGTTAAATATAAAGCAATTAGTGCATACAAGGGAGTGGCCATACAGCTTCTAGCATTTACTCTGCCATTACACGGTCACGGACCAGCTCCACACCAAAACCAGTGTAACCCACAGAAGGAGTCTCTGTTACCCAGAGCCAGTCTGGATGCTTAGGACATGAGAACAATTTGCTCCCATTCAGAGTCACACTCTGGTTCCTCGAACGTCCAGGACGCAGCCTGGTCACTAAACCAACTGTTAACTTCCCGGTTCTAGACAATAAGACAACAATAATACCTATAAGATGTGGGGACTCAAAAAACCTCTTGACTGATGTTGATAGCTACATATAAGCCAGCATGAATATTTAACACTCACAAATTAAAAATCGAAAAACAAAAGCATGGAGAACATGGCAGAATTGTTAACTTTGTTATTATGTCCCTAAAAGGTAAAGTTGTCCCTCTCCATGCCATAAAGGCATGTAGGGGGAGTAAATGTGCAGCTCCACTCATTCTTAACCTTGGCACTAGGTGGAGGTGAGTAGTCAGCTTCATGCCACGGACGTTCTACTGCCCGGGAAGAACACCGTTATCCACTTAACAGGAGCCTGAGTGGGCCCTAAAGCCAGTCCGGACGGTTTTGGAGAAAGAATCTCTTGACCTTGCCGGGATTTGAACCCTGGACCGTCCATCCTGTAGCAAGTCGCAATACCAACTTTCATATTAATGAAATGGACAAAAAAATTTAAATTTTACTAAGCAACTATATTTGGAAGAATTGAGCATGTTGTAACGAAAACACAGTCCTATCTGCAGAAGACATTCCATTACATTCTTTGTCCGGTTAGTGACCACTGTGCCCAATATCTGAGGTCTTCACAGTGATTAAGTTCATCTGTCTTGTGAGTTATGATACCATGCAGTCCAACACATACTTCACAGCAATTCAAAGCATCATACCTCCCGCTCTTCAGGAAACTTCTCCAAATTTTGTTTCCTGACCATGCATCCTCGTATGACTCTGGATAAATGACCAACCTGATGCACAATTACATTATACATACGTTTCTCATTATAATCCTCAACATGCTTCAAGCAAATCTGTGCTCATCATCAGGAGGTCAAATTGTATTAATACAGCATCTGGTACAGTATTCTCTGTAAGTGATCATCCAGTGTGCAGGTTGAGATGGAACCAGTTCCTTCTAAACCTGCACACTGGATGGTCACTTACAGAGAATACTATACCAGATGCTGTATTAATACAATCTGACCTCTTGATGATGAGCACAGAGTTGCTTGAAACATATAGAGGATTATAATAATAAACGTATTATATAACATAATTGTGCATCAGGTTGGCATTTACCCAGAGACTTCTCCAAATGTTTGAACCCACATACAAGATTACAAAGCATTATGATCCAGAAGATCAAAATATGAATATTTTCAGAAATTATCTTGTCTGTCTACAGAATCCTGATGAGTGCTGGGATTAAAGAAACCAAACTGGGCACCCTTAGAATTCTCACCTATTTACTTTTCATGGTCATTCTTGTGTGTAGACCTATGGAAGACATGCTCTGGAGAAGCAATGTCATCATTGTCCTACATCTTTCACTTATCAAGAAGTCCCTCTGGCAGCAAAATTTCTCCACCACAGTTTCATATAATCCTACCATCTTCGTGATCTGTAATGTGGTTGCTCTCTATGAAATTTTCCTACCAAATTCTGAAATAGTTTATACTTTCCTTTTGAGCTGCTTGTCCAACACAATGTAACTTTCTCAACTTGCCAATTATGAGGATGAATGGATGCCAGAAAATCTTGTCCAATAAGAATCTGTGACTCTTTTCTCTGGCGGTAAGAGACAGTAGATTCTGAAGATACAGTTATGGAAACTGTGTCTTATTAGTTGAAAACTTATGGGCTAACCACCATCACCACGTTTCAGTAATACAAAACCTCACACCAATAACTTTGTGCAATTCACATCTGTTGCCAAAGTTTATGTCACTAAACTGAAGAGTAAAACCCTAATTTCTGTGGAATAAAATGTGTCTCCCTCTTTCATGCATGTGTGTCATGAAGGCGTTAACTCCGGTGGCTGCGATATTTGTCATTTAGTAACAAATCCTAAATACTGTGGCTTGTCATCGTACAACATTACTGTACTGGCAACGATGACATTAATGCATATATCAGATGCATAACTATTTATGTGAGCAAAGGAAGGAACATATTACACTTCTATTTCATGAACTTACACTGCATTTCGTGATGAAAATATGTGGATTCTACTGCATAAATATTTGTAAAAATGTTACTCGTGACAGTAACGTTTTTAAAACTGCCGCCTGTATAATGACAGAAATAGGATCAGTGAATGAAGATTTGTAAAAAAAAAAAAAAATGCGTCTTAGAATATGTAATGGTACTATTCTGGACTACAATGGTCTTAGCACACCCCTCAGAAAAGTCGGTATCTACCTACCAAACTACACTGAGTTACATACAGGCAGACAGTAACCATCTTCATCACCGTGCGGTACACAGCCAGTTTATCATGCTGAATATTGAGGTCTTGTGTTTCCGTAATGTATGAATTCGCTTTAAACTTCGTGACGATAGATGCGTTAAATAACGATTGTACTTACAAACCCTCAAACGTACGTTAACCCTTTCTTTCGCACACCAATGAGAAACTTCATAGTACACGAATAAACATGGCTCACGTTAAAACAGTCTCCTTATAACTAGTCTATACACATTACCTTGTTTTGCCACTTTCATGGTAACTTGTGAGGCACAAGACAAACATTCCGGATCACCTCTCCTTACAATTTATATGTACGTATATCACATTCTCACACAAACTACGAAAGCTACGCTCAGCTATAAGCTGACTTCAATGTATTTGATTGTCATCTGTTTCACGGATAATTGCCCATGCGGTTACTCTTATCCCTGAAATGCTGCATCCACGAATGCCATTACCTGCACAATTCAAATCACGGATCAGACGTAAAAGCTCAAATCCTGAAACACGAGATTGTTGTTTCTTGTGTCAGTAATGGCTTCATTCCAAAGTTTCTTTCCAGTAACCATACACAGTCGTGAATTTGAGATCATTCACAAACACATGTATAGTATTATAAATATTAGGAGAATCAATGAAAATTCATTAAATTATTTTAAATACAGTCTAAGTTTTGAGTTATGGGAAGACATCTTTAGAGAAAAGGAAGTAAATATCATATTTAACTTTCTTTAAATACATTTTTAAGGAGTTTTCATTCTAATTTTCCCTTAATAAAGAAAACAAAAAATAATAAGATTATTGCAAAAGATACTGGATGGGTTACTCCATATATTAAACATTTGTTTTCCTTAAAAAGATACTTTCATTTACTGACGAAGAACTATAATGATATTAAAATTATGAATCACTATAAATTCATCTGCAATACACTAGCACACACTATTAAAGAAACAAAGGGGTCGTACCATAATACTAAAATTACTACATCTGAGAATAATATTGAAACATGGAACATTGTAAAATCTATAACTTAAAGGAGGAGAGTATACAAGGAATTAAAGACTTTAAAGATTGATGGGAAATGTAGTAAGGACTACCAAATAATATCTAACTCTCCAAACGACTACTTTATATCTACAGCCATAAGTGCTAATGATGAAAAACTCAATGTAAGAAAATTGGTTATTAAGCACCCTATGGAATATTTATATCAAACTTAAAAAAGAAAACCTTTTCCTAGTATTAAATTTAAGTACATATCAACTAAAGAAATAAAAAAATTATTACATTTCTAAAACCTTCTAACTCATATGGTTACAATGGAATTTCTACAAAAACCCTGACACGTAGTTCACAGTTTATTATTTCACCCATAACTCATACCTGTAATCAGTCTTTATCAACAGGTGTCTTTCCTTCATGGCCGAAATACCCTGTAGTAATACCTTTATTCAAATAAGGAAACAAACTGTCAAAATTACAGACATATGTTATTAGTTACGTCCTTTTCAAAAATATTTGAAAAGCTAATATATATGAGAATATATATCAACATCTTGTTTACAGTAACATATTAATTGATGAACAGTATGGTTTTAAAATAAATTCTTATACTGTAAAAGCAACACATAAAGTACTTAATACAATACTCAATGCCGTAAACAATAGAAAAATAGTTCGTTGTATATTTTGAGATTTACGTAAGATTTTTTATTGTGTTAATCACAAAATATTGCTGGCTAAATTGGAATTTTATGGTATAACTGATAAGTTCCTTAATGTAATAGAATCTTATACTGAAGACAGATTTCAGAAGGTCTCAATACACTCCAATAACATCTATTCAAATTGGGAAAAATAACTCATGGTGTTTCTCAAAGATCAATTCTTGGTCCTTATTATTCCTTATTTACATTAATGATTCGCCTAAAGTATTAATCCAGAATGCTTTACCGATACTTTTCGCTGATGACACCAGTGTAATTGCTATGGACTCAAATATAGTTGATTTTCAACTTAATATGAAAATAGTATTTGAACAATGAAATGACTTGTTTAATGTAAATTTATTATTACCAAATTTTGAAAAAACAGGTTTCAATCATTTTAAAACAAAGAATGCTCGTGAGACAAACGGTAAATCATGATAAGAAAATTAATTTATTGCTAATTTATCTGATACAAAATTTCTAGGATTATGCCTCAATAGCACAACGGATTGGAGAGTGCTTATAGATGACCTTATACCTAAATTAAGCAAGGCATGGTACGCCATTAAAACTAAACTAAACTAAACTCCGTGGCCTTAGTCCGCACGCGAACTATACCGACAGAGCGGCCGCCGCCGGTCGGCCAAGTTAGTGCCAACTTTTGCGGATAGAGGGGTGTCACGTGGTCAGCGCA
>Ga0123353_10005139_pt1 | contig 17093 bp, 12 predicted proteins | sample TergutLab28metaG_3_FD_92763 | JGI IMG/M metagenome (GOLD analysis project Ga0123353, IMG submission 92763) | Labiotermes labralis P3 segment gut microbial communities from Petit-Saut dam, French Guiana - Lab288 P3 | ecosystem: Host-associated > Arthropoda: Insects > Digestive system > Gut ...
AGCGCTGCCTTTCCAATCCGGACGTTTTGCGCATTATCAAGGAGGTTGTGCTCGAGGCGGTCCGGCAGACCAACTGGCCGGGCATCGAAATCGTGACCGTCACCCAGGACGACAATGATTCGCCCTGCGAATGCGGCGACTGCCTGGCCCTGGACGCCAAATACGGCGGTCCCTCCGGCACAAACATCTGGTTCACCAACGAGGTCGCCAAGGCAGTCAAGGCGGCGTACCCGTTGCGCAACGTGTACATTGATACCTTCGCCTACGGCTACACCCTGGACGTACCCGGCGTGGGCGCGGACGGCAGTGTCATCGCGCCCGAGGAGAACGTCATCGTACGCCTGTGCTCCATCGACTGCTGCTTCGTCCACCCCTTCAGCCAGTGCGGCCACCGGGACGAGGCCAGCGTGTTCACGAAATTCAAGGAAAAGCCCTCCCGTTTCGCGCAGCAGACGAAGGATTGGGAGGCCCTGTGCGCGGTGAACGGCGCGAAGCTGTACGTCTGGGACTACACCACCAACTTCAAATTCTACCCCGCCATTTTTCCGAACATGCAGGTGCTGGCCCCCAACATCCAGTACCTGCTGGACCACGGCGTTACGGGTATCTTCGAGCAGGGCAACAACGAGGGCAGCGGCATCAACGGGGAGTTCGCGGAACTGCGCGCCTACCTGTTAGCCAAATTGCTGTGGGCCCCGGAGACCAACGTGGAACACATGATCGAGGAGTTCATGGCCGCCTGGTACGGCGACGCCGCCGGGCTCATGAAGGAGTACCTGGACACCCTCACGCGCATCTCCATCGATACCATCCATCTGAGCATCTTCGGGCGCGTGGAGGCCAACGTGTACTTCCGGCCCAGCCAGGTCCGGAAGTTTGATAAGCTGTTCGACCGGGCGCAGGCGCTGACGAAGGGCAGTCCCGCGCACCATGAGAACGTCTGCCGCACGCGCATCTCGCTGCGCTGCTACAAGGCGAACTACATGATGTGCGAGTTCTCCTGGTTCAACCCATGCCGCGTGCAAAATGGCAAGCAGCTCTTCCACGATTCCATCATGGCGGGCATCGACGCCTACAGCCAGTTTATGGCCGAGCCCTACAACCTGTACGTCTGGCTCCACCGCCCCTACGACTGGGGGGCCATGAAATCCTGGATCGACTTCGTGGATTTGAAGCAGGTCCACAATATGACCCCGGAGGAGCTGTCGGCCTACAGGTTAACGCACGCGGGCACCTGGCCGTAAAAAGAATTTGCACTGAATAACTTCGAATGCATGGCGATTAGTCGCTCCGCGATAAGCGGCTTTGCTACGTACTTTATTGCGGGAACAAGGAGCCTTATCATGACCAAACTCTGCGCCTGGGTCTGCATGGCGCTGCAACTTATATTTCTAAACGTCGGCTACGGCCCCTGGGGACCCACCGCCGGGCCGCAGCCTCTGCCCGCAGCGCCGGGCAACGACATCAGCGGGGACAGCGCTCTGTCTCCCTCGGTGCTCTACGCCGCGCAGGTGCAGAACGCCGCGCAGGGCTATTACAACGACGCCTGCCGTGAACAGTACACCGTGCGAAACGCAAGCGCGGCGCTCACCCATGAGCTTGCCTCAAGCAGCTGCAAACGGGCCAGCCTGCGTTCCCCCTCGGGCGGCGTGTATTTGAAGGACACCATGGACGTGTTCTACACCGCCGGCGAGAAGACCTGGTATGCGGCGGGTTCCGCGCAGAAGGGGCGCGTCAACGCCATCCGCCTGGGGCTGTACTACCTGGAAGCACACGTGCGCGATTTGAATTTTCCAAAGGCCAGCGGCGGCGCCTTCTGGGCCGACAAGACCTACCACGTGTACGGCGACAGGCTCTACCAGGAGCTGATGCTCTATTCCTCCAAGCCCAGCACGGCGCTGCAAAGCTTCGGCCTGGAGGTGAAAATCCCCGCGTGCAACGTCGCCGCAATGGAGCAGCGCGACGGCTATGTTGCCTTCGACATCAAGAATGTCGGCATTGTAGGGTTTATTATCCCATCGGATGGCTCATCCGGTACGGTAACAGTGGCGAGCGAGAAGGGCAATTATGTCTTCCGCCAGATGGCCAACTATACCCCCGGCAAGGGAATGAACGCCAACGACGAGAGCGGCGGCTACGCTCTGAACAGCGTGCGCTTCGGCAACCGCATTTACACCGATACGACCCACAGCTTCGCGGGCATCACGGCGGCTGCGGAAGAGGAGCGCAATCCCCTGACGGACGTCATTGTAGAAGCCAATACCGCCAACGCCCGATTTGTCGAATACGAGGCGCTGCGGGGCTGCTATCTGTTCAGGATGGACGGCACGGGTTTCAACGAGGCCTGGGCGGATAGAAATATGCGCTTCGAGGTCCCCCTGCGCTTCATCAGCGGCAGCGACAGGGACATCTATGTGCGTATGAACGGGGCCTCCGGCGGCCTGGAGGCTGCGGCCATCCTGGGCGACGGCGGGCGGCTGGCCCCCATCCCCGTGGAGGTGTGCAAGAACTTCCAGGGCGACGGCGGCGAGCCCTACTACAGCGTGAAAGACTGGATGTACGGCGATTCCTTCTTTCCCCTGCGGCTGAAAATGAATGCTCCTTTGCGCCTGTCAGTGCTCAACCTCTACCAGAACTGGGGCAGGGGACCGCTCAAGCAGTTGTCCTCCATCGAGTTCCACGTGTCCTACTACCATCTCTCCACCGGGGTGACGGAGTCCAACTGCATCGCGCCCTACTTCGTCAATCAGCGCGACGGCTGGGTGCTGCCCGATTTCCGTGGGTGCTCCGGCATCATGTGGTCCGAGCAGCCTCAGTTCAACTCCGTGGGCAGACTGTATTTCCCGAGCTGCCAGCGCTCGATCCTCAAGAACCTCAAAGGCGAGTACATGTCTTCGCGCATCGACGCCGCGGGCCTGAGCTACGCCGACATAACGACCTCCTATCGCTCTGACTGCGGCAGCTACGACTACACCTTGCGCCATACGGAGTTCCCGCAGACGGACGAGAACCGCACGTACTACACCCTGGACCTCACCTTCCGGCGGGACGTGACCTTCAAGAACGCACGCCGTGATTTCGCCCTGTTCTCATTCGACGGGCGCGGCGTGTGGTTCCGCCAGGCCGGCTGGCTGGATAAAGACAACCGGTCGCAGACCAAAGCGCTGAACCTGTCCAAGAGCTTCACGGAATACATCCCCCTTGGCGGTGACCACCCCTATTTCGGCTATTTCGATGTGGAGCAATACCCGGACCTCGATCCCCACTTTGGCTCGAATTTCGCCCTGGTCGTCAGGGACAGCGAGATCACCGTGGGCGGCAAGCCCTACCAGGGCGGCTTCGTGTTTAAGAACAGCTATGACAACAAGCTGAATACCGCCGCCCTCGCCTTGGATGCCAAGTGCCTGGCCTTCAAGGCGGGTGACCGCATCAAAGTCGACTTCGTCCTGCTGCCCTGGGGCACCGGCTTCGAGACCAACGACACCAACGTGCGTGCCGTGCGGGAGGACAGCGCCCTGCATCCGCTGACGGTCACGGCCACCGTGGGCCGCGTGATCCCCGATTCCGTGCTGCCTGTTGTCGAAAGCGCGGGCGAACTGGCGCGGTTCACTCTCAGCGGCGGTGGGGCGACAGCCTATGCCGTGCGGGTCAACGGCTTCGCCCAAAGCGAATGCCCCACGGTCGAGCGCAGGGCAGGGGGCGCATGGGAGCCTGTGGATCTGGCCGGTTCCCACGGCGACGACGGCTACACGGTGTTCTACAACCCGGAGACCGGGCTCTACGATTTCGCGTTTGTGGTGCAGACGGACGCTGACGCGCAGGAGTACCGGGTGGGGCAGTAATACCAATCCGCTGCAAGAAGCATTGCGCATCATGCTGCACAAAAAATCATATATTATCATTTTTTGTTTGCATTCTGCTATGCTTCTAATTGCGGATTCGTATCAAATAGAAAACCCTGTTGCTGTCGAATGTTTTTTCAAGGTTCCCGGCGGGCAACACTCGAGCGGCTCGAAAGCTTGCGGCGCATACATACGCGGCGAAACGTTGGTATGTATGCGTTTCTTTATGCCAAAGCGGCAAAACATTGAAAAAATAAATTATTTTCGAAAATCCATTGACCCCGCAGGCCCTGCAGGCCTCATACTATTGGCACAGGGAGACGACAGCACTGACCGGGAGGTTCACGTGGCTTCGAGCTTAATCTGGCGTCTCCCTGCCGGCACCGCCCAAACAAATTACTTTGAAGGAGGAACCACCATGAAACGCCTGCTCTGCATCGCCGCCGCCCTGTTCATCGCCACCCTATTTGCCCTGCCGACCGCGGCCATCGCCAACCTCGACGGTACCGAACCCGTCTTCAATGGCGAGGCGGGCATCGTGCCCCTCAACGATTCCGTCGAGTTCATTGGGGACCCGGACGCTCCGGCCGACGAAGTCCCGGCGGACGGCTCCATCGACCGCAGTTCCCTTGCCCGCAGCGAAAGTCCGTCCATCCAATCCTACGCGGCCCTGAGCCTGGTGGTATTTACCGCGCTGGGCCTGTTGAGCCTCGCCGCGCTGTCGCTGTCTGTCATCGCCCTGGTGAAGGTCAATAAAGTGAAGGCGGCAGCGGATTCCATCTCAGCCTAGTACAGGGGACGTCAAAAGCCGGGGAAGATCAAAGCAAAGGAAGTTGAACAAAAACTTGCCGAGGAGATACTCTCCTCGGCAAAATATTTTGTATACTTTATAGCATCTCCCAGCCCATAATCCTGGCCAGCCTTTTCAGTACCTGTGTGTAATCCCCGTAGGCCATGGCCACATGATGCGCCACACCACTGCTGGTTACCAGGTCGATCAGCGCGCGGGCGCTAATTTCGAAGACCACCTTGGCATAGGTTCCCTTGAGCAATTTCTCCATGGGCACGGCCTCGCCCTTTTCCGCGAGCATGCGGGTCTTCCCCCGGGCGCTGTCGATGCGCAAAATGTGCACCGGCCCGCTTCGCATCACGAACCCGGCCGTGACCCCTCTGCCGCCCGCGAAATAGGTGTCCAGACTGCGCTCGCTCACGCCGTCCCACAGGTCCGCGGGCGCGACGCCGCAGTGCCACATGAGCGCGTAATTGTTCTCGAAGTCCACCTGCGAAAGGTCCGCCAGGTAGGGGCTCTTCACACCGATGGCCTGGAACGCCAGCATGGACGCCGCTCCCTGGATATCCCCTTCGCACGCGATGATATGCCCCTGCGCCTGCAAGATCGACATGGCCGCGCAGGGCGCGATACCGTACCGCGCCGCGAACTCCGGCCAGCAGCGCACAGCCAGGGCGTCCAGCTTGTTCTTCGCTATGAATTTCCGCAGGCTGCAAACCAGGCGCGCGGTTTTCTCGATTTGCGCCTGTGTGACGCCCCCGCAGGGGAATAAACTTTTCGCCAGGGCGACGCTCTCGGCCAGTTCATCAGGTGTTACAGACTGTTCGTAGCCCTCCCGCAGGTCATAATAATCGATCACGGCCCCTGTTTCTTTGAAAAAGCCCAGCTCGTCCATCCCCAGGTTGAAGAACCCGTGGGCACGCGCGCCCAAAATGCCCAGCCGGGCGCCGCGCAGCGCGGCGCGGATGCGCACGGCGTCGACCCATGCCTCGTCGATGGTATCGCCCACGTGGCACACGTAGCTGTCGCTGCCCGCCTTATAGAAATTGGAGGCGTTCAGGTTTACGGCGCACAGGGTATTTAGCCTGATTTTTCCTCCATTATAGGGAAGCTCATTAAAGCCCCACAGCAGCTTCGGCTTGTCGGTGCGCTGCTCGAACACCAGCGCCAGGTGCCCCAGGTGGAACGTGCCGCTGAGCAGCGCCACGCCGTCCACGTCCTCTTTCGCGAACGTGCGCGCGGCCTCCTCAGCCTCGTCCACTTCTGTGACGACTTCGGCTATCATAACCCAGCGCACGTTCTCGATGCTTTGCAATCGCTCTTTTGTGCGGGTGTAAATCTCCGCCGCCGCGCCCACGTCGAAGGAATTCCTGCCCATGCACACGAGTCCCAGGGTGACGGGGTGTTTCAATTTAGTTACCCTCCTTTGTCGCAGTGAAGAACAGGCGCTTGAACTTGAACAGGATGTTGCCATCGGTCAGCGGAGGATACAGTTCCCGCACCTGTTCCAGCATTTCGGCCAGAAACACCTCCTGCCCCCGCGCGTCCAGTTTCTCCAGATGGGGCCGGAACCCCGTGCCCTTGTACCATTCGATCATATCCTCATGGCTGTTCAGCACATGGTGATAGCTTGTGGTCCAGATTTCAAATTCATTTGTTAGTTCCGAAAGAATATCATAGTACTCGGCAGGGCGGTACTGCGCCACTCTGCTTTTGTTTCCGCCCCGGGCAAGCAACACCCGGTGCAGCGGAGAATCGTGGTTGTGCGGCGCCTGCACCGCCAGCACCCCGCCGGGGTTCAGCAGCGCGAACCAGCGCGGCAGCAATTGCTCATGGTCCGGCATCCATTGCAGCGCTGCGTTTGAAAACACCAGGTCGAACTTGCCCAGGCGCGACAGATCGCCCGCAGCGTCACATTCGGCCCATTGCAGATCGGGCAATCGCTTGCGGGCTGCCTCCAGCATAGTTCTCGAGCTGTCCAGCCCGATGATCTCGGCTTCCGGCCAGCGCTTTGCCAGAAATTCCGTGGAGTTCCCCGGCCCGCAGCCGATGTCGATCACGCGTGCCGGGGCGTCAAGTTCGACATGGCCCAACAGGTCCGCGATGGGCTTGCCGCGCTCGCTTTCAAATTTCAGGTACTGTCCGGGATTCCACTCGCTCATGCAATATCTCCTGTTCCAGTCCTGCTCTCTGCGTGCGTAAATCCTCGCGGATTTTTTCCTCTTTTTTCTGATCCAGAGGATACCAAAACGCCATTGCCAGGAACATCAGCGTATACGCGATGGCCGGCGCCAGCGTGGCGGTGGTGTACATTCGGTTGGCTACGCCGGGCTCCTGCACGATTTTCTTCTCATCGTAGCCGATTTTGCCCAGCAGGAAGGCCGAGCCGCTGCCCGCCATGGTCTGCCCTATCTTGCGCATGAAGAAGAACAGGGCGTAGCAGGTGCCCTCCTCGCGCTTGTGGGACAGCAGTTCCTGGTAGTCCAGCACGTCGGCGATCAGCGCCCAGAGCTCCATGTTCATAAAGGTGCCACCCAGCCCGCTGAAGAAGCAGAAGCCCATGAATAAATAGGGGTTTTGTGTGCGCAGCAGCAGCGCCAGGGTGTTTGCGGCGACGCTGAGCAGCAGGCCCCATGCGCACAGGCGCTTTTTGCCCAAGCGCAGCACCAGCTTGTGCAAAATGGGTACCAGCAGCGCGGTGGGCGCGTAGGTGGCGATGGAGACCCAGGTGTAGAGCGACGCCGAGGAAAAATAATCCTTATAGAGGAATGCGTAAATCGTCTGTGTATACATGGTCACGCCGATGAGCAGCATGGAGGCGAAGCACAGCGCCAAATAGGGGCGGTTGCGCAGCAGGACGCGCACGGTTTGCAGAATATTGTGTTTTTCCTCCGCCGGGGCAGGGGGCACGCGCTCGGTGGTCATCCTGAAGGAGAGCATCGTCAGCGCGATGCTGCAAACTGCCAGCACAAGCATGGTGAGGAACAGCTTGTCCGCGTCCAGGATTTCCGCCTTGCCGTCCGGCGCCAGGGAGAAGATGATTTGCGGCAGCAACACCGCCCCCACAGCGGAGCCCAGGCCGGAGCCTATGGTGCGGTAGATGGACAGCTGTGAACGCTCGGCGCCGTCGTCGGTGATCACCGAGGCCATGGCGCCCAGTGGCATATTGACCGTGGTGTAGAAGCCCTCGTACAGAATGTGGGTGATGTAGGCGTATATCAGGTACTGGACGGGGCTCAGGCCTGGCAGCTTCGTGAACATCAGCACGCCGCACACGGCCAGGGGAATACAGAACGCGCGTAAGTAGGGCCGGAATTTCCCGTGCTTCCCCGCCGGCCTCCTGTCCACAATCGTACCCCAGATGGGGTCGTTGATGCCGTCCCAAACACGTAGCGTCAGCAGAAGCACCATGATGCTTGCCATGGGGATGTGCAGCACGTCCGAGTAGAACATTGTAAGGTAAGAGCCTATCACCCCAAGGAACAGCGTGCCGCCCCCGTCCCCCATGGCGTAACCGACTTTGTCCTTCATGGTGATGCCGCTGGTGCGCGTCAATGCCAGTGCTTCCATAGCGCCAAGCCTCCTTATCTCACATCTCGCAGCGCCAGAAACTCCGCCAGGGCAGCGCTTTCCCGCCTGCAGAACACCGGCGGTTCCCCCAGCGGCGCGGGCACGGTGTGCCGCCCGCCGGAATAGGTCTTTCCCGTCCACAGGTGCACCCAGTCGTCCTCCGGCAGGTAAACCTCCCAGCCCGTCCGTCCCCGCTCCAGCACCGGCGCGACGAGAATATCCCGCCCCAGCAGGTATTCGTAGCCTTGCGTATAGTCCTCTTCCCCGCCGTAGTAGAAGAATAACGGCCGCATCACCGGCACGCCCCGGCTGTGGTTCTCTCTGTCCGCCGCCCGCAAGTATGATTTCAGCGCGGCGTGAATGCGGCTCATCCTCGCGTAGCCTTCGATGACTTCCGGCGCGTCGAACTGCGCGTTATTGTCCGGGCGTATCCCTTCGTGGGAGCGGAAGACCGGGCTGAAGGCGTTCATCTCCGCCCAGCGCAGCATCAGCTCAGGGGAGCGTTTGACATGCAAAAAGGTGGAAAAGCCGCCCGTGTCGCTGTGCGCCAATCCGAAGCCGCTGCACCCCAGGGAAAGCGCGGCGGGGATCACGCTGGGCATGCCGCCGTCGAAGGACCAGTCGGTGTACTGGTCGCCGTTCCACATCAAGGTTGAATTGGCCACCGTGCCGGTGAACCCCGCGCGGGTGAAGAAAAACACCTCGCCCAGCTTGCCGCGCTCCTCCACGGCCTCCCGGTTGAGCTTAGCCCAGAGCGCGGGCCACGCGTTGTGCAGCACGGCCGGGTCCTCCCCGTTGTGGAGAACGCAATCCGTCGGCAGGTATTCCCCGAAATCCGCCATCCAGCCGTCCAGACCGAAGTCTATCATGTTCTCCTGGATGACGCCCTTCATCCATTGATACGCCGCCGGGTTGGTCAGGTCCACCATCGCCGAGGAGAAGGTCGTGCTCTTGGTGAGATAGTCTTTCCCGTCCCGGGTTTTCACGCAATAGCCCCTGGCCGAGGCATGGGCGTAGAGCGCCCCCTCAACAGCCAGGAATGGGTTGATATACCCCAGAAAGCGCACGCCCTGGCTTTTAAGCTCGTGAATTTTCGTGTCCAGGTTTCTGTAGTGCGCGCTGTCCCACTGCCAGTTCCACATGAGCTGCTTGCCCACGGCGGTGATGCGCCGCCCCTGCCAGTCCTGGCACCACACGCCCGCCACACGCATATCGTGCGCTTTGACGCGCGCCAGCTTTTCTTCCACAGCCTCCGTGCCGCCCTGAAGCCCCAAGATCGCGCCGTCGTAGGCCCAATCCGGCAGGCAGGGCTGCCGCCCCAGCAGGCCCGTGAGGCCCTCCAGGAGCCCCTCGAAATCCTTCGCGAACCCAAGCGTGATATCCGCAATCTCATGCACATAAAATACGTGCCACTCCGGGTCACGGAAATCGAACTCCATATAGGCGCTGGCGTGCACATGCAGGAAATACTTCCGGCTGGATAGGAACGTGGGCTGGGCGTAATAGCTCTGCTGTTTTCTGTAGGGCTCCACGGTTTTCGGCCTTGGTCCGGCCACTTCCCGCAGGATTTTTTTGGCGATGGAGGCCACGCTCTGGTGCTCTTGCACCCACACGCGCACCTTTTCGCCCCGCAGATCCAGCTTGGTGAACTGCTCCCCGCAGCCGTAGACGTGTTCCCCGGCCTGCGCGGGCAATCGGAACCAAAGCCGGTTGAAGCGCCTGTCCGTCAGTGGCTCCAGGTGCAGCCGGATCTGATTGTCCGTGCATTCAGTTTGCAGTGAAAACAGCGCGCGGCCCGCCGCGTCCTTCAAAACGCATCCGTCGGAGAGATACAGCGGGATTTTTGCCATCACCTTATCGCGAAATTTAAAACTGCCCCGTTTCATGGGGAAATCCGCCTTGCCGGCGCCGACCCAGCAGAGGGGCTGGCCTTTTTCGAAGGGGAACAGGGAAGTCAGTTTCATCATAGCAACAACCCCATCACCACGCATCCCGGGACGCGCAGCAGCTTTTTGAAGCCATATTTGTTGTAGAAGCTGCGGCCCTTCACGTTGCCCGCGCCCACCCCAAGCATCACGCCCGGGATACCCTTTTCACGCAGTTGCGCCGTCAACGTGTCCATCAGCCTGCTGCCTAGGCCCATGCGCTGGTAGCCCGGCAGGATGTCAATGTGCAGGTGCGCGGGGTATTTCTTCACGAACAGCTTCGGCAGCCGCGCCGAGCCCTGGCACTCCACCCGATAGCGCAGGCCTTTTACACGCGGGGCATAGTCCCGCAGAAAGCGCTCGCGGTAGTTCCAGTAATTTTCTGCGCACAAAATATATCCCACGGCCTCGTCATCCTCGTTGGCGATGACGGAGCAATTTTGCGGTTCGCATTCGATATAATAGTCGCAGTAGGTCGCCAGCAGCATATTACGCGCGCGGCCCGGTTCCAGGGCCCGATCCGGCCCGGTCTGAATACAGATATTGCGCACGTTTTCCTTGTCTTTCGGCTGGTAGGATCGGATGGTTGGCATGGCGTTTCTCCTTATGATTGGTAATTACAGCTCCAGCCCCATCACCACGGTGAACGGAAGTCCCCACAGACGCTTGAAGCCGTATTTTTCGTAGAAATTGCGTCCCTTGACGTTGTGGTAGCCCACCACCAGAATCACGCCCGGCACGCTTTTGGCGCGCAGGTGGTTGGTCAGGGCGTCCATCAGCTGGCTGCCCAGCCCCATGCGCTGGTAGGCCTCCAGGACGTCGATGTGCAGGTGCGCGGGAAATTTGCGCGCATAGAAAACGGGCATATACACCGAGCCGTAGCAGTCCACCCGTTTGCGTGGGGGCAGGGCCTTCAGCTTCGCCGTGTACTCCCGCAGGAAGCGTTCGCGGTAGCCCCGGTAGTCTTCGGCGCACCAGACGCAGCCCACGGCGTCGTCGTTGTCGTCGGCGGCCACGAAGCAGTTGTGCGGCTCGCACTCGATATAGTAGTCGCAGTAGGTGGCCAGCATGGCCGTGCGCGAGGGGCTCTCCTCGAAGGCCTCCTCCGGTTTCATATGGCAGCAGACCCTGCGCACGTTTTCCCTGTCTTTCGGCTGATAGGGCCGTATGGTTGGCATGATTTATCCCCCGCAAACGTTGATTGGTATAATAATACAACGTTTGCGGGGGGATGTCAAATGTTATCTTATTCGCCCTGATCTACGTATTGCCATGAAAACTTGAGCGTAGTCCCGCTGACCGCGTATGCCTCCGGGTTGTATTGGCTCGGCTTGCCCTTCTTGAATCCCATCGTGGCGAATGGCGCCTCAAAGGCCCGCAGCATCTCCTCGTCCGGGAATGTGATGCTGCCCACCATGATGATCTCGTTCTTCCTGTTCTCCTCATAGAACTTGCCTGGCACAAAGCCGTTATACCAGCCCGCGGATTCCGGTCCCCGGGTGAAGAGATGCGTTGTTTCATTGGTCGAAAAATTCTTTTGGCATACATCAATCTGAAATACAAACTCTTCCTCAAGCCGCGCGATATAGTAAGGCTCATCCGTTTGCGTAACGGGCTTGGTAGCGATAACGATTTCGCCGCCCAGTATAACCAGGCCAAATTGGCCCTTGCGTATTTCGATGATCCAGTCCTTTGGACCGTACTTGAACTTTACCCGTACGATGTCACACACCAAATGCATCGGGGCGCCATAATACCTCACTGACGCAAACTGCCCGCTGTATTGCATTTCATCCCGCCAGAGCGGATCCTCAAGATAGAATATACCGTTCTTATCCATCTTCCAAGATAGAAGCTTCGGTTCATATGGGTGATCTCGCGTTTCGTTTGTCTGCGATATTTTTGCTGGTGCTTGCCGGTAGCTCTGTTGTGGTGGAATCGGTGGCGGACGTGGTCACATCAGCAAGCTCCGCCTCTCCGCCGCACCCCCACAGCGTCGCGAGGCACAGCAGCGCGGCGGTGAGCATGGTGATTGCTTTTTTCATAACAAAATCTCCCTCAAAAAAATACTTGCATTTTAAATAACCATGTGCTATACTAAACTCAGCAAACAAATGTGCGGTGATCTATATGCCAGATAGGATCATTTTCCACTGCGACTGCAACGCCTTCTTCGCCAGCGTGGAGGAGACCTTCCATCCAGAATACAGGCAAGTGCCCATGGCGGTGGCGGGGGACCCCGCGAACCGCCACGGGATCATACTGGCCAAAAACGAGCGCGCGAAAAAATACGGCATCCAAACCGCCGAGACCATCCACAGCGCCAAACAAAAGTGTCCCGGCCTGCTGTTGTGCCCGCCGCGCCACGGGGTCTACGGCGAATTCTGCGAGCGCATCAACGCCATCTACGAGACTTACACGGATCGGGTGGAGCGCTTCAGTATAGACGAAAGCTTCCTGGACATGACCTTTTTCGGCGGCGATGCCCTGGCCATCGCCCACCAGCTGCGAAAGCGAGTCGCGCGCGAGACGGGCGTCACGATTTCCGTGGGGGTCAGCTGGAACAAAATTTTCGCCAAGATGGGTTCGGAGTACAAGAAGCCCAACGCCGTCACGGCCATCGATCATGATAACTATAAGAGAATCCTCTGGCCCATGCCGGTGGGGGAGCTGTTCATGGTGGGCCGCACCACGGCGCAGGCCCTGGAAAAATTCGGCATACACACCATAGGAGACCTGGCGAACACAGACGAGGCTTTCCTCCAACGGCAGTTCGGCAAGATGAGCGAATACCTCCACAGCGGCGCGAACGGCCTGGATGTAGGCATCGTTGGCTTCGCGGGCGCGGGCGGCCCCACGAAATCCATGGGCAGCGGCATGACCTTTCGCCGGGATCTGACCGGCGAACAGGACGTGCGCACGGGCCTTCTCCCCCTGGCCGACAACGTGGCGGTCCGCCTGCGGCGCGCCGGGGTGAAGTGTACCACCGTGCAGGTGACCATCAAGGACACTGCCCTGAAGTCCATCACCCGGCAGAAGGCCGTGCCGCCCACCTGGCTGGCCGCCGACCTGGTGCGGGCCTGTCTGGAGTTGGTGCAGGCCACCTGGCCGAAAGGCAAGCCCATCCGCCTGCTGACGGTGACGGCGCAGCACCTGCTGCCCGCCGATGAGGCGCTCGAGCAGATCTCTCTGTTCGATATGCAAACAGGCTCAAAAAAAACCGAGCGGCTGGAGCAGGCCGTCGACGGCATCCGCGAAAAGCACGGCGGCGGCAGCATCCGCCACGGCAGCGCAATGAGCAGCGGGATATTCACACAGTGATGAACCACACGGCATTGGGCGGCATGATCGCCGCGCCTTTATTGACCTCAATGCAAGCCCATTCGCGTTCCCCGTCCGTTGCCCGGCATTGCATGGCGCCGCCGGGTATATCGGGCACGACTTCTTTTTGTTCGCTTGAGGTGTTGACCACCAGTGCCGCCCTATGGCCCCTGCCCTTCGCCGCGCACACATACAGGTCCTCGTCGTCCGCGCCTGACTGCACTTCATTGCCAAGCGCGTAGAGCGCCCCAAACGCCTTGAACGCGTAATATGCCTTGAATACGCACTTGTTGTCCGCGCTGAACAGCCCGCAGTATTCCGACAGCATCTGGCCGTCGTAGTACATGGCAATGTCGATGGAAGTCCTCTGCATGGCGCACATGGCCGCCGCGATGTTCGAAGCGTCCGCCGCCTTGCCTCTGTGCTGTCTGCCCGGGTTCCACTCGTTGAAGATGCTTTCAGCCTGCCCGTAGCCGTAGCGGTCGAGTTGCTCCCGGACATACCGGGCGTACAGTATATTCTCCTTCACGCCGGCATAGCTGTGCCACGAGAAGAAGTCCAGCGGCGCGCCACTCGCCGAGATATAATTCATAAAGTTGTGGAAAAACTCCATGAAGTACCCCACGCGCGAAGTCGATTTGGCACTTTCAGAAAAATTTGCATTTGAGAGCGCGTAGAACCCGCAGCTCGCGTAACCGCCGACCTTGATCCCGGGAAACCTGCCCTTCAAGCATCTCGCCGCGATGTCGTACAGCTCGAAGAACGCCTTCTGCGTGCCGCGCCACATGGGGTTATCCTCCGGCGCGGGCTGGTTGTCCGGCTCGTTCCAGATCTCCCAATATTCGATGCCATAATGGAAGCCCTCCGCCCAGCCCTCGTTGTAGTGCATGACAATATGCCCGCAGATCCGTGCCCATTTATGCGGGTCCGCGGGCGGGTATATGCGGTACGCTTTGATTTTGTGGTGGTTCTCAATCGTGCAGCCCAGCCGGTAAAACGGCTTTAGGCCTATTTTATCCATCGCCGTGAGCAAAGCGTCGGTAAAGGCAAAGTCGTAGGAGGCCGGGTCGTTTTCGTCGGCATTGAAATCCGGGAAAATATTTTCGACGTCCACGTAGCGCGCGCCGCCGAAGTACCCGCCGGTGTCGTGCAGGCGCGCGTAGGGGATGTTGGCCTCCTTGATTTTTCCGTAGAGCCCGCACGTATCCCAGGGAACCGTCGGCGGGTTGTTGATGGCGTGCATTGGCTTGATTTTTCCGGTGATTTTGTCGAAATCAATTGTGACGGTTTTCATTTCAAGGCCTCATATATGTCGTCGCAGCAATTGCCCAAATCCAGAAACAACCCCTCCACCCTGGAATGATACGGCTCCGCGGCCCGGCAGCCGTTCTCAAGCAGTTGCCGCAGATTGTCCAGCAGGTCCCGCGCGGTGAGGCTCAGGGGCCCAAGGCCCTCCTCCAGAGGCAAATCCAGTTCGCGATAGCCGTGCATGCCCGCCTTGAACAGATCCATATCCGGCATGAAGTGCAGGATCGGACGCTTCAGATAGGCGAAGTCGAACAGGAAGGAGGAGAAGTCCGTGATAAACACGGCATAATCGGCCTGGGCGGTCTGGGGCGGCGCTATGCTTACACGCGGGCTGCGGAACACAAAGTGCTCCTCATAAAAGCGCATGATGGGGTGCATCTGGAACTCCAGCGTGTAATCGTGCGCCTCCAGCAGGTTGGCCAGGTCCTCGCTGTCCAGGAAGCCCATCAGCTCCCGGAAAAACGCGGACTCCAAGAACATCCTGTGTTTGGGCAGCCGTTTCAGGTCGGGGGTCGTGCCCACCAGGTAATTGCGCCAGGAGGGCCCCAGCAGGATTTTTCGTTGTGGAACCGCGTCGCGGTCCATGCGCTCGAAGCGGGGCATGCCGGCGGGCAGCAGGTTCTCCTCCCGGAAGCCATAGTTCTCCATGAGGTTCCTGCGCTCAAAATGGGTGGAGATGACCATTTTGTCCAGGTTCATGCGGTCCAGCGCGTATTTCCAGGGCATGTGGGCGTGCAGCACGCCATGCTGCAAATAGATCACCTCATAGCGCAAATAGTCGTTGACATGAGCCGTCGCCAGGGGAATAAAGGTGCGGCCCTCGGCGAAGGACACCAGGACCTTTTCCGCCCGTAAGAACAGCCACTTGTGCTTCCAGCCGCCGAAGCGCAGCACATGCCGTTTGGCTCTGCCCTTGATAAACCCGCTTCGATCCCGTCTGTCGTCAACAACATAGTAGCGCTTCACGCCGTCCCGGATGGGGAAATCGTGGATGTACTGGTCGCAGGCGTTGTCCCGCAGCACGTTGGAGCAGTCGGAGTACAGCCATACGCGCGGCTGCTTGCCCAGCTTTTCACGCAGGCGCAGCGCTTCCCGTATGGCAAATACCCGCAGGGAATTGGCCAGGTAGAAGCGGCGCACTTTTTTATCCTGCGCGGCCCGGGCGGCGGGGGAGGCCTTCTCGACGAAAAACATGTTCGCGTCGTAGCGGATCTCCAGGCCCTCCCGGAACAGGCTCCTGCGCTGGTAGCGGGGCTGTATGGCGGCGTCCTGCAAAAAGCCCAGACGGCAGCCAATGGGCCGGTCCTCCAGCTCGGTCGAAAAGGAAAGCGTCGTCAGGCCTTCCAGCGGCGTCTCCAGGTGAAACCCCCAGAACCGGCAAGTTTTTACGGTCGATCGATAATAGCTCATGTGGGAAAATCGCAGGGGCAATTCCTGTTTGCCCTCCTCCAGGCTGCCCCGCTGGGCGAAGAGCCGGGGCGGCCGCGTGAAGTTGAATACCGGCGATTTCAGAAAGCCGCTGAGTTGCAATGCCCCATTCTTAACATTAATTTTTTTAATAAATAGTTCGATGCTCTTGACCGTGCACAGAAGGCTGCCCTTATGCGCTACTGCAAAATCCTTTGACCCCGCCAGGAACTCCATCGGCTCGCCCTCGTATTTCCAGCGCAGGAAATACTGGGCGTGGAAGGCGTCCACCTCCGGATAATTGAGGATGATGTTGTCGTCCACCCGGCGCAGCATGGCGCGCAGGCGTTCCTTGGCTTCCTGAAGCTTCGCAGGCGAATAGTGGTAGGGGAAGAGCATGTCCGACCTCAGCCGCCAATTGAGATTGTGAAAGAACAAAGCCTGCACGTAGGATGGGGTATTCTCCGGCCAGCGGGCGAAGAGCTCCTCAAAAAAGCCGAAGATCATCTCGAAGGCATAGTAGGCGTAGTTGCCCGTAGCAACGGCGCTGCTGACGTTGTCCCGGTTGTAGCGGTATTCCCCCTGCGCGCAATATCCCAGGCGGAATGTCCCGCTGAGGATGTTGCAGATGTACTTCTGGTCCTCGCCGGCATGCATGGCGGTGTCGAAGAGGGGGCCCGCCTCTCCAAGGTTTTTCACGCAGATATTCATGGTGGTCTGCGTGACCAGAGGGATCTCGTTCAGGTCATACACGCCGCTGTCCCGCAGATAGCGGTAGCGGAAATGGGGCCCAAGCTTTTGCCCATTTTTGTAGGTCTGAATTTTGTATGTGACCAGATCGACTTCATCATAGTGATTATCGAAGAAGTTCGTCACGCTCTCAATAGTCTCCGGTGCGAGGGCGTCGTCGGAATCCAGGAACATGATATA
>Ga0123353_10005141_pt1 | contig 17085 bp, 13 predicted proteins | sample TergutLab28metaG_3_FD_92763 | JGI IMG/M metagenome (GOLD analysis project Ga0123353, IMG submission 92763) | Labiotermes labralis P3 segment gut microbial communities from Petit-Saut dam, French Guiana - Lab288 P3 | ecosystem: Host-associated > Arthropoda: Insects > Digestive system > Gut ...
CGCACAGCAAAGCACTCAAGAGAGGAATTTTGTTTCTTGATAATATCGCGGCATTCAAGAACCATACGATCTATATCATCGTCCGAACGTTCCGGATGGTGATGGAAAAGACCCAACCGGTGTACATCGGCATCCAGGGCCAGTTGAAGGGCATCCTTATAGATGGAATGCCCCCAAGTCTTCGTTTTTTTATATTCCTCTTCCGTATACTCCGCATCATGAATAAGAAGATCAGCATTCCGTGAAAATTCAAGGTAATCTTCGTAATTACGTCCACCTTTATGATGATAGGTCAGTTCATTATCCGTTAGAAAAACAAAGCTCTTCCCGTTTTCTGCTATTTTGTACCCATTACCATGGTTAGGATGACTTAAAGGAATCGGTTCCACAGTAAACGAATAAACAGGAAAACTCTTCTGATCCCATTCTTGATAGTGAATCTGTGCCTTGGTACTGTCAATATTAATAGGGAAAAAGGGAGGTTTCATAATTTCTCCGAGAATCTCCATGATTGTCTTGCGAACCGAGAGATCGCCATGAATTTCCAAGTAATGGGATTTCTGGTAAAGCGGCTTGAAAAAGGGAAACCCAAGGATATGGTCCCAGTGGACATGAGTTAAAAGAAGGGCTGTGGAACGCTTCTTTTCCGTGATAATCCGCTGACCAAGATTGCGAATACCGGAACCAGCGTCAATGATGAGCACATCATCATTTTCAGACCTGATCTCCATACAAGTGGTGTCACCGCCATAATGGATAAACTCTTTACCACTAACGGGAATGGAACCTCTCGCGCCCCAGCATTGTATAATCATGGGTTGATCGCTCCAAAGTGAATGTAGTAAGATACCATAAATAATTACCTCTTCCCAAAATAAACCACCCAATTTTACATGGCAACAAAAACAGGATTCTATTGTAACAACTCTACGCTTACATTTCAATTTTTTTCCCGTTAAGGGAAAAGAACCACAAAGATGATCTTTGAATTTGTTCCCAGCAAAACATAAAATTCATGACATTTTTTTTAGGATACTCCATTCTGCGGCAAAGGAAAAGAACATATGCACTGCAAAAGTACCATCTAATAACCATTAAATTCTCATCCATGCAATTGTTTTTGGCAAATTTCCCATAATCATGATAGCAAATGGGCGCACTACCCGTACTACTGATTAAGAGTGATACATGACCGTACAGGTCGACCACATTTCGGAGTAAAGTTTTATGTTTATTGATTCTCATGCCCACTTGGAACTGGACGAATTTGACAACGACCGTGAAAATGTAATAAACCGGGCTCGCCAGGAAAGACTGGAAGCGATTCTTGTGGTGGGTATCAATCTTGACGATTCTTACCGCGCCGTAGAACTGGCGCACCAATATGACATGCTTTTCGCCGCCGTTGGAGTTCATCCCCATGATGTCAAAAAGATTGAATCACAAACCTACGACCGGATGGCGGAACTTGCACAGGGAAAAAAGGTTGTGGCGTATGGCGAAATCGGTCTTGATTTCTTTCGTAATCGTTCTCCCAAAGACATACAAATCAAACGGTTCGGAGAACAACTGGAACTGGCACAGACGCTGAACTTGCCTGTTATTATTCATGATCGTGATGCCCACAGGGAAACAGCCGCCATACTCAAAAACTGGAAAGGAGAAAAGCGCGGCGTCATTCATTGTTTCTCCGGAGATTACGCCATGGCCAAACAATGCCTGGACCTTGGTTTTTATATTTCCATCCCGGGAACAATAACCTATCCAAAGGCGGAAGAACTGCGCGAAGTTGTAAAAAAAATCCCCCTTAGTACGATCCTGATTGAAACGGATTGTCCCTTTTTGCCACCACAACCTTATCGCGGTAAACGTAATGAGCCGGCCTATGTCTCCCATGTAGCCCATAAAATCGCCGCAATAAAAAATGTTGCCGTTGCGGATATCGAATTACAAACCACTGACAACGCCCACCATCTTTTTTCTTTACATCGACACGAGGTTGTGTTAGCTGATCAGAAATAGTGTTGCTTCACAGAGATTCTGATTTATTGTTTCTTGAAAAAGGGGTGCCGATTGGGCTGAGATGATACCCTCAAACCTGACTTGGGTAATGCCAGCGCAGGGAACGGTGAAAAGCAAAGGCCATGTTCCGTAATTGGGGTGGCCTTTTTTTATCTGTTTCATGTGATCATATTGCCCAATCTTTTCCAAATAGACAGAAGAAGTATGACGGAAAATATTCTCATCCCAAGGCGTATTTTCATCATCTCCGGTGGTCCAATGCCACACACACACTTTTTACGGACGCGCGTTCAGCTCCAAAAGCCATTCGCAATCATATGCGCCGATAGCGGCGCTCTCCATGTGCTGGCCGAAAAGTTAATTCCCCACGCGGTAATTGGCGACATGGATTCATTACCCGCCGAAACTTTACGGGATCTCGAAAACACTTCCTGTCAGATTTTCCGCTATCCCTGCCATAAAGATGAAACAGACACGGAATTGGCACTACGGTACGCATGGGAACAAAACCCTGATGAAATTGAAATCTACGGTGCTCTTGGCGGGCGTCTTGATCACGCCCTGGCCAATATTTCTCTCCTTGTTGCTTCAGCCCCCAAAGGTATTTCCACTATCATTGTTGATGAACATAGCGAACTATCCCTTGTAACCTCAAGAACAGAAATCAGGGGCCATGTGGGTGATATCGTTTCTCTTTTTCCCGTCACGCCGGAAGTAACGGGTATTACACTGGAAGGCTTTGTTTACCCGCTGCAAAATGCCCGTATGGAGATTGGCAAACCCTACGGTACTAGCAACATCCTTACGCAGGAAGTGGGGATCGTTTCTATTGCCTCGGGATATTTACTGGCCATTCACATGGATAAAGAAGATGTTTCGTTAGAAAGGGAGTAAAAAAGTGAAAATTGCTCGCATATTAACTATCGCCGGATCTGATTCCGGTGGTGGTGCCGGTATTCAAGCCGACTTAAAAACTATCACCGTTTTGGGAGGCTTCGGTATGAGCGCCATTACGGCCCTGACGGCCCAGAATACCTTGGGTGTCCATGGTATTTTTGATATTCCTCCCGATTTCGTCGCCAAACAGATTGACGTTGTTGCCCATGATATTGGTATTGATGCTGCTAAAACAGGAATGTTAGCTCAAGGAAATATTTTACAGGTTGTCATTGATAAAATCCGTGAACATCACATTACAAAGTTGGTTGTCGATCCAGTCATGGTCGCCAAGGGAGGCGCTCTCCTGGTACGGGGAAACATCATGGAGATTTTAAAAGAGCGGTTGATTCCTCTGGCTTACGTCGCTACTCCCAATATTCCCGAAGCGGAAGTTCTGACAGGAAAGACCATTAAAACGAAGAAAGACATGGAGGAAAGTGCTTGCCATATCTATCAGATGGGGGCCAAACATGTAGTGATTAAAGGTGGGCATTTGGATGGTGATGCCCTGGATATTTTTTTCGATGGCCGGAACTTTCATGAATTTCACACAGCAAGGATTGACACCCCTAACACACATGGAACGGGATGTACCTTTTCCGCTGCTCTGGCAACAGGTCTTGGTCAGGGAAAGAGTGTCCTGGAGGCTGTAACGCTGGCAAAAAATTATATTACGGAGGCCATTCGTTATTCCCTCGATTTGGGAGCTGGACATGGTCCTACCAACCACCTGGCTCCGATCACAAAAGAGCGGAAAGCATAAAATTTAGGACTGCTCCGAATAGAAATGAAGGTAATGTTAATGTTCGTACGATGGATATGATTGGTGCTTTGTTAGAAAAATCGTTTGGGAAGCGTATTAGTTTGCTCATTTTGACAGCCTAATTAAATTGGAGAGAAAATATGGCAACGTTAACTGCTTTTATTTTTGTTGGGACCTCACACCCCAATCATGGTGGCATTAATCCAACACACTATATATCTTTGTCAGAAAATGATCGCCCTTGTCTTATTTTAAGAAACGTTGAGAATAATCAAAACATAATAAGAATTATCCCAACTGTTGATTGTATGATTGATGACATATATTTTATGATTTATTCATTCATCCTAAAGAAAAATTATACAAATTATGATTTCAACATGAAAACAATGTACGATCTATTTACTGACGAGGAACGTGAATTAATATATAACGAAGTAAAAACTGTATTAAGTGGAATAGATATGAAAGTCGTATTTAATATATTAGATGGAAGTACTTTATTATATAAATTAGATAAAATAAAACAATATCCAAATGATTATGAAATTACAACTCCGATATTTCGTAAAGAATATAATCAATGGTCTGGAAAAACTGAGAATAAAGAGGATGACAAATGAGATTGTCCAATAATTTAATGGAAATTTTTGATATTGTTACAAAAATAAACAGGAAAACTGAAAGCGAATATTACACTGATAAATGTGAGTATTATTTTAATTCCTTAGAAAATATAATTAACTTCAGCATAGATAGTGCAGATAGCGGTGGTAGATTAAGTCCCCGTTATCGAGAGAGGAGAAATAGAAATATACAGAGAGAAAGGAACATAGATGTACCAATAGCACAAAAACTGTCAGAAATAATTTCGCATCTAACAAGCGGTGAAAATCAATCAATTATTGAAGATAAATACGTTAAGGAATTGATTGATTTTGAACCACATATCATGCATGATCAGGTATTGGCAAGAAAAAGATACAATCCAAGTAGTATTAGTAATGAACTAAGAAGGGAAGCATCAATTAAACATAGGAGTTTTATTGAATCATGCAAAAGAGGAGATAGAAATCATACTATTATTAGCAATTTATGTTCCTTATTATATGTTGTGCGAAATAATTTGAAGCATGGTGGAAAAACCCCATATGGGCCGGATTTACATAAAGCAGAAAGAGATGAGCGTATATGCAAAGCGACATTCCCTATTTTAGAAATGATAATTGATATCCTTTTGGAATATCCGTCACATAAATTGATTTGTTATGGAACTTTAAGGAAAGGACAAGCTAATGAAAATTTCTTGAAAGGCGTGAATGAGGATAGTATAGAAATAAGTATATTTGGATCTATTGAACTGGACAACGGGTTACCATATTATAAATCTGGTCTAAAGGATGAAATATCCGCAGAATTAATTAAAAATAAAGATTTATATATGGATTTTGAAAAATTGGATAAATTTGAAGGGAAATCATATAAAAGAATATTAGCACCATATAAATTAGATAATGAAATATTTGTGGGTAATGTTTATGTGGACAACAGAAGATGACTTTATGTGCAGAGCATGTACAGGGATAGTATTGGGCTCACAGCAAGTACCATTATTTGAATCCTTTGAGGAAGCTATTACAAGCGAGGTATGTAATTCCCTTTAATAAAGACAGGAGATTATTATGACGCAGTTAGAAAAAGCACAAAAAGGTGAAATTACAGAAGAAATGAGCCTGTGTGCTTTGGATGAAGGTGTTTCTCCCCAATTCATCCAAGAGGGAGTAAAAAATGGAACCATAGTTGTGGTTCGCAACCAGAATCACCGTAACGGACACCCCAGCGCCATTGGCCGCGGGTTAAGAACAAAAATCAATGCCAACATCGGGACATCCCTCGACCGGTCTGATATTGAATTTGAACTGGAAAAAGTCAAAATATGTGCCGAAGCCAAAGCCGATGCCGTGATGGATCTGTCCACAGGAGGTAATCTCCGTCACATGCGTCAGGCTGTTATTGCCGCGTCACCCATGATCGTTGGCACTGTTCCCATTTATCAGGCAGCAGCCGATGCCATCACCGATGGCCGCTCTATTATGGACATGACGGAAGACGACATGTTTTACGCCATTGAGGAGCATGGAAAAGACGGTGTAGATTTTATCACCGTACACTGCGGTGTCACCAGGCACAGTGTGGCATGTATTATCAACGAGGGGCGCATTCTGGGCATTGTCAGCCGGGGGGGATCCATTTTAGCGCGTTGGATGGAAGCCAATGATCAAGAAAACCCACTGTATAAGAATTATGATCGCCTTCTTGATATTGCACGGAAATACGATATGGTCCTGAGCTTGGGGGATGGTCTCCGTCCCGGATGCATTGCTGACGCAACGGACAGAGGACAGATTCAGGAACTTATTCTCTTGGGAGATTTGACAAAAAAGGCCCGCGACCGTGGTGTTCAGGTCATGATTGAAGGACCTGGGCATGTTCCCCTCGAACAGATAAAAGCCAATATCCTGCTCCAGAAAAGGATCTGCCACGGAGCGCCATTCTACGTACTAGGTCCTCTTCCTACAGACATTGCTCCCGGATACGACCATATTACCGCCGCCATTGGCGGAGTCATTGCCGGAGCGGCCGGCGCCGATTTCCTCTGTTATGTAACTCCTTCGGAACACTTGCGCCTTCCCACCCTTGATGATGTTCGTGAAGGCATTATGGCGTCCCGCCTGGCGGCCCACATCGCCGATCTTGCCAAAGGATTACCAGGAGCCATGGATCTTGATTTGCGGATGGCTCACATGCGTAAAGCCTTTGATTGGGAAGGACAGATCAATTTATCCATTGATCCCGTGAGAACCAGTTCATGGCTTGAAAAAAGTGAAAGCGCCAAGGAAGAGGGATGTACCATGTGTGGCGAGTTATGTGCCATAAAGCTCGGAAAAGAGAAAAGTCATCGTATGATTTGATAGAGGCAAATGACAGCGCCACATATGAAACATTCCTGTTTTTTTCCTTTTCTTTTGATCTGTCTCGCTGGTTTTTCCTTTTGGGCCTGTGTGGGAAAACACACCATACCTCCAGAAAAAGAGAGAGCAGAAAGCAGCAAGTCCTTACCTAAAATGGCCTACACGATTCAGGTGGGCGCCTTTGCCAAAGTGGAAAATGCCGCCCGCTTGGCAAAGGGATTACGCGCACAAGGATTAAATGCCACCTACTATGCAAGCGATCAAAATCTATACCGGGTTCGCTTTGGTAACTACTCCACCAAAGAACAAGCACACAAAAGAGCAATAGAATTACAACAATCAGGAATTATTGAGGAGTTTTATATTGTAGCCCCTGATACCTATGCCGTATCACGCCAGCTTCAATATGGCACATCATACATAAGAAGAGAGCTTGTAAAAACAGCGGAAACGTTCATCGGTCTTCCTTATCTGTGGGGTGGGACGTCCTGGGAGAAGGGGTTCGACTGTAGCGGGTTGACCATGACCGTTTATCAATTAAACGGCTTGGAGCTTCCCCGACATTCGGGACATCAATTTCAGGCAGGCGCTTTTGTTTCCATGAGCAATTTGCAACCAGGAGATCTTGTTTTTTTCCATACCCGCCGTAAAGGCGTCATCAGTCATGTGGGTATATTTATCGGCAACGGATTATTTATTCATGCTCCCAGCGAGGGGAAAACCATTCGTAAAGAATCTTTGGCTGCCTCCTATTATAAGGCACGCTACGCAGGCGCGAGAACATACCTCTGACGTGATAACCGTCAATCAATGTACGATATTTTAAGGAAACACTGGTTAAACGCTCCTGTGAACAATCGCTACGCTGCATGGTTCCCGTAATCCAGACTAGCATATTGATTATCTCGGTTATTGTGCTACGTGTGTTTTATCTCGCACGGCCCATTTAAGGAACATTTCCTTATGGTCATGGAAGTAAAAAAGTATATTCATTTCTCCTTGACCAGGTTTTGCCTTTTTAGTATACGGTTTTGCGGTTGCTGGGTCTTTTCAGAGGGTAGTTAATCATTGTATCTTGCGATTAGAGGCAGTTATAAAAATCGGATCTTTGTGGTGCTATTTTTCTGCTTTAAATTCTTATCGTGAAACAATTCTGAGGTCAGTACATTCGATAAAGTGCACTGTGTTGAAAAGCTGCTTTCTGTTACTATGAGATTTTGTTTTGACACTTCCGCCGTATTGGTTTTCGTGAGTTTTTGTCAGTGCCAAGACGAAGACAGAGAAAGATAAACTTTCTCACCAGAATTTCGCAAGGAGAGGTTTGTCCTTATAAAGGAGTTAAAAATGGAACAACAGGATCTTAGTTATGTCGATGAAGTGTTGGATAAATTTCAAGGCAGGAAAGGGACTCTGATTACCGTGCTGCAGCAGGTTCAAGCGCAAAAAGGATACCTTGAAAAAGAAGCCTTGGAGCGTGTGGCGAGGCGAATGGGAGTGCCGACGGCCCGTATTTACGGAGTCGTCACTTTTTACGCCCAGTTCCGCTTGACCCCTGTTGGGAAAAATCTGATTCGTGTCTGCCATGGAACAGCGTGCCATGTGCAGAATGCAGACGGTCTTACAGAGGCATCGGAAGGCGAGCTGGGCGTCAAAACAGGAGAAACGACTTCTGATCTTCTCTTTACAATTGAATCAGTGGCCTGCCTTGGATGTTGTAGTCTTGCGCCTGTGATCATGGTGGGAGATAAGGTTTATGGTAAACTTTCGACTGATAAGGTTCGCAAGGTGATTAAAGATTACAAAAAGAAGGAGGCAGCGCAATGAGAATCCTCCGTATTGGTTATAATTCATGCGGAATTGCCGCAGGAGCGGAAGAAACGCTAAATAAATTGTATGAGGTACTGAAAAATAATACAAACTTCACCATTAAAAAAGCGGGATGTAATGGAATGTGCTATCTGGAACCCGTCATTGATGTGATTGAGAAGGATAAGGTCTACACCTACGGTTATATGACCTTTGATAAGGTAGATAAATTCATCGAAACCTTGGAAAAGGGAGAGCACATTGATGACTGGATTGTCCTTCACCCAGATCATGCAACAACGCAGAGTTCTTATCAAGATAAACAGGTCAAGGTTGCCACGAAAAATATTGGTGTCATAGATCCGGAAAATATTGACGATTATATCGCTGTAGGCGGATACAGCGCTTTGCAAAAAGCGATTAAAATGGATCGCCAACAAGTTATTGAAGAAGTTAAGGCGTCTGGTTTACGTGGTCGTGGAGGAGCAGGATTTTCATGCGGTATGAAATGGCAGTTTGCCAAGGATGCTCCGGGAGACGAAAAATATGTCATATGCAATGGAGACGAGGGGGACCCTGGAGCTTTTATGGATCGTTCCACCTTGGAAGGTGATCCCCATGCTGTTATTGAAGGGCTGACCATTGCGGCCTATGCTGTGGGCGCCCAAGCTGGTTTCTTCTATGTTCGCGCTGAATATCCTTTGGCTGTAAAGAGGTTGCGCCTTGCGATTGAGCAAGCTGAGAAAAGAAAATTTTCCGGGGGAAATATTTTAGGGACGGACTTCAGTGTTCAACTTCATGTCATTGAAGGAGCAGGCGCCTTTGTATGCGGAGAAGAAACGGCCCTTATTGCCTCCATCGAAGGAAAGCGTGGTATGCCGCGAACAAGGCCTCCATTTCCGGCAACTCACGGTATTTGGGGTAAGCCGACCAACAATAACAATGTTGAGACCTATGCCAATATTCCCTACATTTTACGGGAAGGAGGCGCAGCCTTTTCAAAGTACGGAACAGAGACTTCCAAAGGGACAAAGGTGTTTGCCTTGGCCGGAAAAATCAATCGTGGCGGTATGATTGAAGTACCAATGGGCATTACAGTGAATGAGATCGTCAATGAGATTGGTGGTGGGATCATTAATAATGGCAAGTGTAAAGCCGTTCAAATGGGAGGCCCTTCAGGAGGGTGTATTCCTGCTCACCTTCACGATACACCCATTGATTATGAGAAAATCATGGCAACAGGAGCGATTGTTGGCTCCGGTGGTATGGTTTTCATGGATCATGAGACATGTATGGTAGATATTGCGCGTTATTTTCTCAGTTTCACTGTTGAGGAATCATGTGGAAAGTGTACATTCTGTCGTGTTGGCACAAAGAGGATGCTTGAAATCTTGGAGAGAATTACTGCGGGGAAGGGGCAAGAAAACGATATTCCCCACCTACAGATGCTGTGCGAATCTATCATTAAAGGATCTCTTTGCGGATTAGGCCAGACAGCCCCCAATCCAGTTTTGACTACGTTGCGTTACTTCCAGGAAGAATATGAGGCTCATATACGTGATCGTAAATGTCCGGCAAAAAAATGCAAGGCTCTGATCAGTTATCATATCGTGGAAGAAAAATGCACGGGGTGTACCCTGTGTAGTAAAACGTGTCCCGTTGGTGCTGCTACAGGAGAACGCAAAAAACTTCACCATATTAACGATGCCATTTGCACCCGTTGCGGGTTCTGCAAGGATGCGTGTAAATTCGACGCAATCGTGGTCGAATAGGAGGAATTATGACAATCAAAGTAACGATAAATGACAATGTGTACGAGGGAACACAAGGGGAAACCATAAGAGATGTGGCCAAGCGAAATGGTATTGGCATTCCTGTCCTTTGCGACCGTTCACAGATAGATCCCTTTGGAAGCTGCCGCCTGTGCCTTGTGGAACAAGAAAAGGCCCGCTACCCTGTTGTGGCCTGTGCAACCCCTATTTTTGACGGTATGGTGGTAAACACGGATACAGAGCAGATTAAAGCCCTTCGTAAGCTCGATATTGAACTTATGTTTTCCAATCATTTTGCTGATTGCGTAGCTCCATGCAATATGACGTGTCCAGCTGGAATTGATATTCAGGGCTATGTGGGTTTGGCCGCTAACGGCGAATACGCCGACGCGGAAAAGCTCATAAAAGAAAAGGTTCCCTTCCCCGGTGTTTTAGGAAGGGTTTGTCCTGCCCCTTGTCAAAAAGAATGCCGTCGTAATCTCATTGAAGAGACCGTATCCATTAAGTTCATCAAACGATTTATTTCAGATAAAAATTTTGAGACAGGAAACCGTTATATTCCTCCTGTTGCTAATACTTCAGGAAAATCCGTGGCTATTGTTGGCGCTGGTCCCGCCGGTTTGTCATGTGCGTATTATCTGGCTCAAAAAGGGCATAAATGCACCATTATTGAGAAACTACCCAAGGCAGGCGGAATGACCAGATATGGGATTCCTGATTATCGTTTGCCTCAGGATATGCTTGATGCCGAGATTGATGAAATCCGATCTTTGGGGGTGGAATTTTTGTTCAACTCTGCCTTGGGGAAAGAGTTTACTGTTGAAGGTTTAAGGAAATCATTTGATGCTGTTTTTATCGCCATCGGTGCCCATGTCAGTAAATCCATGGGAATTCCGGGAGAGGAGCTGGAAGGAGTTTATCAGGGAATCGATTTCCTTCGTGAGGTAAAACTGGGAAAGAAATTTAACCTTGGGGAAACAGTTGTGGTTGTTGGCGGCGGCAATACGGCGATTGATGCCGTAAGAACATCCATGCGCCTGGGAGCCAAGAATTGTTATATCGTTTATCGTCGCAGTCGTGCGGAAATGCCCGCTGATCCCATTGAGATTCATGATGCGGAAGAAGAAGGTGTTCAGTTCCATTTCCTAACCAATCCCATCAAAATTCATGGCAAATCCTGTATGGACTCCATAGAATCAATTCGCATGGAATTAGGTGAGCCCGATGCTTCGGGGCGGAGGCGCCCGGTTGAGTTAAAGGGGTCTGAGTTCATGATCAAGGCAGATACAATCATCATGGCTATCGGACAGGAACCCGATGTTTCATGTATTGGTGCTGATTCCGGCATCAATACCACTTCCTGGGCAACATTTATTGCTGATGAAAATACGTTTCAAACAGATGTGGCCGGTGTTTTTGCTGGTGGTGATGCGCTGCGAGGGCCTTGTACCGTTGTGGAATGCATTGCTGATGGGCGTAATACGGCAACACAGATTGATCGTTTCCTGAAGGGGCGTGAATTCGCAATTATTTCTAAACCTTATACCGTCCAGAGAGCAAAATCATTGAAAGATATGGCGCCCTTTGAACAGGAATGGAAAGAGCGCTTTGCCGCCGAGCCGCGTGCGGAAATGCCCATGTTGCTACCGGGGGAGCGTGTTAAAAGTTTTATCGAATGTGAACTTGGTTTTATGGAAAAAGAGTTGCAGCGGGAAGCAGGACGATGTTTGGAATGCGGTTGTTTCTCTCAATTTGACTGTGAGTTACGTCAGATAGGATCGACTATTGGTGCTGATCCAAATGCCATGAAGACCGAAGGTGAACTGCGCTACGAACCCGATCAGCGACATCACTTTATCATTAAGGACCAAAACAAATGTATCCTATGCGGAGCCTGTGTGCGGGCTTGCGATGAACTTCGCCATGTTGGTGCATGGGGTTTTGTGGATAGGGGCTATACAACGACGGTGCAGCCCTCGTTTGGTGTTGCTCTCCAGGAAACAGATTGTGAAAGTTGCGGAACGTGTGTGCAAACTTGTCCTACAGGTTCTCTTGATGAAAAAGTCCCTGGCATCAAATCTGTTCCTGAAGATTTGGTAGAAATTCCCGGAATATGTACCTTTGATGGTTTTGGTTGTTCCCTGAGCATGGGAACGGTTAATGGCCGGCTTGTTTCTGTGAAAGCACAAGATAATGGATCTAATCATGGCCTTCTGTGTAAATATGGCCGCTATGGAACACGCTACATTAATAGCCTGCCCCGCATTACAGAACCCATGAAATGGGATAAGGATATTCTGAAACCAATTTCTTGGGAAGAGGCCCAACAGATTCTTGTAACCGGTGTGCGGCGCATCAACGGCAAGGATTGGGGAGTTTATGCGGGAGGGCGCCTAACGTTGGAAGAATTGATACAAACTAAGGCATTTGTTGATAAAAATCTGAATGGTGCTTTAAAATCATCCTTTTCCTTTGATTCAATGAGTGTAGGGAAAGTGATTGGGGAAACGTTTGGTACGATGGGTTCCCCTTGGGGCTATGGGGAAGTTGATCAGGCGGACATGATCCTCACGATTGGCTTTGACGATGATGATATGATGACCATTTTGGGTGTTAGAATCCGAGGAGCCAAAGGCAAGGGCGCCACCATTTATGGTATCGGTCTGGAAGCGCCTAATAAAACGCAATTCGCTTTTGATGAATATAGTATTGCTGATTCAATGGCGGCAACATTAGCCGGCTTCTGCAAAGCAGTTTCCGGTCCAAAAGGGAATAAAACTCTGTTTGGAGATCTTGATCTGGATGACTACAGTACGGATGATACCTTAAAGGCGTTCACACAGGCGAAAAATCCTGCCATTGTTGTGTCGGGTAAGGTTGGACGTGCAGCGGCGCAATGGGCGGCTAATTTGGCGGTACTTAAGGGCTGTCCCATTCTTTCTCTATCTTTGACGCCTAACGAACAGGGACTTTTGGAAATGGAATTCTCCGAAGATGTGGCGGTACGGAAAGGCTTGTTTATCTTGGGTGAAGATCCTGTCGGCTGTGCGATGAATGAGATGGAAGTTGAGGAGATTATCGGAAATGCAACCTTTGTTGTTGTCGCTGATGCTTTTTTCACTCCCACCTGCGAAAGAGCAGATCTGATTCTACCCTTGAAAGTATCAGGAGAACGATCCGGATCATTCTTGTCGAGCGAACATTGTTTGAACCATTTCCCCAAAGGATTAAAGGCCGAATATCCATGCCTGTTTGATAAAATTCCTGAGGTAGATGTAACCGAGAAACTGAATATCATCACAAAGAAACTGGTTGCTGGTGATCCGTCAAATATAAAAGGTAAGCCGCGTCATGATAGTATTGAAGATTCCGAAATTCGTTATGTAAACGGCGCTGATTATCTGAGCACTCAAGTCAATTGGGAGTTTGAACAGATGGGACTCTGATCTTGTTTGCTATAAATACTGTAAAACTTTTTAAGGGATATCTCGTTAAGGAGCGGGATATCCCTTTGGGTTTGTAGGATAAAATAGATTTCCCAATTTCACCTTTTCTGACAAAATCGATAGCCGTTACTTCCAGAGTGTAAAAAACTATTATCATAATAATTTCCTTTTGGGCTTTTACTCCGATGGGCAGAATAACCGATGTTCATCCGCAATCTCTTTCGCTGTTTCGCTCACGTTAATAACCAACTATATCATATCGCTGATTATAGCATCTTGCTTAATGGGGGATAAAGTGCAATGCGCACGAAGGGCAGCAACCGAGATATAGCTGAGGTTACGCACCGTGTAACGTAACGATTTGCTCGCAGAGGCATTTAATTAGTGCGTCATTCACCTGCACTGCCATCTTTCCGGGGGTAATTCATGCCTCTACAGAAGTGCGGGTAGGGGGCTAATAGGGACAACAAGCAGGTCTCTTTTTATAAAAAAGGCCGATATTCGTTTCATAATAAAACGGATATCGGCCCTTATCTATTGCAGTAAAAAAACTCTAGTGTGCTTCCTCCATAGCTCCGGCAATATACATCATGGAAAGGAGCACGAAAACCAACGACTGAATAAAGCAGATCAAGAGCTTTAGAATAAGAATAGGTAGAGGAACCAAAAAGGGAACAAGAATGAGCAATACGGCCAAAACAATATGTCCACCCTCTATATTACCGAAAAGACGGAAGGTCAGAGAAACCGGCCGAGCAAAGTGGCCAACAATTTCAATAGGAAGAATCAAAGGGGCCAGCCAGGGATTTGGCCCTATAAAATGTTTAAAATATTTTATTCCATGCACCTTAACACCAATAACATGCGTTAAAATGAAGACCGTCAGAGCCATACAGGCATTGGTGTTCAGATTGGCCGTTGGCGATTCAAATCCTGGAATAAGACCGAGAAGATTTGATACCAGAATGAATAAGCCGATTGTGGCAATAAGGGGGAAAAATTTTTTCCCATGCTCTCCCATGGTTTCAAGAAGAAGGTTATTTAGCGCACCAACAATCACTTCCATGAAATTCTGAAGTTTCCCCGGATAAAGTTCCAAGCGACGCGTGGCCAAAAAAGATAATACACCCAGTAGCAAAGCAACCAAAATTGCGTAACTTACATGAGTAGGTATTGAGGGAAACGTAAGGTGTAGAAAGGATAGAGCATGCATCTTTTATTTAACCTCCTCCAGACAGTTTTTTTTTAATAAGGTTACAACAAGTGTAGTTAATAGTAAGTTAACAATGACAACTGAAAGTCCGAGAAAAACTCCCCGAACATCAACGTGATTGTTCGTTACAACGAAAAAGAGCACAACAGCGATAACAGCCAATCTTATGTAATACCTAGACATCACTAGGAACTTTGCCGTTCCGGTAGAGTGGGAAAAAACACCCTGTAAACTCCGATAAATCCAGTAAAAATTCACAATACTGACAAGACCGCCTAACAGAACGCCGAGGGTAAACGCAACCGGCATACTGGCCATACTAACCATAATCAACAGTGCCAGGATAGCCCAATTGATAATCTCAATTTTCTGGTGGAGGGGGTCTTTTTTTATGCGACTCACTTTTAAGGCCATCAATAAAGAATGGTTCTCTGTTTAGCTTTTTAATTAAAAGATAGACATTACGAAACCCTGTAAAAACACCCACAACTGTAAGAAAGATCGTAAAATACGGCGCTGTACCCAACCTGTGATCAATATAGCGCCCAAGATAAAGCCCACCTAAAATCACAATAACCATAAAGATGCCCACACTGCTTGCATGAAACATCTGGGCGATAGATTTTTTGATCTCTTTATCCATCAGGTACGACCCCATAACACAGGAAAAAAGGCAAGTCAAACAAAAATACTGCCATCATGATATTACATTAGCTACTATCACACAGAAAAAATAACAGACAGTTATAGAAGCTATAATGCCTTGGAAATTAGCTACTTTCACCATGCAAGGATAAATCATTCAAATCTGTTTGCTAAAGGAAAGAAGCACATTATCTTTTTTGTACAAATGAGGGTTGCCTATCCAAAGATCGTATGGCTTGAATATGGGCTTAAAAAATTTTGTATTGATATAGCTGATATTATACTATATTAAGATATATAAAGGTGGTGTAGGTACTTTGAGCACGTCATTTAAAAACTTCAAGAACGGAGGATATCATGACCCAAGGAAAAGATGCGAATTCCGGATACAAGCTTGATCGGCGAGATTTCATTAAAGGCAGTATGGCTCTCGGTGTCGGTGCGTTGCTGACTCCTTTGAGCATCCGTGATGCGGATGCTGCTGCTCAGCCTCAAGCGAACACTGACAAGAAGACAGGCGTTATACGCGATCTGCAAGGATATGTCCAGATTCTTGATAAGGAAGGCCGCCTAGCCAGGGTCCGTACCGAGGTGGACCTGAAGCACGAGCTTGCCGGTGTGGCCAAGCACTTTGAAGGTAAAGAGGTGGTACTTTTTGAGAAGGTACGGGGCTATGATATGCCTATTCTCATCGGCCTAATGTGGAGTCGGAAAAATGTGGGCGCTCTTTTTGATGTTTCGGCTGAAAAGTTGCCCTTTCACATTGGCGATGCCGTAGGTAAATGGCTACGCAATCCCTCTGACCCGGCCGTGGTGCCGGTAGTCGTTGGTGATGCCCCGGCTCAGGAACTGCGTATCAACCCTGTGGATATCACTAAGCTCCCTGTGCCTGTGTTTGCCTTGAATGACGGTGGCCCCTATCTTGGCAACAGTGTAGTCATTGCCAAGGATCCGGATACTGGTCTGCGCACTCACTCCATCCATCGTTGCATGGTCACCGGTCCAAATCGCATGACCTTCCTCCTGGATATGGGCCGCCGTTTACGAGACTACTATGAACGGGCGGAAAAACGGAACCAGCCGCTGGAAATCACGACTAACAACGGAGGGAATCTTCCGTTTTCCATTTCCTCTGCATTTCCCAGTAGAGTGGTCCCTGCGGGTGCGGAAAAAATGGGTATCGCCTCTGCGTTGCTGGGTGAACCCGTGCGGCTTTGTAAAAGCCTGACAGTGGAACCGGAAGGCTTGGCCGACGCGCAATTCATCATTGAGGGCGAGCTTCTTCCCCACGTGCGAGAACCAGAAGGACCATTTGCCGAAGTGTCAGGTTACTACGCCCACAAAGATAACCGTTGGGTGGTGAATGTAAAAGCCATTACCCGGCGCAGGAATCCCATTATCCATACCCTCCTGTCCGGTGCGGAAGTATATAACTACGTAGGCCTGACGGCGGAAGTGGCTGTTTTCCGTAGTATTTCCGCTCAGGTGGAGGGAGTCAGCAACGTAC
>Ga0123353_10005142_pt1 | contig 17085 bp, 16 predicted proteins | sample TergutLab28metaG_3_FD_92763 | JGI IMG/M metagenome (GOLD analysis project Ga0123353, IMG submission 92763) | Labiotermes labralis P3 segment gut microbial communities from Petit-Saut dam, French Guiana - Lab288 P3 | ecosystem: Host-associated > Arthropoda: Insects > Digestive system > Gut ...
ACTACCCTGTGCCCTACGCCGGCTATCTCGTCCATGGATTTCACAACTCCGTATTTGGGGTCAACAAGGGCGTCAAGCACGTGTCCGATAGCTTCTTTATGATCTTTCATCGGCGTTACCAGCTTGTGTTTTTCCTCGGCGCCTATCTTCTCATGAATGATCGCGGAACCGTCGAGGCCGATCCTCTCCACAAGGCCTTTGGCCATCAGATATTCGCCCGTCATGTCAAGGACCTGATATTTCAGCGAAGAACTCCCACAGTTTATTACCAGTATTTTCATTCCCTTCTCCTCCGTTACTATAATAGAAATTTCTGTTCCTAACTATACATTATATAGAAGCCTGTGATGTTTTCAAGTCTTTTTACCTAAAATTTATGATGGGGCGCCACCGTGTAATCACTGCGGCGGCGTATATCCCCGCCGGAAATCAGGTTGTATATATCGCCCGCAGCGATATCGTACCTTAAAATTTTCATCATCTCACCAAGGCTTCCGGCCTGTTTGTTTATATTGGTGACGACCGGTACCTGCGGGTCCCCCGCCTTTATTTTTTTCAACAGCGCCGCCCCTTTTTCGTTGAATGCGAGCACTCTGGTATAGATAAGCCCCGTCTTTTCAATTTCCCAAAATTCTTCGGAATTTAAACCAAACAGCGTGTGGATGAGCAGCCTCTGTATCCTGGTCCTCGTATAGCGTTTTGACTTCACCCGTGAAATGAGGGCCTCCAGGCTGTCACAGCCGCGTATTTCTTTCAGCAGTTTGCTCTCAAGCCCTTCGCCCGCCGACAGAATTTTTCCCAGTTCCCCTTCGTTTTCCGTAAAGATTTTCGCTGAAATCAGAAGAAAAAGGGTGTTAATCATTTTATTAATATCGATGTTATATTTTTTTATAAACTCAAAGCACTCGCCGGGCACATAGTCCCCGATGGTTTCCGCGCTTTCCGTCTCCGCCAGGCGGCGCCTGATGGCCGCCGCGCCTGCGAATTCGCCGTCGAGCTCAAGGGAATTGTCGCCATGCCCTTTCCTCTTCACCGTGAGCGGGACGATTTGGCTGTCCGTCAGGGAAAGCTGCTTCAAATACTCCGCTGCCAGGATATTGTTCGGGCTTTCAAGGAGCGCCGACGTTTCCTCTCCAAAAATATCCATTACGGCCAGCGCCCTCGCCCTCGGGAACGAAACGCCTCTGTCGAGGTGTTCCTTCAGGCTTTTTTTAAAGTTTTCCGTCTCCGATGTTATCGCACGGGCGGCGCCCGTGAGTTCCGTTAAATCGCCCGATTCGCTTCCGAACGATATATAGTCTACGCAATTAAGGCCGTTCAGGATACGAACCGCCCCCCGCGCAAAGAGTTCCGCGTTATTACAGGCATAGATGAAGGGTAGCTCAAGGGCCAGGTCGATACCGCAGCCGACGGCCGCAGCCGCCCTTTCCCATTTGGACAGCATCGCCGCTTCGCCGCGTTGCACAAAATTGCCGCTCATCACGGCAACGCATACGTCGGCTTCCGACAATAACTTTGATTCGGTAAGATGATAGAGGTGCCCCTTATGAAAGGGGTTATATTCGGCGATGATACCTAATACTTTCAATCGTCGCTTTCCATCTTGGTCCTGTACGCCATTTCCTTGATTTCGTTGCGGTTGTCCGTCAGGGTAGAGCCGATCGATTCAAACGTCTTCTCCAGGTTGCTGAACATGTCGCCAAAATACTGGGCGTTCAGGTGATCCATTTTTTCCTGAAAATTGAACAATATGCTGTCGATGTAATCAAATGTGCTCATCTTCAGATGCTTCACGTTTGATTCCGCCATCCTTATTATTTCATCCGCCCTCGCCTTTGCCTTGATGATTATTTCATCGTTTTCAATGAGCGCTTCGGCTTGCCTCTGCGCGTCCAGCAGGACGGTCTCATACTCCCTTTTTGCTTCGTCCAAAATCCGCTGCCTCTCGTTTTTTATCCATTGGGCCTGCTGTATCTCGTCGGGCAGTTCAATCTTTATCTCCTTAATGATCTCCAGAATCTCTCCTGCGTCGACCATTATCTTCCCCGTCAACGGGAACCCCGATGCGGTGTCGACTATTTCTTCCAACTCATCAAGCAATTCCAAAACTTTCATCAGTCAGCGTTCCTCCTTTTACGTTCCATTAATTCAAGTACTCTATCAGGCACAAGCCCGCTTATGTCTCCGCCGAGACTAAAAACCTCATTGATCATGTTGGAACTGATAAATGAGTAGCTGGGGCTTGTCATTAAAAAAATTGTCTCCACATTATTCTTGTACAGCCTCGCGTTCATCTGCGCCATCTGAATTTCGTATTCAAAATCCGTTATAGCCCGAAGGCCCCTGATAACCACGTCAAAGCCGTTGTTGTTGACATAGTCCGCAAGGAGCCCTGAAAAGCAGGCGACCTCAACGTTATCGATATGAAGCGTCACGGACCTGATCATTTCCTTCCTCTCGTCCAGCGTAAATTTCGGTTGTTTCGCGGGATTTGAAATCACTCCTATGACCAGCTTATCGCACTGCCTGGCGGCCCTGTGTATTATGTCAAGATGCCCGTTTGTGATGGGGTCGAATGAGCCTGCATATACAGCCTTTATATCCATGAGCGGTCCTCCAAAATATCGTACCTGATTATCTGAAGTAATTCTAACACACTCCGTTATTTAATTCAACATATAATGATACCAGTACCGTGCCATATTTTTTCTCTTTGATCTTAACGTATTTTAGGATGTTATCGGGTAAAGCCCCGGAAACGCCGTGTTCGACTACAATGACGCCATCCGCCTTTAAAGCGTCGCATTCATATATTTTTTTAAAGCACGGGATAAAAATATCTTTTTCGAAGGGGGGGTCCAAAATTATCACATCCGCTTTTTCCGGTATCTTTGACAGCGCTTTGCCGTAATCCCCCGGAATTATACAGCACTCGTTTTCTGCGCCGCAGAGCTGGATATTTGATTTCGTAAGCCTTATGCTTTCGGGCGAACTGTCGCAGAAATAGCAAATTTTCGCGCCGCGGCTCAAAGCTTCAAGGCCAAGCCCACCGGTTCCTGAGAATAGGTCGACGACTACCCCGCCGTCAAGATAACTACCGATCGTCGAAAAAATCGCCTCCTTAACCTTGTCTGTCGTCGGTCTGATAGAGTCGTCTTTTGGTGGGTTGAGTTTTCTCCCTTTAAATTTTCCCGCTACAATACGCATAGTCGCTTCCTGTTCCTCGTTTTAATAATGAGTGAATTATACCACTGTCATTTTATTAAGTAAAGGGCGTTATAAAGGAGACGTCTCTCGTCATGAGACGTCTCCTTAGTTCTTCATTCATCTTAGCAACAGCAAATACGGTTAATAATCACTGATTGCCAATCCATAATACTCTTCCGCTTCATTTACGATATCACGCATCGCTTTCTCAGCGCCTGCCGGTACGTCAAGCGGTTTATGCTTCTGTAGCACTGCCCTGGCTTCGTCGTATGCCCGTTCGGTTATACTTGTGGCGCCGTTTGCTTCCCAGGCCTCGCGCATACTGCGATCGAACATTTTTGGGCTGGACAATTCTTTGAAATGTTTCAATGTATGCGCGTGGGATACATATTCCCCCGCAGCCCCTATTTCCTTGATAACATCCAGCGCCATATTAACGTCGTCGATCACAATACCGCCCAAAACTTTCTTCAGCATACGTATCATTTCAATGTCCATGATAAATTTTGCGTAATCCCAGATGATCCCCTGGTCCAACATTCCGGCGCCATAGATCAGATTAGTCCCTGCTAATGCTGCCATGGTCGCGGTTAGCGTTGCTTCATGGGTAGACTGGGCATCGGGCAGATGGCTGTCAGCCTATCCGCCTGCCGCGAATACCGGTATTCGATAGAATTGAGCCAGTTTTGTCATGCTGACGCTCATATGGGCTAATTCCGGCGTGCCCACCGGGGAAGTACCATTCTTCAGGTCGAACCCCAGGGATGAGCACCCGTAAATCGCTTTGGCCCCTTTCACTGTGAGCTGCTGCAAAGTTAGCGCTGCCAGAACCTCGCAATTATGGACCACTACCGCTCCGGCGATGGTAATCGGCGCCGTTACGCCGGACATCGTCATGGAAACAAACCAACAGGGGGCGCCTCCTTTGGCGCCGGTCATAATAACCTCCGTTACATCCTGATTCAACAGCAGAGGGCTGTTCTGACAAACGGTGGTGGAGTATATGGGCCGTTCCCTAAATTTCTCTTCGCCACCCTGGGCAATATAAGCCAGTTCCAGCATTTTACTGCAATTATAGCCGCTATGGGAGCCGATGAAAGAGTGTTTGCTTGTGTTTAAAAATATTTTTTCAGCGTTATGTATCGTCTGGACCTCACCAAGAACGTCATTACAGCCGCAAGCCCGCTCATTACAGCTTATTTCCGGATAAGCGTCCACGATGCGGGTTATCTCAGCCAAGTCTTTTCTGGTGGTAGTACGCAGTTCCTTGCTTTCCAGGTCGATGATCCTTAAAGCTTCACCGAAATTTGTAAAGCCTACGCCCGTCCCCGCCAGATAATCGTCCTGAGGTTGCCGTCCGGCCAGATTGACTACCGGCGGCGCGCTTCTTATTGCGTCTTCCACCACATAAGCCGGTATCTTTACGATCATATTCTCTTCATCGATCTCACAGCCCGCGCCGGCATAAATATCCCTGGCCTCTTTATGGTTTACTTTTACTCCGGTATTCGCCAAAACGTGCAACGTCGCTTCATGAAGCGCTTCGATTTCATTTTGCGAATACATGTCGATGCCCATGCCGCGCAGTTCATTAAATCCTGCTTTTAAAGTTTTCACGTCCGCCCCCTCCTTTACTCTTCACTGATCGTTACGCCGTAATGGTCTTCTGCCTCATTGACTATCCGGCGTAATTGTTTAAGTATGCCCTCCTCAAGGGGAGCAGGCTTGTAATTCAGATAAAGGTCTTTGGCGGCGTCATAGGCGCGTTCAGTGATATCTTTGCCGCCGTTTGCTTTCCAAATATCATACATTTCCCTGTTGATCAGCTTAACCTGGCTGTGTTCGGTCCGGCAACGCTTGAGGGTGTGCGTGTGACTTAAATATTCGCCCGCCGGGCCGATTTCGTCTATGACATCAAGTGCCAACGAGGCGTCATCCGTGCTGACCCCTTTCACCACATGTTTTATCATGGCGGCAAATTCATTATCCATCACCAGTTTGGCATAATCAAATGTAATGCCCAGATCCAGCATGCCCATCCCATAAATGACATTGGCCCCTGCCAAAGCCGTAAGTAAGGAAGACATTGTGGTTTCAATACCGGCCTGACCGTCGATCACATGGCTGTCCACCTATCCGCCGGCAACAAAGCTGGGCAGATTATAGTATCGTGCCAACCGGGAAACAGCGGCGCTGTACATACCGATTTCCGGCGCCCCCACTGAAGCCGTTGCCGTTCGTAAATCCATAATTGTGGTGGAACTGCCGTAAATTACTTTTGCGCCCCTCTGTGTAAGCTGAGACAAGACAATGCCTGACAATACTTCCGCATTATGACAGATCAGCGTCCCGGCCATAGTTACCGGCGTTGTCGCCCCTGAAAGCGCCATGGATAATATGTTGCAGGGCGCTCCCATTCTGGCGGCTACTATTATCACCTCAGAAGTATCTGGATTCAAGCAGAGAGGGCTGTTCGGGCAGACATTCGCGGTATAGATAGGGCGCTTTCTGAATTCATCCGCCCCGCCCACGACCGCCTGAGCCATCTCAATAATTTTAGCGGCGTTATATCCGCTGCAGGCGGCAATGAAGCTGTGCTTGGTAGTATTCTTAAATATTGCCTCCGCGTTATGTATAGTTTGCACTTCTACCGGCACGTCGTCGGCGCCTACGGCCCGCTCGTAGGTTTCCAGATTCTCCATGGCGTCGCACATTCTCGTGGCGTCCTCGACGTCCTTTTTCGTGCTGCCGTGCCTATCACGAGTCACTGGGTCCACGACCATTGTGCCTTCCCCAAAGTTGGTGAAACCGACATATGGCCCGCAAAGATAATCGCTCTCGGGGACACGACCTGCCATAAGGACAGTGGGCGGCGCACTGCGCAGGGCGTCTTCCACAATATATGGAGGGATTTTAACTATCTGTTTTTTCCTGTCGACCAGACAACCGTTGTCACCGAAAATATCCTGCGCTTCCTGGCTGATCACCCTTACGCCCACGCTTTGAAGCACCTCCAGGGTCGCACAATGGATGGCAAAAAGCTCGTCTTCCGTCAGAATATTGAGGCCGATTCCCCTGATTTCTTTGTAGCCTGCTTTTAGTACCCCAATCATTTTTCGCCTCCCACTTTCGATTCATATTTCACCACAGGGACGGGGGCTTTCTGATCGAAAACGCCGGCAAAGTCTTGTTTAATAGACTTGAACAGTGAAATATTCAAGAGGATCGCGATAAACGTTATAGGAAACGCCACGATGATGGACGCAGTCTGCAAAGGCTTCAAACCTCCTAAAAACATCAGCACTAAAGACACGCCGCCCAAGACTCCGACCCATAACAATCTGTTCCATCTGGCCGGCTGTTCACTTGGTAAAATTTCTTTGGTGCAGGCAGAGGCCATAACATAAGCTGCCGAATCTAAAGTCGTCGCCCCGAAAATGAATTGCAGTATAAGGAAAACGGGCACAATAAGCGCCGGCAAAGGCATATTGTAGACTATTTCCACCAATGCCAGGTTATTGCCTAAATCGGCGGCGATCTGTGAAATCGGCGTTTCCGCCGTAAATTCGGTATGCAATGAAAATCCACCAACGACGAGGAATACCAGGAAACAACCTAAAGATCCATATCCGAGCTGGCCAAAAATAATGCTGCGTATCGTGCGACCCCGTGAGACCCGGGCGACCCAAAGGCCCATAAATGGGGAATATGCCAGCCACCAGGCCCAGAAGAATATAGTCCATCCCTGAGGCCAACCCGTTTGACTGATCGGGTCGGTATTGAAACCCATCCTGAAGAATTCAGATAATTCTAGCCCAAAGCCGTTAGTAAATGAGTTTACCATGAAACTGGTCGGGCCAAAGACGAGTACAAGGGCCAGGAAGAAGAAACACAGATACACGTTAGCGTTGCTCAACACTTTGATCCCTTTGTTCAAGCCGCGGAATACGCTTATGGTAAAAATCGCCGTTAAAATCAATATACCGATGGTATTCAGGGTCATCTGATTCGGCTCCAGCGGTATATTAAAGATTCTGGAAAAGAAACCGCTGACCATTGGCGTAGATAACCCCAAACTGGTGCCGACGCCGCCGATCAGGCCAAATAAAACAAACATTTCAATTAATTTTCCCGGCCACCTATACGTCCATTTACCGAGTATCACTTCACACGCGGTAGATAACCGCAGTTGGGGAGTTTTCCTCACATGATGGGAATAGGCGATAGGGATAGTACAAATAGTATATAATGCCCACGGCATCAATCCCCAGTGATAACTGCCATAAATACCGGCCCACTCATAGGCCATATCGCTGTACGGATCCACCCCAAATGGGGGTCCGGCTACGTAGTTGATCGGTTCCATCAAGGCCCAGTAGAGTACGGATAAGCCGATACCCGCGCAAAACATTAAGCCGGCCCAAGTCAACTCATTATATTCTTTTTTCTCATCGGGCTCGCCAATAACTATTCTGCCGTATTTACTGCTTGCCAGCCCAACTAAAAAGACGAGGACGCCCATAGCAAACCACAAATACCAGGCCCCTGCCGTCCCTAAAGTCCAATCCATTGCCACTCCCATCAACCTTGCCGTAGAATCCGGATAAACAATACCAAAGAACGCAACAACCGAGGCCACGACTAAGCATGGCCATAATACGCCATGGTCAATGTGTAATTCACGTTTTTGTTCATTTTCGATATCCATAATTTACCTCCATTTCTAGACAGTTAACTCCTTTGCAAGCTCTACAGCCGACCCTGCGTCGCAGGCATAATGCGCTTGAATTTGTTTCGCAAAATCGTCATTTACGGGCGCTCCGCCGACCATAAACTTAACTTTGTCCTCCAATCCTTCTTTTTTTGCTGCTTCGATTACTTTACCCATCTCCGGCATGGTTGTCGTCAGCAGGGCTGACATACCGATGATGTCGGCGCCGGTTTCTGTGAGCGCCTTGACGAATTGTTCCGCCGGAATATCTATTCCGATGTCAATTACGTCAAATCCGGCGCCTTCAAGCATCATAGCCACGATCTTTTTCCCGATATCGTGCAGGTCGCCTTTAACAGTCCCTATAACTATCTTCCCTTTCTTGTTAGTGTTTTCGGTTTGCACAAGCAGCGGTTTTAACAGGTCATTTCCTGCCTGCATGGCTTTGGCGGAGGAAAGCACCTCAGGGATGAACATGTCGCCTGCCTTAAACCGTACGGCTACCACATCCATCCCCGCGACCAGCCCATTATTCAGAATATCATTGGGAGGCGCGTTCAGTGCAAGCGCTTTTTCTACGAGGGAAACCACATCGTTCGATTCACCTTCAATAACGGCAGCCTGCATACTTTTGAATAAGTCTTCCATAATTTTTCTCCTTTCCTACTTATAAAAATAATTTAGAGCGGTATATTTCCATGCTTCTTCGAAGGGCGGGATTGCCTTTTCGAAGCGAGCATATCAAACGCGTTGATCAGTCTCTGCCGCGTTTGCGCCGGCTCAATAACGTCATCCACAAAGCCCATTTTCGCGTAGGTATATGGATTGTAAAACAACTCCTCGTATTCTAAGATTTTTTCCCTTCGCTTTTTTTCTGGGTCTTCCGCCGTTTCTATATCATTCTTAAAAACGATAGCCGCCGCGCCGTCCGCCCCCATAACGGCAAGCTGCGCCGTCGGCCATGCGAAGAGGATATCTGCGCCGATTTCCCTGCTGCAAAGCCCATGGTAGGCGCCGCCGAATGATTTACGCAACACGATCGTGATTTTGGGCACCGTAGCTTCGGCATAGGCGTAAAGAAGCTTTGCCCCGTGCCGTATTATTCCCCCGTGTTCCTGCCGCACTCCAGGTAAATATCCCGGGGTATCGGCAAGCGTCAATATTGGGATATTAAATGCGTCGCAAAACCTGACAAACCTGGCGGCCTTCCCGGAGCAGTTCATATCCAGGCAACCCGCTAAAACTTTGGGCTGACTTCCGATCACTCCGACCGTATTTCCGTTTAAACGTATGAAACAAGTAATAATATTTTTTGCATAAAGAGGCATGATATCGAAATAGGCCCCGTTATCAGCTATTCTTGAAATGACTGAGTACATATCAAACCCCTTTGACGCTTCTTCAGGTATAAGCGTATCGAACTCGGGTATCGATCTGTTTGAGCCGTCACCCGTTTCGTACACCGGGCATACTTCCTGATTGTTTGACGGGAGATATGTCAACAAGTCTCTTACTGCAAGCAGCGTCGTTTCATCGTCTTTCCCTATATAGTGCGCCACCCCACTGACTTTATTGTGAGTAGCGGCTCCACCGAGTTCCTCCGATGTGACGTCCTCTCCCGTAACAGCCTTTATTACTTGCGGCCCCGTAATAAACATCTGGCTCGTCTTGTCGACCATAAAAATAAAATCCGCAATTGCCGGCGAATATACGGCCCCGCCAGCACACGGCCCCATTATTACCGATATTTGCGGTATGACCCCCGAGGAAACCGTATTGTTGCAGAAGATTTGCCCGTATCCCGACTGTGCGTTTCCGCCTTCCTGTATCCTCGCCCCCCCTGAATCGCAAAGCCCTATGATCGGCGCCCCCATACGCAGCGCCATGTTTTGTACTTTTATAATTTTCTTTGCGTGGCTCTCTCCAAGCGAACCGCCGAACACGGTAAAATCCTGCGCGTATACAAAAACGAGTTTCTCATTGACCGTTCCGTAACCCGTTACAACCCCGTCGCCTGATATTTTTGTTTTTTCCATTCCAAAGTCATGGCTTCTATGCGTTACAAATGCATCTAACTCAACGAAGCTATTGTGGTCAAAAAGGATACTTATACGTTCGCGTGCGGTAAGCTTCCCCCTCAAATGCTGCGCGTCAATTTTTCCCTGCCCTCCTCCGATACCGACCCGTTTTTTCATTTCTCTGAGAGTATGTAAATTATCCATTCCCGGCCCCCGCTTGTATTTATAAAATTTTATTCAAATCTTTTCCGGATTTCCGTCGGAAATATATCTTCTTCCAACGGTTCATAATTCGCAATCGGCTTTGACACATATGTGAAATTGAGCAAATCCCTCCACGTTGCATTATGCGATATGCTGTTATGCCCCCATGTGCCGCAACCTAAAGTCATCGATTTGGGAAATCCGTTTTCCCATGACCCGCTGTTAGAAAGGCTCTGCGGTTGGTTCACACACATTTTTGTGACTTTCATACGAAGGGCCATCTTGTCTATCTTTTCATCGTCAGTTGTATGTATTCCGCAACTGTGCCCTTTTCCCATATATTCAAGGATGGCTTCCATTTTGTTCAATGCGTCTTCAAACCCTTGTGATTTTATAAGTGTTGTTACTATAGACAGCTTTTCGCCCGTGAATGGGAAGCCTTGCCCCACGCCTCCGTTTTCCTCAACGGCGATGAACTTTACGCCTTCCGGAACGTCCAGTCCCGCAAGGCCGAGTATTCTCTCGGCGCTTTGCGCGATTATATACCTGCTCAGGTTATGGTTTTCCGGCCATTCGGGCCATAATGTCTTTTTGAGTGTCAGCGCTTCGTTTGTGTTTTCTTTTATTATTACGGCTCCCTGCTTTTTAAGCGACTCAATAAATGCAACGTAACAGTGCTCCTCAACGATAATATTGTTTTCGGTCGAGCAGCTCGTCGCATTGTCGAAAGTCTTTGAACGCATTATCATATTCGCTGTTTTATCAAGATCCGTACTGCCATCGACATACGTAGTGGCATTTCCCGTCCCGACCCCGATCGTAGGGGTACCCGAACTGTACGCGGCCCGCACCATAGGTGTGCCGCCGGTGGCTAAAACAAAATCTACCTGTTTCATCAATTCGCCTGAGCAGTCTATGCTTACATAATCCGGTTCAATCGGAATGACTAAATCTTCCGGGGCGTCAAACATGGCCAATATTTCACGTAATTTTTTAGCCACGAGCATATTTGTTTCAGCACCCTTCGGATGAGGCGCCAAAATAATGGAATTCCTCCCTTTCAGACATTGCATCGTCTTGACGACCTGAGTCGCTTCGCCGTTTGTTATCGGAATTATTGCGCCGATAACCCCCATAGGCTTTGCATATTTGCTCATTCCTGTCATCTCATTCTTTTCTACCAAACCGACAGAAACGCCGTCTTTAGTTTCGCAGTATATTCCTTTAACCCTGCCATACATTTTTATTACTTTGTCGCCCTCTTTTCCCATGCCCGATTCGTTCACCAGCGATTTTGAAACCAGCTGTCTGAATTCAAGCCTTGAGCAACCGTATGCAATCGCCGCTAATAATTCGTCTACCTTAGACTGATCGTAGTTTTGCGCTATATTTTGTGCCTTTCTTGACCTTTCAATAAGATCTGAGACGTATCCCTTGTAATTTATATCCATATTGCTCCCTCTCGATTATTTTCAACTTTAAAAAGAGTAATGTGCACAAACCATGCCAATTACTCTTTTTTTTGAAATCATGAAATTGCAGAACTGTTGCCGTTACGCTTATGCGGGTTCTGATGCGGCGGTGCATCGTAAGGATGCATCATCGCATCATGGTATCCGCGCGTCTATGGACCGGCCGGCGTGATTTTGTATTTCGCCAGCTTTCTTACTACCGTAGATTGGTTGATACCCAATGCTTCGGCCACATGTCTGGTCGTTGCATATTCCGTAACAGCGTCAGACAATATTTTTTTCTCAGTCAACTCAAGTGCGTCTTTCAAAGTCATCCCTTTAGTAACGTCGGCAAACAAAGGATAGTTGACCTTTCTGTATACGTAATCCGGCAAACTGTCAGGAGAAATCACGCTGCCGTTCGTAGTAAGGACAAGCCTTTCCATCATATTTTCCAATTCCCTTACGTTACCGGGCCAATTGTACTTGAGTAAAATAGCGGACGCATTTGAATCCATAACTTTATTCAGGTTGAACTTTTCATTGTTTTTCTTTAAAAATGTTCTGAGCATTATAAGGACGTCTTCCGGTCTTTCCCGGAGCGGCGGTATGTTGATGGGAACGATATTCAAGCGATAAAAGAGGTCCTCGCGGAATTTCCCCTGCGCTACAAGTTCTTCGAGGTTTTTGTTTGTAGCTGCGATTATCCTCACGTCGATCTCTTGCCTTTCAAGTCCTCCGACTTTCTGGATCTCCTTCTCCTGTATGACCTGTAAAATTTTCACCTGCATATTCAGCGGCAATTCACAAATTTCATCGAGGAAAATAGTTCCCTTCTGCGCGACTTCAAAAAGCCCCTTTTTCCCTTCCTTCCTCGATCCCGTAAACGCCCCGCTTTCGTATCCGAAGAATTCCGATTCCAACAGGTTATCCGGGACCGCGCCGCAGTTTATCCTTACGAAGGGGTAATTTTTCCTGTTGCCGTTGTCGTGTAAATATTTCGCTACGACCCCCTTTCCCGTACCGGACTCGCCGGTGATCAGTATTGTGGTATCGATATCCGCGAGCCTCCGTGAAAGGGACAACAGATCGTGCATCACCTGGCTGTTTATCATAAGGCCGCCTGAAGAAAAATCCTTCTGCTCGGTGAGTTCAATGAGTTTGCTTTTCACTTCCTGCAACTCATTTTCCAATTGGACCAGCTTTGTAATATCGACGGAAAATGTGACAATGCGATAAATATTATTGTTTTCATCCCTCAGCGGCACGCCTGAAGTGAGCAGTTTTCTACCCACTCTGTTTTCGTGGATGATACTTGTGCGCTCTTGTGCTTCAAGGATTTTTTTGGTCAATGAAGGGGTGAATATCTCCTCCTTTTCAAGTTGATCCATATTTTTGCCGATAATATCCTCCCGCTTTATTTCATACAATTCTTCAGCCGACTTATTCAGCCACTGCCCGTAACCTTTGCTGTCGTCAATAAATATAGCGATGTTGATATTATCAAGGATTTGAACAACTTCGTCGGGCAGTTTTTCCATTTTCTTCATCTTACCGTACCGTCCTGATGTAATCCTGCAGTTCCTTTTCGACTTCTGGGAGCAAGTAAGAATCCGGCGCTGCGGCCAATCTTTCCTTATATGCCCGGTTAGCCCGAACGGTAATATCTTCAGCGCCTTTAGAGAACCAGTCTTCATAAGAGCCCCAGTGAGATACGCCGGGCTGAAAAACACTGCGGCAATTTTTAAGGGTATTATCGTGCGCTATAAAGTTGCCACCATGGCCGATTTCCCCGATTAATTGCACTCCGAGATCCTCTTCGGTGAAATTGACCGGCTTTGATAAATATAAGGCCCTCTTGAGGATTTCTTCGTCGATTATCATTTTCTCGTATGATATTGTCATAATGGCGTCCAGCACACCCATAGTATGAGCGATCATGTTGCATCCGGCCAGCACCCCCATAAGCACATTTTGCATGGTTTCCAGGCCGGCCTGGGCGTCTACCGTTTTGGCATCGCACATTCCGGCATTTATGCGTGTAGGTAAATGATAGAAATCCCGCACCAATTGGATATTGATAATTTCGTGAAGCATTTGATCCGGAGTGCCCGTACAATATGCGGCATTTTTCATGTAGGCGAAAGACGAGCCGATAGCGGGCAATACCGGGGCGCCCGGTTTGATCAATTGAGTTAAAACAAGTACGCCTAAAGTCTCCGCGTTGACCAAGGTAGTTATGCCAATGGGGTTAAGAGGCCCGCTGACACCGCCGATACTAAGCGGAGCGGGTAAAATTATCTGATTCCTTTCAACGTATTCGATCAGGGTTGAAATCTGATCGTCCGCGATAGAAAGAGGCGACTTGGGATTGATGCTCAGTCCCATGATATGGCTGGTTTCAAAGATATCGTCCTCGCCAAAGGCAATCCTGGCCATTTCAAGCATCTCGGCCGCCCTTTTCCCGCCGCAGACATGGCCGTGAATGGGTTTATCTGTATTTTTCAGTATTTCAAACTGCATATCAAGGGATTTGCTATCCTGATCGATATCGCAGGCGTCGACGGGCGAAAAACCAACCATATCCACGACATCGCTGCTTTGATACAGCTTCTGGATATTGATGAAATCCTGTAGGCGGCCTTCACGGCGCCCTTGTTCTATATCCTGGATATAAACGGAGCCGCCGCCGGGTTGAACTAAGACCCCTTCTCCCACCGTAACAGAGGCAGTCTCCTTCCTGGCCCGCCATTTGAAAGTAGATGGACAGGTTTTCAAGGCGTCGTCGACGTCTTTTTTCGTGAAGAATACGGTTTTATCGATTACTTTGAAACCATGCGTTTTAAATATACCCAGAGCGTCCTGGCTGTGAAAAATCATTCCGGTTTTTGCCAAAATCTCTACTGACGCCAGGTGGATCCTTTCCAAATCCTCATCTTTGAGTAACTTGAGCAATGACATTTTTCTAGTATTCATTTCTACAACCTCCTTAAAGTACCGGTTCAAACTGTTTATCTATTCTTTCTTTTATCCCCGCATGGGATGGCATGGAAAGGTCATTGTCGCTTTCCAGTAAATTCTTCGCCTCTTCCCTGACGGTTTCGAGGATATTCATGTGCTTCAGAAGGTCGGCGATCCGAAAGTCGGCGAGCCCGTGCTGCCTGATTCCGAATATGTCCCCCGGCCCGCGCAGCTTCAGGTCCATTTCCGCTATTTCAAACCCGTCCGTGGTCCTGACCATCGTATTCGCCCTCTCCGCCGCTAATTTCGAGTCGCCCTCCGTTATCAGGATGCAGTATGAATCTTCGGCGCCGCGCCCCACCCTGCCCCGAAGCTGGTGCAGTTGGGCAAGCCCGAACCTTTCGGAGTTTTCGATCAGCATGATGGACGCGTTCGGGATATTTATGCCCACCTCGATGACGACGGTCGAAATCAGGACGTGGATATCGCCGTTCCTGAAACCCTCCATTATCCCGTCTTTTTCCTTTTGCTTCATCTCCCCGTGGAGCAGCGCCACGTTGAATTCGCCGAACCTGCTTATCAGGTCCTTATAGATGCTCTCCGCTGAGCGGGCGTCGATCACGTCGGAGTCGTCTATCAGCGGGGCGACCACATACGCCTGCTTGCCCGACTGTATCTCCCTCTTTATGAACGCGTAAGAAGCCTCCCTCTGATCCGCCCCCACGGCCCTCGTCACCGTCCGCCGCCTGCCGGGCGGGAGCTCGTCGATCACGGAAATATCGAGGTCACCATAAAGGATCATGGCGAGGGTCCTCGGGATAGGCGTCGCCGACATCACGATCACATCGGGCCGGGCGCCCTTTCCCGCCAGCAGCGCCCTCTGATTCACCCCGAACCGGTGCTGTTCGTCCGTTATGACGAGACCTAAGTTATTAAAAACCACATCCTCCTGAATTACCGCATGGGTCCCCACCAATATCCCCGTTTTCCCATCGGCCAAAGACGCGAGGGTTTCCCTTCTTTCTTTCTGCCCAAGGTTTCCCGAAAGGAATGATACCTCTATGCCAAATGGCGAGAAGCTGCGCCTGATGGTGTCGTAGTGCTGCCGCGCAAGCAATTCCGTCGGGGCCATCAAAACCCCCTGATACCCGCTCATGCACGCTTTATAAAGGGCGGCTTCGGCCACAGCGGTCTTGCCGCAGCCTACGTCGCCCTGAACGAGCCTGTTCATCAGCCGCCCGGACTCCATATCGCCCATTACCTCGCCGATGACCCTGGACTGCGCCCTCGTCAACCTAAATGGCATTTCCGATATGAATTCGCCTACATCTGCGTCTTTTGAAAATCTTATCCCGCTTCCCGTGGGCCCCCTGGATATTTTGACGGCCATGAGGCCCGCCTGTAGAAGGAACAGTTCATCGAAGATCAGCCTGAATTTCGCTTCCTTCAATTTCTGCCCGTCCAACGGGAAATGAATATTTTCCAGGGCATACCCGATGCTGCAGAGCCTGTTTCTTTCCATGATTTCGGGCGGCATATACTCGCACACCTGGTCCAGAGAGTCCAGGGCGGCGCGCTGCCATTTCCTCATTTCAAGCTGTGAAATGCCGGCGGTCAGCGGGTATATGGGGATTATGCCTTTTTCCGCCCCCCCGTCCGTCGTCATAAATTCGGGATGGATCATCTGTTTCTTCCCCTCGTCCGCCGTTATCTTTCCGTAGAAGAAGTATTCCGCGCCCTGCTTGAATGTATTTTCCAGATATTTCGCGTTAAAAAAAACGACCTCCAGCGAAGCTGATCCGTCGTCCACCAACAATCTCAGCACACGCTTCCGGGCGTAATATTTATTGTTTTTTATCAGGAGTGCCACCCTGGCCCTTATTAAAAATGCCTTCCCGGGGGTAAGGCTGTCTATCTTTACCGTACTCCGCCTGTCCTGATAATCCCTCGGATAGAAATATAAAAAATCCTCGACCTTCTCAATGTTAAGCCTGGCGAGCAAGCCGGCTTTTTTTTCGCCGATCCCCTTTATCTGTGTAACACAATCAGAAAGTCTGGTCACCTCTTTACCTCAATATTCCTTCGCGTCATTTGCTGCTTTGAAATCATCCCTTTTACTATAACCGCGACGCTGTCCGGCTCAAGCCCGGTCAGCTCTTTTGTCCTGCCATGGATTTCATTTATCAGGTTGTCGGTGACCATGCCGATGCTGGTCCCGAAATCTATTACAACGTAAATCTTAATATTGAGCCCTTCGCTCCCCATGGTTATTTCCATGTTGTTGATCGCTTCGGCGACGCCGCGCTTCCTAGCCGGGCCCGGCGTTTTGCCCTTTTGGTTCGATATCCGTACCCTTCCCTTGAACTTCCTGACGGATTCGATCACGATCCTGCCGATCACGTTTTTTGAAAGCACTATGGTCCCGTCGGGGGTTATCAATTCATATAACAAATCAACCGCTCCTTTCTGTTAGATGGCGCGGTTGATTTTACCGGAGCGTATGCATCTGGTGCATACATTTGCCCTTCTTACT
>Ga0123353_10005143_pt1 | contig 17076 bp, 15 predicted proteins | sample TergutLab28metaG_3_FD_92763 | JGI IMG/M metagenome (GOLD analysis project Ga0123353, IMG submission 92763) | Labiotermes labralis P3 segment gut microbial communities from Petit-Saut dam, French Guiana - Lab288 P3 | ecosystem: Host-associated > Arthropoda: Insects > Digestive system > Gut ...
CGCAACGCCCGTCAAAAAGGCATCGACTGGCGCTTCACCACGGCCGACGCTCGAATAAAACTAAAACGACTATACCCACAAATTCAATTGTGATGGCCTACTAGTGGCTTACGTTCCCTCGAACCGGTGGTACGATTTAACCATCGAGTAAACGAAAAAAGGAAAACCATGACACACGCATTCAACGGTCTGGGCATGCATCTGGGGAATTTGTCGCGGTTGTCGGCCGCCCGGACGCGGTCGATTTCGGCGGAGAATCCGTCGGGCCAGAAGGGCGGCGGCGGCAGGCATTGCGATGCGACCCACGGGCCATCCAAGGAGTTGGGTCAGGGGTGGAAGGTGAGGCCTTGCGTGGGCATCGGGCCCGGCGAGACGCTCACGTTGGCGGAGATCGACGGGCCTGGCGCCATTCAGCAAATCTGGATGACCCTGGCCGCGGGCAGTTACCGTTTTGCGATTCTGCGGTTTTACTGGGACGGCGAAACCACGCCGTCGGTGGAAGCGCCCTTCGGCGATTTTTTCGCCAGCGCCTACACGAGCTACCAGACGTACCGGCCGATCAATTCGCTGGCCGTGTGCGTGAATCCCGGTAACGCGTTCAATTGTTACTGGGAGATGCCGTTTCGAAAACATTGTCGCGTCACGCTGGAGAACATCGGGCCCGACGCGATGACGATTTTTTATCAGATCAACTACACGCTAACGGACGTCCCCTCCGACGCGGCCTATTTTCACGCTCAGTTCCGCCGGACCAACCCGCTGCCGTACAAGGATATCTACATGATCGTCGATGGTGTCCGAGGCCGGGGGCAGTATATCGGCACGACCATGGCCTGGCAGGTGAACAACAACGGCTGGTGGGGCGAGGGCGAGATCAAGTTTTACCTGGACGGCGACCTGCCGGATGGCGTTGTAGGGCGCAACGTGCGAGAGCGCGGCGGATCGTGTTTCCCGACGATCTGCGGCACCGGCACGGAGGATTATTTCTGCGGGTCGTACAATTTCGAAAACAAGGAAACCAAACAGTACCAGGAGTTCACGAACGCCTACGCCGGCCTGCCGCACGTGGTGCGCCCCGACGGGACGTACCAGTCCAACACCCGTTTCAGCCTGTATCGCTGGCACATCGTGGACCCGATCCGCTTCGAGGAAAACTTTGCCGCGACGATCCAGTCGCTGGGCTGGCGCTCCGGCGGCCGATATCTGCCGAACCAAGACGACATGGCCTCCGTCGCATTCTGGTACCAGGCCGAGCCCCACGCGCCATTCCCTGTGCTTCCGGATAGGGACGGGCTGGAGATTATTTAGGTTTACACCCGGTCCAGTTTCCCCGTCGCCGGGTCGATGATGAAGCCGTGGACGTGGATGTCGGCGGGAATCAGCGGGTGGTGGCGGATGAGGTTGACGGTTTCCTGGACGGACTCCTCGGCGCTGGCGAAGCCCTTGAGCCAGGTGTCCAGGTTGATGCCGCAGCAGCCGAGGAAGTCCAGTTTGTCACTCGTAATGCCCCGGTCGGCCATTTTGCGGACCAGTCGCGAGGCCTCCATGTTTTGCATGCCGCAGTCGTGATGGCCGATGACCATGATCTCTTCCACGCCCAGCTCGTATACGGCGATGATGAGGCTCCGCATGACGCTGCCGAACGGGTGTTTGATGACCGCCCCGGCGTTTTTGATGATCTTGATATCGCCGTTTTTGAAGTTGAGCGCGGCCGGCAGAATCTCCGTCAGCCGCGTGTCCATGCAGGACAGCACGGCGATCTTCTTGTTGGGAAATTTCGTCGTCAAGTAGTCGTAGCCTTCGTACTGCTTGTTCTCCACGAAGGCCCGGTTGAATTCCAGAATTTCGTCAATCCGTGACATCATACACCTACTCGCCCAGCATGTTTTCCGCCAAAATCAGTTCCAGTTCGCCGCGGTGGTTTTCCGGGTCGTAGTAGCAGTCGAGCACGCGGTCCATCGGGAGGCGTGAGAGACGCTGGTTCATGATTTCCAGCACGCGGATGTTGTTTTTGACCGCCTGCACGGGCGACATGCGCTCGGGGTTGATGTCGATGCCGATGAACTGTTTGTACCCGGCCATTTTCAGCGCCAGCAGTCCCGCCTCGGCCTGGTCCCATTCCACCACGCCGGTGTTGAGGTCCTGGTCGTAATTGCCCAGCGGCTGGCTGTTGAAGTGCGGGTGCGACATTCTGCCTTCGCGGCAGATTCGGGCGAACACGAACGGCACGTCCTCGTATCCCATGCGGATGTGTCCGATTTCCGGCTGCATGCCGACCAGGCAGAATCCGTCGTCCAGCAATTTTCGGTTCACGGGATTTTTCAGTCTGGCTTCGACGTCGCGTGCCAGCAGCAGGGCGTCGGCGGAGGTTCGGTAGATGTTGTTGGGGACCGGTTCGCAGGGTTTGGACTCGACGCGCACCATGACGCCGGGCACCTCGTCCATCGCGTCGGCGAGGGCGCCCTCGAAGTTTTCCCACATCTGGCAGAACGGGTGGCCGTAGGGGTAGGTGTATCCGTCGATGCCCGGCCAAAGGCCCACGGCGTCGGCGTCGGCTTCCTTGACGAGTTCGAGGCACTCGATGATTTTCTTCGTGGCGCTGTCGCGGACTTTGGCGACCGGATGCGACAGCGAACCGAACTCGAATTCCTTTTCGTGAAAGGCCGTCCCGCCGATCTGCGTGATGCCGATCCCGGTCTCTTTCCGCAGCTTCTGGTACAGGTGCAGATTTTCGGCGTTGATTTCCCAGCCGATATGTCCCTCGACGGCCTTGACGCCGGCGTCGGCCAATTCGTATACCATGTCGAGACGCTGCCCGATGGTGGTGGTTTCACCGTATTGTTCGTGAAACCGGTTTCCGGCGGCGGAGAGATACCACATGCCGACGCACGGTTTGATTTCCAGCGTGAAGCTGTTGAGGTGCTGGAGCATCTGGTCTTTGTTTCGGAAGGTTTTCTGGTAGCGTAAATCCTGTAGGGCCATGTGACAGGTCTCCTTTCGAGCGTCACGGTTAGTAGAACTCAAGGTTGATGCGTCACATCGTCCGTTCTCTCGCTCGCGCTGGCAACAATATTTAAGTGGTATTCCGAGGCGATGCTTTCGGCGATGTTATTCATCCATTGTGCACGTTGTGCCGGCGTCATGTCTTTTGTTTCCTCGTAAATTTCAAGTCGGATACGGTCGATTTCCTGCTCAATCGTGTTAGGCGTCTTCATTTTCGACAACCTCCATTGGAGAAAAAATTTCAATCGGGCGATACCCCCGCAGGACGTTTACCGCGCGTGTCATTCGTTCGGTTTTCACTTTCACGATATGTTGAAAATTCATGCTGATAATGAAGTCCAGATCATTCACGGTGGCCATGGCGATATGAACTCCATCCATTCTGTGTTTTAGCGGGATAATCCCTTCCTCGACATAGATGTCGGCTAATTTTGCCGCTTCCTCGCAGACGCGCAATATGGGAATGTTATATTCATCGACAAGCGCCAACATTGCGGTCTGTTTTTCGGCGGGCGCTTTTCTGAGTTCGGTAACAACGGCGACTGACGTGGATGCCTCATACTTTCCCGTGGCGATTTCCTTGAACAACTTCACGGTGTCGGCATGAGCGTCCCTGTCCTTGTCGAAGTAATAATTGAACAAGGTTGTTTCCAGGTATATTTTTGTCTTTCTCATAGTTATACGTCCGAGTTCGCTTTCAGGCCTTCTGCGCCCTCGACATTTTACACCGTGGGGCGCCCGTGCTACGACTGGCCGACTATCCTAACCAATTGCTGAAAATCTTTCAACGCGCCGTTGGCGCCGAGGGCGGAGACCGCGATCGATCCGGCTCCGTTTCCGTGGCGGGCGCAGTCTGCCGGCGACAGGCCTCGGACGTGGGCGGCGAGGTAGCCCGAGACGAACGCGTCGCCCGCTCCGGTGGTGTCCACGACGTTGGCCCGGTAGGCCGGCAGCCGTATACAGCGGTCGTCGTCGCCTGTCAGCACCAGGCAGCCATCTCCGCCCAGTTTGACGACCACCGTTTCGCACCCCAGCTTGCGGAACCGCCGGGCGGCCTGTTCGGGGTCGCTCGTGCTCGTGAGCCCCAACGCCTGCCCCTGGCTGGGCATGAACAAGGAGACGTGTGGCAGGGCGGGGCGCAGGACGTCCATGTGGGCGGGCGTCAGGTCGGTGGTGACGTCCAGCACCGTGAAGAGGCCGCGGGTTTTGGCCCGTTCCAGCAGCGTCGCCAGGCCGCCGTCGTCGATCTTCGGCAGGTCGAACGCGCTGCCGAGGTAGAACACGTCGTGGGCGGCCAGGTGGTGGTCGGTGATGTCCTCGCCCGTCATGGCGTGGCAGGCGCCTTTGCAGGAGAAGAAGCTGCGTTCGCCGTCGGGGTGGATGGCCACGATGCTCGCGGAGGTGCGGGCGTCGCGTCGGACGATGATCGCGTCGGCAAGTCCGCGCGACCGGGCCTGGTTCAGCAGCCAGCCGCCCAGTTCGTCGTCTCCGACGCGGGTGACGAGGGACGCCCCCACGCCCAGGGCCGCCAGATTGCAGGCGACGTTATACGCGTCCCCGCCGCCGGCCAGGACGATCTGCTCCACGGCTGTGGTGTCGCGGGCCAAACTGTCCGCCGTCACGGGTTTGACCAGGATATCGCAAACCGCCAGACCGGCACATAAAACTCGCATGGGAACCGCCCGTTACGTCGTGAGGATCAGGATTTATGCGCCACGCGATCTGTTTTTTTCTCCACGCGTGCAATACGAGTAATGTGGTATTTCGCGGCGATGGTTTCGGCAATTCTGTTTGTGCGCTCCGCACGCTGCGCCGGTGTCATGTCCTTTGTTTCCTCGTAAATCTCAAGCCGGATGCGGTCGATTTCGTCTTCTATCGTGTTAGGCGTCTTCATCTTCGACAACCTCCATGGGAGAAATAATTTTGATTGGGCGATAGCCGTTCAGCACATTTACCGCATGCACCATCTGTTCGGTTCTCACCTTCACGAGATGGCGGAAGTTCATGCTGATGATGTAGTCCAGATCATTCACGGTCGCCACGGCAATATGAATTCCATCCGCTCGGTATTTTCGAGGAACAATCCCTTCCGCGACATACGTGTCAGCCAGAATCTCCGCTTCCTGGTCGACGTACAGAGCTGAAATGCGATACTCGTCGACAAGCGACAACATTGCGGCCTGTTTTTCGGCAGGCGCTTTTTCCAGTTCCCGAAGCACCGCGTCCGACGTGAACGCCTCATACTTTCCCGCGGCGATTTCCTTGAACAATCGCACGGTGTCGGCGTGGGCGTCCCTGTCTTTGTCGAAGTAGAAATTGAACAAGGTTGTTTCTACATAGATTTTTGGCTTTCTCATGGTCATACACTTGTGCTCGCTTCCAGCTCTTCAGCACCCATATATTATACGATCAACCTCTGTATAACCATCATCCATTTTCGCTACGCCTCGCGCCCGAGGAATAACTGCAACTTCTTTTTCACCAGGTCCTTCGCGCGGGTTTGGCCGACGCCGAACAGGCCTGGCGCGTTGCACTTGAAATCGGGCGACGTTTGGGCTTCCGTGTAGCCCTGGCCGAACGCGGCGATGAACTCGGTGCAGATGTTGATCTTCGCCACCCCGTGCCGGATCGACGCGGCCACCTTGTCCTCCGGTGTGCCGCTGCCGCCGTGCAGCACCAGCGGAAGCGAAACCCGCGCGGCGATCTCCGCCAGCCGCTCAATGTTGATTTTCGGCGCGGTTTTGTAAAACCCGTGGGCCGTCCCGATCGCGACCGCCAGCGCATCGATTCCCGTCTCGGCCACGAACCGCGCCGCCTCGTCCGGGTTGGTGTGAAGTTCCTCGGCGTTGCTCGCCTGGCCTTCGTTGCCAGCCAATTTGCCCAGCTCCGCCTCCACCGACGCACCGTACCGTCTGGCCGTCTCCACCACGCGTTGCGTCAGGCGGATATTTTCCACCAGGGGCAACGCCGAACCGTCGATCATCACGGAAGTGAACCCGCCGTCGAGCCCGCGGAGTACTTCGTCGTAGGTCGGGGCATGGTCCACGTGCAGCGCCACGCCCATGGGCGATCTTTCCGCGGCCATTTCCGCGATTTTCCGGGCGTTTTCGTAGCCACCCATGTAATCGCGTTCCAGATCGCCCACCTGCAAGATGACGTCGCTGTTCATCGCGGCCGCGGTTTCCACCACCGCAAAGGCCGAGTCCAGCGACCAGAATTCAAACGCCCCGACGGCATATCGCCCCGCCCGGGCCCTGGCGAGCATGTCGGTCATGGTGACGAGCATGGTTTTACTTCTTTTTCGCCAGCGCCGCGGCCACCAGTCCGCTGAACATCGGATGGGCGCGCAACGGACGGCTGGTGAGGCAGGGGTGGGATTGCGTGGCGACGAAGTACGGGTGCGCGTCGCGAGGCAGTTCGAGAATCTGCATGATCGGCTGCGACGGGTGGCGTCCCGAGAAGACCAGCCCGGCCTTTTCGAGCGGTTCGACGACCTGCCCGTCCAGTTTATTGCGGTGGCGGAACCGCATGCGGATTTTCTTCGTGTTTCCGAACAGGCTCGCCGCCAGCGTTCCGGGCGTAAGTTCCACGTCCTGACCGCCCAGGGTCATGGTGTCGCCGGGTTCGCATCCGTCGGTTTCCAGACCGGCGACATTGCGGGCGTATTCAGAGACGGCCGCCCGGAATCCCAGGTTGATCCCCAGAAACGGCAGTCCGGACGTGCGGGCGTGGCGGATGCACGCCAATTTGCCGGCCGAAGTTTTCGAATCGGCCCCTCCGGGAACGAGCAGTCCGTCCACGTCCGCCAAGGCGGCGGCCGCGTTCTGGTCGGTCAGTTCGGAGGTGTCGATCCAGGTAATGCTCACGCGGGTCTCGTGGGCCGCCCCGGCGTGCTCCAGGGCCTTGATGATGCTCGCGTAACTGTCCCGCAGCGAGGTGTACTTTCCCGTGATGCCGATTGTGACGTCCTGCTTGGGCTGGGTGATCCGCTTGGTGAACTCCGACCACTGAATGGCCGCCCGGGCGTCCTGGGCGGAATTCGTTCGGGCGCCCAGGTTGAGCAGTTGCACCACCTCGTTGTCCAGGCCGGACTCACGCATAATTTCCGGCAGCAGGTAGATGCTCGGGAGGTCGTGCATGCTGAAGACGCGCCGGACGGGAACGTTGGTGTAGACGGAGATTTTCTGCCGCACGGTGTCGGCCACCGGTTTCTCGCAACGGCAGGCGACGATGTGGGGCATGATCCCGTGCTCCATCACGCGCTTGAGTCCCAGTTGGGCGGCCTTGGACTTCTGCTCGCCCAGCGACGAGGGTTCGAGGATGTACGTCAGGGCGACGAAGACGACGCTTCCCTCTCCTTCCTCGTAGGAGAGCTCGCGGAGGGCTTCGAGGTAGAAGGCGTTTTCGATGTCGCCCACCGTCCCGCCGACCTCGATGAACACGACGTCGGCCTTGTTTTTGACGGCCAATTCGCGCAGGCGGTATTTCACCTCTCCGGTGACGTGCGGGATCATCTGGACGTCGCGTCCTTTGTATTCGCCCTGGCGTTCCTTGCGGAGGATTTCGGTGTAAATCTGCCCGCTGGTGGCGAAGTTGGCCCGGCTGAGGTCTTGGTCGAGCATGCGCTCGTAGGTTCCCAGGTCCATGTCGGTTTCCATGCCGTCGTCGAGAACGAACACCTCACCGTGGCGGATCGGGTTGAGCGTTCCGCTGTCGATGTTGAGATAGCCCTCGACCTTCATGGGCGAGACCCGCAGCCCTTTGTCCTTGAGGAGCTTGGCCAGCGAGGAGGAAAAGATGCCTTTTCCCAGTCCGCTCATGACGGTGCCCATGATGGCAACGTATTTCACGGAGCCCAGTCGATAGCCGTCGGGGAGGGGAGTGTAGAACTCGGTTTCGTCGGATCGGTCTTTGATTGAACGCAACGTTTCCATGATATTGCTCATGGGGCAACACTGTACCGAAGATCGCGTCGCGAAACAAGGAGCAGCGCGAAATTGTTTTCGCGGCTGTGTGCCGGCGATTCCGCGCGAGGCCGGGGAGGCGAATCAGTTGTTTTTCACAGCAAAATCTCTATGCCAGAAAGTTTGGGCACATCCGGAACGACGCTCGTTTCGCGTTTCCCTTGTGTTTTCTTGTTCACGGTGTACGCTGTGCGCATGACAACATCAATTCCAACTCCCAAACCCGTGATTGGTCTGGTCGGCGGCGTGGGGGCGGGCAAGAGCACGGTGGCGGCGGAGTTTTCGCGGCTGGGGAGTGTCGCGATCGACGCCGACGCGGTCGGCCATGCCGTACTGCGCGAACCGGACGTGCGGTCCGCCGTCGTGGAGCTGTTTGGCGCGAGTGTGCTGGACGCGGCGGGGGAGGTGGATCGTCAGGCGGTGGCCCGCGTGGTGTTTCAGGACCAGGCCGCCCTGGAAAAACTCAACGCGCTGACGCATCCGCGGATTGCCGCGCGGATTTCGGAACGGATCGAACAGGCCCGGCAGGACGCGTCGGTGGCGTCGGTCGTGCTGGACGCGGCCGTGCTGCTGGAGGCGGGATGGGACGCCGCGTGCACGGTGCTGGTGTTCGTGTCGGCGCCGAACTCGTCGCGTCGCGACCGCGTACGAGAGAACAGGGGATGGGATGAGGCGTCGTGGGCTCGTCGAGAAAAAACACAATTTTCTCTGGACAAAAAGGCCTCCCGATGCGAATATACTCTCGATAACAGTTCCGATATCCCCCATTTGCGTCAACAGGTTGAGTTGGTTTTTCGTCGGATTCTGGCGGATTTCCGTTGAACGCGGCGGCGGGTGTTTGGGGACTGTTGCCCGATCGGTTTGAACCTTCCGCAGGGCCTCCGAAATTACGTTACCCATCGGACGCGTTGTTGTTGACGATTTTGTGACCGTTTGCGATGCGCCGAGTACATGCCAGAGACAATGGAGCGATACATCCCATGGCCAAGAGTGTGAAAAAAACCGCGACGACCAAACCCGCGACGACGCGGGGACGCAAAAAGAAAACCGACGCCGTTTCCGAGACGACGTTCGTGTTCGACATGCCGGCCCCGGTCGAACTTCCGCCGGTCAAACCGAAACGAAAATACACGCGACGAACCCCCGTCGCGCCGCCGGCCGAACCCGAACCCGCGGCGGGGGAGTCCGCGCCCGCGCCCGAACCCGCCATCGAGCCTGACCCCGCGCCGGCGGACCCCGCGCCGGCGGCGGCGCCCGAATCGGTCGTCGAGTCCGCACCGGCGGTGACGCCTGAACCTGCGCCCGCTGCCGAATCCGCGCCCGCCCCGGTGGAGGCGCCCGCCGCCCCGACCAATACCGTGTCCGATTTCGACGCGGAAATGCACCAGAAATACGAGCGCGTCAAACGCGGAGAGCTCCACATCACCGACCTCCAGAAAATGCAGGTCAACGAACTGCACGAAATCGCCCGCCAAGAGGAGATCGACGAGTGGGTCGGGCTGGGCAAGCAGGAACTGATTTTCAAAATCCTCAAGGCCCGTATTCAGAAAAACGGGCTCATGTACGGTGAGGGCGTGCTGGAAATCCTTCCCGACGGGTTCGGGTTCCTTCGCAGCCCAGACTACAACTATCTGCCCAGCGCGGACGACATTTACGTCTCACCGTCGCAGATCCGCCGCTTCAGTCTGCGGCAGGGCAACATCGTGGCCGGTCAAATCCGTCCGCCCAAGGAGAGCGAAAAATACTTCGCCCTGCTGCGCGTGGAGGCCGTCAACTTCGAGCAGCCCGACGTCGTGACGGACAAGATCAACTTCGAGGAACTCACGCCCACGCACCCGGACAAACGCGTGTTCCTGGAGACGGTGTCCAAGGAAATCAACATGCGCGTGGTGAACCTGGTCACGCCCATCGGGTTCGGGCAGCGCATGCTCATCGTCGCGCCGCCGCGCACGGGCAAAACGGTCCTGCTCCAGAAAATCGCCAACGCCATCACCGCCAACCATCCCGAGGCGATGGTGATTATCATGCTGATCGACGAGCGCCCCGAAGAAGTGACCGACATGAAGCGCAACACCAAGGCCGAGGTCATCAGTTCGACCTTCGACGAACCCGCGCCGCGCCACGCGCAGATCGCCGAGATGGTGCTCGCCAAGGCCAAACGCATGGTGGAGTACGGTAAGCATGTGGTGATTCTGCTGGACAGCATCACAAGGCTGGCGCGGGCGTACAACACGATCGCCCCGCATTCGGGGAAAATTCTCACCGGTGGCGTGGACGCGTCGGCGTTGCAGTCGCCCAAGCGGTTCTTCGGTGCCGCCCGTGCGGTCGAGGAAGGCGGCAGCCTGACGGTGATCGGGACGGCCTTGATCGACACCGGAAGCCGCATGGACGAAGTGATCTTCGAGGAATTCAAAGGCACCGGAAACAGCGAACTGCACCTGGACCGCCGCCTGGTCGACCGCCGCATCTGGCCGGCCATCGACATCAGCCGCTCCGGCAGCCGCAAGGAAGAACTCCTGCTGGACCCGCAGGAAATGAAACTGGTCGTCCGCCTCCGCAAAGTGCTCTCGGAAATGCAGCCGGTCGAAGCGATGGAACTGCTCATCAGCCGCCTGAACAAGTGCAAGACCAACGCGGAATTCCTGATGAGCATGAACATCGGCGATTGACCAATAGCGGACCGTGATATGGCTCTGCCTTTTTGCGATGTAAGACGTTCCGTACAACGCGACGTTCGATGACGCCAAGCATTCGACAACGCAAAAGAGTCAACCGTATAGGGCTTGAAATACACATGAATGAATCCCTCCCATCGCAGGTATCGGACGTGGAGTTGGAGCGTGTCCTCATGGTTCTGCGCGCGCCCGCGCCGCGCATGGTGGACGATGACATCGCCAAGGCCGCGAGGAGTTCGCTGGCATTTGTGCTGCTCCTGTGCGGGATTGTGGATGTAGGGGTTGGCGTGGCGCTGGGTCTGTACCTGGCCAAGACGCACGGTGGCATGTTGCCATTGATTGGCCTGTTTTTCGTGTTGACCGGGGTTCCCACGTTCGCGTGGGGACTGCGGGTTCGGGGACGGGCTGCCCGGTTGTTGTCGGACGGAACGCTGCGAAAAGGCCGCGTGATGACCGTGACACCGCTGTCGATGAAGGTCAACGACCGGACGTTCTCCCGCGTGGAGGTGGAGGTTCGGCTTCCGGGCGGCGAACCCGCGACGATGGCGGACGGGATGGAGGACACCATCGCGGCCTATTTCCGGGCGGCGATGGACCAGCAGCAGGACGTCGACGTGCTGTGCTCCGACGACATACCACGCACGATGATCCTCCCGGCCAAAATCGTGGCCGCCCGGCGGGGGAGTTGACAAAATTCACGAAGGGTCTTCCGGCCTCCGCAAGTGGCGTGACCGGCCACCGGCCCTGCCATTTTGCGTTGTAAAATGTGATAAAAGCGAAACGATTGGCCCGTGGCGGCGTTCGACAACACAAACTGGCAGGGGCTCCCTGGTCGATCACGCCACGAAATCGCACCCCCGCGGTGTGATAGATGGATGCACGTCACGTTTGCGGAGAGGAAACAGCCGATGATCCTTCCCATCCTCGCGTGGAAGGCGCCGGCACACAGCCGCGAAGCGGTGTCGTTTTTAGCCCATGGTGAGTGGTATTCCGCGAACCATGGGATCGCGGTTTTTTCATTGTCTCCACCATCTCGCCTGACGCCACGGGCCGCAAGGCATGCCGACGCGTGAGTCGGTTTCGAGCGGCGCGCACACGGGATTGTGCGCGTCGTTCGCCACCGGCTTCGCGCGACGGTGTGCCTTGCAGCCAGTGGCGTCAGGCCGACGAAAAGGGGCAAAAAAACCTGTACCCCCGGGTTCGCCCGCGTACGGGCTCACCCGGGGCTAAACACGACGCCGCTTCGCGGCTGTGTGCCAGCTTTTCCGCGCGAGACCGGGGAGGAAGCTCCATTGTTTTCCATGCCCTGCTGCCCCAATGTTTCTCTTCACCTACAATCGTGACGTGCACTGTGGTAATCTTCATTCGCATAATTCACGTTGTTCGCGGCGTGAATATATCGACAGGCCGTTGTGACATTGTCTACAATCCGCGAAACGCGAAATGGGAGACGCGACGATGAGTCGTCATACAGGCAGCGGGACGTTTGGAATTTGTGGGTTGCTGTTGTTGCTTACGGCGGGGCTGATGCTGGCGGGATGTCCGGGGAACAACCAGATCGAGACGCCCCCTGGCGGGACCGTTTCGGGCGGCGGCCAGACGGAGACGCCAGCCCCTGGCGAGGCGGCGGTGGACGTCGTGTCGCCGCTTGTGGGCACATGGTTTTTGGAAGGGGAATGGGACGGCGGGGCGGCGCTTCTGCCGGATTTTGTGTTGCGCGGCGATGGAACGATGGCGCTGCTCGACCCGGACATTGATCTGGGGGGCGAAGGGGGCCGCGCGTCGTGGCAGGCGGCGGACGGACGTCTTACGCTTGTGATTACCGTGTCCCACGACGAGGGCAAATCCCAGGCCACGGTGGCGGTCACGTTCAACTACACGCTGTCGGACTCAACGCTCACGCTGGCCCACGCGTCCGTGGACGGCGGCGCTACGTATGGCAGCGCCACGTACCACAAAGACCGTCCCGTCGCCTCGGTGGTCAAGGCCATCGCGCCCGAGGAAACCGCCAGCCAGACCCGACAAGCCGCCGTGGAGCACCAGGTGACTGCGGTGTCACAAGCCGCCACGAAACCCGCCGCCAAGGCCTCTGCCGACGTGCATCCCCTTGTCGGCGTGTGGGTCGCGGCCGAGACGAACAAAAGGAACTTCCCGCCGGACTTTGAACTGCGCGTCGATGGAACCCTCGCTCTGCTGAACGAAGCCGGTGAAGATGCCCGCCTGACGTGGAAAACGGAAGGCACCAGTTTGATCATTTCGATGGTTGAACCTTCCAGAGACCCGGACGAAATCCCGGCCACGGGGACGATCACGTATGACTATACGCTGTCGGATTTGACGCTCACGCTGTCCAACGGGCGGGCCGTGCTCGTGAAAGGCGGTCAGGCGCGAAACGAGACCGAAGAAGGCCAAGCCACGTACTCCCGAAGCGACGGCCCGCCGGCCGATGACGACGATGTGGATGTCGATGACGGCGACGTGCCCGCCGAGGCGACGACCGAGACTCGTCAGACCGCCGAGACCCCGACCTTCGCCCAGACGCTCGTCGGCACATGGACCACGACGGAAGAGGACAACACCGGGTATTTTCCGCCGACAATTGTGCTGAACGCCGACGGAACCTTTACCTTCACCGAGTACTTTGACGACGAGGAGGATGTCACCCTGACGTGGAGCGCCGAAGGCGACAGCCTGATCTTTTTGGTCGTTTCCCGTTTCCTGGACGCCGGCAAAGTCGAGGTCCTAACGGACACGCTCACGCTTGACTACACGTTGTCGGGCTCGGCACTCACGCTGTTCAACGGGCGGGGCACCCACGCCGGTGGCGGCGACGAGGTGGCTACCGAGACTTTCGAGGGTCAGGCCACGTACACAAGGAGCGGCGATCCGCCGGCGGATGAGGACGCTGATGAGGATGATGATGACGCGGCCGCCGGGGCGATCCAGGCCGAGGCCGCCTCGGACACCGCCGGGCCCACCGCCGACGTTCATCCCCTTGTCGGCGTGTGGACCACGGCGAAGGAGGACAACGACACGAACAACTTTCCGTCGAGTTTTGCGCTGCACGCCGACGGAACCTTCACCCTGCCGGACGAGACGATTCCCGACAAGTACGACGCAAACTTGACGTGGAGCACGGAAGGCGGCTGCCTGATCTTGTTGGTCAATGTCCGTTCCAGCGTCACAGGCGAGGCCGTGGACCTGACGACGGCTACGTATGACTATACGCTGTCGGATTCGACGCTCACGCTGTCCAACGGGCGGGCCACGATCGTTCGCGATGGCGAGACGCGAAACGAGACCGACGAAGGCCAGGCCACGTACACAAAACGCGACGGCCAGCCGACGGATGATGATGCTGATGATGATAACGTCGGGGCGACCGAGGCCAGCGCATCCATCGAGGCCGCCGAGGCCACGAGCGCGACCCGCCAGGCGGCCGTGGAACTCCAGATCGCCGCTGTGTCCAAGACCACCACGAAACCTTCGGACGCCGCCGAACCCCCAACCGGCGCCAAGGCCCTTGTCGGCACGTGGATCTTGACGGAGAGCGACGACGAGATGGATTTTCTGCCGAACTGTGAGCTGCGCGCCGACGGGACCGTAATCTTTGTAGACCCGGAGCAATTTGACGCCGATTCAGAGGGTAGCGTGACGTGGGAAGTGGTCGGCGACAGCATGATCTTTTCGGTCATTGCCCGTGAAAAAGGCACGGACAACATCAGGTTTCAGTCGACGGTCACGTATGACTACACGTTGTCGGGTTCGACGCTCACGCTGTCCAACGGACGGGCCGTGCTCACCTATGGTGGCCAGACGCGAAACGAGACCACCGAAGGCCAGGCCACGTACACAAGGGGCGACGGTCAGTCGGCCGATGACGGTGAGGAGGATGTCGATGGCGGTGCCGCCGCCGGGTCGTCTCAGTCCGCCACGGAACCTTCGGACGCCGACGAGTCCTCCGCCGACGTGCATCCCCTTGTCGGCATGTGGGTTTTGACGGACGGAAATGGCGACCTGGATTTTCCGCCGGGCATTGAGCTGCGCGCCGACGGAACCCTGTCCATACCGGAATTCGAGGACGATGATATTGACGATGAGGTCAGCACGACGTGGGAAACGGAAGGCGACAGCGTGATCATTACGTTCATTGCCCGTTCCAGAGACACAGGCGAAATCGAGTACACGGAGAAGATCACGTTCGACTACATGCTGTCGGGTTCGAAGCTCACGCTGTTCAACGGCCGGGACATGGTCATCATCCATGGCGAGGTGAGCAACTCCACGATCGAAGGCCAGGCCACGTATGAAAAAAGCGATGGTCTGTCGGTGGATGAGGACGAGGGGGGATGACAAAAGTTTCAGGCAGAGGTCATTCGATGGTTTTCATGTCGAAAACAACCGAGTCGCCTCCCCGGTCTCGCGCGATGCGGGCCGGCACACAGCCGCGAAGCGGCGTCGTCTTTAGCCCATGGTGAGCGGTACTCCGCGAACCATGGGAACATGTGTTTTTTTCAATAAAATCGTTCCTGACGCCACTGGCCGCATATCATGCCGACGCGTGAAGTCGGCCTCGAACGACGCGCACGGTCCCGTGTTCGAGTCGTTCGATGGCGCTTTACCACATCGGCGTGATATGCGGCCAGTGGCGTCAGGAACGATGAAAATGTCAAAAATGCCCGTAAACCCATGGTTCGCGGAGTACCGCTCACCATGGGCTAAACACGACGCCGCTTCGCGGCTGTGTGTCGGCGACCGTCGCGCGAGACTGGGGAGGCGACGTTTTCTTTTTATCACGCCCTACAGCGCAAAGAGGCAAGCCATTGCAAACGTTTGTCGAACACCAACGTCCTCTCTGTGTCGCTCTGTGCCTCTGTGGTAAAAAACGCGTCATTCGCGGCGAAAGGGATATCCGGCAGCGTACCCGGAAAGTCTTATTGACCCGGCCTCTCGTAACCGATACTATACGGGGACGAAGCGCGCGGTTCGGTTGCGGCGGCGTACCCAAGCGGACCAAGGGAAGCGATTGCAAATCGCTCATTCGTGGGTTCGAATCCCACCGCCGCCTGTTGACAACTCCATGGGACAACGTAATTTCAAGAGGTAGGCCATGAACAGAACAAACCTGCTGGCGGTCGTGACCTGTGCGGTGTTTTCCCTCTTCGCCTACGTGGCCAGTCAGGCGATCGCCGACGAGGCGGGCGAGTCGGCCACCAAACCGGCGGTGGTCGTGAGCGACGCCAAGAGCGACCTGTACGTCTCCGATCTGGACATCCAGAAAATCAAGTGGGCCGAACTGCGGAAAAGCGACGGAAACGGCGTGATCGTCGAGTTCAAGTCGGTCAAGGACTACCTGCACAACGACAAGAAAAAGACGGCTTCGGCCAAGCAGCAGTTCATCGACTCGCAACTGGGTCAGCCACGGTTTGACGCGAAACAGTTCCTCAAACTCACGACGGCCGAGCAGTTGATCGAAATCCGCGAAACCCCGGGCCATGGCGGCGTGGACATCTACAAGGATATCGTGATCAAGAGCGATCCGAAATTCATGAAGGAATTCCGCATGGTGTGGCCGAGCGTCAACGCCACATGCGCGTCGGCGAGCTGCCACGGCGCGCCCGAGGGCAAGGGCGAGCTCAAGTTCTTCCCCCGCGGAGGACCCAACAACGACAAGGTGGACTACACCAACTACCTGATCCTCAACCTGTGGGAAACCAAGAAGGGCCTGCAACTGATCGACCGCGATTACCCGGAAGATTCGCTGGTGCTTCAGTACGGTCTTCCCCTCGACAAGGCCAAGGACAAGCACAAAGTGACGCCCCGCTGGAAGGCCACCTTCACGGACACGAAAAAGGGAAGCAACTACGCGAAATTCGAACAGTTCATCAAGGATCTCGACGGAACCCGCACGCCGAATTACGGGACGGAGTATCAGCCGCCCGTCGGAAAACTCAACAGCGGAAGCAAGGCGCTGGACGACGAGGTGGAGGAAGAGGAATCCGACGACAGGGACTAACGACGATACCAGGCTGTCAGGTTATTAGACTGTCAGGCTGTCAGGCGCAGGCTCATGAAGGATTAAGCCTGATCTTTCATAAGCCTGCGCCTGACAATCTAATAGCCTGACAGCCTGACAGTCTTTATATGGAGAACCATGCCGCACCTGCTGGTGATACTATTGTTGGCGATCCTGGCCGGTGGGGCGGTTATGGCGGTCAGGGCGTGGCGGGGGCGGTGTCGGCGGACGGAATTGGCCCGGTTGGCGGGCGACCTGGGGTTCCGCTATTCACGGGAGGACCCGTTCGATATTCCGGGGCGGTACGCGTCGTTTGCCCTGTTGGCCAGTGGGCACAGCCCCGCCGCCGTGAATGTGATCTCCGGGCATCTCGAAGGATTGTCCGTTCGCGCGTTCGATTTTCAGTACGAGGCCGGGC
>Ga0123353_10005145_pt1 | contig 17073 bp, 9 predicted proteins | sample TergutLab28metaG_3_FD_92763 | JGI IMG/M metagenome (GOLD analysis project Ga0123353, IMG submission 92763) | Labiotermes labralis P3 segment gut microbial communities from Petit-Saut dam, French Guiana - Lab288 P3 | ecosystem: Host-associated > Arthropoda: Insects > Digestive system > Gut ...
CCAGTTGTTTTTCCAGATCGAAGAAACCGTATTGTCCTTTGCGTTTTTTGCTCATACGCAATAGTGTACCGTAATACAGAAAACTGTCGAGAGGAAAAACACAGAGTTTTTAGAGGTGCCCTAATGAAAGCCGGGAGCGAAACGAAGGGGAGCCGGAGTACCGGCTCAATGGGAAAGGAAGATTCAGTGTGAACTCTTGATTTTCTTCATTTCTTCTTCTTTCTGTGCCTGTACCTCATCGTAAGTGAATGCCGAATCACTCCGCTTGGTGGGACGAAGAAGAATCAGCAGAGTCAGTGCCAGAAACGCAATCATAAAGGCAAAGGACAAGACCCAAGCCTGTGCTTCATCACCTCCCTCGCCGCCCTGTGCCAAAAGGGGAGTTGCCGAAAAGAAAAAAAGAGTTGCCGCCGTACAACACCTGCTAAAAAAAAGCCTAAACATCACACCAACGAAGAAACGAGAGAAACACAACATTGGAATTATAGTAAAATTTGCGGAAAAGTCAACTTCGTCCCCAAGCGAAAACAGTCCGACAGTCCGACCCCAGTATTCCGTCTTTTGTTCGTGTGGTTGCAAAATTGCAAAAGCCAGAATGGAGCGTAGCGCAACGACGGGTTCACAGAGCCCGCCTATTCCACCACGATCACCGATTGTTCGGACAGTATGTCGAAAAGTTCGTTGGCATCTTGATCGGCAAAGACAATCGTTGCGTCCCTGACCTGAGCGGTTGCCAAAATCCAATCGTTATTCAATACGAGCGTCCGGTCTGTTCGGTGGGTGATGTAAAATTCTCCCCGCTGCACTGGAATGCCTACGGGAGACAAGGTAAAAGAAACGCGACCCGCATACAATCCGCCGAGCAAGAGCGTCATTTCGTTCCGCTCGACCGAAATTCGTGCATCGAATTGACCTTCCACTACCTTCAACGTTGTTCCCGCCACAGGAGCGTGCGGCATTGATAATTTGTTGACTTTCCGCAGAAATGCAGGCGTTAAATTAAAATCCTGTGCAATCGACTCGACCGTTTCGCCCGGCTTGACCCGATAAGGAGCCTCCAAAATGTGCGTGTCCCGCGCATAAATTACTGTCAGAGCCAGCGAGTCAAGGATCGGCAACATCATCGTTCGTTCTGCCTCGCTCAACAGTTTGTGTTCGTACAATTTGCTCAACTGGATGAAAGCAAGTCGGATATTTTGGGGATTTCCCGATTCGGCTAACTGTTGCTGCAACTGAATAAATTGTTTTCTCGCGTCCTGAATCGAAGGCTGCTCAGTAAACGGCGATTCTGTACTTTCGATGATCCGGGGCGTACCGATTTGTTTGACCGCCGTATTCGTTGCTACGAGAGGCGTGGCTTGTTGCGGAATCGTCTGTTCGGTTTGCGGCGGTCTGGTGGTTCGTTTCGGCGGAGCAAAGGCGACCGACGGGGTATTCGGCGGAGATTCCGGTTTGACAGGCTCAAATCTAAGCGACTGCCGGGCAGGCGGAGGAGTATATCGCACCGGAGCAGATTGTACGGGAACAGGATGTACCGGAGCAGGCTGCACCGAAACCGATTGCACCGGGGCAGTGCGCGCCGGAATAGATTGGACGGGCGCATATTGTAACGGCACAGATTGCGCCGAAGAAAATTGAATGGGATTAGATTGTATCGGAGCAGGATGTACCTGAACAGGATGTACGGGAACAGATTGTACCGGCACAAAGTTAATAGGCACGCTGTCCGATGAAGAAAAAGGATCCTCTTTGGTCTCTTCTCGGGGTGCGGACATCAGCACTACTGAACGAACGTTGCTATCGATTCTTTGGACGTTCCTGGCGCTAGTTTGGTAAAAGGTGTTTTCTTCGAAGGGAAGCGGTATATTGCGGGGTGTATCGGCGACGGGTGTGGGGTGGGGGTCGTGAGGTACAAGAAATTCCGAGGGGGGGAGCATTCTTGTGAGGTCCGATGCGGGACCATCCCAGTTCTCTTTCCGGGGAGGCGGCGACTCCGGCGGTAAAACCGGCGGCGGTTCGACAGAAGAAACCTCCTCCAAAGAGGGCGGTTCGACAGGCGGAACTGTCTGAATCGGCGGATCGACCGGCGCGGGCAAGTCCGGCGGCGGCGGAACGTCAGTCGCCGGAGCAAAAGGTTCCGAGGCTGATTGATCAGGATAGGACGATGCAACTTGCGGAACAGGATCGGCAAAGGGAGTAGCAACCGTCGAATCCGGTGCCCCGAGCATAAAACTTGGTGGAGCGGAACTGGGTGCTGTCAATCCGCTGCCTATCGGTTCCATACCGTCGACTCCGAGGGTTGCGGAAAGTCCCGATTCTGCCGCCTTTCCGTCTTGGATAGGGATACCGATGGATTGCAGATACTCGATGTCTTTATCGTTAAGATTGGGGTCGGGAGTCCGCTTGAGGAGCGTAAACGCACCGTAGGCGGCGAGGCACAGCACCAAAAATACGAATGTTCGCTTCACAAACTTCACGAGCAACTCCTTCTGCGATCTTTGCGTCGGGCAGGACTCCCGGACGGGTATGATACAGAATTTTTCGGGTTTTTGCCTAGACCAATTTTGCTATTTTTTCGCAGAATTTCGGTTTTACCGTAAAAATTTCGTCAGACAAGCGGAATAAACCGCACTTTTGCGATTTTTTTGGACACCTTTGGCGGTTCATTTTCGCGGAGTACAGCGCAAACTACGCTCGCCGATACCCCGTTTGCGGTTTTGCAGGCGGAGGTTTGAGCAATACCCTGACCGAACCTGCTCCCAAAAATTCCGTAACCTGACGGTACAGCATCGGCGTAACTCCTACTGCCGTTTTGCCGCCGCGAAACGTCGCCGTCGCACCATCTTTCAAAAGCAACGAAAACTCCACCGGCAGCGTTCCCGGATGCTCCCGTAACATTTGTACCAACATATCCACCGAATCCTTGGCATGATGCTGTTCGTTCAGTGTAATTGCCAGCCCTCGACACAATTTTTTCGGGGCTTCGTCCACCGTGAATGCTTCATCTACGATAAAATTGCCGTCCGGCGAATCGGCACTCAAAGATCGGTTGCGGTCCATTCGTCCCCGCATAAAAACGACCGAATCGCTCTTGATTAAATGCCTAAACTGGTCGTATGCCTCTGCCCACATAATCGACCGCACCGATCCCGACGCATCTTCCAATGTGAACATCGCATACTCGTTCGGCTTGCCCGGTCGCGGATTCTTCCCCTTGCCGATTCTGATGTCTGTTACCGTACCCGCCAGCACTACTGGCGTTTTGTCCGGTGCTACGACTGCTTCTGAATCCATGTGCGACCGGTACATCGTAAAGACTTCGTGAAATTCTTGCAACGGATGCGACGAAAGATAGAATCCCAGCACTTCCTTTTCGTAATTCGATTTTTCTTTATCCGTCCATTCTGGAATCGTCGAAAGTCCTTGCAGTACCGCCGGTTGCGTCGATTCTTTTTCCGATTCGTTTTCTCCGCCGAAGAGACTTCCCTGACCTTTGGCGGCATCTTCGGCGGCACCCTGTCCCGCCTTCATTGCCGACTCAATCATCTGCAATAACTGCGAACGTTTGAATCCCATCGAATCAAATGCACCGGACTTGATCAGGGCTTCTATCGTTGCCTTATTGCATGCCTTGTTGTCCACTCGACTGCAAAAATCGAACAAGTCTTTGAATTTTCCCCCTGTCTCCCTTGCCTGTACAATTTTATCGGCAGCCCAGTCGCCGCACGACTTGATTGCGGTGAGGGCAAAAGCAATTTTTTCATCGACGACCGAATAGAGTTGTTTCGACGAATTGACATCCGGTGGCAGAACTTCGATTCCCATCCGTTGACAATCTTCGATGTGTTCGACCGTTGAGTCTCTCGAGGCGAAATTACGTTTGGAAATATCGCCGCAGAGCAATGCCGCCATAAATTCAATCGGATAGTGCGCCTTCAAATACGCCGTGATGTACGCCACCATCGCATAAGCCGTCGAATGCGATTTATTGAAACCGTAACCGGCAAAGGCAACGATCAACTCGAAAATGTTGTCCGCCTTCTTTTCTGCCAGTCCATTCTCCTTTGCTCCGGCAACGAACTGCTCCCGAAATTTACTGAAATCCTTTTTCTTGCTGATCGCCTTAATACATGAATAGGCATCTCCCAGCGGAATGTTGCCGAGCCGATTCAATATCTGCATGATCTGCTCCTGATAGACCATCACACCATTGGTTTCGGAAAGAACTTCCTCCAAAACAGTGTGTTCATATTCCGCTTTGGCTTTGCCATGCTTGACGGCAACGTACTGATCCACCATGCCTCCTTCCAAGGGACCTGGTCGATACAAGGCAAGCGTCGCAATGATGTCCCGAAAACGATCCGGCTTCATCCGTTGCAGAAGTTCCCGCATCCCGCCCCCTTCGAGTTGAAAGACTCCTTTGGTTTCTCCCCGGCAGAGCAATTCAAACGTTTGTTGATCATCGAGAGGCAATCGGTAAGGATCAATCGTTGCACCGGTCGTTTCCTTAATCAGAGCGATGGCGTGTGCCAAAATGGTCAGGTTCCGCAAACCAAGCAAATCCATTTTGAGGAGTCCCGCCTGTTCGACATCTTTTCCTTCCCACTGGGTTACGACTCCCTCTTTTTTATCGAGTTGCAGCGGAACATATTCCGTGAGAGGTTTGTCCGCAATGATCACGCCGCAGGCGTGAACACCGGTATTCCGCGTTATTCCCTCGATTTTTTTTGCAAAATCAATCAGTTCTTTGATTTGTGATTCGTTTTCGTAACGTTTGTTGAGTTCCGTACTTTCCTTTAACGCCTTTTCAATGGTCATTTTGGGCGTATCCGGGACGAGTTTTGTTACGTCAACAACAGCGGGGATCGGCATTTCCAGCGCACGTCCGACATCCTTGATCGACATTTTTGCCGCCATTGTGCCGAACGTTCCGAGTTGAGCGACGTTCTCTTTGCCGTATTTTTCGGTGACGTATTCGAGGATTTTTCCACGTTGGTCTTGGTCAAAATCGATATCAATATCGGGAGCCTCGACTCGGTTTTCGTCAAGGAACCGCTCGAAGAGCAGATCGAATTCCAACGGACAAACGTGCGACATGTTCAGCGCATAGCAGACGAGGGCACCGACCCCGCTTCCCCTTGCCGTCCGATGAATTCCCCGCTCTTCGGCAACACGCACCAAGTCCCAAACGATCAAAAAGTAATTCGGAAAGTCCAACTTCGCAATGACCGAAAGTTCCCTATCAAGACGTGCCAACACTTCGTCAGAGAGTTGTCCATCTTTATACCGATTCGGATTATCGGCATAGCGTTTTTTGAGTCCGGCAAGGCACAGTTGCCGGAGGTAATCGTCGGAGGAAAGATTATTCGGCGGCGTAAAGACAGGAAAATAACGTTTGAATTCCAGTTCGATATTCACCCTTTCGGCAATTTCTGTGGTTCGCTCAATCGCATCTTCATGTCCCGGTAGGGCGCGTTTCATTTCGCCGCCGCTACGGAAGAAAAAGAGATCGGAGTCCATTTTCCGACGATTGGGGTCGTTATAATGTTCTCCTCTGCCAATACAACGGAGCATGTCCTGGACATCGCTGTCCGCATGCTGAATGTAATGGACATCGTTCGTTGCGACGGTCGGAATTTTGAGTTCCTCGGCAATTTTTAATGTTCCCGCCAAAATGGTTTTTTGGATTTCGAGACCGTGATCTTGGATTTCAAGGTAATATCGGTCGCCGAAAAGTTCCTGATACCACTGGGCGACTTCTTTTGCTCTGTTGCGGCTGTCGGCAGTGTCTTCGATGAGAAGTTTTGCAATCTCACTGGATGCGCAGCCGCTCAAACAAATGAGACCGTCGTTCATCTGCTGTAAAAGTTCTTTGTCGATTCGCGGTCGATAATAAAAGCCTTCGAGATAGGCAATCGACGAAAGTTTGAGCAGATTTTTGTAACCGGCGTGATTGATCGCCAGCAATGTGAGGTGGCTACTCGATTCCTTTTGGCTTCCCGCCGATTTTTCGGTGCGGTGTCCGCTGGCGACGTAGGCTTCGTAACCGATGATCGGTTTGATGCCAGCGTCTTTGGCGGTTCGGTAGAATTCCTGTGCCCCGAAGAGGTTACCATGATCGGTCAAGGCAAGTGCAGGCATGCCGAGGTCTTTGGCACGTTTGACCAAATCCTTGATTTTCCCGGCTCCGTCCAAGAGGGAGTAGTGACTATGACAGTGTAAATGAATAAAAGGGACTTCCATGCGGCTATTGTAACAGAAAGAGCGGCACGGCGGAAGTCCACTCCGGTCTTGTCAGAGAACATCTGTTCTGATATACTTGTCCAAGTCGAACTTGTTTCCACAATTCCCCTAACAACCCTATGGCAAACATCAAATTTTTCTCCGGCAAGACAACGCCCATCGAGATGCACCGCGTGCGCATCATTCAAAAACTCAACCTGCTGCCCATTGAAGAGCGCGTTGCAGCGATCAAACGGGCAGGCAACAACACGTTTTTGTTGAAAAACGACGACGTGTTTCTCGACATGCTCACCGACAGCGGTACCAATGCGATGTCGAACGATCAACTGGCGGCGATGTCGCAAGCGGACGACAGTTACGCCGGTTCCGCCACCTACTATAAACTGGAAGACGCATTGCGGCATGTCTTCGGAATGAAATATTTCCTTCCCGCCCATCAGGGACGTGCCTGCGAACACATCCTTTCCAAGTTTTTCGTCAAGCCGGGACAAGTGGTGCCGATGAACTACCACTTTACTACAGCGAAGGTACACATTACCATACTGGGAGGGGAAATTCTGGAAATCCACGTCAAAGAAGCACTGAACGTAGATTCCACGTGTCCCTTCAAGGGGAACATAGACATCGCACTACTGAAACAGGTGATCGCCGAGCGCGGAAAGGAGGGCATCGCCTACGTCCGAATGGAAGCCGGGACAAACCTGATCGGCGGACAACCGTTCTCGTTGCAAAACTTGCGGGAAGTCTCCGCTATCTGTCGAGAAAATGGGATTCCACTCGTACAGGATGTCAGTTTGCTTTCGGACAATCTCCATTTTTGCAAGCAGCGTGAAGAGATTTGCAAGAACATGTCGATTCACGAAATTGCGCTGGCATTTGCGGAGGCGAGCGACATTCTCTATTTTTCGGGGCGCAAACTCGGTTCTGCTCGCGGCGGCGGTATCTGCACGAACAGCAAAGAGCATTACATGAACCTTCGGGATTTCGTCCCGCTCTACGAAGGCTTTCTCACCTACGGCGGTATGTCCGTGCGCGAAATGGAAGCCCTTGCCGTTGGGCTGTACGAAACGTTGGACGAAGATGTCATTTCGCAAGGTCCGCAGTTCATCGAGTTTATGGTGGACGAACTCGTCAAACTGGGTGTGCCGACCGTAACCCCGGCGGGTGGACTCGGTTGCCATGTGGACGCAAGGAGTTTTTTGTCGCACCTCAAAGATCAGGAATATCCGGCGGGTTCATTGGCTTCGGCGTTGTATCTCATCAGCGGAATACGAGTTATGGAACGCGGCACACTGTCGGAACAGCGCAATGAAGACGGCACGGAGCCGATTGCCCACATGGAACTGATTCGGCTTGCGTTGCCGCGCAGGGTCTTTACGATGTCGCAGATCGTGTACGCAGTCGATCGGCTAAACTGGCTTTACCAGAATCGGCACTTGGTCGGCGGACTCAAGTGGATTGACGAACCGAAGATTTTGCGGTTCTTCTTTGGTACGCTGGAGCCCATTGGCGATTGGCAACAGAAACTCGTGGCGAAGTTCAAAGCAGACTTCGGCGATAGTTTATAAGGGAAACTAAAATTGTACCTGAAACCAGAGCCTGTGCCGCACACAGGCTCTGGTGCCTGCGCGTTACCTTGCTGTCTGTGCCGGAGTACTGGTTGAATGATTCCGTTATTGCGCTGCGTTCCATTCCGTCTTTTATTGCCGAACAAGAGGAGTTCCTTATGCACATGTCCGAATCTGTTCACGTTCCAGTTTTGCTCCGCGAGGTATTAGATTTCCTAAACCCGCAAGAGGGAAAGACTTACGTAGACGGCACGCTCGGCGGCGGCGGACATACCGAAGCCCTGTGCCAACGTGGTGCAAAAGTCATCGCCCTTGATAGGGACTTGGAAGCCCTCAATCGTACCGAACGACGATTGCGCTCGCTATTCGATTCCACGTCCGATACCACTCCCTTTCCAATCCGATTTGTGCATGCCGACTATCGGTACTTCGTGGAAGCACTGGACATGTTGAACATTGACAAAGTTGACGGTTTTCTTCTCGATCTCGGATTGTCGAGCGATCAACTTGCCGATTCCGACCGAGGATTCAGTTTCGACTCCGACGGCGAACTCGATATGCGTTTCGATACATCAGAAGGTTTGCCCGTATATGAATGGCTCGAAAAACAGTCCGAAGAGAAACTTGCGGACACGATCTATGCGTTCGGCGAGGAGCGGCATAGCCGGAGAATTGCCAGAAAAATTGTGGCAGCCAGAATTGCCGGTCAGCCGATTCGCACTGCCCGGCAACTTGCCGAACTTGTCCGGCGATGCGTTCCAAAAAGTCGAAAACATCCGATTGATCCGGCGACGCGAACGTTTCAGGCACTGCGAATAGCGGTCAATGATGAACTAGGGGCTTTACAATCGGCACTGGCGCAGTTACCGGAGCGAATCAAGCCGGGAGGAGCGGCAGTTGTGATTTCGTTTCATTCTCTAGAAGACCGAATCGTCAAAAACGCCTTTCGGGAAAGTCAATGTTGGAAAATAATGACTCCGAAGCCGATCACCGCTTCGGAGGAAGAAATTGACCGGAATGCCCGGTCCCGAAGCGCGAAATTGCGGGCAGCAATGGCGATGAATGATTAGGTATAAATCCCAGTTCGTTCAACAATTCGTCTATCAGTCGAGTAATGTTCGTTTCCTGATTCCGCAACTCGATCATAGACGTAATAGGTTGCTTTACGGCATCTTCGAGGAATTCCGTCGGCATATCGCAGAGCCGATTGTTGACATTCAAACCGATGCCGAGAATGGCGTACTGCGGAGTGGGCGATTCGATCAAAATACCGCAAATTTTTTTTTCATCTACGTACACATCGTTCGGCAAATGCACTTCGAGTTTAAACTCCGGCAAATATCGGTTCAGAACATTGACGACCGATTGGGCGACCGTTGCCGAAAATGTGGGGAGTTGATCGCGAGTAACAAATTCCGGCGACAATTCAAAGCCGAGCGACATCAGTATGGCACCTTCGCCGCTCCACCATCGTTTGTTCCCGCGACCCCGTCCTGCTGTCTGCCGCTTTGCTGTGACCAAACAGGGCAACTTCGGCTTGATCTTCTGACGCAAGAGTTCTTGAATTCGATCATTCGTCGAGGAAATCTCGTCGTAATGTTCGAACGTTTGGATCGGTAACAGTTTCCTGGTTTTCACGTAATCATAATGCATGCGGCATGGTATCCTGCATCGGGACGCGTCAAGCGAAATTTTCCTCGAACACACCGAGTTTGCGGAAACGTTCGTACCGTCTGCTCACAAGTTGGTCTGCCGGTATCTTCGTCAAGTTTTTCAGTTGACTCCGCAAATACTGCTTCAGTCGGGAAGCCGCCAAGTTCGGTTCACGATGCGCTCCGCCGACAGGCTCCTCAATAATTTCTTCAATCACGCCAAAGCCCAGTAAGTCTTTTGCACGCATTCGCAGTGCCTCCGCCGCCTTGTCTTTGTACTCGTGACCCTTCCACAAAATGCCAGCACATCCCTCAGGACTGATGACCGAGTAATACGCATGCTCCAACATTGCCACCTGGTCGCCGACCCCGATCCCGATTGCCCCGCCCGACCCGCCTTCGCCGATCACCACACAAATGATCGGCGTAAGAAGCGTGGACATCTCAAACATCAACTCGGCAATGGTCAACGCCACCCCCCGCTCTTCCGAAGCAATACCGGGAAATGCGCCGGGCGTGTCAATCAGACAAATAATCGGCAGACCAAATTTTGCCGCCAACCGCATCGTCCGAAGAGCCTTGCGATAGCCCTCAGGATGAGGGCAACCAAAATTACACGTCTGCCTCTCTTTAAGGTTGCGTCCCTTGTGTTGTCCGATGACCACAACCTTGAATTCGTCAAGTTTTGCCCAGCCGGTTCGGATGGCAGGGTCGTCCCCAAAGAAGCGGTCGCCGTGCAATTCGACGAATTCTTCGAACACCATATCGATGTAATCGAGTGCCTGCGGACGATTTGGATGCCGGGCAACTTCGACGCTCTCCCAAGGACTGAGCGACGCATAGACATCTTTTTGGAGTTGCAGGAGCGTTTTGCGCAGTCGGGCAATTTCTTCCCGGGTTTCTGTATTAGAGGAATCCTTTTTGAGCCCTTCTATTCGGGCTTCTAGTTCGAAGATCGGTTTTTCAAACGAGAGTCGTTCGGTCAAAGGCATACCCGAATTGTAACACTATTCAGGAAAATGGCAAGAGAACGATCAATATCGAACGCCCAATGACAAGTACGTCCGCTCCACCACCCCGGAGAGTTGATCGACCGTTACACTGACACTTCCCCGATCCGGGCGATTCCAGATGCCGCCAAGCCGAGTCAGTTTTTTTATTGCAAAATGCTACACTTTGGGCAAAATAACACACAGGTTGTATCATTTTGCAATGTTTTCACAAATTTTGCAGTTTTTCCAAAATTGTGAAAGTTTGTAACCCTTTTATAGAAAACGACTTACAAAAATTTCCAAATTTTCCATTTTTTCCTCCCGTTCATAGCGCAATCCCCCGACGGTCGGGGGACTACGGAGTACCTTCGTCCCCCGCTCTTGTGATTCGTTGTTGCGGCTCTGATTTCTTCTCTCAATACACAGCGGCACCACGTCGGGTTTGACGCAAGAAGACCGGTTCGAGACCAACGGAAAAACTCCACTCGGACAACGCCTCACTGTACACCGCTCCGAGAAGCAAACGGAACGACTCGCCCGTCCGAACCAACATAAGATTGTGTCCGACATTCTCTCCCTTGCGAATGTCATACGAAGTCACATAAGACATCGAATACTTTTCATTCATCGTATAGCCAATGCCCAACGACAAATACGTCCGCTCCACCACCCCGGAAAGTTGATCCAGCGTTACACTGACACTGCCGCGATCCGGGCGATTCCAGATTCCACCGACCCGAGTCAGTTTTTGTCCATCACTGAAGACATCATACAGTCCATCAGAAAAGAGCGAAAAGCGGTCGCCGACGTGCCAGAGAACATTGTAATCAAACAGACCGATACTCTCCCCGTGATTGTATCGGGTTTCAGGATACAAATTAATGTGCGTAGAAAAAGTAATCCAATCCAAAATGTGCCGCCTGCCGACTGAACCCCGCTTCGTTTGGAATCGGTGTGTCGTTCCCACCCGGAACATGTGCATGTCGTCCGCAATTTCCATGTTGCCAGCGGTGACGTTGCGTGCCAAACCGCTACGTAGAGCGTAATAACGAGGATCGAATTGCCGCGGTATTTCGTTACCAAACGCTCCGAAAGATGGATTCGTAAAGACATACCGTCGCCGGAAATCGTCGATTGACCAAAGGTCGAGCGGGTCGGTCAAGGTCAAGTTCTCCATACTGCGGTTTGCCTGGGCGTACATATATTCTGCGTTCAGGTCAATTTTGTGAGCGAGACCATTGAGATACCAAGTTCGGCTGGAGACTCTGGGATTGACTTTCCAAATCGGCAAATTCATCCGTACTCCTCCTTGTCCGTAGAGCCGATCCACCGCATCGCCGCTTTGGTCTTCTCCCCAAAGGGAAAAATCGCCGAGAACATAAGGAACAATTTTTACCGGTCCCGCTTGCATCGGCAAATCAAGTTCATGCCGAGTCGAAAAAGCAAGACCGGTGCTGTTTACCTTTCCGTCATTTTCCCAAGGCAGATACTCGAAAACACTCCTGTCTGTCGGATCGTTGGGAGCGTTTGCCGTGTGATAATTCACCAAACCGACGCGGGTGTGTTCATACCACGTCAGATAATCATTGAACAGGGACTGTCCCAGCCAATAGTGATCGAGACGCGGCAGCCAGTTTGCATTGGAATAATGCGAATCGAGAGCATACTCTGCCGACAGGGTACACGATTGGTTTCCCTGCCGACGTGTCAGGTCGATGGCAGTCGTTGCATTTTCTTCGGTATGCCAATCGGAATTGAAAAAACTGTTCAAGAAATTTCGGTCAGAAGTTTTTCCGACTTCCGCTCGCATGTCCCAGGATCCTGTCAAAAACGGCACGGACAATTCAATTTGCTGTTGATGCAGCCAATGGAGACGATAACGATACGAGTGGGGAAAGTCCACGCTGTTACGCACACCGCCGAGTTTATCTTTACCTCTATCATGGAGCCCCCAATAGGTAAAATCTCCGCTCGCCTGACCGGGAATACTACAAAACGTGGGGCAAGCGTAACGGAACGTCGCTCCGTGTCCGATCCCTCGTTTTTCCATCCACGTGATGTTGACATCGCCGTTGACCCCATCGGGACGACGAATGTTGAGAATCTGGAAAGGATTCCAAAGCGTTTTCACCGTATGACCATTGTGGCTACTGTTGCCGTAGGAGAAATTTTTGATGTAAAACGTCGGGTCGTCCACGTCGGTGGCAATCCAAGGCCAGTAAAAGGCGGGGACATTTCGGACGGCAATGTAATTATTTTCGGCAACGACGACCTGCCGAAGTTTCGGTTCCGAACTGCCGAGCGGCAGCGTTTCGCGGCGGTCGAGTCTCAACGTCTGCGAACGGAGAGAATACGAGGGTTCCCCCAGTTGACTCGTTGTAACCATTGCATTTCTAGCCGTGAACTGTCCTTCTCCCATTTGCCGTAAAATGTCCGCCTTCAAACGTACAGAACCCTCGATCCCGCTCACGTCGCTGATCGGAGCGGAAAGATGACCGTCAAGAATGTAAGCGACTTTGTGCTTTGCATCGTAATACATTCGACTTGCTTCGATCACCCGCGGACCATCACGATAGATAATGTTGCCTTCAAGATAAATCTCGAAATCGACTTGTTCCGATTCGGCGTACGAACCACCACCATGATGAATTTTACCTGGATTCTCAGTCCAAATCACGGCGTTGTCTGCCGCAATATCGACCGTATCGCCTGCCAACATATTCAAGGCACTCGGCTCTGTAATCCCTTCGATAATCAAATTGATTCCGCCGGTCAAGACTACAATTCCGCCTTTGGCAGGATCGTCCCGATAGTAAGGTTCGAAAGCAAAGTTGAAATTGCTGTCGCTGCGCCGGATGAGTTGCACCTGCCGAAAACCGAAGTTCGAGCCTTCGGACAACTGCGGAAGGGCAGACGAGGAGATAAACTGTGTTTGTACAATTCCCGTTTGCATAATTCCTTCAGGAGGCACACGTGGTTTGTCTCCTCCCATGAGGGTAACGGCACGTCGGAAAATGGGAGGGTCCGCTTGCGGCGGCAAAAGATTCGCAATTTTTATCTCAACTGGATAGAGGGTGTACCAATGTCCGAGCCAGTTCTGCCCCGTAATTTTTGTCGTCCCTTGTTGCGAATCCTCTTGTGCGACGACCACCGGCATTTGGGCGGAACTGCTTTCCGAATAGAGGGTAACTTCCTGCCGATTGGTGGTTTTGTCCCGCTCCATTGCAATCCAGACGACGGCTTCAGGAGCGTAGGTGATGGTTTGCCCTTGCCGGAAAGCACAGTTGCCCTGTAAAAAATAGACATCGTGATTGCCGATTTGTTTCTTCCAGCCCGATTGAGCGGAAATGACAATCGGTTCGGAGTCCTTTTCCTGCGGAAGCGAAAGGGTAGTGTTGCCGGTCGCCTCCATTTGCCGTGAGGCGAGCATCGGCATCGGCAACATTGCCGGATCGCTTTCGGTGGAGAGAAGTTCCAGCGACCCCGCAAAAACAGGGGAACTACCGGTGTTTCCGGGTAGTGTACCGAGGCCGGGCAGTGAACTATTGACCTGCGGCAGGGTTTGTTTGGGTGGGGGAGTCAAAACGTGTTGAATCGGGGCGGTAAGGGGAGCGGTAACGCGTTGAATCCCCCTTTCTTGTCCCAAAAGAGGGAGATTTGCGAGAAAAACGAGCGCGCAGAGAAAGAACGCGACTAAAAACCTGGTCGGTTTTGATTGACCACAAAAGCGTGCAACTCCTTTTATTTTAAGGTGTTGGTGCAAAAACTTTCCCCCTGCGATTTCGGGAGTACCATGGGGGAAGTATGCCGATTTTTCCTGAAATAATCAAGGGCAAAACGAAGTGAGTTACGGTTGGGCGATTTTAGGGAAAATGGGTATTTTTCAATGCCACCCCTCTATGTTCTCAGTGAAATGTTGTTTTTCTCAATGAAAGCCAAAAATTGCTGATGAAACGACTCGATATCATCCCCGGAAAGCGTATGTTCCGGTGAGCCGATCCAAAAGCGGAACGAATAACATGCCGTTCCCTTGTCTAAACCTTTGCCTCTATAGGATACCAAAAATTCCCGGCGAATCACCAGCGAATTATTGAACCGGTCTAAAATTGATTCCAATTTACCGAAGCCGTCCTCGACTTTCCAGAGGAGCGAAAAGTCCTGCCAAGACAAGGGATAACGCGGCGGCTCCTCAAACGACACTTCGGGATAAAGCGTGTTCACAATTTCACCGCTGGTAATTTTGTCCAGTTCGAGTTCAAACCAAACGATCTGTCCGCCTTCCCGGCAAACCTTCGCTGTCAACCCCTTGTCGAGGATGCCCAATGTACCGAGCAATTTTTTGCCAGAACATACCGAGACATAGTTTTCCGGCGATTGCCAAAGTGCTTGTGAGTTACTGACAGGTTCACGCATGGTAACGTTTTGCATTCCGCATGCTGCCAAAACGTCTTCGACGGCAGATTTCACCGAAAGGTAAAACTCTTCCCATGCTCCCGCCCGTTGAAACGCTACGCCGCCGAGATGGTGCCGCTCCGTACACTCTCCGTCTTTCTTCCCCTGAAAGAATGCGCGACCGATTTCAAAGAGTCGGAACGACTCCCGAAAGGGTCGATTCTTCGGAACCAATGCCAGTAGATTCGGAATCAACGTCGTCCGCAATCGACTCGTTTCCGGCGATGTCGGATTTTTCAGTACCAGCGTTTCTCCCGGTTCGTAATCAAACGTCTTGAGCCAGTTGTCGTTGAACCAAATGTAATTGTGGACTTCCAGAAATTGATGTGCTGTTGTCAGTACCCGGCGAATTTTATGCTCCATTTTGAGCGGTTTTTCGACGTGGAGCGGCATGATCGGCACTGCTGGCATCACTGGCGGAATGTTATCGAAACCATAGACGCGTAGTACCTCTTCGACGATGTCTTCGGGAATCGAAATGTCCTTTTGACTGCGGAAGGGAGGAACGCCGACTTTGAGTATGCCCATGTTTTTCACCGTATTGCATGTTAACGCTGCACATTAACGTCTCACATTATACCATAAAAACGGGAAGGAAAAAATGGTGTCCATCGTTGGATTGTGAAAAGTTAGGAGTTGGGAAAAATTGAAAAACGCAAAGGAACTGATTGTGGTGGTTTTGCACCACGCCGCTCTTGTGCAAACAAACTTCCGTCTCACTTTTCAGAACGCCTTTTCTTCCGTAAAAGTTCGCTTCCTGTCATGATCGAATACCGCTTGTCTTTCTTCTTCTCCTGCTTCTTCGGCGGCGGTTCGTCATGTTCGTCGTCGTAATCGTCATCTCTTTCATATTCGACAATCGTTTCCCGAATCAGCCGCTTGCCGTCGCCGTAGTCTTCACCGTTCAAGAAATCGTCCGGCGAATCGTACTTCGCAATGCTTTGGTCGCCGGGCAATTCGAACAAGAATCGACTGGAAATTGCCGTCATTCCAAACGAGCCGCGAAAATTTCGCCGCTCCGCCCGGCTTAATCGCAATGCCTCTTCTGCCCTAGTAATGCCCACGAAAAACAACCGACGTTCCTCCTCCAACTGCATCTGTTCATGCGTCGAACGATCATGCGGCAGTATGCCCTCTTCAATCGCAATAATATAAACAACCGGAAATTCCAGTCCCTTTGCCGCATGCATCGTCATCAACGAAACGCGATCCGTCTCTTGATCCAATGCGTCCACGTCGCTGACCAGTGCCGCCTGCTCCAAAAATTCTTCTAATGCCGACTGTGTTACCACCCCGTCACCCCCGCGTAAGCGGGGGGCTAGAGAAACAGGGAGCACGTCTTTCGTCTGGATTCCCGCCTTCGCGGGAATGACGGTGTTTTTCGGTTCTGACTCTCGGTCGTCAAACTCATGTGCCACTGTCAAAAGTTCCTCAATGTTTTCCAATCGTTCCTGATCTTCCTCCGATTCCGAACACGCCAGGTGTTGCCGATAGCCGGAGTCGCGCAGCACCGACTCGATCAGCGAAGCGACCGGATATTCCTGTGCCGAATACTCCGACAACTTGTCCATCATCTGTACGAATTGCGTGATCGCCTTCCTCGTTTTCGCCGCAATGCTTGAAAAATGTGCTATGTCTCGCATAACATCCATCGTTGGAACGCCGAGACTTGCGGCATGATTCGACAATTTTTCCATCGTCGTCTTTCCAATGCCGCGCGGCGGTTCGTTGATAATCCGCGCCAGCGAAACTGTGTCCGCCGGATTGAATACCACACGTAGGTACGCGAGCACATCTTTGACTTCTTTGCGTTTGAAAAATTCCAGTCCGCGAACCAGTTGGAAAGGTATTTTTCGACTTCGCAGAGCATGCTCAAAATTTCGCGAGAGGGCATTCATTCGGTAACAGATGGCGTAATCGCTCGGTGTTCTGTGACCGGCTTGGAGTTCCTTCGCAATTTCCTCGGCAATGCTTTCGGCTTCTTCCTTTTGGTCGTCGCATCGGACAAGCCGCACCGGTACGCCCGGCGGATTGTCGGTCGTGAGCGTTTTTTCCTTGCGATGCACATTATTGACAATCAGTGCGTCGGCAACTGCCAAAATCTGCGGCGTACTGCGGTAATTTTGTTCAAGCCGAATGACCGTCGTGTCGGGATAGTCCTTCTCA
>Ga0123353_10005146_pt1 | contig 17073 bp, 8 predicted proteins | sample TergutLab28metaG_3_FD_92763 | JGI IMG/M metagenome (GOLD analysis project Ga0123353, IMG submission 92763) | Labiotermes labralis P3 segment gut microbial communities from Petit-Saut dam, French Guiana - Lab288 P3 | ecosystem: Host-associated > Arthropoda: Insects > Digestive system > Gut ...
GTGGCGGACGCTTGTGAGTGCGGTAATGAACCTTCGGGTTCCATAAAATGCGGGGAATTTCTTGACTAGCTGCAAACCAGTTAGCTTCTCAAGAAGGACTCTGCACCATGGAGTAAGTAAGTACTTACGTAAAATTTTGTCGCAGAGTATACAGCAAAACAATTTTCGTGTTAACGTACAGTGTAGAACATGAGTCTCCAACGTTTCTATTGCAAAAGCGTCACGCTCTTTATTATGGGCTGGTTCACGGGGCGCAAGTGGGAAAATAACAAAAAGCGGTATACCTAACCGCCTAAATTATTGTGTAATTTTTATCGTATGTACACAATTTACAAACGTGGCTGCGGGGCGCACAATATAACCTGGCAAGCCGCGGGCTGGAGACCCGTGCTGTACGCAATTTTTATTTTTAATAGACGACAATTCAGGTAATTGTATTATGGCACTGCGAAGGGAAGAACTTGAATTTCTTTGTTTTTCCTTATAGAATTTATTATCTATACAAGCAATCCTGTTAAATCGTATGCATCCGAATATCACATGAGTCAACAGTAACATCGTAGTTCGGGAAGAGTAAGTCCAGAGTTATGTGTGATCTCTCAGATTGGCTGAAATATTCTTTCATTTAAACTATAAACAAAGAGATACGCCCTAAAATCCAATTAATCTCTGTGAAGATATTATTCAGGCCGAGATTCGAACCACTCACCGTCAGACTCGCTTAGGACCTAACAGTTTGTTCGGTGCATCCCTTATGGACGTCACGCTTCGCACCAATATACAAGAGGGTTCGAGGTTCGCACAACGGCGAAAATAACGAGTGAGGTCTTCTTGGCCTCGACACCGTGTAGTCTTGCAGGAGACTACTAATATTTCGTAAAAACTCCCTGCGCCCTTCAAGTTACAGGTAAAGATGGACGCAGTGGGTTGCTCCGAAAAATAGTACCTGTGTAGCCTACACGGCGTCATTTCTCAGAAATCTATTCTCACAATAAAACCAACTAGATGCACTAATTTCTCAAATTTATTTTTGGAATAAAACTCTACATGTCTCGAACTGTTCTTCTGTCCATCATCAGGAGTTTTTCACTGTACACACAGTAATAGTTAATGTCATAAAGGTTTGCTGACAGCTTGCGAGCTGGATCAGCTGATACAGCTCACAAGCTGTCGTCAAACCTGTATGACATATACCACTGCTGTGTATACAATGAAAAACTCCTGATGATGGAAAGAGGAACTGTTCGAGACATGTAGAATTTTATTCCAAAAATAAATTTAAGAAATTAGTGCATCTAGTTGGTTTTATTGTGAGAATTTATCACGATGCACGGTCACCTGAACGCTAAACTCAGAAGCCTAATATCTAAAAGACAAAATTATAGTCTTGTTTAGTCTTTCGGTTTCAGATAGAGGGCATCAAGTTAAAGATTCTAAACTCAAATATGTCAAAGGCTAAAAAATTCTGGAAACAGCGAACTCCGAGAAAGAACGCCATTCCATTCATTTTGTTTTCGGAAAGAAGGGCTTTCATGACCCTCACAGGCGATTCAAGTCGAGATACGACGGACGAGCCCCTGCCAAAGAGGTCGCCACTTTATCTGTAAACCTGTATGTCCCACCCTAAAGTGCAGGACCCTCTCCGGAAGTGATGCCATCCCCTTCGAAGGCTCGACTTTAATAACAACTTGTGTTGCTTCCTTTGCCAGCAGAACACCTCCAGAGATGTGAATAATACATGAGACCGCAGTTCAAATGTCAACACGCCCCAGCGTGTAACAAATTGTATCGTTTATATTACTTACTGTATATAATAAAGCTTGTTATTCAACTGCTGTCTCGTCCACAGAACCGTTTATACTAAGAACGATATCTTGACATCAGAAATTCATAATTAGTGATTATCTTCATTGTTGTCCGAAGAGCGCTGTTTCAACACAACACGATTACAATGAACGTCATGTGACAACGCAACAAGCTGACTCACATGAAGCCAACACCAAAGCCCACGCCAACCTTATCTTTTCATTTCTGTTATCCGTGCACCATTTGCAACAGATGTGGCAAAAAATGCTTCTGATTTCTTAGCCAAGTTTTACTGTCCGCCTAATTCAAGAACTATGCACGAAATGTTATAATGAGGTATCAATGTCAGGGGTTTCTTCCGTCCTACAAAATTCTATTTTTGTAGATTCGTATTACAATATGCACTTAATTGTAATGCACGTCTCGTCAATTCTTGCCGCCATCAGCTGTTGAATATAAAATGTAACATTTTTAATAATATCCGTACAATAAGAACCAACAGGATGCACTATTTATTTTCAATTTATTTCAATAATTAACCTCTACATGTTTCGAGCAGGCTTACTGCTCATCATGGCTGTTGGCGGGATCGACACAGCCAACGACCAGTCAACAGAAACGCATGACATATACCAACTGCTGTGTATACACAGTAGTACCTCCTGATGATGAGTAGTAAGCCTGCTCGAAACATGTAGAGGTTAATAATTGAAATGAATTGAAAGTAAATAGTGCATCCTGTTGGCTCTTATTGTACGGATATATCACGATGCACGGTCAACAAAACATTGAATTTTTAAATTTCTATTAATGTATTATATACCATCAGTACACAACAATACATCATTACAGTGATACAATATATACAATTATGTCACATTACGGCTACATGTTTCGACCGTAAACGGTCATCTTCAGGCCAATGAAGAACATTATTAAGGTACAATACAGTACAGTAATAATGTTCTTCATTGGCCTGAAGATGACCTGTACGGCCGAAACATGTAGCCGTAATGTGACTTAACTGTATATATTGTATCACTGTAATGATGTATTTTTGTGTACTGACGGTATATAATACATTACACAAATTTGTTAATATACAACAGGATAGCCTCTGTGAAATTAAATTATTAACAATACTCTGCACATTAATTCTCGTGATAATTCCTAAGACTGGAGTTATAATGACCTTGTAGCATATCTTATATTCTTTTACACCTTATGTTCTTTGATATGTCATGACACCTTCACCTGCACCTCGAAGCTGTGCCAGTGACATTTAAAAGGATGTTATATGATCCAAGAGCCGTGAATTGTTCTAATATATATATATATATATATATATATATAATCATGGCATCAACAAAATCACATAAGTACACAGCAACTAGTTCACATACACAAAGGACTCCTACATGTTTCGGCCAACCACGTGGCCACACGGTTGGCCGAAAACGCTGTCTTTGGTGTGAAAAAGCTCTTGTTCCTTTACAGACAACGGATTTCTGTTGCACGTAATTCTGTTAGTATCGCAACAGAAGTGTGTTGTGAGGCGCAACAAATAAATCGAATTAAATTCACTGGTAATATCGATGGAGCAGAGAGAAACCGAACTGATAGAAATACGAGCGGTACAGTAATGGTGATTCGGAAAACTGGCCAATAAATTTCAGAAAAAAAAATCTATATAATGTGGACTAATTTTATGCACATTACAGACAAACATTTGGGAGGGGGAAAACGAGAAATTTTTACGTAATTTTAGTACGAGAAATCTGAAAACAAATAGGCTGTGGTCTTCTGGTGTGCGACAAGTTGTAGTTACGTAAGCTGATCCGAGTGTTTGGAAAGAACATGTTGCCTCCACCTTCAAGTTCGAAGTAAAGACACTAATTTTTACTCAGAAGTTAGCTCGGCATAACAGGGTTTATCAAGGAGGCATGAACAATAAATGTCACTTCTGAATGCGGTCACTAGATCGGCCCACATGAAACATTCACACCGGTCCAAATAAATGCCATAGGAATGCATAGAAGACTAAAGGACGGCGCAGTATGGTAATGAAAACAGGAGCTGACGGCACCCAATTACGTGGACCAGTCCCCGAGGCAATCCAGCAGGGTTGTCCACTTTGTGCCTGCTCTCATTTGGTTCCGGCGTCACTTCGCCCTTTAATGCACCGTGATTAACGCATGAATCACTTGCTTTAACTTTAAAATGTTTGTACAGTTGGGTACGCTACAACGGATGATCCTACAAGGAGCTAATGCTAAAACGAACAGTTTTTATCAATAAAGTCAGGATGCTACAACGAACGCGGTGGAATACTATCGGCCGACCTAGCACGCTCGTGCACATGACGTGTCGGGCCTTCCCGTACCCGCTTTGATTAGTGCGTCAGTCGTCATATATGTTATTATCGTTGTAAGGTTCAGTTGTCAGTTTAGTTAGGTTAGCTGCTTATTTGCGCCTTTAGCAGTGAGAAAACTTTTTTTATTATTATTCTGCTATATAATTTTAGCCATGAGCCGGCAAAATAGTTAGAAACCGGGATGCTAACTTTGCCCTAGGCTGTGGGCCTGGAACGGATTGTCCCTAAATACATATATTTCAATGTATGCCAGGACGAAAAAAATGTAATGAACGAGGTTCTAGAACCAATTACGTTCGTTCTAGCATGCCCCACTGCATATTGCTCATTATATGTAGTACTTAAGTTTCGTATTACGCTAACAAAAACAGCGTTTATTTTCTTATAAAGCATTCACAGGTTGGTCCATGCAACTCTGAAGCAAATTGTTCTCCGTGAGCCAGGAAATACATATCTGTACAACAATCAATTAATCTAAATCAGGCCCGCTCAACCCTTACCTCCCAGACAACATGTTGCACACAACACAGTGTTCACGTTGCTCGCGGAGACATTTGAAATGATTTTAACAATATCCATGTCAAGGCCGAGATAGAACGCTGAAATAATTTTGAAAAGCTGCGAGCTGTTTACTGATAGAGGCGTACATTATATTACTGATTACTTTTGCAGATATTTGCTAAAATAGCGACAACCTAGCCCGGTGTATGTTTATTGCACATGAGCTATAGAAAAATGCGCAGGGAAAATTATACGTACAATTGTATATCGTATACGCACATACATATTCTTCATTCTGAGAATTGAATTTCATGTTGCACGATCACGGACCAGATTTTGTCGAGGTTGCCCGCACCCCATAAAACGTTGAGCACGCCTCCTCTAGAGTATAAAAACATGACTGGGGAAGTAGCTGTGGCCATCGTCAGGGCGCTATCGCGAAATTTGGTGTATAGCATTATGGAAAACCTTCGAGAACTTACCGCAGGTTAGCCGCTGTTAAGTTCACTATGCTATGTAACGACACTGTACGAATGTACATACAGGGGTTCTGATAAGTCCTTAGCCCGACTAGGAAGGAAACAAGCTAATGTTTCTGACAGAATGGCGTGAATTTCCTTCGGCGCCTTGCCTTGCAGAAAAAGAAACTTGATGGCAGCTCGCGTATCCATGTTGTTGAAATCGCGCGCGTTCCTTACATGCTTCCGAGCTTGTCTCCTTCCTGGTCGGGCTAAGGACTTATCAGCACCCCGGTACTTCCCAGTAAACAGTCATACACAACACCATATATAAGTCGATCATGCAACATGTTTCGGCAAATTACAAGCCGCTATCAGACCGAACACATCACTTAGTAAACAACGCTGATATGAAAGGAACTCAAATAAAAGTAGAATTGCGTTATTAATATTTATTATTGCACCAATAAATGCACATATAATTAGTATAAAATTATATCATAATTGCTCCAACATGTTTCGGTGCCCTCGCACCATCTTCAGGGAGCTTATAGGTTTTGTTAGCTAAATTTATAAAATATTAAAATAACAAAATTAAATACAGCAGTATTTCGCTATGGTAAAATCTGATCGTTGGTAAAATATGTTGGAGCAATTATAACACAATTTTATACTAATTATATTTGCATTTGTTGGCGTAATAATCAATATTAATTAATCTAAACGGACGGTATGTACATGAAAATAAGTGACATTGCAATTTTGTTAGTTGTAAAACCGTACAGTCTGGCACATAAATACCAAAGTTGCCATGATATTTACCTGTTGCAGACAAAGCCCTCTCTGTTGTTGAAAAGCCAATCACACTACACTTCACACTTTGCAGCAAACGATAATTTTTCCTTTGATCGTCGCTAATATTTGTCATACGGCAAACATTCGAAACAGTCGCTACGAGAAGTTTTACAGTTACGTTACTCCGATTCTCACAAGACTCAGACATGCTCACAAAATTTGGAAAAAACAATTATGCAAGATCCAAGACCTAGACTTAAATGGGCAGACTGTATTACATTGAGCATCAAATGCAGTGGCAGATAGTGAGCTGAAATCAAATAGGTTCCTGCGACGGGCTCTTGTCAAAAAGGAATTAGACATTCAGGTTCCATGTAAGGCCGGGAATTGTTTCAGTAACTGCGAAACTATCAGCTTCTCAGGCTGTTCTGCTCTATGGAGTTAGCTGCTTGGAAAATAGGGGGTTTAAGAAGAAGATCTGAACACTTAAGCACTTCTGTACGCGAATGAATGTAACCGTAAGTCAAGATGAAAGTTAAGGCCGTTTACCACATCCTGCGCGTGCCCATCTTGACGTTTCGTACAGGACAATACTTCTTGCGTAACGCAACCATATGGCATGTGAAAACAATCGGTCTTTTATCTTCATGAGACATGAAGGTTTCGTGGGCCAAGATAGTAAAACGGCACGAAGTGAATCTCCTGATGCATAATTATCTGTGATTTGAATTCTAAAACACTCCCAGTTCACCCTTTGAAGCAAGACAGAGAGGGAGAACAGTCAAGTGGGGTAAGAAACACCACACCTTTTTACAAAAAGGGTCTCGGGCAGAGATCACTCGTCTTCCTGATAACGGCAAGTCGAAACAAGTTCAAGCGTTGAGTAGTGAAGAAGGTAAGCGCGATCTAAACAGGGTTGTTTTGACTGTGTAGCGAGGAATGAAGCGGAGCACATATTGCATTTGGGTTGAATTTTAATGTTAACATTCTGGGACAATGTAAAGCAATGTTAAACTGTGGTATGCAGAGAGCATTGCCCTAAGAACGAGGAAAACCACGGAAATCGTTGATCTATTTACCAGCTGCAGGACCTTCAGCTCTACAGATCGCCTGCCAGCAGTGTGGCTTGAATGTATAAACACGCGAAAGGTTACTCTGTATAGGCTTGTGGTATTCTGAAGTACTTAGTTCACACAACACACGTAAAAACTCAGTTCCTACTTGGCAGTAAAAAAGAAACCTCGGTCTCCGTTATAAACGTCAACACATGAAGGATCACATCATGCGTAGAAACTTCATTCTAACACACGTTATTGAAGACAGAAGAGACGGAAATATGAGGAAGTAGACGTCAGCAGATACTAGGTGTGCTTCACGAAACAAGAAGATACTGGAAAGTGAAGGAGGAAGCACCAGATCGCACTCTTCGGAGAACATATGTGAGAAGAACCAAAAGATGCACACATTTTTCATTAATGATGTAATTCAATTATATTATTTTCGACATGTTTCGAACTAAGTGTTCATCATTAGGAAGACGGTACCAGCAATTTTACGGTATTTTATCGTGCATCTATATAACTGTCAGGTTGTGGTGTTGTATCAAACACATCCTATCACGATGCAAGGTTCAGAAAACGTAAAGTTCTTTGGAGAACTCACTTTGGAAGAGGCTAGGAACCTGTCGTAAGACAAACTACGTGACAATGATGACATAACCAAACATTTAGTGTATTCTTCCGTATTTCAGCAATGTCGGCGACAGTAATATTACTGTCGACAGGTGTTCGATTCGTAGCAGGAACAAGAATTTCTCTTCGACAATGCTGTGTCTAAGGCCCAAGCAGACTTCAATTCTTTGGCATCATGTGCTCTTTTACGAGGGTAAAGGGAAAGCAACATGAAACAGACGTCTTCTTTCCATGTATGCTTTAATCACGTGGTGCTTTGTTAAAGCGAGATATTGATATTTATCCTTCACTTCTCAATGCCCATTGCAAAGCTGTGTTACTTACGCTGCTATCTAAGTACAACCTCGTAGTGAAAGACGTCAAGCTTTTTCACTGCAATATACGAACAGGTAAAATTGCCCCATAACTAACTAAGGTTCAGTCATGAAGGCACATACGTTAGTGCAGGTACTAGGTGGAGCTGAATGGTTTGCTTCATTCCTGAGTCGCTTTACCCCAGAAGAATATTTCCCCGTACACACTGAGTGGGATGTTGGGTGGGCCCCAGAGACAGTGTCGAAGCAGTGTAGAAGAAAAAATCCATTTATCACTAATGGGAATCGAACTAAGATTCCTCGATCTTCCAGTCAGTAGCCTGGTCATCCAGCGTATTCACCTTAGCGAACGTAGTTTTCGAAAATGTGATGCCATGCTTATCGACGTGACAGGGGCGACCTGCTGCCTTCATCAGCAGTATGCAGCAACTCTCCACAAAACGTCGGTACATGCCTACCCTACAGTACGGCGTCACATCCAAAGCTCGGATATCTTCACAGACACCGTCAGGAAAACCTCACATCTCACCACAGTTTAGATGCTATTTCCCTACGACCCACTTTGTGTTGCTAGATACTGCAAGTGGTTTTAAGCCTGTTGGGTTGCAAACTAAAAATTTGGGAACATTTATCATTTCCGATCTGGGACGCTATCAGCCTCTTATCCAGTGGGTAACGGCGGCCTTTCCCCCGAGACACGCTGATGGGATCGTGAAGTTGCACACCCACCTTCATCTAGTACAGTAGGGCTGACCAATGTGCAGCCCTCAAAAGGAAAGCATTTGCGGCCCCCGGTCACCTGAATGGTTGCAATAATCAAATTTGTTTATAAATAACGGTGTTCTTGTTAATCCAGTCCCCACCCACTTTCGACATATGTATAAGCCAGTGTGGCCCTCAGTCGAGTCGTTAATAATGAAGTGGCCCACCTGTGGGCTGAAGTTGGAGCTCTGCTGTACAGTACGCACTAATTTTCAAAAATCCAGGAGTCACTTCAAAATTCCTGGCGTCAGAAGGGCGACACGAATCAATTTCCATACAGTAGATCCACAAATATTGGCGCCACTACAAAAAAAAATAGTCGACATGGCGACAAGGTGTCTGGAATTTGTGCACACCTGATATAGTACCAAGATTAGGAATGCGTGAGGTCTATACCTACTGCCCCCTATATGGATTTGTGGCCTTGTGCCTCAACTGCGTGTTGCCAAAATATTGCGCTAACTATTAGTAAGCTGGTAACGTAACACAATGGACAAAGCCCAAAATCTCAGTGGTTCTGAATGCCGTATACAAGATTAATTACTTATAAATAAGTATCTTAGCCAATCTGTAACTCAATCCTGATGCTTCTCCGTTAAAGTCTCTGACTATATGCAAAGACTTGGCCTGACTGACAGTTAAGACTTTTAAATTCTGCACGAATTTCAGCTCCTACCTCACAGAAAACAAAATCTGTCTCCATTATAAAGACCAACGTATCAATGTGTCTTAGGGAAATAACAGCTGTATATTCTGAGAAATGTAACGAACGCATACACCCTGTGTGGGAAAGATGTTTGGGATTCTTCATGCTATATAAAATACAGACAGACTGTTTCAGAAGGTAGATCCGAGAAGAAAAACAAAGCATGTGTGGGAGGTAAAATAACAGGTTAATGGAGAGAAAAATACATAATTATGAGATTCACAGTTCATACCCTTCATCCAAAATGATGAGGGTCGCTAAAACGAAGGAGGATAAGAAGAGCAGGACATGTAGCACGCAACGGGGCGCTAAACAATTGATACAAAAATTTATCGAAAACCCTCAAAGGAAGAAAACACTTTGGAGAAGCGGCAGTATGATAATATTAAAATTGGTCTCAGACAAGTACGGTGGGAAGATATATAATCTGAAAACGACTAGATTAAGGTAGTGTCTAGAGGCACGCTTATGACAGCATGGTAATCCTTGGGACTGCATAATATGTGGGTCATTTCTTGATCAGCTGAGGCGCCTTAAATCCTACAGTGTAGGAGCCAGTTCATTCGCTAATTGGTCTTCCATTAGTTAGTCAACTCAGTACAGAAAGTGTTCATAATTCTACACCATTCCGCTCGTAATCGGTGACTCATTCATTACGACCAAAAAAGGCAACGTACCTACCCAAACGCAACACTCAGGCGCGTTCGCCAAACCACTGTCGTTGTGCAGAAGCAATAACTACTGAATTGTAAGATATATTACTGAGTGTGTGTCTGCAGCCTTAGTAATCCAGCATACAGAGCGCATGCACCTTATTTCACTGTTATCCGCGGCTCTACCATATTTTTTCCACATTATCTCATAAACGGCACGACTGCGGTAAAAAAATGATTGACCATAAACCTATGTTCTAATATTTTCTACAACTTTTGTCTGAATTATTTCTCATTGTGAGACGAATTCAGCGAGATATTATCATAATATACATAGGTCTTCATGTAAATTTTCCGCTATCCTGGTCAGATTTTAAGGAAACTTGATTTTTTCGACATATTTTCGAAAAATCTCCAAATATCAACTTTCATGAAAATCCGTCCAGAGGAAGCCAATTTTTTTCCATCCGGATGGATGGCTGGACGGAAAGACAGACAAACGGACGAACAGACAAACTGAAGGATGGACAGACAAGACATGAGAAACTTAAGTCGCTTTTCGCTATTTTGGAAACCCGCCTAAGAGCATCACCATGACAACCGCAAGCGAATATGCCTTGATTCGCGCTTTTCAGTAAATCTAACGCCCCAAAAAGCGTTTCAAATGGATATTCCAAGTTATTTTAATGACACTACAGACGATTATGGCAAGACATGTCTATTCCAAGGCTGAATTCCATTCGCAGGATTTCTGTTGACCTTATATAGAAACGGACACTTGGTGTTAGAGACATGGTACAGGACTGCAGGCCGCGCGATGTTGTGTAAGTTGGTCTCCATCTTACTCGCTGACTTGTTATAATCTGCAAGACTTGTTTAGTAACATTAATGAAGTGCGATCTGAAATATCCCGTAGCTACTGGCTGTACAAAAAAAAATTGACAGCTGATGTGGAACAGACGAAGGCCTTGAAATGGTGCGTGGTTACTAGAAACGTGTTTCGCTTTTGATAAATTACAAGAGTGTGAAAACAAAACACTCATTCAAACGTTTTATTCTAAAAACAGTAAAGTATGTCACCAATTTGAACTTCCGCATAAGGGAGAACTCTGACATTCAAATCACCTAGTGTTGGTAGGGTTGCGATATCTGAGCTTATATAATTTTAATAAGATGGAGACATGACGGAGACGTCGAATACGTACATTATATCTTGCAATTCACTCACTCAAATCCTTTCATTGCTTCAATAAACCAGTACAGGTACAGGCAGCCCTTGTTCTGTACAAAGTGTCATGCAATAGAAACGTATGACGGAGCAGAGGTATAGCTTCAACGCATTCAAGTCTCAGCACAATACGAAGGTTAGATGTCAGCTTCACGCCTCAGCCGTTTCACTCTTCGTGAAAGAAGCCCCGATAGGAGGAAGAGTGGGCCTTACAGTGTGTCTGGATATGGCGCAGAAGACAAAAACCTCTTTTCCCTACAGAGACTCGAACCTTGATTCCCTGGTCCATCATTTGGTATCTTCGCCACTGAACAATCCCCTCTCTACTTCTCTGTATCGTTCACTCCACTAGTCATTCAGTCACTAAATCATTCATTTGCTTATCCATTCGCTCTTTCGCCTTCTCGCTCGCTAGACCATTCGCTTAGCCACTACGTCTCCCATTCACTCCTTTTTTAACAACGTGACTCATCAACTCATTAACTCATCACTTAATTCTGATGTACATTACAGTCCTACCCTCCCTCCCTCTGAAAGAACAACAAAAATATCCATCTTTCCGGTAGAATTACAAACACAGTAATTCAGTTCTGCGTTGGGCTGAACGTCGTTAAACAATATGTCATAATTCGCGACGCCAGGTGATGAGAGACAGACAGACAACCTCGAAAGAGGAGCAGTTCAGAGGACCGGGTCATTCAGTCGTTAGATGCCGGATCAATAAACGTTCGTTCCACTGCCACTAGGCCACTACTACAAGCTACTAACACCCTCTTCAGCCAATACTCTTCGATTAATTCCGTCAGAGTTAACACTCCAATTTCTCTGGAAACAATTCACCTTCAGACTTATTCTCCGAGTCCCTCAAACGCTCTGCAGGCAGTAAAAGCAATCAAAACAGAAGGGCTGAAATGTCCACTCCAATTACACACTATTTATGTTATTTTATTTGTGGTTTATTTAACGACGGTAAGTAGTTAACAACAAATCGTTTCAAAACATAAGATAGTTACGAAATTTTGGAACAACATTCAGCAAATTGCAATTGAATTCATGAGGAAGCACATGCAATTCGGGAAATGCCTGCTACTTTTTGTTACTAAACCATTTGTCTAATTGTCAATTATCTAAAAACGTAAAGACTAAAATATATAAATTGTTATTTTGTATGGGTGTGAAACTTGGTCCCATATTGGGAAACAAAACACAGAATGAGAGTATGCAAGAACAGAATCCTGAAGAAAAATATTTTGATCTAAGAGGAAGTAAAGGAAGGCTCGAGGAAATTGCGTGACAAGAAGCTTCATGATTTGTACTTTTAGTCACACGTTTTTAAAGTTATAAGATCTGGGGCTACAAGATAGGCGGGGCACGTGGCACGCATGGGAGAAAAGATAAATTCGTACAGAGTTGTAGTGGGAAACCCTTAATGATGAGGACCGCTTGGAATACATTAAAAAAATACGATCTTAAAGCAGGAGGAAAGCAGGTCGTGGACTGAATTCAACTGTCAGGATATGGGCCAGCCACAGGGCCTCGCAAATATGGCAACGGAGCTTCGGACTCCATATAAGGCGGGAATATCTTCGCTATCTGCTCATGGACTTTGCTCCATGTGGCTAGTTGGTTGGTCATTCAGTAGACCAGCGTATTGAACTGCAGCAATGATTACAGGAGTAGAATAATGCATTGGAAAGATGTGGAATGTCGTCGACTAATTTCATGTATTAACCCGGCATTTCCCTGGAAAAGCCTCAGTCACGAAGGTCGGCCTCCGAGTTTGAAGCCGGCACTTCCCAAATATGACACAGGATTTCCAACCGTCCAACCACGTTTTTCGGAAAACTCAACTTTTTTGTTTGTAAAATTCATCCCTTTGTGGCACATCATATTAAAAATGACACACGTATTGCTGTCAACAACTACACCTATTATTAGTCTTGTCAGTACATGTTAAACATCTTCCAAACTTGTTCTTCACTGCTGTGCTTGCCTCTTCCTCCCGATACGCAAATGTCCTACAGTGCTCACAATTCAGTTTTTCATAAAGCATAAAAATATACGAGAAAAATAAACGCTTCTGACCCGGTTATCTCTCCTGTAGTACACAAATGTTTAAATCCAAGGCCCCTGCATCTAAATTTATAATTGATTTTTCGTTAAGGAAAACAATTCTCCCTGAGAACCACGGGCATGGAATATCAGGCAGACCATCTCTATCATCTTTAGTTTGCTGCTTAATTAATTCCGTTTGTGCTCTCAGCCAAAGGTTGATTCCTTTGGTGCCACTCATGTGTAAGAGACAAGGAGAAGGCACACAAAGGACAGCTACGGAGCAGATAGACCATATGGTTGTGCTAAGCATGGTGTGAGGCCGAAGTCCTGTCAGGAAGGATAATACAATGGGACAGCTCAGTTGCATAATCGGCAAGGGCCTCTTGGTTGACCTCTGCCGCATGAGACGTATTTTCCTCAAACACTGTATTCATGTTTAAAACATGGTATTCTAACAAGCAAACCAACTCCGTTTCAAGTTTCACAATTCTGTCTCGAAGGGGATAACAAATTCTGTGAATAAAACGGCTGATCCGCGTACCTTTGTCGGTACTAGGCTTAAATTTATACCCTCCACAACCCCTGTGAGGCTTATACAGAGGGAAAAATATCGCACAAGCTCTCCGTAGTGTAATACCTATTTTAAAAATGACGTAGATATTATATAACTTATGTCCTGAAACATTCAGTTTTCGTCACTGTCGAATGGCGCAAGGTATCAAATGAACAAACCATGGACGTCCCGATGTTTTAAGTACAATAGGTGAAGAGAACGACTGTCTGGAAACACGTGCGCGTTCCGCGAGAAGTGCTATGGACCCAACTGATGGTCATGAAGTACTTTGAGGGCCCTCGGTTGAGCCAGTTCCAATTACCGTGCGATATCACGTCAGATTCTCCATGGCTCTCTTCCCGCAGCAGCAATTATGGCATCTTCACCGGTTCGTATCCGTACAGCCCGTGGACATTCACAAGTTTCGTATATGTCACACTTCACGTCTCAAGCAGGCACTGCTTCAATTGTCGATATGCATTAGCGTATGGATGACGTTGAACAGAATAATGCTGGGGAATTCCCGTCTATCAGTACGAACCACTATTACAGGCACCAAAGGCGAACAGCATGTCACAGTATTTATAGCACGTGTATTCCACAATCATCCATTAAGAACTGTGCCCTGCTGTACATTCCGTACGATCACACCTAGCATCGCGCTTTATCTTCGTGACAACACTGCCGAAAAGCGAGTTGCCCCATTTGACGGTAACGTGTATTTCCTAAAAGAAACATCTCAGGGAACATTTTGTATGATACTTCGATTAAAATTTTCAGATGTAATAACAATACAATTATCTTTTTTCGCCAATTTCTTTTCATTCTGTACACGCAGGAGCCTACGCATTCAATAATATTAATTATGCTATCAAACCTGAAATAAAGCGAAACATGAAGAATTACCTTCTACATACAAATGCTCTATCAGACATCTAGTGGCAGCAGTTTGAATTTCGGTACTGATTTTCACTTTTGTTGAAACATGATACTGGAACAGGCACAAGTGAAGTAGCCCAACCGTCTCGCCAAACTTATCGATGTTTTGAGAAGATGGCGGAATGTATGTCGTCAACGGGTTTCCCTCTCGCGACGGAAGTAACTTCCACCAGAACAGCCAGACGGCGTCGCTTCCCACTAAGCAGAATGTTCAGAATGCTACTGTCCTCACCTGGGGTGTCTGAACAGTACGGAAAATTCTGGCAAGGTCAACAGCTCGTTCATAATGCCACAGAATTGATGCGTTGCGCCCTTCCGTGTTTAAAGAAAAAGGTAAGGCTGTCCCTGTCCTTAGCCAATACGACGCAGGGGAAAGTGGAGGTATAGCTCCATGCATTCCTAAACACGGTCTATGTTGAGGCACATGGTCAGCTTCACTCTGCCGGAGTAAAAGCCACCGATAACTATTTTATGGGAGGCAGGGAGGTTTCCGTAACTGGTCCAGATGCTGCTGAGTAGAAAAAGTGTCTACTCTCGCCGAGAATATACCCGGAAACTCCGGTAGTCCAGCAGGTAGTGTACTCACTACACCGACTCAGCTATCCGGTTACCTGTATCCTATAATAAAGTTCTTGAGAAAATGGACTCAATATCCTCCTTGTAGTACGGAATAAGCTTCACAAATTTCAGTCCATTGGCTTCGAAAGCTAAGCGTTTTAATACGAAAAGCTGGTCATGCGGAAGGTATGTTATTTCTTGCTGGATGCTCCTAATCTTCTTCCGGAGATTTGTACGAGTTCCTTACCATTAACAGTTACCTAACTTTAGAGGTGCCAACGACATGGTCGTCTCAAAACTTTCTATACGCAGTGTTACCATCGACTGGATTATCTCATATATTTCAGCACTTCTTTTCTCTATTGTTTAACTGTATGTACCCAACTCAAGGTCTCACGGTCTAAAACTCCCTGCAGCTTCAGTTCGTCCAATCAATACCCGCGTCTCGTTACTGTATTTAAAAACTTTTTAAAATAATATTCTTGGTATAATTCATATCTATACGAATACCCATTTCACTTCAGAGTTGTGATTCTGTTATATGCTGGACGATCGGAGAATCGGGGTTAGATTCCTAGGGGAGCCGCAAAGTTTTCTCTTCCCTACAGCGTCCAGAGCAGCTCCAGTCCCTGCCCAGCGTCCTATCCGATGGGTAACGCAGACTGTTGTCGCTGGGATAAATTGGCCAGAGCTTGACCCTCACTCGTCACCTTCACCTAGGGCCGGAATTTACAAAAAAAAAACCCCTGGAGTTGTACCTCCACAAAAGCCCAAGGTTCATAGAGGGCCGTAGTGTCAATCCCTTATCCGTTCATAGCAGAAATAATTCCACAAAGTCCCTGTAGCTTCAGGCGTAGGTAATGTTAGCCAGCTTAGGCTTACGTCACAAGTCGGGAGAGTGCGCGCGAAGTCGTGTGCGTAAATATCATCGTGTTTCTGCAGTCAGAGCGGCGGAAACTCCAACGTTCGTCACCTGACGTAGCAGCTGCAATCGTGTGACAGAGGTAGGAGGACCTGCGGTGTGTGGGCCTCGCGCTGAACGTTGCCATGAAACATATTAGCGCCTTAATGGACGTAATCGTGCTATACTTCTTTTACTATGACCGACTCAAATATATTGCTCCCATTTACACGTAGTTCCCTTCGCTTGGAACTTACCAACAAAAATGTTTAGGTGTTTCTTCAGGCTACCGCAGTTAGGACAGCCCTTAAACACAACTTTCTCCTCAAAGGGCGTAAATTTATGCACCTCATACAGTCGAGTATCCTTTACAACAAAGTTTGCAGCGGACAGAGACCAGTTTGTACAATGCACATGAGCCAACCACAGGGCATCTCCGGTAAACTAGGGTGAGACTTCTGTAATAAAGATGGTTTTGTTGCAGCTCTCAGCGTTGCCTTGGGACAGTGCAGGCTGCTTATCATCTTCGGTGCGCTCGCAAAGAAAATTTACAAAAAAAATAGTCTACTGGCTTCAAAATGTCTATGTGTTTGACTGTCAGCGCGTAAGAACCCGACAAAAGTTGTATAACTCATTTTAATGATCTTCAGCAATGGGGAGTTTCTACTCATATTTTTTGACACATTCAAATGTCAGCTAAAAAAGGTCAAAAATACTGGAAACGTTACGTAAATACGTCATGCTTTTCTGCACACATCTTGAGAATAAATTAATAAATA
>Ga0123353_10005147_pt1 | contig 17069 bp, 10 predicted proteins | sample TergutLab28metaG_3_FD_92763 | JGI IMG/M metagenome (GOLD analysis project Ga0123353, IMG submission 92763) | Labiotermes labralis P3 segment gut microbial communities from Petit-Saut dam, French Guiana - Lab288 P3 | ecosystem: Host-associated > Arthropoda: Insects > Digestive system > Gut ...
GTGCGGACCGTGCCCCGTCTTTGAGAGGAATACCCTAGCATTTGCCTTACAACCGAGGGAAAGCACGGAAAACCTCGGTCAGGATAGTAGTCCATGCTAACACATTAACTTCCTGGAAATCTCTGGGCCACTCCAGGCTTGTAAAGGGACTGCTTTACCTTTACCTTTACGCACAATTAAGTAAGCCTGGATTATGTTTGAAGACTCCGTTCTTACCGCGGTGTAAACGCACTTCGTCTGGGTTATAAAAACGAAGCAGTTAATGCTGTACAGGGAAATAATAGCAGTTTGTAATTGAGATCCACAAAAAGCTCATAATGAACTCAACTGGGAGAATGTAGAATTTCTGAATATTAGACTTGGTGTTAGGCAAAGTAGCCACTGGCCTTAGAAGAGTTACAAACTAACTCATTCGCATTTTAAAAAGTTTTACATGACAGATCCTTTAATTCAGTGACATTATTGATTGAAAATATACCGACTGTCGAAAGGACAAATAAATAAATATACGTAACTCGTGATTTGTTAATGTACTTTCCTCTGATTAACAAAATAAGTTGGAAATTGCACTCTGTTTTAGAGTTTTTTTCACCCTGACGCAACAGCCCCTAGTGGGTCACGGCATCCTCATTCTCGAGGCTTCACGATCACACTCAGTCTCACCACACTCGGTAGGACTCACGTGGACGAGTGATCAGTCCGACGCAGACAACAAAAGACACCCGCAGCAAACCGACATCCATGCCCCCGGCGGGATTCGAACCCACAATCCCAGCAAGCGGGTGACTGCAGACCCACGTCTTATACTCTACGGCCGCTGGAATCTGCTCATTTTAGAGTATAATGCACTTATATAGTACTGTCAGAACAAGAATAGTGTTAATCAAAGCCCAAACTGTACTATAATTCGTTATCTGTAGCTAATCGATCATTCACGAGCCGCTTCTCGGGTTTCCTGTTTATACCGAATTAGACATTAGTCTAAGCAACCCCGTTAATGAGATGGGACGTGCGAAGGTAGACTCACAAAGAGGATGAAACGAAAAGCTGTTTGTAATCCGGTGTGCGGCACTTGTAAATGCACAGGCATTTCGCTTCACACTTATCAACATAGCCCTTGTTATTGTACTTTGTTGTGATTAGGACTACTGTTGTTTGTGTTCTTGAACATCTATACACATACATTACCTATCTTTAATTGCTTTAATTTAGCATATAATATGTACTTCTTTAGCATATATGTTGATTCGTATATTCTCTGCTCTCATATAAAAATGACTGTCTTGAAAAGAACTGAGCTCATTGTTTTATATATATTCAATTAATTAGACTCTATCAAACGCCCCTTTCAGTTCAAAATATTGTACTACCTTAATATTACGTTAGCGTTTGAAATCATAATTTATGTTGTTGCAGGAATGCGTTTCCTTAAAATATACATATGATAGGCTTCTTTGAATTATAACATCACGACACTTATAACATCACGACACTTATAACATCACGACACTTATAACATCACGACACTTATATTACACTAAATACTAAAGAGGTTAGACGTTTCTGCCTGTTCCGAGCTTATTAGATCCCAAATTTGTCATCTGTGAAATACGAAATCAGCAAGCTTAATTTTCTTTATGCTGCCTGCATGGAGATTCTCGACCGTCTCACTCCTTTTAGCTTGGCGTCAGCAACAGTGTAAAACGTAATATTGGTACACTTCTCTTTCCTGTATCTCACAATATACTCTGTTCCGATTCAGATACAGAGTCTAATTTTAGCAGGAGGCACTACTGTGCCCATCATCAGGAGTTCGCGACTATGATGTTGATTACCACACTGGTCGTATCGTTCTTGGTTTGCTTATGTTGGAATAGTGTCCCTGTTGCAGGCTTGAGCCTGCAACCCGGACACCACCCCAGCCTAACTGCACCTAACCTCCAACATACAGCAAACTAAGAACTATACAACCAATGTGGTAATCAACATCATAGTCGCGAACTCCTGATGATGGGCATAGTAGTGCCCGAAACATGTTGAGCCTATAAGAAGTACAATAAAATAACAAGTGGCATCTAGTTGGTTTTTTATTCTTCAGTTACCAAGTAGTGTCCTTAACACTTTTCATGTATGTATTCAAAAAACTGTTTTAGTGGCATGTCCTGAAAACATTTCACAACCTGTTCTGCATTTGCATGTGGTATTGGGTAATGGTATCAAAAATAATTTTACAGAACCGGACTGTAGAGCGTTGTGATCGTTTCGAATGTTATTTTGTCAAATATTACATAACATTGTTGCATATATATTTGCATTGTCGTCAAATTCTTCTTTCCTATTTGTTTGCAATTTAGTAAAGTAATTTCTGTACACTTTGTACAAGGAAGGGTATTTCATAACGGGCGCTATTAATTAAATTGCCACTGACCTCACATCAGTCATAGATATTTAAAAAGGGCTGATGTGGAAAATACTTTACCCAGTTTCTGTTAGTTTCTAAATTTTCCTGTTTGAATAAACGTCCTATCCGTGTTAAGTTACAATTGCACGTTAATCTAGATAATCTTTGGATGTTTCAAGACTGAAGACTAAAAGCACTGAAACAGTTGCTCAAACACCGTGTGTCAGTTTGGTAAAAGACACAAGATAAAATGCAATGAGTCAGTGTGTTTTTAATTTTAAGTAGTCAGGACACCGTCTGAAAGAGATTTTTTTACATTACTCTCCAGAAAGTTGTTCGCGAAGTAATGGAATTGCATCTGAATTCAAGAGCCACAAAACTTTTATGAAAATGTATAGGGTTTTTACCCACAAGACGCAATAGCAGACCTTGACGTAAGAATGCGTGTTGCGAATTTATTAGAGGGTGTATCGGATGTAGCGCCAAGCATGTGTTGTGCACAAACATTTTTCAGTAGGTCTCACGAATGTCATAGCTGATAAATGTCATTCTTTAAAGTAATGGTATGCATTGGTTAATGAAAAACAACGCAGAGTTATACTTCACGTTCAGGCTCAGTGATTTACGAAATACGTTCTTTGAATGTCTCATTGGTCTTGTTCATTTACTGTGCATACAAATCTGTTGTTTGTCTGAACCATTTGCAAGAACAGTATACGTGTAGTAGTCAATGGAGCTAGCAGTTGAAAGATAAAGTTAATGGGTCTGTTGGCGTAACATATATTATTTTGTAGATAGGCTGTTGTGCTCAAGCATGAAAGACATGAAGGCTGAAAGAGATTAGGAAGAGAGAAAAATAAATTATCAAAAGTGAAGAAATATGAAGCGTCCCAAGAAGGAAATGGAAGATCTACTCTTAGAGGCGAATGGAAAGGTTTTGTGAGCCCAAAAATTCAACTAGAGGAAAAGATATCGAAAGCATGTCTTGAAAAAAACTTGCAGAACTTAACGGTAGGCCCGTGACCTTTATGTACATTATCTGAACGTCATGCGTAAAGCGAACATATAATTAGGAAGCCATGTATTTGAATTGTAAACTTCTCAACGGACATCTTTTTAAACTTGATGTGGGGTTCTACTGCGCCAGTACTTTAATTTTGTTCCGTAGCTGTTCAAAGTAATTTTTTATTCGTGTGAAGAACAGTTCTTTTGTCAATTCCAGTCCCTAAAAAGTTGTATAATCCATAGTAGCCTGTACGTCTCAATACTTTCTGCAACTTGTACGTTTTAAAGTGTGATTTTATAGATACAGTACATATTGACAAACTAAAGGAAATTCTGTCAATCCGCACTGACATGTGTGAAGCTCAAGTCTTTTCCGACAACATAGCCGTCTATTGAAAACTCTCTATAACGTTTGGTTTTAAGGAAGATCTGTTTTTCATAGACTGTTCAACTGTCACCCTGGAATTGATTTTAAAATCTATGAATATTTTGTGTTAGTAGCTGAAATCCTCAAATTGGTAAGATTAGATGATGAGATATCAGCCTGCCTGTGTTCGAACTGTAATGTGGAATGTGGTCTGACCTCAAAGTGTGGTAAACGTGCGTTTCTGCAGATGTGGTCTGAGACGTCGCATCGTGTTTTCGAAATCTTAATTTGTACCGTACTTTGCCCTTTCATGCACACCATTCTGGAGCTTTTTACTATTTTTAATATATGTACGATCCAAGTGTTCTGAGTTGTTTACTTAAATTAAAACTAATGCATCAGAGCCTGATATATATATATATATATATATATATATATATATATAAGGTCGGCCAAAGACTGACCACGTCTTCCGTATAATAGAAATAAAGGAATCGGGGTCTTTTTAATGAGACATACTTAAAAATTTTTTTCGAAGTATATATATATATATATATATAAGGTCGGCCAAAGACTGGCCACGTCTTCCGTATAACGGAGGTAAAGGAATCGGGGTCTTCTTAATGTGACATACTTAAAAACGTTTTTTTCGAAATATATATATATATATAAGGTCGGCCAAAGACTGACCACGTCTTCCGTATAATGGAGGTAAAGGAATCGAGGTCTTCTTAATGTGCCATACTTAAAAACGTTTTTTCGAAATATATATGTATAAGGTCGGCCAAAGGCTGACCACGTCTTCTGTATAATGGAAGTAAAGGAATCGGGGTCTTCTTAATGTGACATACTTAAAAAAAAATTTTCGGAAAAAAAAACTTTTTTAGTATGTCGCATTAAGAAGACCCGATTTCTTTACCTCCATTATACAGAAGACCAGGTCAGTCTTTGGCCGACCTTACAGTGGATCCGTATATCTTACCTTGGCATATGTATGTTTCACAGTTTCATGTAGTCTCATGTACAAAAGACCTCTACTGAATGCTTTGCGTCATAAAACAAAGCAGACGCCTCATATTTAATCGCGATAAGGTGATGTAAGTCAGACATCGAGCGAGCTCTGTAAGTGTGGTTGCTGTAATGCGGAGCGGCGGATGAATCCGTGATGAATACGAATTATTGATACTGGTGTTTGTGGTAAATTTTATCTTTGTTTCTATCTTAGCCCCACACAAGGTCGAGCGGCTGATCTTTTCAAATTCTCGTTGGTCACGTAGAACGTTCTATTTACTTTCTATAAATCTAAAAGCCACAATATAAAAATATCATGTATGCTTTTCTTGCGTATAATTATTAAACTTAATCTCCGCCTAGGAGGGCTGACAGAATGATGATGCATGGAAGCAAAGTTCTGAGGTAAATATGAGATTCTAAGTGAGATCACCACGGGAATTTTTAACTTTACATACTAAGACCCTTCCCGTGATATCGTTTTCTATGGCGCTACATCTCAAATCGGGCCTAGGATACCTCATTATTGAGGTACCTAACCCCCACAAAATTGCACACCCCGGTAGGGCTCCTCTGAACGAGTAATCAGCCCGTCGCACACGCCGCTACCTACACAACACGCATTCACAAGAGACGAGCATCCATGTTCTGAGCGGGATTCGAACCATCGACCCCATCAATCAAGCTGCTGCAGACCTAAGCCTTAGACCGCACGGCATTTAAATTAAGAATCCTCCATAAATCGACAACGCATTAAGCAGCCATAACAGATAACAATTTGTTTTGTAAAATGAATAAAAGTGCTGCTTTAGAAACTTGGTTGCAGCTGGAAGAATGATACACCTTAGAGAAACAAGCTCTCGTGATGTGTAGTGAGCTAAAGTGAAGCAGGGTACGGTCTGTTGACGAACATTTGTTTGCACGTCTCCATAAAGTTGGGGGATTTCGTGCACGGCTTTGTAATCATTAACCCCTTTAATTAGAACTTTTGCGGTAAGTGGGATAGACAAATTAAAGAACGTGACCATTCCCTACGGATTGTAGACTGCCGACTGCTCAAAAAAGCCGCGTTCCCTCGACTGGTGTGTTTGACTAACACTTGTCACAAGTGGATACTTGCCACGTGGTAGCGGCGCTCCTGTGGAAGCAGTGGCCACCTATCCTTTTCCCACCGACTGTCGGTGTGTGGCACACCAAACGAATCACACATGTTTGCAGCTTTAGTCGAGGCTTGTATGCCCCACGATTCTATCATACTTGACAGACACAAATGTGATGAGACAGAGAGACTGTGTGTGTGTGTGTGTGTGTGTGTTTGTTTGTGTGTGTGTGTGTGTGTGTTTGTGTGTATGTGGGTAAGTAATATTATGCGATGCAATGAGTGGCCACATGTACGAGTTGTGGGGACGTCATTACGGTGACCAGGTAAACGTTAGACAAGTGTACCTCAATACGAATTTTGGTCATATAAACCAGTATGACAGTTACCCGTTTGGCTGCTTGCAGAACGCACAATTATTTGCATATTTTTCAAACATACCAGCCATAGGAACGCAGCCGAATACGTCGGTGAACAATTATAGGCCTCGTCAGAACAGCAACGGAGTCGGTCCGCAGCACCAGTTTTAAGAAGCAGATGGTTCTGCGTCTGTTCCTTGACTCATTCTTGGGATGTATCCTGCAGAATGTCAGCTCAACCAGTGCGCTATTCTGACTGAGTAACGTATAGCTTCCCACGGACTCCCCGTTTTAATTTTGTGGAAGTAATTTGAAACAGGTAACGGCCGCGTCGCTCCACATTCGCGCCAACTCACCAATTATGTTCGTTCTGCCATCTTGTCTGACGTCCGATCAATCAATCACACATGCGAGTGACGGGATGTTACGCTGCATCTGGACAACATCGCTGTTTGCCTTTGTCCATTTCAGTTCACCATACATGATTATTCTGCAGTGTCATTCGAAGCTGCTTCAGCTATTGATGTAAAATCGTTAAATAACCCACGAACCGAATGTCCAAAGTACACCCCCCTCCCGCCCATCATTTACACAGCTATAAAGGTAGTGACATGTGACTACGTTTATGTATGTATACACGTTTGTGTGTATGTGTTTGTATATATATATATATATATATATATATATATATGCCTTTCTATCAGTGTGTAAAAATCGTGTTCCTTCTTACTGAGACAGGTTCTGTGTGACTTTAAATAACAGGGCCATGTAGGGTTTATTTTTAGTGTCACAGTTAACATTTATGTATATACATGTGCTTTATTCTTTTTAGAGATAAAGAGGAAAGTATTACACCAGGTAGTGATGGAATTAATTTTAACGCCATCTGCAAGCTACTGTATGCACACTTAGCTGTGTTATATGAATCTCCCAACACCTCGTGTATCTGTGTGAATGGGTTCAACTAAGTATGCTGGTGGCTTGCTGTCTCTGTGCATCGACTGTTCCTAAGTGTGAGGATGATAAGCTATGACACGCCAAACATAACGTGGAATCATATTTATGACGGTTCATGAAGCCCACATAGACCGAGAGGCATTTGCTTCCTTGGTCCTTACATATCACTTGTCACCACATCACAGAGCGTGACGTGTTCACTTCGCGGGACATACCTACATTGCTAAATATCCTATGTGGAAATCGGTGATAGGGATACGTGTTAAAATAATTCGCCGTTACTTTATATATTTTAGGATTCCGAAGCTTTGTAATTGGTCCCAGTTTGTGTGTCTGATTCTTTTGATACTGTACAAGATCTTGTGTGTATTTTTTATTGAATACGTTTAAACCATTTAACAGTTTTGGGGGGGGGGGGTGGCGGCTTTAGAATCCAATGCGACTTGGGCAGTTCAACCTAATCAGATCCCGCCGCGAGCCTCATTTAACACACCCATACCTCTTTCACAATTGTAAATTTATTTTTGCCGCGCATGAAGAACAGATCAGAATTGCGCAATGTGTCATATGCTGGCGTTACATGGGAACGGACTGACATAAAGATCGAAACCTCAACCCAAGAAACATATTTACCTAATCATCTAAGATAACAACAGCACCGTAGTAAATACAGTGTAACTAGTTGACCTGTAACATCTCATATGATGACGGTAAAGAACAAAATTTCTGAAAGTTGGAGTTGTTAGGTGATTGTCAGGGCTTTGCTTCGTAACGAGGAGATGCTGGGTTCAAGACATGTATCGTTACTCCCTTACCTCCAGCCTTCATGTCGCCCCTCATTGAACAAACAGTGTCTTTACGTGCGCCAAAGTAGCTTCCTTCCACCTCCTTCTTAATTAATCAGTTCATTACAATCATTCTGTAAGCTTTTCGTCGATACTATATCATATGGTATGTACAATTGTACAAACACTGTCAAATAAATTGTCATTACGTAATGTAACGCCTGACGTTGCAGTGTTTAGGCTACTGGCACAACAACAGGTGTCAAAAAAGATGCCGACTCGGGAAGGCGACTAAATTTTCTTACATTCGACTTCAAAACTTGAGTGTATTTTCTGTACGTCTTCAGACAATTCACATCCTCTTCTCTGGCTGCACTGTATTACAATAGCTATGGGAACTACGGCAAGACACGGTATCGTAGCAGAATAACAAGACTACAAACCGCATGAGATTAAAATTACTAGAGAAATGCAGGAGAAAAATTGTCATTTTAATATTGCCTGTAAATCTTACTATAAAATACAAGTACATAATATAAAACTTTAGGGATGCTTCGGGTGTATGTGAAGATCTCAGGGGGAGGAGCAACAAATGGTGTACTGCCCGCTAGAACGCCAGTGTGTTCGCAGCCAAATACATAAAGGCTCCCCTTCTCGCATCCCTTGCTGTACTTGGCACAAAAGCAGACTTCTGAATATTAATGTGTATATGTATATGTCGAACGCCGGTTGCAGAAACACCCGCCTGCGGCTACGTGAATTAATAAGCAACCGTGTGGGTTCGAAACCCCGAGGGAATCGGTCGGCTGTTCAATTTCACGCTCGCATTAAACCTTACGGTGTCGCTGTTTCCCTTGTTGTATTAAAAGACGTTTTTTTGTCTTCATGTATTGTATGGCATCCAACGGCACGATAATACGTTAGTGATGAGTTATTATGGATACGAAAGCAAGCTGTTTTGCTATGTAATATACTACAACAGTATCAACCTGGTGGCATATAGGAAAACATCTCAGTCAGGTCGTAGAGAAGTGGAAGCTGTTCAGAATTGGAAGGCTTAATAATGTCTGTTATAACAAACAAACATCTGTAACTCCTGAATCAATTTCACTGGAGAGGGTTATTATCATTTCGCGAAAGTTCCACTGATTTCACGTAAATTGCACTGGGATGAATAATTTGGTGTGTCTTTCAGGTTTTGTTAGGCGGACGTATGGAGTTGGGAAATTTGAGAACCACAACTTACGACTAGTGGGGAAAGAAGTGTACTGTCGTTGGAATTTAGGTTTATAAGCATTCAGGGTAATGTTAAATGTTTAACGTTGTACGATACAATGTCAGTTTAATGCTGCATTGTTCTCTGAATTATACCAGTTAAAATTCTTATATAAATTGTCTAAGAGCTAAAATATCTAAATTTTTTAAATCTACGATATAAATTCACGTTTAGTGCATCTATGTGATAATATTACATCTCGTAACCAGTAACCTCGGTTTGCCTACGTGTTTCATCATTTAAAGTTGTAAAATATGAAAGTGATATTCCTTAAAGGGCTTTTGTTTCACAGTTTTACTTTGCTTTGCATTGTGCAGTTACTGAAAAATATTGCAGGAAAGAACATGGAGTCTAAGAACACCTTGAGACTCAAAGCAGTAAGGTTGCCGGTGTAGTGTTATTATTTCACATAATTTGAGGAATACAATGAAATGTCACAATACACATCTCGATCTTGTTCAACTCCCAAGTTACAAACACCCACTCTTTAAGTTCAGGTTCTGTAAGACGTTTTCGATTTATGCGCTTTCACGTTACGCTGTTGTTTACAGAAAAGCATTTACCGCATAAATTGGGGGTATTTACTGGTATTAATAAACAACGTGCTTCAGTGCACCGTGTCGGCTGGTTGTCCCATATTACCACCCCAGTGCCGGAAGGTTTGGCTCCCAGTAGAGCCCAACCGCATTCCTTGCAGCGGGAACTTGTCGATATATAACCAGTGATTTACTGTCTGCCACATCCTGCAGTCGCAGCGTCCTGCGATTGGACTGTTCTTGTCTCTGCTCACGTTTTACATGGGAAGGTTGGTTAGGCCTCTAAATTAACGTTATGGTACTCCTGTTGGGCCTTGCGACTCTTTCGTAAAATCCAATTTCCGTTCTTATTACATGACGTTTCCTATGTATATGAAATCAGTAAGCGAATATTCATCAGATCCACTTAGTTTCAGAAAATAAAGTGAATATGCCAATTTTTACAACTTAAACTAATTACAGTTCTTGGTAATGAAATCTCCTGAGTGACACATAATCAAGTTGTGAGCATGTGAATATATGTAGAGCAAACACACATGACCCAATCCAATGAGAACATCTTCAGGTAGAGTGAAGAGGCTCGTCGAGTCCTTTCTTAATACAGAGAATCTTACACCATGATAATGGACACGATACGAACACAGGAGGTGTCTGGTACGAATCCCGGACAGGGGTCTGCTGATATTCCTCGGGTCCTTCCTCAGATCCTCGAGGTATCTGCCTTGATAGTACATTAAAATGTGCCACGATACTTCCCGAATCGTCATTCACAATTATCTCATTTATTCTGCAGCAACAGGCGGAATAGAATGGTCGGCCTTACTATCGGCCACTCGAATTCGACAGAAAGCCGACGGTATGCGCTGGGTAATGTAATGGGTGGTTCGGAGCTTCGACGTTGACACTTATTTGAGTTATAATAGTAAACTAATTAGAGGCCCTCTGAACGTACATTTAGTCCCGTGCGATTTGGCGGCGGTTAACATGACTCATTTGTTTGTTGTGTTAGATGTGTTTTCAATTAATATATCTATAAGCATGACGTTAAGGAAATCCAAATATCATGTCATTTGCAAGTTACCTTTAATTATATAAAAGGGAGTGCCGGGAGTTAGTACATGAGACTGATGATGATACGAAAGGAATGTGTGTTGTACTGCCGATTAGTTTTTATGCACTTTCAGCTTGCAGAACTGAAATTAAGTGCAGATATAAGAAGTAAAACTCGTTGTTCTAGTAGGCTTTGGACAATCACCAGCTTGATTCGCCTGGCTGCTGCGGGAGTAAGATCAACGCCCGTTGTAGCGGAAGGCGCGGTGTCTCGAGGTTGCGGATGTGTCCAGAGACCCCTCTGATGTGATCTCGCCAAGCCGTTCCACCGGTTCGACACCAAACACGTTCTGTTTACACGCAAACAAGGCGGAAACGTAGAATGACCTTTGGGCGAAATGGGAGCCATAAACGTAATGATATATATTTCTTTTCAAAGCCTGTAATTTATTTCGGGACCTACATTCGTATGTTATTTTACAAAGAAAAATAAGTGAAAATGCAGCGAACATAAGAAATAACAACAACGAGTCATTTGAAGATGACATGGAAGTAAGCAGAAGAAAGCAGTTGTGGATCTGAGAAAAAATAAGATAATTATGCGCTGCCTTATACGGTAGTAATGATCACCTACCCTCTTTAGAGTGCCGTATAGATATATATGTGTAGCGTAATAGTAATTATGCGTGAAATTGACTGACTACTTCGCAGAGAGCATGTGTAATCTTCGTTTAAAAATTGAACTTTTTGGCGTGACGAAGAAATTCTTGCTATTGTAAAACCCGGAAGGTCATCGTCCTATTGACAATGGCCTGCATTGAGGCGGTATCTGGAGCCATTTGGACTGCAACCTATATTTTTACATTTTGTTTGCCCAATACTCATTTTATTATTATTCTTAAGTTTATGCCTACTCTGCCAAAAAGTTCTTTCGATTCAAGTTTTTATATCATAATTGTCTCTGCACTTGTCACCTTCCTTGTTTACATCCCACCGACCCCATACCTCTTTATATTATCTCCCTAAAACGTAAGTGAAGAATATGAATTCTGCAGCTTCTCTTCATGCAGTGTCCGTCATCCAGCTGTCACAACACTTCCTCCTGTTTAGATTAAAAAATCCTCCTTGACACTTATCACAGACTTGCAGCTTAGTGTGGCTGTGTCAACAGTCTGAACCTCTTAAGTTGAAGACTACAAATCCGGAAATATGGAAACTGTTTTAAAACTTAAAAAAAGGAATCTAACTCTTTTGTTTTACGTTTTGTTGACCGTGCATCCTAATATAATGATAGTCTTTTTTACCAACTTGATGAACAAATTATTTATTTTAATACATTTATTACATTCCTCTATATGTTTCGAACACTATTGTGCTTATTCTCAAGAGGACAATTGTATTAACACAGCCTTTGATATCATCACTCTCTTTGGATGACCGTTCAGTACACAGGCTACTAGAAGACCTCGGTCCTCTCGTAGCCTGTGTACTGAACAGTCACTCAAAGAGAGTGACGATATCAAAGGCTGTGTTAATACAATTGTCCTCCTGAAGATGAGCACAATAGTGCTCGAAACGAGTAGAGGAATGTAATAAATGTATTAAAATAAATAATTTGTGCATCAAGTTGGTAAAAAAAAGACTATCATTAATGGAAATGTAGTTTGAAATTATAAGATTCTAGCAGCCATCTGTCTGGTAGGCTGCATGGCAGCAACACTTTTGTTTTAATGGAAGAGCAGGTGTGATAAAAATTTGGTAGAATTAAGCATTTTAAAATTTACTAAAAGCTGAATGAATTTCGGGTATGTTGCACAGAAATCATACTATAGAAATCTGCATGTTTTTCTACGTTCAATTCTAATTTCTGTAAAGGACAAATGTAATACAGACGGAGAAAAATGGCTAGAACTTCTAGGCTTAAGACCTGAAAAGAAAAACCGAGATATATCTTAAAGAACGTCCATCACGAAGAAATCGGTAGACTGAGCCCGGAACAATCGTATTATTCTATTCTAGACATGCAGAATAATAATTCTGAAAAAAAAACAGTTCCTGCCAAATTCGGTATCTTAGATCATCTGGGTCAAACAAAACATGAATTTCTTCCCGTAACAACACAGTGCGATACCCCGAACAACGTGTTTAGATAGTCTCAGTGTGAGGGTGGCGAAAGATTTAGCGCGTCAGCGACTGTCTGAGGTAGATTCCATGTCAGCACCCTCCTACTGCGGATTTAAACGCGATATTCTCACACACAAGGCAAGAAAACGTGTTCTGGGTGTAATAATAACTCTCTTCCTGCAACCGTGCGAGAAGAAGATAATGAACATTGCCGGTAGGCTGCTGAATATTCGACACTGAGGTTCTAAGTGCTTGTCTGAAAGTTCATTGCACGCTCCAGGACTATTATTATAATAGTATATTGCTTCAGTCTTGCATAACTGTTATTCTAGCTGCTGCTAAAATGCAGATACAGTATGTATGTGACAGCGCTCGCTGTATCCAAGTTATGCTATGAATGAATACATAAATTAAAGGAAGAACGAAAGCTCTATGTCTTATTTTATTATTATTATTATTATTATTATTATTATGTGTCTTGTCATGAAGTGAATCTCTTACGTTTAGGTCCTTAGCGATATTGGACTTTTGTCAATCATAAGGGTCTCCAGCTTTCCCATGGAGCTGACGAAGGAGAAACTAGCGATTCATGGTTTGTGGGTTAAAGAATAGAAAGGCGTCCTCAAGTTCCAATATCTTTATATTTTATGTCTTTTTTATTGTTTGTGCATAGCACATAGTACTGACTTTGGTATTCATATTGTATTGTGTGAAGTTGAGACGGCAATCAATGCAGAAGTATGGCGCTGCATACAAATACATAAACATGATGTCCCTCTGTGTCTTGTCATAGTATAAATTGTACTTTTCGTATTTCTTGCACCAAATTCGTGACTATATCCTTTTGGGATATCAGTAGTTTATCGTATGTAATTTTTTTGCGAGATTTCAGGTCTCCGCCTCCGTGAAAATGAGATATTCGATGTTTTGGAATGTAGCGCAGTGCACTCTGGTAGTTAGTTACTCGTACCAACGCTTCGGCACAACCTATCGGTTCCATCTTAAAGATTCAAGCAGTAATTGGCCCTTAAAGCTGGGACGGATAGGTTGTCCCGAAACGTTGGTGACTACCAATCTACGCTGCGTAATATCCCAGAAGAGCGACGATGCAACATTCTTTTCCTTTTAAGATTAATCTTTTTAATGATAAATTCCCGTACCCATCTTACTTAAACTACAAGGTATTCCGAAAAGATATGTGCCAGAATCTAATGAAATAGACAAGCAATAGCATTCCCATCGCCAGATGCATGGAAATTTGTTTATTAGATTCGAAGGGGCAACTCTGGACGGACAAGTCTTCCCATTACGTATTGATTTTGTGCAACATGCTGTCTGTTCTCCCGAGGTGTATTCTCGAAAACATGATAGATTTTTGACCCACCGTACCATAATAATGTTTTCGTAGTTTGGAGAGTACGGACACTTACATGTATTTGGGTCTAATTTAAAGCAGGGCGCTTTGTCGTCTATGTATGTCGCTGTGCACACAATATGAGACCCCTGACATAGATCAAGTAGGCATGGTTTATGTGCGTGGGAGTGAACACAAAAGTTAATTGTCCGCGTAACTCATATTTCTGCCTCCGTGTGGTCTCTTCACTTATTATACTCCATATTTTTATCTTTTCACTAGCACTGGAACCAGCTTATGTATTTCTATTCTGCAAAATGTTTAGCGCCGAACAGTTAACAGCTCGCACACTGGAATATTTCTTCCACAGAAGGCTACCTACAGCGCGGACGCCTGAGACAATGACCTGAGATGTGACGGAAATAAAACAGTGTACCCAAGTAATGCGAAGTTGAATTCCAATGAGAAATGTATACAATCAACCCTCCAGTGTAACTCCACCCTCGCTTAGCGACCACGATAGCCTGTGAATAGAATTTCCCCATTGTACCGCATTTCGATTTACCGCCACCTCGACATACCCCCACAAATTGTGGTGGACAAACAGTGGCGCTGTATCGGGGCTTCGCAATTTTCTGAACAATTTAAACACGACAAATGTCTACTGGCCTAAGGTTCATGCTTTACCTTACCCTTATCCGTAGACGGACGGTGTGTTCTTTTCACCACTTCTCCTACAATACTATGCGCCTGTCTATTTGCCTATACGTCGTAGCTTCAAAATGTTCCCCGAATAAATGTCTTTCTGAGAAACACAAAACTTTACAATCGTACGAGCTACATTTCCTTCAAAATAGTCCCCTTGTGCAACTATGCACTTCTGCCAGCGACTGTAAAGTTGTTGAAATCGTTTCTGGAAGCCATTTTGTGAAAACCTTTTCAGCTCTTCCGTCGCATTCTTAATGATGCCAATAACATCACAAGAGCGCCGCCCTTCAATGCTGATTTCATTTGAGGAAAAAGTAAAAATCAGCTGGAGGCAAGTTAGAAGGGTATAAGGGATATTCCAGTATTGTCGCTTTCTTTGCTAAGAAAAGATTGACCAAAACCGACCGGTGTGCTGGAGCATTGTCGTGAATGAGAAACCAACTAATGGTTCTTGATTATTCAGGGTGTTACCGTCTGGCCGCATCACTAAGGCGACGGAAGATGTCAGTGTACACTTCTTCATTCACAGTAACAATTCCTGTAAATTAAACCAGCGAATTCCGGGAACTCTTTGAAGCTGCGGCGTATATCTTTCCCGTTGGCGCTAGGGCCCCATACGACTGAGGGCATTCCCTTTCCCGAATTTCTTGATCTTACTTATAAACATTTAACAGGACCAGAGATCGCCAGAACGGAAGGTCTGTCCATAAACAGGACATCACAAATGCAGACGAAACGCAAATACACTTGCTTACCCCCGGGGTTAGTTTCGAAATTCACGATTCCAATGTCCCAGCAATAAAAACAGTACATGCCTTAGACTGAGGGGAGCGTAGAATACTGGTAGAGCTACAGCAAACGCGACTTTTACTGCTTTCTTAATTACGAAAGTATTTTTTAAAACTAGTACTGGCTATAAAACGTTGATGCTTGTGAGAAACGAAAGACACTTGGAAGAACGCAGAGAATATATAAGCAGGTCATTTGCCATTTGACTGTCGGAGTACTCAACAAGGCAGGGGCCGAAATAAAGTATTCATTGTAGTAGCTCTTCAATACGCTGGGCAAACGAGGTATCGTGGTTCGGTTTCTGTCAGGAAGAAAATATTTTTCTCAAGCCCAACGCGTCTATGCTAGCCCTGGGGCCTATTAACCCTCATATTCTTCAGCGGGTACCGTCGGCGCTTTTCCCGGGTTTAAAGCAGCCGAGGCGTGAATCTAACCTCTTCCCTCCATCTAATGTCGATTTTGAGAATTTATAGACCCATAATTCCACACCCGCACATGCCTTCATAAAACACATGAGGGCCGCGCTACTTCCACCACCGCAATAAGTTGACTTAAGCAGTGTTTCTTGGAGTCTTCTCCTGTGCCGAGCCTGAAGAAGAAAGCTCCTCTTCAAGTCACTTGTCTAAACGCATTTTAACAACTTCAGTGTAACTCTCTTTGTGGCCGCAGTCACGGCATTTCAGTTCTAATGACTATTAAAAATATTCGTAGGTTGGATTAGGCAGTGTAGAATACATCACTAAGCTACTGAAGATACCCTGCAACATCTAATGTACAAAGTTAACATGCCACATTACAATAGTTCGTCATGTATTATCGCTCTAAAATACTTCTCGCTGGCTCCCAGTTGTTTCCTAGCATGACATTAAAGTTCTGCTATTTGAAGTACGGTATAACCTTACGAACTTCTTCATACTGTACGGTGTGCCTCTTTTCTTCAGGTAAACTGCAGACATGCTGTAATGTCAAGTGAGAAATGTCAGGAGACATACGAATAATAAAAAATTCTGGTGGAACTTTGAAGAAATCAGTATATGTATTTATTTTTTAAAAAGACCAACAAGTGTACTTTAATATATGAATGTATTTCTATTACATAGTGGCCACCGACATGTTTCGACTACTCAGGTGGTCATCTGCAGGGTGATGAGAACAAGAATTCAAACACCATAATTTGTCCAAATCAATCCACAGTCAAAAATCATACAATTTTGTATAAAATTCGCGGCTTAAAGATTGTTTCTACAC
>Ga0123353_10005149_pt1 | contig 17065 bp, 15 predicted proteins | sample TergutLab28metaG_3_FD_92763 | JGI IMG/M metagenome (GOLD analysis project Ga0123353, IMG submission 92763) | Labiotermes labralis P3 segment gut microbial communities from Petit-Saut dam, French Guiana - Lab288 P3 | ecosystem: Host-associated > Arthropoda: Insects > Digestive system > Gut ...
CCTCCGGGATGCCCAGACGCCACCACTCGGCGTCCATGAACGCCTGGTAGCTCTTCTTGAAGGTGTCGGGGATCGGCGCGGTGTTGGTGTCCGGGTCGAACACCGGCGGGGTGCGGTCCGCGTCCGCGAACGAGTCCGCCAGCTCGTTCTCGGCCAGGCGCGCCAGCTCACCGAGGATGTCCTTCGCGGTCTCCATGTCCATCTCCGCGAACGGACCCGTGCCGTAGAGCTGGTCGCGGCCGAGCACCTCGAAGAGGTTGAACTCGATGTCGCGGAGGTTCGACTTGTAGTGGCCCATGACGACGGCTCCGTATCGCTGCTGCTGTCACAACTGGTCGGGAAGTGATCGGAAAGGAAGAAGAGTGGCTGTACCGAAATGATGCTACCCGTCAGTAATAAGACGCAACCCCTTCCGGGCGGATGTGACCGGGCCCTCGCCGGGGCCCGTTAGGCTAGGGCCCGTGTACGGCTACGAGCAGAGCGTGAACCCTGGGTCCGGCGGACCGGTCCCGGGTCCTGACGCCATGGCCGGATCCATGGGTGGCGGCTACCCGGACCCGGCGCCCGCCTACCCCGAGCCGTCGCCGCCGTCACTGGCCGACGCGGTGCGGGCCTTCACCACCGGGTCGATGTCCGCCGAGGACTTCCAGGCGGTCTTCGCCACGTCCAAGGTGTACTGCCCGCGCGGTGAGAACCCCGGGTTCCTGGCGCTGCACGACACCCAGCAGCCGGTCATCCCGATGTTCAGCTCGCTCAAGGAGCTGCGCCGGTACGCCGGCAAGGAGTCGAAGTACTTCGTGATCACCGGCGCCGAGGTGCTGGACCTGCTGCCGACCGGCTACGGCTTCGTGATCGATATCGACGGGCAGCACCGGATGGTGTTCGACGCCAAGGCCGTCGAGCAGATGGTCGAGTTCACCATGCGCCGCATGTACGGCTGAGCGCTGATCCCCTTACCGACGGCCGCGCGCACGCGGACGCCCCGGGGTGCCGGACACCCCGCCTCGCCTTCTCCGCCTTCTCCGCGCTTTTCGCTCCGTGGCTCCGGATTCGCCCACCTGTGCCCGCCTTGTGCGGGCCCGGATCCGGTGAGGGAATGGTGACGCCTTGCGAGATGTTAAGAGTTCAACTAAATTCGTTTGTGAGACCACCGCAAGGAGGCACCCCACATGCCCGCAGTGACCGTTGAGAACCCGCTGGCGCTGCCGCGGGTGACCGCAGAACCCGATGCCGCTCCGCGTCCCGCGCTGGCCGTGTCGACCGCGCCGAGCGGCCTGGAAGGGGAGGGATTCCCGGTCCGCCGTGCCTTCGCGGGCATCGACTACCGGCACCTCGACCCGTTCATCATGATGGACCAGATGGGTGAGGTGGAGTACGCGCCCGGCGAGCCCAAGGGCACGCCGTGGCACCCGCACCGCGGCTTCGAGACCGTCACCTACATCATGGACGGCACCTTCATCCACCAGGACAGCCACGGTGGCGGCGGCACCATCACCAACGGCGACACCCAGTGGATGACCGCCGGGTCCGGCCTGCTCCACATCGAGACCCCGCCGGAGTCCCTGGTGATGAGCGGCGGCCTCTTCCACGGCCTCCAGCTGTGGGTGAACCTGCCGATGTCCGACAAGATGATGCCGCCCAAGTACCAGGACATCCGGTCCGGCGGCCTGAAGCTGCTCACCTCGGCCGACGGCGGCTCCCTGATCCGGCTGATCGCCGGCGACCTCGGCGGCCACCAGGGGCCCGGCTCGACCCACACCCCGATCACGATGATCCACATCTCGGTCAATCCCGGGGCCGAGGTCACGCTGCCCTGGCGGGCGGACTTCAACGCGCTCGCCTACGGCCTGGCCGGACGCGGTTTCGCCGGTCCGCAGAGCCGGCCGTTCGGGATGGGCCAGGCCGTGGTCTTCGGCAAGGGCGAGTCGCTGACGATCCGCGCCGACGAGTCGCAGGACTCCCACTCCCCGAACTTCGAGGTGGTCCTGCTCGGCGGCCTGCCGATCCGCGAGCCGATGATGCAGTACGGCCCGTTCGTGATGAACACCCACGCCGAACTGGCCCAGGCCTTCGACGACTTCAAGGCCGGACGGCTGGGGACCATCCCCGCCGACTCGCCCTACGGCCGCTGACGCCTGACCGCACGGGCCGGGCACGCGCACCGCGCGTGCCCGGCCCGCCGCATGTCCGCGGCCCGCGTCAGCGCGGCGAGAGCAGGGTGCGAAGGCCCGTGGTGAACGGCTCGGGCGCGTCGAGGCCGAACACGGTGCGCTGCAGGACGTAGCCCTGGATCAGGCCCAGCGCGGCGCGGGCGCACGCCTCGGGGTCCGCGTCGGCGGGCAGGTCGCCGCGGTCGCGGTAGCGGCGCATCATCCCCGCCAGCATGGCCAGCAGCGTCGCGAAGCCGTCCTGCACGCGCTCGCGCAGCTCGGGGGAGCGCATCGACTCCGACCAGATCTGCATCAGCACGTCCCGGGTCTCCTGGTCGAGCAGCGGCGTGATGCGCGCGGCGGGCACGCCCGCCAGCAGCTCGGGCAGCTCGGGCAGCGGCTCCTGCGCGAAGTACTCGGCCAGTTCGTCGGTGACCCGGTCGAGGGACTCCTCGGCGATCGCGTTGATCAGCGCGTCCTTGCCCGTGAAGTAGCGGTAGAAGGCCCCGGCCGACAGGCCCATCTCGCCCAGCAGGTCCTGCATCGAGGTGGCGTGGAAGCCGTTGGCGGCGAAGCAGCGGCGCGCTCCGGCGAGGATCTGCCGGCGGCGGGCGTCGGTGTGTTCCTGGGAGACGCGAGGCATGGGCCCACGGTAAAGCGAACGTTCCTTTCTTGACAACGCGGGCGGTCCGGCGCAGGCTGGGGTGGCATGTAAAAACGAATGTTCATTCTCTTTAGGGGGTCCGATGGCCCGCGCCACGCCACGCCCGGTGGCCCGCAGCGCCGCCCTGATCGTCGTCCTGCCGCTGATCGCGGCGTTCCTGCTGTGGGCGTTCTCCTGGCCGGCCGCCCGCACCGCCCCGCGCGACCTCCCCGTCGGCGTCGCCGGCCCCGAGCGCGCGGTCACCCAGGTCGAGCACGGACTGGCCGCGCACGCCGGCAGCGGCGCGTTCGCCGTCCACCGGTACGCCGGCGCCGCGGCCGCCAGGACCGGGATCGAGCACCGCGAGGTCTACGGCGCCGTGGTCGCCGGCCCCCAGGGACTCCAGGTGCTCACAGCCACCGCCGCCTCGCCCGCCGTGGCCACCTTGCTGCAGCAGCTCGCCGCGCAGCTGCCGGGCGGGCCCGCGCCGGTGACCGACGTCGTCCCGCTGCCGTCCGCCGACCCGCGCGGCGCCGCCTTCGCCGCGTCCGTGCTGCCCACCGTGGTGACCGGCCTCGCCGTGGGCGCCCTCGCCTGCCTCGCGCTGGGCGGGGTGCGGCAGCGCCTGGTGGTGCTGGTGCTGGCCGCGGCGGCCGTGGGCGCCACCGCCGTGGCCCTCGGGAACACCTGGCTCGGGGTGCTGACCGGCGGCGTCGTGGCGGACGGCGCGGTGGTGGCGCTGCTCGTGCTCGGGGTCGCGGCCGCGGTGTGCGGCCTGGGCGCGCTGCTGGGCCCCAGGGGCATCGGCCTCGGCTCGCTGCTGGTGATGATGCTGGGCAACGCCTGGTCGGGGGCGAGTTCCGCGCCGGAGCTGCTGCCGGGCCCGGTGGGCGCGATCGGCCGGCTGCTGCCGCCCGGCGCGGGGGCCGCGGCCCTGCGGGACACCGCCTTCTTCCACGGCCACGGCGCCCGCGGGCCGCTGCTGGTGCTCGCCGCCTGGGCCGGGATCGGGCTCGCGCTCACCGTGGTGGCCACCCTCGCCGCGCACCGCCGCACCTCGGCGCACGCCGCGTCCGCCTCGGAGCAGGCGCCGGCCCTGGTGCCCGAAACCGCCGGGGCCGCGGCGCCGGCCGGGACCGCCACCATCGCGAGGGCCGCCCGCCGCTGACCGGCACGCGGCACCGCGCGCCGGCGGCACCCGCGCGTCACGCGGCCCCGGCCGGCTCCTCCGGCTCGTCCGACGGCTCCTCGTCCAGGGGCGGCCGTGCCTCGTGCAGCTCGAACCAGATGGACTTGCCGTCGCCGCGCGGATCCACGCCCCACGCGTCGGCGAGTTCCTCCATCAGCAGCAGGCCGCGCCCGGAGGAGGCCATCTCGCCGGGCGAGCGGCGGTGCGGCATGTCGTCGGACCGGTCGCCCACCTCGATGTGCAGGCTGCGGGTCCCGGGCATCCCGGTGACCTGCGCGGTCAGCGTCGCGTCCTCGTCGGTGTGCACCAGCACGTTGGTGATCATCTCGGAGACCAGCAGCACCGCCGACTCGCGCTGGTCGGCCGAGCACCAGTCGTGCAGCATCGCCCGGACGTCGTGGCGGACCGAGCGGATCAGGCCCGGGTCGTTCTGCCGGACGGTCAGCACGGTGCGGCGCACCGGGACGGCGCAGGTGGGGCCGTCGGGGTCGCGGCGCAGCAGCACCAGCGCGATGTCGTCCTCGCGGCGGTCGGCCAGCGGCCCGGTGGTGTGGTGGGAGGCCGGGCCGTGGACGGCCCGGACCAGCGAGTCGGCGAGCTGCTCCAGCTGTTCGGCGGGGCCCGCCTCAAGCACCTCGCACAGCCGCAGCCAGCCGCTGCTCAGGTCGTGCCCGCCGGTCTCGATCAGCCCGTCGGTGCACAGCAGCAGCACCTCGCCCGGCTCCAGCACCAGCCGCGTCGTCGGGTAGTCGGCGTCCCGCTGCACGCCCAGCGGCAGCCCGCCCGCGGTGCGGCGCAGGATGGTGGTGCCGTCGGCGAGCCGGATCGCGGGCTCGGGATGGCCGGCGCGCGCCACGTCGAGGGTGCCGGTGGCCGGATCGACCTCCAGGTACAGGCAGGTCGCGAACCGCACGTCGTCCCAGTCGGCCTCCGCGGCGAGGCCGGACAGGAACCGTGACGCCCGGGAGAGCACGGCGTCCGGGCCGTGCCCCTCGGCCGCGTAGGCCCGCAGCGCGATCCGCAGCTGGCCCATGATCCCGGCGGCGCGCACGTCGTGGCCCTGCACGTCCCCGATGACGATCGCGGTCCGGCCGGACGGCAGGTCGATCACGTCGTACCAGTCGCCGCCGACCTGAAGGCCGCCGCCGGTCGGCACGTAGCGGGCGGCGACCGCCATGCCGTCGATCTCCGGCTCGCGGGCGGGCAGCATGGTGCGCTGCAGGCCGTCGGACAGGGCCCGCTCCGACTCGTGCACGTGGGCGCGGGACAGCGCCTGGGCCAGCATCCGGGCCACGGTGGTGAGCACCGACCGCTCGTCCGGGGTGAAGTCCACCGGCTCGCGGAACGCCGCCATCCACGCCCCGATCGTCGACCCGGCGACGACCAGCGGCAGGTAGGCCCAGGAGGTCCGCCCGTACGGCTTGACCATCGGCCAGCTGTACGGGAAGCGCTCCTGGTACGCCTCGGGGGACTGCACGTACACCGCCTGGCCGGTGCGGACCACGACCGCGGCCGGGTAGTCGGCGTTCAGCGAGACGTTCAGCAGGGCGCGGTCCAGCACCTCCTGGCCGTGGTGGCCGATGACCGACAGCCGGTCGCCGTCGACCCCGAAGACGGCGTGGCCGTCGGGGGAGAAGCCGGGCATGGACAGGGTGGCGGCGACCCGCAGCACCTCGGCGGTGGAGTCGGCCTCGGCCAGGGCGCGGCCGGCGTCCAGCAGGAACGCCTCCCGGGAGCGCCGCCAGTCCCCGGCCGGCGCGACGCCGGGCCGGGCGCGGTCGCGGACCTCGTGCAGGGTGCCGCTGAGCAGCGGGCCCTGCGGCCGCAGCCGGGCCCGCACCGTGCGGTGCACGGTGCCGTCCTCACCGACCACCCGCAGCAGCGACTCGGCGACCGTGCCCTCGGCGGTGGCCAGCGACACCGCGCCGGCCAGGGCCACGTAGTCGGCGGGGTGCAGGCATGCGCGCACCTCGGACGAGCGGTGCGTGGCGGGCCCGCCGGACAGCCCGAGCAACCGGGCCGCGCGCCCGTCGACCGTGACCGTGCCGGTGGATTCGTCCCACTGCCACACGCCGTATCCGACGGCGGCGAGGACGTCCTCGGTGCGCATTGGCCCAGTTTATGGGGATAGGTGAGTTTTGGGTCAAGCGATCCGGCGAGGGGAGGGGTACCCCGCGCCGGTAGGCTGTGCGGGTTCCCCCTCTATCGCGACGACCCGACTTGGACGAACGATGCACCGGTACCGGTCCCACACCTGCGGAGAGCTGCGCGCCACCGACGTCGACACCGACGTCCGCCTGTCCGGCTGGCTGCACAATCGCCGCGATCTGGGCGGCATCCTCTTCGTCGACCTGCGGGACCACTACGGCTTCACCCAGCTGGTCGTGCACCCCGGCTCGCCGGTCTACGACCAGCTCGCCGGGCAGTCCAAGGAGTCGGTGCTGCGGGTGGACGGCCGGGTGGTGGCGCGCTCCGCGGAGAACGTCAACCCGGAGCTGCCCACCGGGGAGGTCGAGGTCGAGGTGACCTCGGTCGAGGTGCTCGGCGCCGCCGACCAGCTGCCGTTCCCGGTCTTCCCGGAGGACAACGCCAACGAGGAGATGCGGCTCACCAACCGCTTCCTCGACCTGCGCCGCCAGCGCATGCACCGCAACATCATGCTGCGCACCCAGGTGATCGGGTTCCTGCGCCGCGAGATGACCGCGCTCGGCTTCAACGAGATGGCCACCCCGATCCTGTCGGCCACCTCGCCCGAGGGCGCCCGCGACTTCCTGGTGCCCTCCCGGGTGCACGCCGGGAAGTTCTACGCGCTGCCGCAGGCCCCGCAGCAGTTCAAGCAGCTGCTGATGATCTCCGGCTTCGACCGCTACTTCCAGATCGCGCCGTGCTTCCGCGACGAGGACTCCCGCGCCGACCGCTCGCCCGGCGAGTTCTACCAGCTCGACGTGGAGATGAGCTTCGTCGAGCAGGAGGACGTCTTCGGCGTCATCGAGAAGGTCATGACCGACCTGTTCACCGAGTTCGGCGGCGGCCGCACGGTGACCTCGCCGTTCCCGCGCATCCCGTTCCGCGAGGCGATGCTGAAGTACGGCAACGACAAGCCGGACCTGCGCACCTCGCTGGAACTCGTCGACGTCTCCGCGGTGTTCGCCGGCTCGGAGTTCAAGGCGTTCGCCGGCAAGCACGTGCGGGCGCTGGCCGTGCACGACACCGCCGACCAGCCGCGGAAGTTCTTCGACTCGCTCGGCGACTACGCGGTCTCGCTCGGCGCCAAGGGCCTGGCGTGGGTGCGGGTCGGCGACGACAACGCGCTGACCGGGCCGATCGCCAAGTTCCTCACCGAGCAGGACGTGGCCGCGCTGCTGGCCGCGGTCGGCGCCAAGCCGGGCACCGCGATCTTCTTCGGCGCCGGCGAGTTCGACGAGGTCTCCAAGATCATGGGCCCGGTGCGGGTCGAGGCGGCCAAGCGTGCCGGGCAGTTCGACGAGGGCGTCTTCCGCTTCTGCTGGATCGTGGACTTCCCGATGTTCGAGCGCAACGAGGACACCGGGCAGATCGAGTTCTCGCACAACCCGTTCTCCATGCCGCAGGGCGGCCTGGAGGCGCTGCGGACCAAGGACCCGCTGGACATCCTGGCCTGGCAGTACGACATCGTCTGCAACGGCATCGAGCTGTCGTCCGGCGCGATCAGGAACCACGAACCGGACGTGATGTACGAGGCGTTCGAGATCGCCGGGTACGACCGGGCCACGGTCGAGGCCGAGTTCGGCGGCATGCTGCGCGCCTTCCACTACGGCGCGCCGCCGCACGGCGGCATCGCCCCGGGCGTGGACCGCATGGTCATGCTGCTGGCGGACGAGCCCAACATCCGCGAGACGATCGCGTTCCCGCTCAACCAGAACGCCCAGGACCTCCTCATGGGCGCGCCCTCCGAGGTGACCGAGGCACGCCTGCGGGAGCTGCACCTCCAGCTCCGCAAGCCCCCGCAGAAGTCCTGAACCCCGCGCCCCGGCCGGGGAGTGTGCTGAGGATCCCCGACGGGTTCGATCGTCGGCACACTCCTTCGGGCCGGAGGCAACCCGGGCGGGGGTCCAGCGTGTTCACCTTGTGTGGAGAGGACACACGGTGAGCGAACCCGGGTTCGAGGAGTTCGTGGCGGCGCGCGGCCCACGGCTGCTGCGGGTCGCCTGGCTGCTCACGGGCGACGCCCATCTCGCGGAGGACCTGCTGCAGACCGTGCTGGCCAGGGTCTGGCCGCGCTGGCACCGCCTCGCGGACGAGAACCCGGAGGCGTACGTCCGCAAGGCACTGGTGCACACCCATGCCTCCTGGTGGCGGCGCCGCTGGCGCGGCGAGGTCCCGCACCAGGACCTGCCCGAACGGGCGGGCCCGGCCGACCCGTTCGCCGAGGTCGACCTGGAGCAGGCCCTGGCCGCGGCGATACGCGCCCTGCCGGTGCGCCAGCGTTCCGTCGTGGTGCTGCGGTACTTCGAGGACCTGAGCGTCACGGAGACCGCGGCGGCCCTCGGCTGCTCCGAGGGCACGGTCAAGAGCCAGGCGGCCAAGGCACTGCGCACCCTGCGCGGGCGGCTGCCCGGCGCGTTGGACGCGGTCGGCGCGGAGCGCGGTGAGCGGCTGTGAACTCACCCGAACCCGAACCCGCGCCCGTTTCCGCATCCGGTGCCACGTCCGAGCCCGGTCCCGCACCCGATGTCGAGCCCGGTTCCGATCCTGCTTCCGCGCCCGTCTCCCCGTTCGAAGAGCGGGAACTGCGGGCCCTGTTGGAGCGGGCGGTACCCCAACTGCCCGCGCCCGCCCAGCGCCTGGAGTCCGTACGGGCACGCGTGCGGCGGCGCCGCCGCAGGCGCGCGGCCGGGCTGTCCGGCGCGGCGGCGCTCGCCGTCGCCGTGGCCGGGCTGCTGGTCCCGGGCGTCTCCGGGCGGGACCCGGCGCCCACCGTGCCGGGCGGCCCCACGGCGATCGTGCCGCCGGCCTCCGGCGGCGCGCCCACCACGGTCGGCGGCCCGTCGCCGACCGTCGACGCGTCCGTCCAGACACGGCACTTCGCCGACCTCGGCGGCCTGGACCTGCGGCTGCCGCGCGGCTGGTCGGTCCTCGCGCCCGGCGGCTCGGCGACCGCGTGGGCGTCGTCCCAGGCGCTGGCCCTGCCCCAAGGCGGCTGCGCCAACGCGCTGGACGACTTCTGCACGCCGCTTCAGCGCGTCCTGGGAAGCGACGGCGTCCTGATCCAGCTGACCTTCCAGCTCAACCAGGCCATGGCCGACAAGGCCCGCGTCCGCCACCTCGAGGTCGGCGACGAGACCGTGGTCACCGCCTGCCACTCGGTGGGCGGGACCGTGCAGCTGGGAACCCAGCTCACCGACCGGTCGGGATCCGCCGTGCTGGTCCTGGCGACGGCCTGCCTCTCCCACCCCGGACCCGCCCAACTGGCGCGCGTCCGCGACGTCCTGACGACCGCAGACTTCACGTGAAAGGCATGCTCCCCGTGCCCACCGCACCCCGTCGTGCCCCTGTACGCACCGAACCGGGCCGCGCCGGCCCGCCCGCCGCACCCCGGCGCGCGGCCGCGGCCGCGGCCCTGGCGGCCGCAGCCCTGCTGCTCACCGCCTGCACCGGCTCCGTCGACGGCGCCCGGCCCTCGCGGGTCGACGACGTGGCACCGCTGTCCACCGCCCAGCCCCCGGCCGGCCGCGCCGGACGGGACGCCCCCGTCCCCCGGCCCGCGACGCTGCCGGGCGTCGGCGCCCGCACCCTGGCCGGCGTCCCGGCGGACGCCCGGCAGGCGGTCCTGGTCACCGGGACCGGCCGCGACGCGACGACCGGGAAGGTCACGCTCTACCGGCGCGACCCGGTGGCCGGCTGGGCCCCCGCGAGCCCGGTCTGGCCGGCGCACAACGCGGCCCGGGGCTGGACGGACGAGCACCGCACCGGCGACCTGCGCAGCCCGATCGGCGTCTACACCCTGACCGACGCCGGCGGCCGGCTCGCCGACCCGGGCACCCGGCTCACCTACGACCACGCCCCGATCGGCTTCACCGTCCACGGCACCGGCGTCGAGGGCGAGCCGCTCGCCGGCGCCTTCGACTACGTGATCGCCATCAACTACAACCGCAAGCCGGGGATGTCGCCGCGCGACTGGACCCGTCCGCTGGGACAGTCCCGCGGCGGCGGGATCTGGCTGCACGTGGACCACGGCGGCGCCACCCAGGGCTGCGTGAGCCTGCCCGCCGAGGCCATGCGGACGCTGCTGCGCACCCTGGACCCGTCGCTCCACCCCGTCGTGGTGATGGGCGACGCCGCCTCCCTGGCGCGCTGAGGGACACCGCCTCCCCGGAAACGCGCGTGAGGGCCGCCCCCTGGCCGGGGGCGGCCCTCACGTCCGTGCTGCGACGCCGGCTCAGGCGGCCTGGTCCGGGTCGCCGCCGAAGCGCTCGACGTACGCGGCCAGGTCCTCGTCGGTGATCTTGGCGAAGAGCACCGGCGGGACGGTGAACGGCGTGCCGGCCGGCACCGACGCCAGCGTGCGGGCCTCGTCCGCGGTCACCCACGCGGCGTCGTCCGCCGGCAGCAGGAACGCGGCGCGCATGGCCTTCGCCGACGCCGGGATGAACGGCTCGGAGACGATCGCGTAGAGGTGGATGAGGTTCATCGCGGTGCGCAGCGTCAGCGCGGCGCCGTCCGGGTCGGTCTTGATCGCCATCCAGGGGGCCTTCTCCTCCAGGTAGGAGTTGCCCGCGCTCCACAGGGCGCGCAGCGCCTGCGCGGCCTTGCGGAACTGGAGGGTGTCCAGGTGCGACTCGTACTCCGCCAGCAGCGCGGCCACCTGCTCGCCGAGCTTCGCCTCCGCGGCGCCGGCCGGCGCGCCCGCCGGGACCTCGTCGCCGAACCGCTTGCGGGAGAAGGACAGCACCCGGTTCACGAAGTTGCCGAGGGTGTCGGCCAGGTCCTTGTTCACCGAGGAGGCGAACAGCTCCCAGGTGAAGGACGTGTCGTCGGACTCCGGCGCGTTCGCCATCAGGAAGTAGCGCCAGTAGTCGGCCGGCAGCAGTTCGAGCGCGGCGTCGGTGAAGATGCCGCGGCGCTGCGAGGTGGAGAACTTCCCGCCGTAGTAGTTCAGCCAGTTGAAGGCCTTGACGTAGTCGACCTTCTTCCACGGCTCGCGGGTGCCCAGCTGGGTCGCCGGGAACATCACGGTGTGGAAGGGGACGTTGTCCTTGGCCATGAACTCGGTGTAGCGGACCGGGTGCTCACCGCCGTCCGCCTCGTACCACCAGGACTTCCAGTCGCGGTTGTCCGGGTCGACGTCCGCCCACTCCTTGGTGGAACCGATGTACTCGATCGGAGCGTCGAACCAGACATAGAAGACCTTGCCCTCGGCGGCCAGTTCGGGCCAGGTGTCGGCCGGGACCGGGACGCCCCAATCGAGGTCGCGGGTGATGGCCCGGTCCTGGAGCCCCTCGGTGAGCCACTTGCGGGCGATCGACGAGGCGAGGGTCGGCCAGTCGGCGCTGTTGGCGTCGATCCACGCCTCGACCTCGCCGGCCAGCTTCGACTGCAGGAGGAACAGGTGCTTGGTCTCCCGGACTTCCAGCGCGCTGCTCCCGCTGATCGCCGACCGCGCGTCGATCAGGTCGGTCGGGTCCAGCACCCGGGTGCAGTTCTCGCACTGGTCACCACGCGCCTTGTCGTACCCGCAGTGCGGGCAGGTGCCGACGATGTAGCGGTCGGGCAGGAAGCGCTCGTCGGCCAGCGAGTACACCTGGCGGACGGCGCGCTCCTCGATGAAGCCGTTGGCGAAGAGGCGGCGGGCGAAGTGCTGGGTGATGTCCCGGTTCTCCGCCGAGGAACTGCGGCCGAAGTGGTCGAAGGACAGCTCGAAGCCGTCGTAGATCGCCTTCTGGGCGTCGTGCGCCTGGGCGCAGAAGACGTCGACGGGCAGCCCGGCCTCCTTTGCGGCCAGTTCCGCGGGGGTGCCGTGCTCGTCGGTGGCGCAGATGTAGAGGACGTCGTTCCCGCGCTGCCTCAGGTACCTCGCGTACACGTCCGCCGGGAGCATGGACCCCACCATGTTGCCCAGGTGCTTGATCCCGTTGATATAGGGCAGGGCTGAGGTGATGAGGTGACGAGCCATTGCAGGCTGCTCCCAATTCGTTGCACGGAGTGAGTAATTCGTCTACGGACCGTCAATATCGTATCCGACTGCACGGGGGTGACTGACGGGTTTTCCCGCCGGTGACCGCCCGCTGAACGCGGGCCCGCAGATCACGCGGAGTGACTGCACGTGCACATGCACGTGCAGATGCACGTGCTCTTTCTTCGAGTTATCATCTCCCGTACCAGCCAAGGCACTTATGGGGAGTGACTGATGCGCCGGACGCAGAATGGAATGTCGGCGGAAGACCTTACCGGGGTCGTCTGGCAGAAGAGCCGTCACAGCAATGCCAATGGCACGTGCATGGAGTTCGCCGCACTGCCGGGCGGCGAGGTGGCCGTGCGCAATTCGCGCTTTCCGGACGGGCCCGCGCTGATTTACACGCAGGCGGAGATCGAGTCGATGATCATCGGCGTGAAGGCCGGTGAGTTCGACCACCTCGCCGGAGGCTGATCGCCGGACGCGCGCTTTCGCCCGGAGTTCCGCCAGGAGTTCCGGGACGTCCGTTCCGGCGTTCTGCCTCGGTCCGCTCCGGTCTGCTTCTGTCCGCGTCGGCCGGCGTCGGCTGGCTTCAGCCGGCTTCAGTGCGGCCCGGGGGCGAGGAACAGCGCCCAGACCACCTTCCCGGCGCCGCTCAGCGGGTGCCAGCCCCAGTTCTCGCTGAACGAGTCCACCAGGTGCAGGCCGCGGCCGGTCTCGGCGACGTAGTCCGGGTCCTTGGCGATCGGCGCCGTCACGCTGGGGTCGCGCACCGCGCACACCACGCGGGACGTCCAGCGGACCAGGCTCAACCGCACCGGCGTACCCGGCGTGCCGACCGGCACGGCGTAGCGCAGCGCGTTGGTCACCAGCTCGGAGGCGACCAGTTCGATCGAGTCGCGCAGGATGCCGAGATCCCAGCGCTGCAGGGTCGCGCGAGTGAAGTGGCGCGCCTGGCGCACCGACTCCAGCGCGGCGGGCAGCTCGCAGGTGGCCCCGTTGGACTCGGCGAGCTCCTCCGGTGCGAGCACTCCCTGCCATAACGGTTCCAGCACAGCTGTTGCCTCTGCCCTCATGCGAGCCCCCGAGGTATCTGCACAGCCACCATGCTCATGGATCAGTACCCCGGGTTGCAAGAGCGTCTGCACGTGCATCTGCAAGGAATTGATGCACGTGACGATGGAGAGTGACCGAATGGGTACTGCGCGCAGTCCATTAGTGGCAGACTGCTGATGAACCAAGGGCGGAGCGTGACCTATGAGCGCAGGGCAGCCGGGAGGCGGCTCCATCGTGCGGCGAATGCTGCTCGGCGCGCAGCTGCGGCGGCTGCGCGAGTCCCGGGGCATCTCCCGGGAGGACGCGGGCTACTCGATCCGGGCCTCCGAGTCGAAGATCAGCCGCATGGAGCTGGGCCGCGTCTCCTTCAAGGAGCGGGACGTCGCCGATCTGCTCACGCTCTACGGGGTGACCGAGGAGCCCGAGCGGCTCGCCCTGCTCGGCCTGGTCCGCGAGGCCAACGCGGCCGGCTGGTGGCACGGTTACGGCGAGGTCATGCCGACCTGGTTCCAGACGTACGTCGGGCTGGAGGAGTCCGCCGCCCTCATCCGCACCTTCGAGGTGCAGTTCGTGCACGGCCTGCTGCAGACCGAGGACTACATAAGGTCGGTGATCCGGCTCGGCCACCCCGAGGGAGCCGAGCCGTGGGTGGAGCGGCGCGTGGGCCTGCGCCTGGAGCGGCAGAAGCTGCTGGTCTCCGAGCGGGCGCCGCACTTCGTCGCGGTGATGGACGAGGGCGCGCTGCGCCGCCCCTTCGGCGGCCCGGCCCTGATGCGCGACCAGGTCCGCCACATCCTGGAGACCGCCGAGGCGCCCAACGTGGACGTCCGCATCCTGCCGTTCGCCACCGGCGGGCACCCCGCGGGCGGCGGCGCGTTCACCCTGCTGAGCTTCCCCGAGTCGGACCTGCCCGACCTCGTCTACCTGGAGCAGCTGACCGGCGCGCTCTACATCGACAAGCACGACGAGGTCGTGGAGTACACGCGGGCGATGGACGCCCTGGACCGGATGGCCCTCAACACCGCCGACTCCCTTGACTGGTTGCACGCCTTCCAGCGTGAGCTCTGACCCGGTACCGGGTGACACCGCACCCGCGGTGACCCGCACCGGACGTGACGCGACACCGGCTGTGACCCGGCAGGACCCGACGAAAGGGACGGTGTGACCCTCTTCTCCGAACTGGCCCAGCAGTACATAGCCGGACAGTGGCGGCCCGGCTCCGGGTCCTGGGACATCGTCGACTTCGATCCCTACAGCGGCGACAAGCTGGCCTCCATCACGGTGGCCACCGTGGCCGAGGTGGACGAGGCGTACCGCGCGGCGGAGACGGCGCAGCGGGCGTGGGCGCGGGTCGGCGCCTACGCGCGCAGGGCGGTCCTGGAGCGCGCGCTGCGGATCGTGGAGGAGCGCGAGGAGGAGATCACCGGGGCGATCGTGGCCGAGCTGGGCGGTACCCGCCTCAAGGCCGGCTTCGAGCTCTCGCTGGCCAAGGACATGCTGCGGGAGTCCATGGCGCTCGCCATGCGCCCCGAGGGCCGGCTGCTGCCCTCCCCGGTCGACGGCAAGGAGAACCGGCTGTACCGGCTGCCGGCCGGCGTCGTCGGCGTCATCAGCCCGTTCAACTTCCCGCTGTTCCTCGGGCTGAAGTCGATCGCCCCGGCCTTGGCGCTGGGCAACGGCGTGGTGCTCAAGCCGCACCAGTGCACGCCGGTCGTCGGGGGCACGCTGATCGCCAGGATCTTCGAGGACGCCGGGCTGCCGCCGGGGTTGTTCAACGTGGTGCTCACCGACATCGCCGAGATCGAGGACGCCTTCCTGGAGCACCCGGTGCCGCGGGTGATCTCGTTCACCGGCTCCGACCGGGTCGGGCGCCGGGTGGCCACCGTGGCCGGCGCGCACCTCAAGCGCTGCGTGCTCGAACTCGGCGGCAACAGCGCCCTGGTGGTACTGGACGACGCCGACCTGGACTACGCGGTGGACGCCGCGGTGTTCAGCCGCTTCGCGCACCAGGGCCAGGTGTGCATGGCGGCCAACCGGATCCTGGTGGACCGCCGGGTGGAGCGGGAGTTCACCCAGAAGTTCGTGGCCCGGGTCGCGGCGCTGCGGGTCGGCGACCCGGCCGACCCCGCCACCGACATCGGGCCGCTGATCAACGCCACGCAGGCCGAGCACGTCACCCAGGCGGTCGCCGAGGCCCTCGCGGGCGGCGCCACCGCGCTGCTGCACGGCGAGGCCGACGGGACCCTGGTGCCGCCCACGGTGCTGGCCGGCCTGCCGCCCGAGGCGCCGATCCTGCGGCGCGAACTGTTCGGCCCCGTCGTGCTGTTGGTGCCGTTCGACGGCGACGACGAGGCGGTGCGGCTGGCGAACGACACGCCGTTCGGCCTGAGCGGTGCGGTGCACACCGCGGACATCGAGCGTGGCGTGCGGTTCGCCCACCGCGTCGAGACCGGCATGATCCACGTCAACGACGGCACCATCGCCGACGAGCCCGGGGTGCCGTTCGGCGGCGAGAAGGCGTCGGGCCTCGGCCGGCTGAACGGCGACGCGACCGTCGAGGCCTTCACCACCCTGAAGTGGATCTCGATCCAGCACGGCCGGACGCCATTCCCCTTCGCGCCGCGCGCCCCCGAAGGCGATCTTCACTCCGCGGGGTGAATATGGCCCCAAGATGCCCCGGGCGCCCTCCCCGGTGACGCTCTGCTTCCCCTACGGTTACTGCAGGTCACGTAAGGGGCCGACGGTACGAGGGGGGCGTGCGTGCACCACGACGGGGAGCAGCGGCCGGAGTACGCCCGGAGGCTGGGCGAGAGCATTCCGCATCCCACGCCGTACGCCAGAACCTACCGGGTGCAGGCGATCACGGTCGTGGAACTGACCGGCGAGATCGACCTGGGCGCGGCCGAGGACGTCGGCGCGCATCTGGCGGCCGCCGCGCAGTGGCCGGAGCCGCCGCTGGTGGTGGTGCTCGACCTGTGCGGGGTGGAGTTCATCGACTGCTTCGGCCTGTCGCTGCTGCTGCGCGCCCGGCGCCGGGTGCTCGACCGGGGCGGCCGGATCCGGATGGCCTGCGACCACCCGCCGACCCGCAGGCTGCTCGCGATGACCGGCCTGGACGGGGTGTTCCGCCCGTTCCGCACCCTCGACGAGGCGCTGCGCGAGGACCCCGCGGAGGGCTGACCGCGGCCGCCGCGCCGGGCCGTGGAAGCGGAGGACCTCCCGGCCGCTCCGGCGCGGCTGCGCGTGAATTCCCGTGAACTCCCGCTGGAATCACGGCGGAACGGCCGGTGCGGCGGCCGGTGGGAAAAGCCGGTGGATACAAGGACAGTGACGGCCATTCCGTAAATACCGGAAAGAGCGCCGGTGGCGTCACGCATCTCACATTCGGTGGACGGCGGAATTCCAGCGGGTACGGTGGCTGGCCGGGCCGGGAGCCCGCCGCCGGGTCGTGTGTGACCGGAGTCATACATTCGCCCGGCTTTCCAGTGATAGACGTTGGGGCTTCGCCGTGGCTGCGTGAGCCGCCGGACCGAAGGTGTGGGAATGGGCGTTCGTGGGCTGAAGCGCAAGCGGAGCCGCAAGCGCTGGATCATCGGCATAGCCGTGGGCCTTGTGGTGCTGGTGGTCGGCGGTGCGGGTGTGGTCTACCTCAAGCTGAACGCCAACATCTCCACGTTCGACTCGTCCGGGCTCAGCAAGAACCGGCCGCAGGCGGCGAAGGCGGACGCCAACGGCAACAAGCCGGTGAACGTCCTGCTGATCGGCTCCGACACCCGCTCCGGCGAGAACGGCAAGCTCGGCGGTTCGGCGTCCGGCGCGATAGGCCGCTCGGACACCACGATCCTGTTGCACGTCTACCCCGACCACAAGCACGC
>Ga0123353_10005151_pt1 | contig 17061 bp, 11 predicted proteins | sample TergutLab28metaG_3_FD_92763 | JGI IMG/M metagenome (GOLD analysis project Ga0123353, IMG submission 92763) | Labiotermes labralis P3 segment gut microbial communities from Petit-Saut dam, French Guiana - Lab288 P3 | ecosystem: Host-associated > Arthropoda: Insects > Digestive system > Gut ...
GTTCAAGGATATTGCGGCTGATTGAAAATAAAATCGACGGCTCGGACAGCTATGAATTGGCCGCCTCCGACACTCTGTCGCCTACAAGCGGGATGCTGAGCGCGCCGAAAAGAAGGATAGGGGGCATGAGGAAATAATGAATTATTCCCCTATCTTAGAAGTAAAGCACCTCGTCAAATTCTTCGGCAAAAACGAGGTTTTGAAGGATATTGGCTTTTCGGTGGACAGGGGCGACGTGACCTGCATAATCGGGGCTTCCGGCTCCGGTAAATCGACCCTCCTTCGCTGCATTAACCTGCTTGAAACGCCCACGGGCGGCGAAATTGTTTTTAACGGGGAAAATATCCTGGCTAAATCAATAAATCTGCCGAAATACCGCGCAAAGGTAGGCATGGTGTTCCAGAATTTCAACCTTTTCAACAATATGACCGCTCTCAAAAACTGCATGGTAGGCCTTGAAAAGGTGCAGAACGTCAAAAAGGACGAAGCGAAAAAAACCGCCCTTGAATACCTTGAAAAAGTCGGCATGGGAACCTTTATCAACGCCAAGCCCCGTCAGCTCTCGGGCGGGCAGAAGCAGCGGGTGGCGATCGCCCGCGCCCTTGCCATGAACCCGGAAATCCTGCTTTTTGACGAGCCGACCTCCGCCCTCGACCCGGAAATGGTGGGTGAAGTGTTGAGCGTAATGCGGGATTTGGCGAAAACGGGGCTAACTATGATAGTCGTGACCCACGAGATGATGTTCGCGAAGGACGTTTCAAGCCGCGTGGTGTTCATGGATAAGGGCGTGATAGCCGAGGACGCCCCCCCGGACGTTATTTTCAACAATCCGAGGGAGCAGAGGACAAGAGAATTCCTTTCGAGGATTATTCAATAGGAACTACTGTTTAGTACCGTCATAAATGGCGGGGCGGAATTAAACCGAAAGCTCTATTAAAAAAGGTTGCCAAAATCGGCAACCTTTTCGTTTTGTTTGAATATTATTTAACGCTGTCCGTCAAGCCCTTGAACGCATCGAGCAAATTCGGGGTGGCCTCAACGCTCATGGCGTTAAGCTCCTCGTTGCCGAACTTGATGAAATGCTGGAAGTCGTTGGGCATGACATAATACAGGGAGCGGTCGTTCATGAGGCCGAACATCAGGAATTTGCGCCCGTTGCGAACCATATCCTTCATGGGCGTGAAGATAAAGTCCTCGCCCGTATAGGATTCAGCCGCCGTTGACGCGCCGCCGAGGTAGATTATTGGGTCGATTTCGCCGGGGCCGAAGCCGATCGCAAGGCTGTCGCCAAGCTCCATATATCCGGTTTCGGTGATGATATCAAGGTCGGGTCCGAAAAAGCCGTGTTTTACCGTGGTGAACTGCGTCGTACCCGTGCGAAGGAGAAGCAGATGCAGGGGGTTGTCAACGGGGACGCTGTATTCGCCCGATTTTATGTTAAGGTAGGGGTCTACGCTTTCTTCATTGTCGATATCCGCGATATAGTCCGCCAGCGCGTAGCCGTAGGCCGTCAAAGTCTCGATCTGGTCGCGCTGTGTGCCGTCGTCGATGTAATGATAGCTCTTATGGACGCCGAGCTGGCCGCTTAGAATCATCTGGAAATTCGCGCCATATTCCCCGTTCACGCGCTCCTCCGTGTAATACGGGGCGTCGCCGCTGATGCGCTGGGAATCGCCGTCAAGGCCGACGTTATGCACGCCGATGTTCAAAAGCCATGTCTCGCGGCTTCCCGCCCCGTCGGGGACGAAGCGGAGGCGGTGCATCTCGCTGTCCGTGATATAGGGCGCGCGCCTGTCGTACATCCAGCCTTCCGTGCTTGCGGAGCCGTAATACAGTTCGCCCGGCTCCATACCGAGGACGGCCTCTTCCACCGTATCCGTCACGACCTCAAAAAGGTATTCCATAAATTCGGGGTTTTTGCCCGTAAAAGGCTTGCCGCCGAACAGATTGATGACGGGGTTCAGGAACAGGCTGTTGAGCAGGGGGCCGTTGTAGCCGAAGGTGTCGATGGCGCTGTGCTGGTGGAGCATCCCGATGTTGATGCTAACAATATTGTTCTCCTCGGCGAATTCCTTCAGCCGCGCGCGGATTATCCTAATGTCATAGGACGTTATGGCGTAGGTATCGAGGCTTGCGAAAATAACGGTCCCGCGCCCGCTCCCGTCGTCAATGGCGGTGACGCGCACACACGTATCGTCGATAAGCCTTGTGGGTATCTTGCGGTCAATAACAGGCCGCAGCGGGTCCTCGCCCTTGGGCGAGCCGCCGACGTATACATCGTTCGAGCCTAAGTAAAGCTTAGTATCGGGGTCGAACATCCCCTCGGGGATAACCGAGGCGCGGGCATAGCCCAAACTCCATTTCGCCCCGTCGGCAGGCTCGTCGATAAATTCGTCCATGCCGGGGTAGAAATCCGGGCCTGTCTCGTATTTCGCGGGGAATTTCATGGGGATAAACGCGGAGATGCACCTTAATAAGCCGACGACAAGCTTGTCGCCGATATTATAAAGTGTCTGTTCGCTTTTCGAGGGCTGCCTGCTCTCGATTTCGTCCTCCGCCGAAACTGCGATGAACAGCCCGCCGAAAATCAGCGCGGAGCAGAGGAACAGGGCCAAAATGCGCGTAAAATTACGCTTGCCTGAATGTTTCATGGGTTAGTCTCCTTTTTATTCTTTTTTTCCGTTACCAATATAACACAAATAAGCCGGGTTGTCAACCGAAAAAAAGCCGATATCGCTATAATTTCAGCAATCTTTCAATATTTTTATGCAAAATCAACTCCCGCTCGTTTTCGTCTCTGAAAACCTTTTCGAGCATCCGCAATTCCTCCCCCGCGTCCCACATCGGGAAATCCGAGCCGAAAATTACCCTGTCGGGGCCGTAGGCATCTATGTATTCCCGGATTTTTTCCGGAGGCACGGCGTACTGGGAGCTGCATGTGTCAACGTATACCCCCGTCCCCGCCAGTATTTTGACCGATTCCTCCCATTCCGACCAGCCGCCGAAGTGGGCGCAGATCATTTCAAGCTTGGGGAACGCCTTCAGCACGTTCAAGACCCGCGAGGCTTTTGAGTATTCCGTCCTGAAATCGCCCGTGTGGATAAGTACGGGCAGCCTGCCCTCTATCGTCTCGTAAATCCGCATTGCGTTTTTGTCGTCAATGTTGAATTTCTGGAAATCCGGGTGCAGCTTTACCCCTTTCAGCCCCAAATGAATAGCCTTGCCCACTTCATCCGCGATATTCTCGCTTTCCGGGTGGGACGAGGTGAAGCCGATAAATTTATCGGGATATTTATTCGCCATATCCGAAATATACCTTGTGACGGAATCAATCTGCTTTGGGGACGTGGCTACGGACTGTATGAGGAATTTGTCTATGCCGTTTTTTTCGCCTATTTCCAGAAGCGTTGACATTTTGCCGTCATACAGCATGGGCATACCGTAAAAACCGCCGATGCTGGCGGCGGCTTTTTTCGCTATCAAATCAGGGTAAATGTGGGTGTGGGCGTCTATTATCATGATACGGTTAATCATCCTTAAATCAGGCCGGGCGGTAATTTTAAAATTAGAACCTGTTCCCATAGAGCGAAAATGACGGATTTGCGAGGATTTTTTCGTCCCCGCAAGGAAAAAAGCGCAGAAATAATTTGTTTATTGCGAGCATTTTTGACGCGGCGGGGGCGGAAAAAGACCGCAAAGGCGGCGTTTGAGCCTATGGGAACAGGTTCTTACATATTATCTAACTTCCCGACCGCCATTATTCAATAATCATTTTTCATCATTCGTTATTCATTAAAACTCAAAATTTAAAAATTAATCCGCCCTACCTTGTCAAACTCAATATTCCGCCATCCCGGGAATTTTTTATAGGCATCAGAGCCGGGCGGGACGCCGTAATCCCCCGCCCCCGCGTCCGCGAACAGGGCTTTTATTTTTGAAAGCTTATATTCCCCGTTCGGCCCGGTCGTGCTGAAGCGTTTTACGCTGTCAGAGAACCCCGCTTTTTTCTCCCCCGTGAAAATATTGCCCGTGACGCTGCTCCCTGCGGGGTTTGCGGCGAAAGCGGCTTCCTCTATATCGTTAAAGTCGGTTGAAACAAGGGCGAGCTTCGGGTAGGCCGTCTTCCATATCTCCGTCTGCCACGGGGACGCAAGGAGATCGTTCCACATCTGATATCCTTCGCCCGAAAGGTTATGGAACCAATGCTTGGTGTCGAGGGCGCCGCCCCTTGTGCGGTCGTCGTAGCTCAGGGGGATGCCCGCGTTCACGACTGTATTGTTGTGGATTTCCAAATCCCTGCCGCTGACGTGTATTGCCCTGCCCGGCACGTTTACGAGCAGGTTCCGTTCCACCGTGACCCCCGTCAGGCCGTCGTCGAGGTATATGCCGTCGGGCGTATGGCCGCCGCTCCCCAAATTATAGATAACATTGTCGCGTATCACGGAGCCGTAGGCGTTGAACCAGCTGCGGCCGCTGTAAATCGCGCCCGCGTCGTCGGTCAAAAGGCAGACGTCGCGGATATGGTTGTATTCGATGACGGTATTGTTCCCGTGCCAGAAGAATATGGCCGTGTGGGGGGAATTGTAAAGCTCGTTGTTGGCGGCCGTATTGCCTGTGCCGTAGATGTTTATGCCGCCCTGATAGGTCATGATTATCTCCGACCAGTCGTGTATCAGGTTATTTACGGCCCTGTTGCCGCCGGGGTTCAGGGCTTCCGCGTCCCCGCCGTCGAGGGTTATGCCCTTCGCGCCTATCCTGCGGATTTCGTTATTTGAAGCCGTGTTGTTATAGCCGTCCAAGGAAACCGCGTCCCCCGCCACATTTTGAATCAGGCAATGGTCAACGGTAATGCCGTCGCCTTTTAAATCCATGCCGTTTCCCCTCGTCCCCTGCAAGGTAAGGCCGATAAAGCTGAGGTTTTTTATGTTTTCGCCTGTTATAAGGCTTTCCGTGCTGAGCGAAAGGAAAATATCGGCATTGTCAAGGTTTTCAGCCGGGGGCCAAAGATGCAGGATACCCTTGTCGCGGTCAAGGCACCATTCGCCCGGCTCGTCCAATTCCTCCAATATGTTGTAAAAATAGTAGTTCGCGCCTTCCGCGAAGCCGTAGTAGCTCGCGTATTCGGTCGTAAGCGCCCCGGTTTCATGGTCGAAAGCCCTGACGCGGGTACTCATATCCGCCCAGTCATATCTGAAACAGCCGAAAAGCCATATATCGTCCGTATCCGTCCACTTTGCCGCCCGTCCGGCGGTCTTTTCGTCCATTATAAAAACGCCGCCGCGCGGGTTCCGCATATCGGGCCATTCCGCGTCCCCGGAGCTGTTGCCCCCGTCGATTATCTCGCCCGTTTTCAGCCATTCGCTCCCGTTCGGGTAGCGCGCCGTGGTCATGCGCCGCCCGTCGATAAACAGCTCGCAGGGCAGGGGGCCCGTGCCGCCGTCATATTTCCCCGCCGTATTGCTCCAGCCGAAGGCGTACATACCGCCCCAGTCGTCGGCGGCAAGGCCGAGCTTTGCAAGGTCAACCGCCTTTACGTTAGCTTTGGCATCCGATGAGAGCCTTGACAGAACATCGTCCGCAGGAGCGGCAAAATCTTTTGAATCAAGCCGCAGGCCCCCGTTAAGTATTGCCCCGCCGTCCTTAGAACGGTACGCGGTGTCCCTGTCGCGCCCGTCAAAAACTATGCTCTTTATATTGTATTCCCCGTCCTCGATAAGCACGGTGTAATGTTTTTCCGCGTTTTCGGCCTGCTTTCGCTTTTCGCGGATAATATCCCGCACTTCTTCGATGCTGCCGTCGGCGGGAACGGTATAATCCGCGCCCTCGAACCCCGGCATAGGCGCGAACCCCCCAACCGGGAGGTTTTGGGGGGCAACCGCGCCGTAAGGGGAGTATGCGTTATTGTTTTTTGCCATAAAAACAGCCGTTAACGCGGCAATTAAAGAAAGAATCAATACAGCCGCAAGAATCTTAATGATTTTATTGGTTTTTATTTTTGCCATAATTATCCGCTCCGTTTACTGTGTTATTGATATGATTATACATTATTTGCGGCGTATTTGAAAGCATTTTATAAAATAATTTAAAAACCTCTTGATTTTAGTCATTTTTAATGATAATATATCTTCACAGATAAAATTTTTGGAGTTGATTTTGATTGATTTATACCGTTGAGAACGGTCATATGTCCGTTTCGGTTAAAACGAAAGGCGCGGAACTTACCTCCGTCTATTCGAAAGACGCGGAATTTGAATACCTCTGGCAGGGCGACCCGGATATCTGGTACGGGCAGGCGCCAATACTTTTCCCCATAGTCGGCAGGCTTCTTGACGACAAATACCGCTTGGGCGGTGCCGAATACACGATGCCGAAGCACGGTTTGGCCAGGAAAAGGGAATTTGAACTTGTTTCAAAAAGCGACAACAGCCTTGTGTTCGAGTGGACCCACGACGACGAGACTCTGCAAGCCTACCCTTACAAATTCAGGCTTATTGTTACATATCTGCTGTCGGGCAAGAAACTGTCGGTAAAACATGAAGTGGTAAACGAAAACGACGGGTATATGTATTTTTCGCTGGGCGCACACCCGGGTTTCAACTGCGAAATGGGCGACTATATCGAGTTTGACGAGCCGGAAACCTTAGAAACCGAAAAAATCGACCTTGTAGAAGCCTTGAGGATAAAAGACAAGGCCCCCGTTCTCAGCAATTCAAAAAATATTATCATTACGGAAGATATTTTTAACGAGGATGCGCTTATACTGTCCGGATACAAGTCGAAAAACGTCACATTGAAAAGCGAAAACCACGGCAGGGCCGTCAATTTCAGCCTGGGGGACGCGCCGTACCTCGGTATTTGGGCAAAACCCGGTGCGCCTTACGTCTGCATTGAGCCGTGGTACGGCGTGAACGACGATTTTGAGAAAAAAGACGATTTTTCCGAAAAATATCAGATACAAACATTGGCAAAAGGGGAAACTTTCGAATTTACCTGGTCAGCCGATATTATAGACGCCGAATTTCCCGATTGACTTTTATAAAACTATAGGGTAAAATAAATAAAAAACGACAGGAAGAACTTATGAAAGACGATTACACCCCCGATACCGTATGCGTCGTCGACGACGACGGGGTCGAGCATATTTTTGAAGAGCTTGACAGAATAGAAACCGACGACGGCAAATACATCGCGCTTATGCCCACTTACGCCTCTGAAGAAGAAATGGAGGAGGACGACGGCTCGTTTATTATTCTGAAAGTAGACGAGGAAAGCGGCGAAAACATACTGACGCAAATCGAAGACGAAGAAGAATTCGAGGAGGTAGGCAAAATTTTCGAGGGACGCCTGGCCGAACTCTTTGAATACGGCGAAGAAGACGAGGAAGAATAGTTTTAAATATATCTAAAACTCCCAACCCTCAACTCTTAATTCTCAATTAAAATAATCCCTGCCATGTACGATAATTACAGCCAATATTAACCCAACGATTAAAAAAAGGGAGCTCGGCTCCGCTGACGGGTTCGCAGGCCTCCTAACGTCAATCATGCATTGACGCTGGAAGATGGAAGCGCAAAATCACCGGGAGGGCACCCACCTGCTTTTCGCAGGTTACTATTCGCTGTTTCCGGCACGGCGGGGGTTTTTTCAATTCATAACACAAGGGGACGGTTCTTCTGTGTTGCATATCTTGACCTATGTTCTCTGTTTTCTCAAGAACACAGGAGAACCGTCCCCTTGCGAAACGCGCCTTTTTCCATTTGCCGCCAATCTCCCATATTGAATTCCCAGCCCTGTATATTGATGTATATTTATGCATATCAAAGCCTGACGGTTCTTTTTTGCTGTTGGACAACAGGGGAAGGTAAATTTTTATTGACATTTTAAAATAAAAATTGTATAATAGGTATTGTAAAATATCAGAATGACGGGATGGATGGAGATGATGCCTATGATTGCGCTTTACAAATAGTTTAAGAATAAAAGTCGGAAAAGCCTGACGGTCAGCAAGGGCTTTCCGTGAAAATCATTTTATTAAAACTTGACAGTTATGCATTTATGTTCTGCTTATTAATGTTATTGAATAACACAAGGGGACGGTTCTTCTGTGTTGCATATTTTGACCTATGTTCTCTGTTTTCTCAAGAACACAGGAGAACCGTCCCCTTGTGTTCTAAAAGCGGCTTAACCAAAGCCGCTTTTTTAACATTTTACATTTTAAATCTTACATTTACAGAAGCTCCCCATACCTCCGTATAAATATCTTCTTCAACAGCGTCGTCAAAACCATATAACACGCGATCGTCGCTATGAGGTACGGGAAATAGACCAGGGGCAGATGGGCCATTTTCAGCATCCTCCCCGCGAAGGTAAACGGCAGGACCGTCCCGACCGCTATTCCCGCCGAGGTCAGCAGTGTCAGCTGCCACGACGCCCGGCTTCTGATAAACGGCATTTTCGGGGTTCTTATCAAATGGATTATAAGCGTCTGCGACCATAGGGACTCCACAAACCAGCCCGCGTGGAAAAGCATTATAAACAGCGCCTGCCCGCCTTCGTTCAGGGTATTGAACGCTCCGCCCGCGACCATGGGGCAGATTATGAAGAACATCAGCGCGTATGTCGTGATGTCGAAAACGGAGCTTGACGGCCCGAGCCACAGCATAAATTTGGTTATAGACGACGAGTCCCATTTTCGCGGTTTCCTCAAATATTCCATGTCAACGTTGTCCCACGGGACTGTCAGGCATGAAATGTCGTAAATTAGGTTCAACGCCAATATTTGTATCGGGAGCATGGGCAGGAACGGGAGGAAAATGCTCGCAGCGAGCACAGAGAACATATTGCCGAAGTTGGAGCTGGCGGTCATTTTGATGTATTTTATTATATTGGCGTATATTTTGCGGCCCTCTATCATACCCTGTTCGAGTACCATCAGGTCTTTTTCGAGAAGTATTATGTTGGCGGATTCCTTGGCGATATCGACGGCTGTATCGACGGAAATCCCCACGTCTGCGGCTTTCATGGCCATAGCGTCGTTTATGCCGTCGCCCATATACCCGACGGTATGCCCGTTTTCGCGGAGCGCTGTGACTACCCTCGCCTTCTGCTGCGGCGAAAGCTTCGCGAAAACGTCAGTCACTTCAATCGCCTTTTTAAGCGCCCCGTCGTCCATAGCCTCTATATCGGAGCCCAAAAGTATGTTTTCAACGCTTATTTTGACCTGGCGGCAGACGGATTTCGTCACAGCGTCGTTGTCGCCCGTTAGGACCTTCACGCTGACGCCGTATTCATGCAGTGCGGCAACCGCTTCCTCCGCGCTCTCCTTTGGCGGGTCGAGGAAGGCAAGGTAGCCTATCAGCACCATATCGCTCTCGTCCGCGACGGAAAACGCGCCCGCCGGGGAGGGGTTGGTTTTTTGCGCCACGCCCAATACGCGCAGGCCGTCTTTGTTGTATTTGCGGCAGGTCCTCAAAACCTCACGCCTTATCTCGTCGGTTATCGGCTCGACCATGCCTTCATATTCCACAAAAGAGGAAATTGACAGCATTTCCTCAATCGCGCCTTTTGTTATAAGCTGGGTTTTGCCGTCCGGGGCCGCCACGACCACGCTCATGCGCCGCCGGTTGAAATCAAAGGGGATTTCATCAATTTTTGTATGATTCTCCCAAAGCTCCTTGACCTTGTGCTTTTCGGCGTATTCGATTATGGATACGTCCATCAGGTTTTTAAGGCCCGTCTGGTAATAGCTGTTCAAAAAGGCGTGCCTGAGTACCCTCTCGTCCTCGTTCCCGTGTATGTCGAGATGGTATTCGAGGATTACCTTATCTTGGGTTATAGTGCCTGTTTTATCCGTGCAAAGAACGTCCATGGCGCCGAAATTCTGTATTGAATTCAAATCCTTGACTATGACTTTCTTTTTAGACATTGTGACGGCGCCCTTTGCGAGGTTCGACGCCACTATCATCGGGAGCATTTCGGGCGTGAGTCCGACGGCGATGGATACGGCGAACATAAACGCGCCAAGCCAGCCGTTTCTGAAGCCGTTCACAAAAAACACAAGGGGGACCATCGCGGCCATGAAGCGGATAAGCACCCACGATACGGAATTTATGCCCTTTTCAAAGCTTGTAGGCTCTTTTTTGACCTGAAGCTGTTTCGCTATGTTGCCGAATACGGTATCGTCGCCCACTGCCAGCGCGAGGGCGGTGGCCGAGCCTGATATCACGTTGCTGCCCATAAATGCCAGATTGTTCAAATCAAGCGGGTTCAGGGGCTTGCCCGTTATTTCTTTCTCGAATTTTTCGACGGGTTCGCTCTCCCCCGTCAGAGACGACTGGCTTATAAACAGGTCCTTCGCCTGCAATATGCGGATGTCCGCCGGGATGATGTCCCCCGCCGCCAAATAAACAACGTCCCCGACAACCAGCTCGTCAAGGGGTATCTCCCGTCTTTCCGACCGCTCCTCCTCTGTGTCCTCGTCCTCGTAAACCCTTTGCACCGCGACGGTGGTTTCGACCATTTCCGTCAGTTTTTCCGCCGAATGGCGGCTTCTATGCTCCTGCACAAAGCGCAGCACTCCGCCTATCATCACCATTGAAATCACTATGGTGAACGCGGCCAGGTCCTCGGTGGCAAGCGAAATCACCGCGATAATGAAAAGCACTATCGAGAACGGGTTTACAAACGCGTCGAACAGGCGCTTGAATATTGTCGCTTCTTTTTGTCTGGATATGGCGTTCGTGCCGTACATTTCGCGCATATCCTCGATTTTTTCCTCGTCATACCCTTCCGCGGTGTTGTCATACTGTATAAGCAGCGTCTGCGGGTTTTTAACCGCCGCGTTTAAAAGGCGCTTTTTGACCTTGACGGCACGCGAAGTCACCGCCGGGGCCAGCTTTTGGGTTTTCTTTGCCATATGAATCCCTCCTATATACGCGTATCAGCCCATATAAAAGGTTTCACCTGTTATTTGAAACGGTAAACGGATACCGTCCCGGACCATGCGCGTATTCTGTTTCGTTCGTAATAATCGGTACTGCCACCGTCTGTATCCATTAACCATTTCACCTGCCTTTATATTATTTTTATTGTATGCTGTATACTCACGGACGGGCGTGGAAACCCGCCCCTACAAATTCTAACCACTAATTACTCACAACTGACCACTAAAAAATGCCTGCCGGGATAACCACGGCAGGCAAGATACGCTACAACTCATATACCTTAAAACAAAAGTATACAGCCCCCCACCGTTCAAGCTTTAGCATCATAAGGCAATGAAATTGCGTTAGTTTACGCCTTGATCCGACATAAACTGCTGGCCATCTTACAGTGTCTCCACTGCTCCGCGGCAGCAACCCGTATCCTTATGGTAGCCTCACCTACCGAGTTTATTCATTTGTTTCTGTTTATATTATATACATTTGAAAATAATTTGTCAATAGGGCAAGAATAAAAATTTTTGTAGCCGTTAACAAGCTTGTAATAATCTTCTTTTTCAAGTATCCTCTTTTTACGCTGTACCTCTTTTACGAATTTCACGAATTTAAAGCAATTTTACGCTCATCATTTTTTGATTACCTTCAGCATTTCCGCAAACGCGTCGGCAATTTGCTGCGCCGCGCCCTTCCCGACGCATACCGTTTCCTCATAGTGTTTGCGGTCGAGCCGATCCTGCCCGTTTTTGAAATAAGGCCTTTTTTCGTCAAGGAAATAGTCGTTGGGAGGGATGAAATATGCAAGCTCGTCGTCGCCCAGCCCGAACATTATCAAATCTTTGTCCCCGGCAATTTCCAGCAAAGGAGTTGGGTTTTGGTCGGGGCTGCCGCTTGCGGATTCTTCTTCCGATAAATAACCGCCGTAGGCAAGCTCGGGGAACATCTCGCCCGGCACGGTGAGGATGCGTGTGTCGCCTATCGTGAAGTAATTAAGCGAGGTTTTGACGGAAAGGCCGAAGCGGCCCCTGCCCGTGGCGACAGGCCTCGTCGGCACGATTTTCAAAATGCAGGCCAGGGTCAGCATGGTGTTGTCAACCGTGAGGTATATATCCTGGCTCATTGTGCTGATTTTCGGCTCCAGCTTGCGCTCATCCTTTACGGCCAGCGCCAGCTCCGCTATGCGATGCCCCGCAAGCTCCGTCGAGTACAGCTGATCGTCCGGTTTTTCTTCATGCGGATAAACAAGCCCGCCGATAAGGCCGTTTATGAAGATCACCTCGGCGTTGGCCTTCTTATAAATATCCTCGCGGAACCAGTAAACCCAGTCCGCACTCATCAAAGTGTTCCCGCTGCCGAGCATACCCGGATGGGCCGCATAGTTGACAAGATATGCCTCTTTCCCGCCGTCCTTCGGCACAAAACGGAAACGGGTCAGCGTAGTGGAGTACACCTTCGGCAGGCGGTAGTCGTCGTGGTAGCCCTCGGGTTCCTCTATCTGCCCGAAGAAAAGGTCGCCGCATTTGCGGTTTATGTACGCGGTTTTGATAGCGTCGCAGATTTTTTCGCGCATCAGCTCGATAAATTTCTTGTTGCGCCCGGATTTGGGCAATTTGCCCCAAACTCCCATCGTATCCGCCCCGGCGTGGTCGTGGGTGCCGAAGAAATGCATCTCGCGGCAGCCGTTTTTCTTCGCCCAATCCGCCATTTGCTCGCGGACGGCGTCGGCGTCATAGCGCAAAAAGCCGACGCAGTCGATGGAAACCAGTACCAGCGCGCCCTTCCCTGAGTTGTCGTCAATCCAGATCGCGGTGGCGCATTGGGGGTCGTGCACCCCCGTGATGGCTTTCGGTCCCGAATAGCCCGCGATATAATACCCGCCGTCCGCGATGTCGTCAGGCACTATTTCGCGTTTGGCAATCCCCACCGTGTAATGATCCGATTTGGCCCGGTTTACGGCGTTCCACGCGGCCTTAGGCAAAACGGGTGCGGGACGCCTTCCCGCTTTTTTGTTATAATGCTTTGAAACGAGGTTTTCGATGGATTCGACTTTGCTTTCGACATAAGATAACATTCCTGCCATACAATTACATCCTCCCTATGATTTTCAAAATTTTTTCAAATGTTTCCGCGATCCTTGCCGCTGTCTGCGGCCCCGCGGAATTGGTTTCCTCATAGTGTTTTCTTCCGGCCGCGTCATAGGCATGTTCGATAAACGGCTGCTCATCATGCAGCAGATAGTCGTTGGGCGGCACAATATAGCCGAGTTCGTCGCAGCCCAGACAAAAAACGATCAGTTTTTCGTCATTTGCCAGCTCGCGCAGGGGCTTCGGGCTTAATTCCGGCCCGCCGATTGAGGCGTCGCCTTCCTGCAGGTAGCCGCCGATCTGCAGCTCCGGGAACAGCTCCCCGGGTATTGTCAGGATATGCACGTCGCCGATTTCCATATAATTCATTTCGGTTTTAAGCGATATGTTAAGCGGGCCGCTCCCGGTCGCGTAGCGCGGCCTTGGGATGAGATTAAGCAGCCCGCCCATGAAAAACATAATATTCGCCAAATCCACGTAAAACTCCTGCCGTATCGTATTTATCAAGGGTTTTAGTTCACGCTCATTGTCTATTTTAAGGGCGCATTCGGCAATTTTTTCGCCTGCCCACGTAACGGACTTCATAAAATCGTCCTTGTCGATCTCAATAGGCGTAATCATGCCGCCGATGGCGCCGTTGAAGTAAATGACCTTCGCGTTTACAATCGATTCGATTTTTTTACGCATAAAATGGACGTAGTCCGCGCTTATGGCGCGGTTGCGCTGGTCCATCACTTCGGGATGCGCGGCAAAGTTGACAATCCAGGTCTGCGTCCCGCCGCCGTCGGGGACAAAGCGGATGCGCGTAAGCGTTCTGCAAAAGACCTCCGGGTAGCGTATATCCTTTTGAATCCCGTCCGCCTCTATATCCCCTGCGTAAAGCCTGCCGTCTTTGCGGGTATTGTATGCCTGCCATGCCGCCCGGCAGACCGCGCTGTAGAGGCTGTCCATAAACGCTTTGTCGCGCCCGGTTTTAGGCAGCTTGCCGTACATTCCCATCGTGTCGGGGGCGGCGTGGCTGTGTGTGGACATGATATTGACGGCCCTGCAGCCGGTCCGGCCGCAAAACCCCTCTAACTTTTTCCGTATCAGCCCCACATCGGGGTTCATCAGGCCTACGCAGTCGAGCGAAACCAGCAGAAGCGCCCCCTTGCCGGAATTGTCGTCAAGGTACGCCGCGCTCGCGCAGATATCGGCATGGACGCTTTGCGCCGGGCGGTTTGTCCCGTAACCGGCAAGATAGTATGTCTTTGTTCCCACGTCCTTCGGCGTAAACGGCACGCGGCCGAAGCCGACGGTAAAATGCGGCCCCGGTTCGCCGCCCCCGTCCCAAACGCCGTCGGGCAACGGGGGGAGCGGCTTCATTTTAGCCTTGCGGCCCCAGTGGCCGGACGCTATATTTGCCATCCGGGGCAGCTGCCCCATTAAAAAATCTTCAGCGCTCATATATGCAGCCTCCATTTCAACACGTTCTAATATACACCGAAATATATTTTTTGTCAATGCATTTATACGGGACGGTTCTCTTGTGCGGCTAAAATCGGCAAATATCAGACAAAATTACAACACAACAGAACCGTTGCCGATGTATTCCGTCCGCTATCCGGCGGCGAAGGTATCCAGCATGGCCTTCAGCAATACCAGGCCGCCCTCCTCGGCTTCATATGAATAATACATCTCAATATCGTAAGCCCCGTTCTCCTTCGTGATACGGCTGTACTTGGTGACAAAGCCGTCTGTGTCCCTGTCCGCGGGCAGCCCGGCGGAACCGTCGGACACGGTGACCCGCATATAATAATGCGGGTTTTCATTCTGCCCTTTCGGAATGAACATATCCCCGTCTTCGGCCGCCGTAAACTCAATATCGTCAAAAACATATATGGAGTAGCTTCCGCTTGCAACCAGGCGTGCGGACAGCAGCTCTTCCTCCCCCTCCCTGACCACGGGGATTTTTTTTGTCAAAGGAAGGATACCTCCGTCGGGTGCCGATGTTGTCGGGGCTTCCGTTGAAGCCGAGGTCGATTCCGGCTGAGGGCCGGGACTGCATCCAACCGCTAACGATAAAATAAAAACTAAAATAAATGCTGTGGATAATACCTTTTTCATAAACAAAAACTCCTTATTTAGATTAATTCAAACATTTTCCGCGTCACGGCCTCCACCGGCTCCGTCAAACCGCACTCGAACACCACAAACCCGTCATAGCCCGTTCCCGCTATGGCTTTGAACACGTTTTTATAGTTGATCTCGCCCGTGCCGGGTTCCCTGCGCCCGGGGACATCGCCTACGTGGAAATGGCCTATTTCGCCTATGTACTGCCTGATGTTTTGGATGAGGTTCCCCTCTGTTATCTGCTGATGGTAAACGTCGTACAGCAGGCGGCTTTGAGGCGAATTCACCTCATTTATTATTTCCGCGCCTTCATGGGAGGTCGTAAGGTAATAACCCGCGTGGTTTACAAGGACATTCAAGGGTTCCAATACCAGCTGGATGCCGCTGCCCTCGATAACGGGCAGAGCCGCCCGCAGGGCTTCGACTATGTTGTTATGCTGTACTTCACGGGATACGTCAAGCCGTTCATTGCCGCTTGTTACGACGATAGTATTGCAGTTGATTGTTTTCGCTGCCGCCAGCGTCTCCCCTATCGCCTTTACAAACGCTTCCCTTGCGTCCTCATGCACGATGCCGTGTTCGTTGCCGATAAGCTTTGCCGTTTTTTCGTCGGCGGACTGTACAAGTATGGCAGATATTACACAGCCCGTTTCGTCCGCAGCGGCTCGGGCGGCTTCCAAGTCCTCCCCAAGCCATCCAAGAGGCTCAATGGCTTTGTAACCCAGCGCGGCCGCCCCGCGTATTTTGTCGGCGTAGCTGCCCTTGACCCAGCCGCCCCCGCATGAAAATGTGAACATGATAATCTGATCCTTTCTGTTTTTGATTTTTACGCCTCATCCCAATTATTATCATCCCCAGGCTTCAAAACCGGATATAAATTATCCGGGGCTTTATTAATTCTCTCCAAAACAGGCCTGAATTTTTTATTCCGCAGCGTTAAAGCGTCGAAAAGCCTTTGTTTCAGGAAAAAGCGGCTGATGACCGCGTATACAAGAAGCGACGCCACGGTAAAAATTGTTATTAATATGCCTTCCGGCAGCCCTCTCTGCTCGTATTTGAACCTGACGGAGTGTTCGCCCGCGCCTATGCGGACGCACAGCAGGGCGTTTGCAAGCTTTATATATTCAGCCGCGGGTATGCGTTCGCCGTCGATAAAAACCTGCCAGCCTTCGTCGTAGGGGATTGAAGTATAAAGAAGCATATCCTCCGCCGCCCTGACAGTCCCCTCAATGTCCGTTTCGCTATAAGAAGTGATGTCAAGCGTCCCGTTCGCGACGATTTCGTTATACGCATCCTCAAAAGCGTCCCCGTCAAGGCCGTACAGGTACATATAATAAGAGCCTGTCGCCGCAGCGTCCTCGGGTATCTGCACTTCCAGGGTTATAACGCTCCCCGCGTCAAGATAGCCCAAATCGCATACATATCTTCTGTCCATCTTATAATCAATATTTAAATTATCGCTGTTAATTTTAACATTTAAGTTTTTTGAGTTTGTTTTCGCGGTCAAATACACGTTTGTCGATTTTTCGACGGTATATTCGAAGGTCGAGGACGCTTTCTGATCCGCGTTTTGCTTTGTGTAAGAATAGCTGCCCGCCGTTACATATTCGTTTTTAGCCGAATTATTCTTGCTGTCCGTGCTTTCAATGTCAAGCGGCAGGAAGCAGCCCGAAACGCCCGCCGCCCTCTTAATATAATCTTCATGCACGGCGATATAGTCGTCGGTGTTTGACCTGAACTTCCAAAAATCACTGTCCCCGCCCGGGACATTGTCATAAGGCCAGAATTCAACGTCATTGTATACGCAATAGGCAAGCGGCAGGTTGTATTTTACTTTATACAGCTCAAAATATTCGCCCTTTTTATTTATAAGTTCCATATGCGTACCGAATTCTTTCAGCTTACCGTCGTCTATGACGGCCAGTTCA